>Ga0114971_10001783_pt1 | contig 14661 bp, 13 predicted proteins | sample M_140625_MF_Meta_FD_87320 | JGI IMG/M metagenome (GOLD analysis project Ga0114971, IMG submission 87320) | Freshwater microbial communities from Lake Montjoie, Canada to study carbon cycling - M_140625_MF_MetaG | ecosystem: Environmental > Aquatic > Freshwater > Lake | place: Lake Montjoie... | reverse complement strand
CATCTTGACCTTCAATAACATTTCCGAAAACGGTATGTTTATTATCCAACCAATTAGTTGGCACGTGGGTAATAAAAAACTGCGATCCATTACTTGCAGGACCTGAGTTTGCCATAGATAAAACTCCTGGTTTATCGTGTTTCAAAGTTGGATGAAATTCATCTTCAAAACTATATCCAGGGCCTCCAGTTCCAACTCCTTGTGGGCAACCACCTTGAACCATAAAATCTGGAATTACTCTGTGAAATTTAAGTCCGTCATAATAAGGTTTTCCCATTGGTCTTGCTGAATTTTCAAGTTGACCTTCGGCTAAACCTACAAAATTACCAACAGTTCCTGGGGTTAAATCGTGAGTTAATTTGACTATAATTGCACCTTTAGTGGTGTTGAATTTAGCATATATTCCGTTTTCCATTTCTTTTTATTTTTTTATTAGGATGCAAATTTAATATATTATTGAATATAAACTTCAAAATTGTACCTTTGAATAAACTAAAACAACAGGAGTTTAAAATTAATAATTTGAATAAGTGAAAGAACAGTTGGATTACATAAACATTAATAAGCAAACTTGGAATAACAAAACCGACGTGCATATTGCTTCCGAATTTTATGACATGAATGGCTTTTTGGATGGAAAGTCCACTTTGAATTCGATTGAGTTAGAACTTTTGGGTGATATAACCAATAAAAAGATTTTACATCTACAATGCCACTTTGGCCAAGATACCATGACCTTTTCTAGAATGGGAGCCAAAGCAACAGGTATTGATTTATCGGATAAAGCTATTGATAGAGCCAGAGAAATAGCAACAAAATTAAACTTAGATACTTCTTTTGTTTGCTGTGATATTTATGACACTCCAAAGTTTATTGATGAAAAATTTGATATTGTTTTTACTAGTTACGGAACTATTGGTTGGCTTCCTGATTTATATAAATGGGCAAATGTAATTTCGCATTTTTTAAAGCCTGATGGCAAATTTATTATGGCCGATTTTCACCCGGTTGTTTGGATGTACGACAATGATTTTAAGGAAGTTTTTTACAATTATTTTAATGTTGAACCAATAATTGAAGAAGAAACAGGGACTTATGCTGAAAAAGATGCTGAACTTTATGCGAAAACTATTGGTTGGAATCATCCAATTTCGGATATTTTAAATAGTTTAATTAATAGTGGTTTGGAGATAAATTGTTTTAACGAATATAATTATTCGCCTTATAATTGTTTTAATGAAACTGAAGAATTCGAACCAAATAAATTCCGAATTAAGTGCTTTGAAAATAAAATCCCAATGGTTTATTCTATAAAAGGGACTAAAAAATAAATCCAAAAGTATTTTTCTCTTTTAGCCACGATAGAAATGAAAATCCTTTTCTTTTTTTTTCAAAAAAGAAAAGATTGGAATGAATAGCGGGAATAGCTCCTATAAAATAAATATTTATCTTTGCAAAATGCGAATAGACATCATTACTATACTTCCCGAATTATTACACAGTCCTTTTGAAGCTTCGATTATGAAACGCGCTATTGAAAAAGGATTGGTCGAAGTTCATTTTCATAATTTAAGGAATTATACAACCAACAAACAAAAATCGGTGGATGATTATCCGTTTGGTGGTGGTGCCGGAATGGTGATGACGATTCAGCCAATAGATGCTTGTATAAGCCATTTAAAAAGCGAAAGAGACTACGACGAAGTCATTTATATGTCGCCAGATGGAGAAACTTTGAATCAGAAATTGGCAAATACCGCTTCGATGTATGAAAATATTATAATTCTTTGCGGACATTATAAAGGGGTGGATCAACGGGTTCGCGATCATTTTATTACTAAAGAAATCTCTATAGGGGATTATGTGTTAAGTGGCGGTGAAATTGGGGCTATTGTTTTTTGCGATGCTATAATACGATTAATTCCTGGGGTTTTAAGTGATGAAACGTCGGCATTGACAGATAGTTTTCAAGACGGATTACTCTCTGGACCAATTTATACAAGACCTGCAGATTATAAAGGATGGAAAGTACCCGAGGTTTTAACCAGCGGACATTTTGCTAAAATAGACCAATGGCGGGATGATATGGCGTATGAACACACTAAAAATAGAAGACCCGACTTATTAGACCTTTAATAACTAGAAAAATATCAATTATTAATTGTTAATTATCAATTATTAATTATCTTTGCACCCACATTTGACCAACCTCTGGCGAAAACCGTGAATGTTGCTCAGATTTTAAACCATAATTAGCATTAAAAATGGCAAATTTAGTAGATTTCGTTAATAACGAATTATCAACAAAAAAAGATTTCCCTGCATTCGGAGCTGGTGATACTATCACTGTTTACTACGAAATTAAAGAGGGTGAAAAAACAAGAACTCAGTTTTTTAAAGGAGTTGTTATTCAAAGAAAAGGTTCCGGAATGACTGAAACTTTTACAATTCGTAAAATGTCTGGTGCAGTTGGTGTAGAGCGTATCTTCCCGGTAAACATGCCAGCTTTACAAAAAGTTGAAGTTAACCAAAGAGGAAAAGTTCGTAGAGCTCGTATCTACTACTTTAGAGAACTTACTGGTAAAAAAGCAAAAATCAAAGAAAGAAGAAGATAATTCTAAACTTTCAGTTTATAAAAAAAGTCTCAATTTATTTGGGACTTTTTTTATGCTTAAAAAATGTGGCTACTAATTATCAAATTCCTAATTAATATGCTATTAAATATTAAATTCATAATTCAATCGATTTCGTTATGTAACCGTTATGAAATTGGTATCTTATTATTATATTTGCACACTCAAAAATTTAGAATAAACAAAGATTAAATCTTATAAAAATGGCAAAAATTAAAGTAGCAAATCCAGTAGTTGAATTGGATGGCGATGAAATGACACGAATTATTTGGAGCTTTATTAAAGAACAATTAATCCTTCCGTATCTTGATTTAGATATTAAATACTACGATTTAGGAATTGAAAGCCGCGAAGCTACTAAAGATCAAATCACAATTGACTCTGCTGAGGCAATAAAAAAATATAATGTTGGAATTAAATGCGCCACCATCACTCCAGATGAGGAGCGTGTAAAAGAATTCAACTTATCTAAAATGTGGAAATCTCCCAACGGAACTATCCGTAACATTGTTGGTGGAACTGTTTTTAGAGAACCTATCATTATGAGTAATGTACCTCGTTACGTTCAAGGTTGGACTAAACCAATTGTTATTGGTCGACACGCTTTTGGAGATCAATACAAAGCAACTGATACGGTTATTAAAGGAAAAGGAAAACTAACAATGAGTTTTGTATCGGAAACGGGAGAAACACAATCTTGGGAAGTGTATGATTTTCAAGGGGATGGCGTTGCAATGGCAATGTACAATACCGATGAAAGTATTTACGGATTTGCACATTCTTCTTTTCAGATGGCATTGACTAAAAAATGGCCTTTATATCTTTCTACAAAAAATACTATCTTAAAAGCTTACGACGGACGCTTCAAAGATATTTTTGAGGAAGTGTATCAATCGACTTATAAAGCAGATTTTGAAGCTAACGGAATGATTTATGAGCATAGACTTATAGATGATATGGTTGCTTCTTGTATGAAATGGAATGGTGGATTTGTATGGGCTTGTAAAAACTACGATGGTGATGTTCAATCGGATACGGTAGCGCAAGGATTTGGTTCTTTAGGATTAATGACTTCTGTTTTGGTTACTCCAGACGGAAAAACAGTTGAAGCAGAAGCAGCTCACGGAACAGTAACGCGTCATTACAGACAATACCAACAAGGCAAAGCAACTTCTACCAACCCAATTGCATCTATATTTGCTTGGACTAGAGGTTTAGAGCACCGAGGTAAATTGGACGGAAATCAAGAATTAATTGATTTTTGTTTGAAATTAGAGCAAGTATGTATTGAAACTGTTGAAAGCGGTAAAATGACTAAAGACTTAGCTATGTTAGTAAAACCAGAGGGATTAACTTCATCGGATTACTTAACTACAGAAGGTTTTTTAGCCGCAATTAAAGAAAATTTAGATGTAAAATTGGGATAACCAATTGTTTACTAATATCAAAGACGACTTAGCGGTCGTCTTTTTTTTGTTTATAAATTAGATTGGATTGCATTTGTATTTGTGAGTATATTTGCAGGCACAGTATTTGTAATGAAGATTGTGAAATGGGGTCGACTGGTTTTGACAGCGAGTGGAATTGAACAGTAAGCACGTCGAGCATTGAATTTTGGCTCGTTAATATCAATTTTCAAAAAACATAAACGGCGAAGGAAACTACGCTCTTGCTGCATAATCTGAATCATAGTAAGATTAGCCACGCTCCTACTAGGTAGGAAAGCAGGATTCACCTCGAAAGCTTTGGTTTGTGGCGGTCGGTATAGGGGAATCGTAAATACGAACCTAAGAACAGTAAAGCTTCGGAGCTGTTACGAAAATTTAAGGAGATAAGTGTTTTGTGGCTGTTTTTGGCCTAGCAAAATGACGAAAACTCAATCAGAAAATAAGCGTGTAGAAAGCTCTTTGATTGCTTGTTTGGACCCGAGTTCGATTCTCGGCGACTCCACTTAAACCAATAGCCTTTGAATAAAAATTCAGAGGCTATTTTTTTATTTAAAATTGCAAATCTGACATAAAATAGTTCGAAACAACTCCTCTCTTTTCTGTAAAAAAAAAATTGTAAGTTATTGATTTAAAAAGATATATTTTTTTAGTAGTATTTTGTAGTTATTTTTTAATGAAATTATATCTGACAATGATTTAATAAGATAATTAATATTGTAAAGTATAAGAATATTGTAATTATCCTTCTTTAATTTTTCTTATCATTTAAAAGTAGAAGGCCAAATAAAATAATAGGAGAACCTAATAAACTAAAAACAGCACCAAAAAAGTTATTGGTGCTGTTTAATTTATCTATTTTGGTCTAATAATCTATATCGAAAATTAGTTTTAGTCAATATCTAAAACTAGATTTTAAATCTTTTTCTATCTGTTTCAGTCAAATATATTTTTCTCAAACGAATAGATTTAGGGGTAACCTCTACATATTCATCTTTTTGAATGTATTCTAAAGCCTCTTCTAATGAGAAAATAATTGGTGGAATAATTCTTGCTTTTTCATCATTCCCAGAAGAACGAACATTCGATTGTTTTTTCTCTTTGGTTACGTTTACACACATATCGTCACCTCGAGAATTTTCTCCAATAACTTGACCTTCGTAAATTTCGGCATTTGGCTCAACAAAAAACTTACCACGATCTTGTAATTTATCAATAGAATACGGAATAGCTTTACCTTTCTCCATAGAGATTAATGAACCTTTATTTCGTCCAGAAATTTCACCTTTGAAAGGCTCATATCCTATAAAACGATGCGCCATTATAGCTTCACCAGCCGTAGCAGTAAGCAATTGGTTACGTAATCCAATAATTCCACGAGATGGAATATTGAATTTTATAACCATTCGTTCTCCTTTGGTTTCCATACTCAACATTTCTCCTTTACGTAAAGTTACAAACTCTACTGCTCTTCCTGAAAGTGACTCCGGTAAATCAATGGTTAATTCCTCAATTGGTTCGCATTTTTTACCATCAATTTCTTTAATAATAACTTGTGGTTGCCCAATTTGTAATTCATAACCTTCTCTTCTCATAGTTTCAATAAGAACTGATAAGTGAAGTACTCCACGACCAAAAACCATGAATTTATCAGCAGAATCTGTTTCTCCTAATTTCATTGCTAGGTTTTTTTCCAACTCTTTTGTCAAACGATCTCTAATGTGTCTTGAAGTAACAAATTTTCCTTCTTTGCCAAAGAAAGGAGAATCGTTAATTGTAAACAACATACTCATTGTAGGCTCGTCAATAGCGATAGTTTGTAATGCTTCAGGATTTTCAAAATCGGCAATAGTATCTCCAATTTCAAATCCTTCTACCCCAACTATAGCACAAATATCTCCAGCAATTACTTCTTGAACTTTTTTACGGCCAAGACCTTCAAAAGTGTGTAATTCTTTAATTCTTGATTTTATTATAACTCCATCTCTTTTACATAAAGAAATTGGCATTCCTTCTTTTAATATTCCTCTTTCCAAACGACCAATAGCAATACGACCAGTAAAAGCTGAGAAATCTAAAGAAGTAATTAACATTTGTGGTGTTCCCTCAGAAACTTTAGGAGCAGGAACATGGTCTACAACCATATCTAATAATGCTTCCACATTATCGGTTATATTTTCCCAATGATCTGACATCCAGTTATTTTTTGCAGAACCATAAACTGTTGGGAAATCCAACTGCCATTCTTCAGCACCTAATTCAAACATCAAATCAAAAACTTTCTCATGAACTTCTTCAGGAGTACAGTTTTCTTTATCCACTTTGTTAATAACCACGCAAGGTTTCAATCCTAAATCAATTGCTTTTTGCAAAACAAAACGAGTTTGAGGCATTGGCCCTTCAAAAGCATCTACTAAAAGACAAACACCGTCTGCCATATTTAAAACACGCTCTACTTCACCTCCAAAATCGGCGTGACCGGGAGTGTCAATAATATTAATTTTGGTGCCTTTATAAACTACAGAAACGTTTTTAGAAGTAATTGTAATACCTCTTTCTCGTTCTAAGTCGTTGTTGTCAAGGATTAAGTCACCTGTATTTTCGTTGTCACGAAATAATTGACAGTGATACATAATTTTGTCCACCAAAGTAGTTTTACCGTGATCGACGTGGGCAATAATTGCAATGTTTCTGATAGCTTCCATCTGATTTTTTTAGGAGGTGCAAAGGTACACTTTATTTCGACAAAAAAAACCATAGCTTCAATAGTTTACATTTTAATAACTATTATCTAGAAAAAAATGTAAAAATTAACCAATATATTAATAATCAAAATTGTTTAAAACAAAAAAAGCTTCCAATAATGGAAGCTATTAATTGATTTATAATTAAGAAATTACTATAATTTAGCAACGTGTTTCGTTAATTTAGATTTTAAATTTGAAGCTTTGTTATCATGTATAATGTTTTTCTTAGCTAAACGATCAATCATTGAGATTACACTAGCCAATTTTGAAGCTGCATCTGTTTTATCTGTAGCAATTCGTATCGCTTTAATTGCATTACGAGTTGTTTTGTGCTGGTATCTATTTAATACTCTTTTCTTATCGTTACTTCTAATTCTTTTTAAAGCTGACTTATGATTTGCCATTTTTTAATGTTTTTTTAAATTGATTTTTGTAGCCCGTAGGGGAATCGAACCCCTCTTACATGGATGAAAACCATGCGTCCTAACCGATAGACGAACGGGCCTTCTTCTTTAATGCGGATGCAAAAATACAACTATTTTTTATTTGTACAATAGGAGTTGTATTTTTTTTTGTTTTTTTTTAATACGCCTTTGCAAACAGCACTCTACCAGTAGACTTAGCTCCAGTAAAAACACATTCTCCCTTCTCTTCTAACCTATTTAAAGGAATACAACGGATAGTTGCCTTGGTTAAATCCTTAATTTTTTCCTCCGTTTCAGCACTTCCGTCCCAATGTGCAGAAATAAACCCTCCTTTATTTTCTAAAATAGTTTTAAATTCTTCAAAGGAATTTACTTCTGTAATATGACTGGTTCTAAAATCTAATGCTTTTTGAAATAAATCGGTTTGAATAGTTTCTAATAATTCCTTAATGTAATTTACAATACCATCTTTAGCAACCACTTCTTTAGACAAAGTATCTCTACGAGCAACTTCATAAGTTCCATTTTCTAGATCTTTTGGTCCTACCGCCACTCGAACTGGAACTCCTTTTAATTCCCATTCCGCAAATTTGAATCCTGGTTTTTGAGTAGTTCTATTGTCGTATTTTACTGAAATGTTTATTTCTTTGAATTGTGATACTAATTCATTTACCACCGTTGAAATGGTATCAAATTCTTCATCCGTTTTAAAAATAGGAACAATAACTACCTGAATTGGTGCTAAATTAGGTGGCAAGACCAAACCGTTATCATCAGAATGTGTCATAACCAAAGCTCCCATTAATCGGGTAGAAACCCCCCAAGAGGTGCCCCAAACATATTCTTGTTTCCCCTCTTGATTAGCAAATTTTACATCAAACGCTTTGGCAAAATTTTGCCCTAAGAAATGTGAAGTTCCTGCTTGCAGTGCTTTTCCGTCCTGCATTAGCGCTTCTATACAATAGGTTTCTTCAGCCCCAGCAAAACGTTCTGTTTCCGTTTTTAATCCTTTTATCACTGGAATTGCCATGAAATTTTGAGCAAAATCAGCATAAACATGCATCATTTTTTCTGATTCTTCAATTGCTTCTACTTTAGTAGCATGAGCAGTATGCCCTTCTTGCCATAAAAATTCGGCAGTACGTAAAAACAAACGGGTACGCATTTCCCATCGAACTACATTTGCCCATTGGTTAATAAGCAAGGGTAAATCGCGGTAGGATTGCACCCATCCTTTATAAGTAGACCAAATAATAGCTTCACTTGTAGGACGAACAATTAATTCTTCTTCTAACTTAGCATTGGGATCTACCATTAACTTTCCGGGTTTGTCTGGATCGTTTTTTAATCTGTAATGCGTTACTATAGCGCATTCTTTAGCAAAGCCTTCTGCATTTTTTTCTTCGGCTTCAAACATGCTTTTAGGAACAAATAATGGAAAATAAGCATTGCTGTGACCTGTTTCTTTAAACATTCGATCCAGCTCGGCTTGCATTTTTTCCCAAATAGCATAGCCGTAAGGTTTAATAACCATACAGCCCCTAACCCCAGAATTTTCGGCTAAATCGGCTTTTACCACTAACTCATTATACCATTTGGAATAGTCTTCCGTACGCGTTGTTAAGTTCTTACTCATGAAAAATAATTTGGCATTAAAATTGTTTAACTTATTTTAACTAAATAGTTTCGCAAAACTAACTATTTTTGTATTGTCCAACAATAAAATCGCTATAGATATGAAAACAATTAATTTTTTAGACAAAAAAATCTCCATTTATTCGATACTTGGATTTTTTGCTTTGCTTGTAACTTCTTGTGGCTCTTACCAAAACTCGTCTTATTACGACAACGATGGCATTTATGGATCTAGTGAAGAACCTAGGTCAAGAGAAAATCAAAATAACAATAATAACGGTGGGTATTATAAAGAATACTTTAGTAATCTTAATAAAGATAACGAACAAATATTTACCGATGTAGAAAAATATTCCTCACTATCAGACACTTTAAAAACACAACCACAACAAGTTGCACCTACTTCAAATTATGCTGGATGGGGATCTAATAGTGCTGACAATGTAACTGTTAACGTATATAACAATAATATGGGATGGAATAATTGGGGTTATTACAACAGTTGGGGCTTTAACAATTGGGGGTGGAATAACGGTTGGTATGGAAATAATTGGGGATATAATAATTACTATGGCCCTAGTTGGAGCATGGGATGGAATTCATGGTACGGACCATTCTGGAATGGATACTACGGTGGTGGATATTATGGAGGTGGATATTATGGAGGTGGATATTATGGAGGTGGATATTATGGAAATAATTGGGGCTACAGCAATGGTAACTCAGGACATATTTATGCCCATTCAGGTGGTAGAAGAAATACAAATTTTGTAGGAAATAATTCCGGAAACACAACTGGCGGAAGAAGTTCTACACTAGATGGCGGAAGAAATTCTGGAGTATTTGGTTCTAGAAATTACAATAATCCTTCTCCTAGATCTAATTATGATAATAATAGTAGTTTCCCAAGATCTAGCTACAACAACACTAATTCTCCTAGAAGTTACACTCCAAATAATTCTTCTAATAGCCCAAGAAGTTATACCCCTTCATCAACTTATTCAAGTCCGAGATCCTATACTCCTTCATCATCTACTTATTCAAGTCCGAGGTCTTCTACTCCTTCTACACCTTCATATTCAAATCCTAGATCGTATTCTTCTCCTTCTTACTCTTCTCCTTCTTATTCTTCTCCTAGATCTTCTTCTGGAGGAGGAAATTCTGGCGGTGGCGGAAGTTACGGCGGCGGCGGCGGAAGATCTGGCGGCGGCGGAAGACGTTAATTTTTTATTAATTATTAAAATAAATTTATATGAAAAATATATTTGCAATAGTAATAGCAAGCCTAGCTATTTCTTCAATACAAGCACAGGACATGAATGATGCAATGCTTTTTGCACAAACCGATCTTAACGGAACAGCTCGTTTCAAAGCTATGGGAGGTGCTTTTGGAGCAGTTGGTGGTGATTTTTCAGCTTTAAATATAAATCCTGCAGGTTCGTTAATTTTTGCTAATAATCAAGTTGGTTTAACCTTAACAAATTTCAATAACAGCAACAATTCAACTTATTTTGGAACAAGCACTTCTGCAAGAAAGAACTCAGTTGATTTAAATCAAGCTGGCGCAGTATTTGTTTTTAACAACCAAGACACCCGAAGTGATTGGAGAAAATTTGCTTTTACTATAAATTATGAAAATGCAAAAAATCTAGATAATAATATTTTTTCAGAGGGTACTAATCCATATAATTCGGTGGACAAGTTTTTCTTGAGTTATGCAAATGGTGTTTCTCTTGGAACTTTAAATAATTATTATTTTGATGAATTATATTATAATGAGCAGCAGACTTATTTAGGATATAATTCTTATATAATTAATGCAGTCCCATTAGCAAGTGATCCTACCAATAATACAAATCCCAATATTAGCACATACACCTCTGGTGTAGCTCCTGGTGGGGATTATTACCAACAAAATAGAATTAGATCTACTGGATACAATAGTAAAGTTGCTTTTAACTTTGCAGCACAATACACTGACAAATGGTTATTTGGAATCAACTTAAATTCGCATTTTTTAGATTATAGAAAATCAAGTAGTTTTTATGAATCTAATTCAAACACAAAATTTATTACTGGATCAACAGTTGATGTTATCCGTTTCAGCAATGATTTATACACTTACGGAAGCGGATTTTCATTACAATTAGGAACTATTTTTAAGCCTTTTAAACAAGTTCGTGTTGGTGTAGCTTATGAATCGCCTACATGGTATAAATTAACGGATGAACTTAGCCAGAGAGTTTCAACTTCGGGATATGGATTAAATTCTACTTTTAATAATGCTTTATATTCTACGGTTAATACAGACCCAAATACCACTATGATTTTTATTCCTTATAATTTACAATCACCCAGTAAATGGTCTGGTAGTTTTGCTTATATATTTGGAAAACGAGGATTGCTTAGTGTAGATTTATCTTCAAAGAATTATGGTGGAACAACTTATAGTCCAAAAAAAGATTTTTCTTCTCCTAATTCTGCTATGGCTAATAGTTTAACTACTGCAACAGAGTTACGAATTGGTGGCGAATATAAAATTAAAAAAATAAGCCTTCGTGGTGGTTACCGTTATGAACAAAGCCCTTATAAAAACGGAACTACTATTGGCGCTTTAACTGGTTATTCTACTGGTTTAGGATATAATTTTGGTAGTACTAAATTAGATTTAGCTTATGCTTATGCTAAACGCGATTACGACCAACAATTTTTTTCTCAAGGACTAACTGATGCCGCAAGAATAAAATCAGTAAATAATAACGTTACCTTAACTTTATTGTTTGAATTATAAAAAATAAAATTATTTCTTTCAAAAACCATTCGTACTTTCGGATGGTTTTTTTATGTAATTCGATTAAGAAATAGCCCCGATAGAGCCGATAGCTCTCGTGGAGGAACGGAACGAGACTAAAGGCGAAAGCGGGAATACAGTTGGCTAAAATGCACAAGCCATTCGCTACAAAATAAAGGCAAAGTGTAACAATTTCTAAAATTATAGTACTAACATAAATTATGAATGAAAGTTTGGAACAATTATTTGTGAAGCAACTTAAGGATAATCAAAATATTATCCATAAAATTTGTCGTCTTTACACTTCAGGAGAAGATGCTCACAAGGATTTGTTTCAGGAAATAACTTTACAGTTGTGGAAGGCTTTTCCGAAGTTTAGGGGAGAGTCTAAATTTTCTACATGGGCCTATCGGGTAGCATTAAACACGGCAATTACGTTGTATAGAAAAAGTACACGAAGTATTTCAACGGTAGACTATGAAAGCAAAAGTTATTTTATTAGTCAGGAGGATTACAATACCGAGGAAGAGGAGCAGCTACTATTGATATATAAGGCGATACATTTATTAAATGATATTGAAAAAGCACTGGTATTCATGTATTTAGAAGACAAGTGCTATACTGAAATAGCCGAAACATTGGGGATATCTGAAGTAAATACGAGGGTGAAAATGAATAGAATTAAAGGAAAATTAAAAAAAATATTAAATCCGTAATAAGATGAAAGAACTGGATTTATTGAAAAAAGATTGGCAAAAAGACACTAATTTTTTTGAACAACTATCAGAAAGTGCTATTTATAAAATGATACATAAAAAATCTTCTTCTTTAGTGAAGTGGATATTAATTATTAGCTTAATAGAATTTGTTGTACTTAATGGAATTAGCTTATTTATTAATGATGAAAATATTGATGATTTTTTAATAAAACATCCGTATTTAGATCTAATAAATTATGTAAATTATATTGTTGTAATTAGTTTTATTATTGTTTTTTATAAAAAATACAGAGCGATTACGGTTTTAGATTCATCTAAAAATTTAATTCAACAAATAAAAGCAACCAGACAAGTAGTTAATTATTATATTCTTTGGAATGTATTAATTGGAGGATTCTTTGGAGTTTTTGGAATAATTGATGGGTTTAATAACAGTTTTACTAAAAACAATGCAGTAAATACTAACATAAAATACATCCTAATTATTATTTTTGTTCTCCTAATTATGGGGATTATTTGGGGATTTTATAAACTACTTTATGGTGGACTTTTAAATAAATTAAATAAAAACTATAAAGAACTAATGAAAATAGATTTGTAGAATAATGCTGCTATTTTTATTCGCGTAACCTGTTTAGTTTTTCTTGTTCTTCAAGTTCCTCTGCAGAAATTACTTTTAAGAAGGATGGATGTTGCTCTATTGCATACTCTATTTTTTCTACAATTTGATTAACTGTATCCTTTTCATAATCAATAACCAAAGGTTCTTTAATAATAAAGGATTGCAGGATGTTTTTCTTTTTCATTCGTAATCCTTTCTTGTCAAAAGATCTTCTAAAGCCGTCAATAACTATTGGAACTACAATGGGTTTGTGTTGTTTTATAATATGGGCAGTACCTTTTCTCACAGGTTTAAAGGATTTAGTGGTTCCTTGCGGAAAAGTAATTACCCAACCATCGTCAAGAGCAATTTTAATATTTTCGGTGTCGTTTGGGTTAACATCGCGCTTTTCTATTACATCTTTTCCATCTGCACGCCACGTTCGTTCAACGGTTATGGCACCAACATAAGATAGAATTCTAGGTAATAAACCTGCTTTCATAGTTTCACTTGCAGCAACATAATATATGTTCATCTTAGGTTGCCACAAATAACCAATATTCTGTATGCTATTTTCACGACCTGATAGACTAGCATTAAATACATGAAACATTGCTACAACATCTGCAAAATAGGTTTGATGATTGGATATAAAAAGAACATTTTTATCTGGGAGATTTCTTATTATTTGAGAGCCTTCTATCTGTAATTCGTTAAATCCTCTATACCTTCGGTGGGTAATAGTTCCAAAGATTCGAATTAACCATTTTTTAAAAAAAAGTAGATGACCAAAAGGATTTCGTTTAAACAAACCCATAATAAATTATAAAAATAAGGGCAAACTTACAAAAAGTTATGCTTTATAACACCTTTTTTAGCACATCTTTTAACTCGCTAAGCATCATCGCAGTAGCTCCCCAAACAGTGTGTTCGTGAATTTGAAAAACAGGAACATTAATTGCTTTAGCATACGAAGTATCCATAGTTTTTGTGGTAATAATAGAATCGTCTAATAAGATTTTTAGTGGTAATTCAACAATGTCTGAAACCTCTTCTAGTTGCAAAACAAAATCCAATTCGGTAGTACAAACTCCCATGAAAGGGACTACCAAAAAGTTACTAGGCGGAATATAAATAGAAGAAAAACTTTTTACCACATTAATTTTATTCGAAGAAACTCCTATTTCTTCAAAAGTCTCTCTTAATGCGGCTTCTTGAAAATTCAAATCCGTTTCTTCTACCTTTCCTCCAGGAAAAGCAATTTGTGAAGAATGCACACCTGGATAAGAATTCCGAACAATTAATACTAAATGAGTAACATTTGCTTTAGGATAAAACAACATCATTACTGCTGCTTTTCTAGCAGAAACACTATAATCAAGATTCTTATCTATGGATTCAATCCGTTCTAAAGGCGCCATTTTAATATGTGAAGAAACGGCAGGTAATTCGACCTCCGAAATCGTAGAAATAGCATTTAAAAAGAGATTAAAATTCATGGTAATTCGCTTTTATTATTTATAAATTTACCAAAAATAAATAAGGTACCCAAATTTACAATTTAAGATGTACAGCAAAGAAGAAAGTTTAAAAATTAAGAAAGAATTTTGGGTACAATTTGCAGAAACCTATCCCAGAAAGTGGATTTTGTACGACACCAAAATT
>Ga0114971_10001782_pt1 | contig 14667 bp, 15 predicted proteins | sample M_140625_MF_Meta_FD_87320 | JGI IMG/M metagenome (GOLD analysis project Ga0114971, IMG submission 87320) | Freshwater microbial communities from Lake Montjoie, Canada to study carbon cycling - M_140625_MF_MetaG | ecosystem: Environmental > Aquatic > Freshwater > Lake | place: Lake Montjoie... | reverse complement strand
GGGACAAGTCGGGGAATGTTTGAAATGATGATCGGCTCGCGGAAAATCACTCCGCCGAGAATGTTACGAATCGTGCCGTTCGGGCTCTTCCACATTTTCTTGAGTTTGAATTCCTCAACGCGTGCTTCGTCCGGCGTGATTGTCGCGCACTTGACACCGACGCCGTGCTGCTTGATCGCGTTCGCCGCGTCGATGGTGATTTGGTCATCGGTCTCGTCGCGCTTCTGAATCGAAAGGTCGTAGTACTCGAGAGTCAGGTCAAGATAGGGGTGAATCAGGCGGTCCTTGATGAACTGCCAAATGATTCGCGTCATTTCATCGCCATCGAGTTCTACGACGACGCCGTCTACCTTTATTTTTTCCACGACTAAACCTTTCGATGCACGGTCGCTCCCAGTCTATTCCAACGCTGGCGGTGAGAAATTTGGTTGGGCCATAGACAGGTTGGTATCATTTTGATACCATTAGAGTATGGCAATGACACTCCGGCTAGAACCCGAACTCGACAACGACCTTGGTGATGTCGCCGAACTTCTCGGTCTCTCCAAGCAACAAGTTGTGGCACAAGCGGTCGCGATCTTCCTTGAAGCGCAAAAGAACCGTCTCGAGATGCGCCGCACTGTAGAAATGATCCTCCAACGTGACGCCGAGCTGATGAAAAGGCTAGAAGACTCGTGACTCGATATGTGAGTCTCGAGGGGTTCGTCGTTGAGCTCGAAACAATCGGGTTTCACGTGCGTGACCTTGGTTTGGTGCACTCAGCACTTGAACGCCCCGCGACAACCCTGATGGGTGCTGACGCATACGCGACCATCGACGCCAAGGCCGCCGCACAAACGGAATCACTTGCTCGAAATCACCCCTTTATGGATGGGAACAAGCGCTCGGCGTGGATTGCGCTCAATCACTTTTTGCGAATCAACGGCTACCTGCTGTTCGCGACGCAAGACGATGCCTTCACATACATTCAAAGTGTTGCGACTGGTCAATTTACCCTGGAGGAATCCGCCGCGTGGATCGAAGCCCACCGCCGCGCGATCTGACCCTTTCCACGTCGGTGCCTCGGGATACTCTCGGAATAGAAAAGAGATCACGAGAGAAAAGAGGAGAAATGGAAAATTCCTTCACTGCCCGCGACGGGCGCTATCAACACATCGAGGTTCGACAAGAACGGGACGACATCACATTCGTCGGTGATCGTTCCGGTTCGGACTGCTATCACTCGCTGAAGCCCGAAAACTTTGCGGCGTTTGTCGCGAGCATCGGTCAGCCGGCAGGCACCGACGTCATGACGGCAATCGGGACGGTCCTGAATTCAGAACCGTCCCGATTGTGGATCGCAATTCACTCCGACGTGACGAAAACGGATTTCTCGTGGCAGTCAATGAGCGAAATCGAAGACATGATGGACACCTTCGACTCGATGCGAGGCGCCTAACTACACGGCGTACTTGTTACCCTCGGCGGCCGACTTCGAGCCGCGAAGGGTGACAACGAAGTTGAAGATCCATATCGCTAGACCCCCGAGAATCGGCACGAGTGCGATCCCGATAAGTTGCGGCAGAACTTCGACGGATACGGATCCGTACATTTCCATTTCCTGCGCTATAACCGGGAATGCCATAACGACGGCGACCAGCAGCAGCACGACCGGCAGGATGTAAGTGAGCAAGAGCCACTTACCCGAAAGTCCCACATCGTGATACCGACGCCAGGTGACTGCGAAGGTCGGGATAAACGTACCGAGGGAGAAAGCCCCCGCGAGTCCGGAAACTACTGTGTTGGGGTCCTCCGTCGTTCCGGAGGTCGACCCCAAGGCGACCGCGGCGATCACCGTGAAAAACCACCACCACCAGTATTCCGAGCGGGATGCGACGCCTTTGAAGTCGGCGTATTTGCCGAGAACAGTTTTGATTGCAGTAAAGAAGTTCACTAATTTTCCTTTCAGATGTTAAACGCTAGCGTCAGAATCATATAGGATTCACAGATAAAATAAATGAATGAGCGGTTAATGAAAAAAGTGCCGCTCATTGGTGAAATACATCGTGACACCCGCCGCCGAAGCCGCGGCGAGAACCTCGTCGTCACGCACCGATCCGCCGGGTTGAACAATGGCGGTGACTCCCGCATCAAGCAACACCTGGAGTCCGTCGGCGAAAGGGAAGAACGCGTCACTCGCTGCGACACTTCCGATCGCTCTCTCACCCGCTCTGGTGACCGCGAGGTGGCACGAGTCGACTCGATTGACCTGGCCCATGCCGATTCCCACCGACGCTCCGCCCCTGGCGAGCAAGATGGCGTTCGATTTCACGGCACGGCACGCGCGCCACGCGAATTCGAGGTCCGCGAGCGTACCTGGGCCCGCCGGTTCGCCCGTGACGAGCGTCCACTCGGATGCCGACGCAAAGAAACGGTCAACGTCTTGGACGAGAAACCCTCCCGAGACCTGCCGCACTTCGCGTTCCATTGGGGCAAACGATTTGGGAAGCACCAACAGTCGCAGGTTTTTCTTCGTCATGAGAATGGCCAGTGCGTCCGCGTCGAATCCGGGGGCGACAACCACCTCGGTGAACACATCGACGATGGATTCCGCCGCGGCCTTGCTAATCGCGTCGTTTGACGCGATCACGCCACCGAATGCCGAGACGGGGTCGCAGGCGTGAGCACGCGCATGTGCCTCCGCGATTGTCAAACCGACGGCGATTCCGCACGGGTTCGCGTGTTTGACGATGGCGACCGCCGGTTCGGCGTGGTCGAACGCGGCGCGAACGGCCGCGTCCGCGTCGACGAAATTGTTATACGACATCTCTTTGCCGTGCAGTTGGGTTGCCTGCGCTATTCCCGTACCACCGTGGACACCGTAAACCGCCCCGGCCTGATGGGAATTCTCGCCGTATCGCAGAGTGTCGAGTTTTTCCGCCGCGATTCGAAGAGCGGGGGCGAATCCCGATTCATCGTGGGGGTATTCGTTCTGCATCCAGTTCGCCACGGCCGAGTCATATCCCGCAGTGTGCGCAAAAGCGCGACCAGCGAGAACGCGACGCTGGTCGAGGGTCGTGCCACCAACGGCGATTGCCTCGATGACGTCGGCGTAGTCGCTCGGGTCGACAACGATGGCGACGTTGTGGTGGTTCTTGGCGGCTGCGCGAACCATGGCAGGTCCGCCAACGTCAATGTTTTCGACGACAGTATCCGCGTCAGCGCCACTCGTTACCGTATCCGAAAACGGATACAGGTTGACAACAATGAGCTCGAACGGCTCGATCCCCAACTCCGCGAGTTGGTTGACGTGGGAGTCATATCGAAGGTCTGCGAGTATTCCCCCGTGAATCGACGGGTGCAGAGTCTTGACACGACCATCCAGCGATTCGGGGAAACCCGTCACCTCGCTGACTTCCCGGGCATTGAATCCAGCGTCACGAATCGTTTGGCAGGTCGACCCCGTTGAAACAATCTCGACACCAGCAGCCGACAGTGCGCCGGCAAGTGCGAGGAGTTCCGTCTTGTCACTCACCGAAATGAGTGCGCGGCGGATCGGAATGCGGTCTCGGGCTCGATCGGGGGCGGGAAGAGCGGAAACCATCAGTTCTCCTCGATCGCGGTTTCGCGGTTCGCGATATCGCGAACCACGTCCGCGAGCAACTCGCGCTCGACAATCTTGATGCGGTCGTGCAGTGTCGATTCGGTGTCCCCGTCGACGACGGGAACTCGGCGCTGAGCGAGAATCGGGCCCGTGTCGACACCGTCGTCGACAACGATGACGCTCGCGCCGGTCTCGGTGACACCCGCCTCGAACGCGTCCCGAACCGCGTGTATGCCGGGGAACTCCGGCAGAAAAGCGGGATGCGCATTGAGGAGCATTGGGGCGAAGCGGCGGACAAACGCCGGTGGCACGAGCCGCATGAATCCCGAGAGAATGACAAGGTCGGGTGCGAAATCGGCTATCCGGTCGCCGAGACGCGCGCCCCACGCGACGCGGTCACCACCGGGCTCGAGAGCTTCCACGAAGGTGGGGATGTCAAAGTGCCTCGCGTGGTCTAGCCCGGCAACATCGGAGTCAGCGCCGACCGCAACGACGATTGCGGGAATCGATCCGTCCGCACAGGAATCGACGAACGCGCGCAGATTCGACCCCTGACCCGAGATGAGAACTACGACGCGCAACATTTATCCAGTTTACCGACGGGCGAGTTACGGATTTCTGACTAGGCGCCCCGCATCGCCTTCGAATCGCGAACAATCTTTCCGAGGATCAGTCCCGCGAGCGATCCGGCAAAGACCCCAGCGGCGAGAACCAAACCGGTGGTGAGGGGATTGATTCCGAGGTGAGCGAATCGTCCCGGTCCGGCCGAGCCCGTTGCGTACGAACCGACGAAGACCGTTGCGAGCCCGATTGCGACCGCCGCGAGCGCTGCCGTGGAGGCAACACGACCAAGATCGGTGATGTTGCCGGGATTGAAAAACTGGCCGCGAGAACGAAGGTCGGCGGCGAATCGCGCGGCCGCAATAAATGCCAGAATCGCCGGAATGGCGGTGACCCACTCGCCGATCGTGTTCGTTTCGGGAATCGCTCCCAACAGCGGGATTGCGGGCACAGCGCCCACAGTCGTGACAAACGGCGACACAATCGCACCTGTTCCGAGAGTGAAACCCGGTCCGGCGACCCACGAGATCGTCCAGACCAAGGCCACCGGAATAAACGCGATTTGAGCGACCGTAATCACGAGTCCGCCAAGTATTCCCGTGTGAAGCGACTCGTATAGCGCGATTTCCGTCGAGAACCCGACACAGAGTAACGCGAGCAGCCCGAACGATGCGATGACCACCAATCCTGCCAGTGTGGCTCCTGCGATGCGCTGTGCGATGTCGATGACGTCTCGCCACGCGATCGGAATCCCCGGGGTCCGTGTCCGCAATGAACGATCGTCCTCCCACGGTCGCCACCCGATGACAAGGCCGACGACGAACGGTGCGAGCACGCGCACCGTGCCCGAGGCGACGTCGAGTTGAACGAGCGAACTCTGGCCGCTCAACAACGCGAGGAGAGTGAGGCTGCCCATGAAGAAGACAAGCAGGCCAACCACGAGGGTTGCATCATCCGATCCCGCCAGCCGGCGACCGGCTCGGCGACCCAGAAGTGCCGTGACAAGGGCGAACGCGAACGGTGCGAGCGTGAGGTCGAAGGTTGCCATGTCGTTGACCAACACCGCCGACGAATCTCCGAGCGACACGTGCAACGGAACGCCGTGACCCAGCGCCCACGCCTGAACCGCCAATTGCCAGATTGCGACCGGGGTCGAATTGACACCCGTGAGCGACGCCCAACCCACGACAGCGAAAACGAACGGAAGGAAAATACCGAGTCCAACGACAAACAACGCCTCAAGAAGCGTAAAGAGGACAACGAGTCCGCGAGGCACGTTACAGGGCCGCGATGACCTCGCGCATGAGCTGCGCGGTTTCGCTCGGGGTCTTGCCGACGCGAACTCCAGCGGCCTCAAGGGCCTCCTTTTTCGCTTGAGCGGTTCCCGACGAGCCGGACACGATTGCGCCGGCGTGGCCCATGGTCTTGCCCTCGGGTGCGGTGAATCCCGCGACGTAGCCGACTACCGGCTTGGTCACGTTTGCACGAATGTAATCCGCCGCACGCTCCTCGGCGTCGCCGCCGATTTCACCGATCATGACAATCGCCTTCGTGTCGGGGTCAGCCTCGAATGCGGCGAGCGCATCGATGTGCGTTGTGCCGACGATCGGGTCTCCGCCGATTCCGATTGCAGTCGAGAACCCAATATCGCGAAGCTCGAACATCATTTGGTAAGTGAGCGTTCCTGACTTCGACACGAGACCAATCGGTCCCGCCCCCGTGATGGTTGCTGGCGTAATTCCGGCGAGCGCCTCACCCGGTGTGATGATGCCGGGGCAGTTCGGCCCGATAATGCGACTCGTGCCCTTTGTCGAGGCATACGCCCAAAACTCGGCGGTGTCCTGGACGGGAATGCCCTCGGTTATGACGACGATAAGCGGCATTTTCGCGTCGATCGCCTCCATGACCGCGTCCTTGGCGAATGCCGGGGGAACGAATACGACCGACACGTCTGCGCCCGTCTCGGTCATGGCTTCTGAGACGGTTCCGAAAACGGGAAGCGTGACGTCGCCGTGCTCGACGGTTGTTCCCGCCTTACGGGCATTGACGCCACCGACGACCTGAGTGCCGGCTTTGAGCATGAGAGCCGTGTGCTTTGAACCTTCGCCGCCGGTAATGCCCTGGACGATGACTCGCGAATCCTTGGTGAGGAATATCGACATTCTTCTAATCCTTACTTCGCTGCGAGTGCGGCGGCGCGATCGGCGCCGTCGTCCATCGTGGTGGCCAGGGTGACGAGCGGGTGGTTGCGGGCAGCGAGAATCTCGCGACCCTTGTCGACGCTGTTGCCGTCGAGACGGACAACGAGCGGCTTGGTCGCCGCGTCGCCCAGCATGTCGAGGGCCGCAACGATTCCGTTGGCGACGGCGTCGCACGCCGTGATTCCGCCAAACACGTTGACGAAAACGCTCTTCACCTGCGGGTCACCGAGGATGACGGAGAGACCGGCAGCCATGACATCGGCCGATGCGCCGCCTCCGATATCGAGGAAGTTCGCAGGCTTGACGCCACCGTAGTTCTCTCCCGCGTAGGCAACGACGTCGAGCGTCGACATGACGAGCCCGGCACCGTTTCCGATGATTCCGACTTCACCGTCGAGTTTCACGTAGTTGAGATCGTGTTCTTTCGCTTTCGCTTCGAGCGGGTCGGCCGCGGCCTTGTCCTCGAGAGCGGCGTGGTCGGGCTGACGGAATTCGGCGTTCGCGTCGAGAGTGACTTTGCCGTCCAGCGCGAGAATCCTGCCGTCTTCGGTCAAGACGAGCGGGTTAACCTCGACCAAAGTGGTGTCTTCCGAGGTGAAAACGCCATACAACTGCACAAACACAGGAGCGACTTTGTCGACGAGTTCAGCGGGGAACTTCGCGGCGACGGCGATTTTCTTTGCCTTCGCGAGAGTGATTCCCTCGGTCGGATTGACTTCGACCCGAGCGAGCGCATCCGGACGTTCGACTGCGAGTTGCTCGATATCCATACCGCCCTCGTAAGAGCAGAGGCAGAGGTAGGAACGGTTCGCGCGGTCGAGCAGAACCGAGAAGTAATACTCCTGCACGATCGCGGCGCCTTCGGCGACCATGACGCGCTTGACGACGTGACCCTTGATGTCGAGACCGAGAATTGCCTTCGCCGCCTCAAACGCGTCGTCGGGCGTCTTGGCGACCTTGACGCCACCGGCCTTCCCGCGTCCGCCCGTTTTGACCTGCGCCTTGACGACCGTCAGACCGCCGATCGTGGCGGCGGCGGCACGAGCTTCTTCTGGGGTGTCGGCGACGATTCCCTGGAGCACGGGAACGCCGTGCTTTTCGAACATGTCACGCGCTTGATACTCGTAAAGATCCACTGTCATCCAATCGACAAAAGTCGTGAAAGTCGGGGCTGACTGCCTCACGACCGTGTCCCAGCCTACCCTTCGACAACACGCCGAACGACCGCGCAGGGCGCGTGTTTACACCTTGGCGATGGGTGCAATTTTGATGAGTAACTTCTTTTTGCCCACCTCGTCGAACTGAACTTCGGCGATGCGTTTTGCGCCGTCGCCCGCGACCGCGACCACCTGGCCTTCTCCGAAATCGTCATGCCTGATGCGGTCCCCAATCGCCAGTTCGAGACCCGAATTATCGCGAACCTCGCGCGTAATGGCGCCCGTCCATTCTGTGCGCGGTTTCGACGGCGCATCCCACGAACGCTTCTCGAAAGACGGCGAAAGCGATCTGCGACCCGATTCACGCCAATCGACGAGCGAGTCGGGGATTTCGGCGAGGAATCGGCTCGGCATACACGACGCAATCTCGCCAAACGTAGCCCGCGACGTCGCGAGCGACAGGTGCAACTTCTTTTTCGCGCGCGTGATCCCGACATAAAACAGCCGACGTTCCTCTTGAATTCCACCAGCCTCGGCAACCGAAATTCGATGGGGCAGAATTTCCTCTTCAATGCCCGTAATGAACACGGCGTCGAATTCCAAGCCCTTGGCGGTGTGGAGAGTCATAAGGCTAACGGTTCCCGATTCGTCATCGAGGTCGTCGGCGGCCGACGACAACGCGACTTCAGTTAGGAAATCGATCAGCGTCCCCTCGGGGGACTTGACCTGGAATTCGCGGGTGAGTCCGACGAGCTCTTCGACGTTCTCTGCCCGAGCGTTTTCTTGCGGGTCGCGGCTTTCCTTGAGAAGTATGAGATAACCCGTCGCCTCGAGCAACGCGATAAGAACGTCAACGACTTTCGCAGTTGCCACGGTGTCGGAAATTCGGTCCAGTGAGTTGACGAATTCGCGAACGGTAGCGGTGGCCCTAGCAGCGACCCCAACGGATTCGATTTGTCGCATCGCCTCGCGGAACGAAATTTGATTGTCGTCAGCGAACCGCTGAATTGCCGATTCCGTGACGTCACCAACCCCCCGCTTCGGCGTATTGAGAATGCGGCGGTGAGCGAGCCCATCGTCGGGGTTCGCGACGGCGACGAGGTAGGCCAACACGTCTTTGATTTCCATGCGCTCGTAGAACTTGGTTCCACCGATGAGTCGGTAGGGCACGCCAGAGCGCATAAGCACGTCTTCCAAGGCGCGAGTCTGCGCGTTCGTTCGATAGAAGACCGCCACATCGCGATACGCCATCCCGCCGGTGTGCAAATTGTCGATTTCGTCGGCGACGAACTGTGCCTCGTCGTGTTGGGTCACGCCGGTGAACCCGGTGATGCGCTCGCCCGGTCCGCGATCAGAGAAAAGGCGCTTGCTCATCGACGTGTCGAAGTTATTGCCAATCACGGCGTTGGCCGCGTCGAGAATGTTTTGCGTCGAGCGGTAGTTCTGTTCCAGAACGACGACATCCGTTCCGGGGAAGTCCTGGCGGAATTCGAGGATGTTCCGGATGTCCGCACCCCGGAACGCGTAGATCGATTGGTCGGAGTCACCAACTACCGTCAGAGTCGCCGCATCGATGCCGCCCTCAGTGTTGTAAAGCACGGGCGGGGTCTCGACCGGCACGTGTTCGGGCTTCACCGGTCGGGTGAGTTCATGAATCAGTTCGTACTGCGCCTTGTTGGTGTCTTGGTACTCGTCCACAAACACGTGGCGGAATCGGCGCTGGTACAAAGCTCGAACCTCGGGGAACGCGCGGAACAAAAACACGGTCTGGCCGATGAGGTCGTCGAAATCAAATGCGTTCGCGCGTCGGAGTTCCTGGGTGTAACGGCGGAAGACCTCGAGAAACATCATTTCGTTCGGGTCGTTCGGGTTCGCTTGGCTCGCGAAACCGTCGACGTCAATCAATTCGTTCTTGAGTCGTGACATCTTCGACAGAACGCCACCGGGCGTCAACCCCATCGAGTCCGCTTCGAATTCTTTGAGGATTCGTTTGACGAGCGACTTTGAATCGGCCGAGTCATAAATCGTGAATGCCTGCGGGAACCCGAATCGTTCGGCCTCGTTGCGAAGAATGCGCACACACGCCGAGTGGAACGTCGAAATCCACATGCCTCGAGATTCGTCGCCGATGTACATCCCAATTCGATCGCGCATTTCCGCGGCCGCCTTGTTGGTGAACGTGATCGCAAGAATCTGGCTCGGCCAGGCTTCGCGGTTCTTCAGCAAGAGTGCGATGCGACGCGTGAGGACGGCCGTCTTTCCTGACCCTGCCCCCGCCACGATGAGCAGAGCCGGTCCGCGGTGAGCGACGGCGTGCGCTTGTTGGGGGTTCAGCCCCTCGAGGAGCGGATCGGCAGGATCGACTGCGGTGGGAGAGTTCGACATGTGGGCTCAAGTTTACGTGCCCTCACCGACACCGATGCGAAGGGTGAATAGAGTGACGACGTGACCGAAACCGCCGCCACCCCACGCACCAACCCGACCGCCGTCCTCGCGGTGACTCTCGGTGCCCTGATGTCACCGATGGCGCTTCCGCTCGGCTGGTTCGCCCGCGAGCAGATTCGCCGCTCACGCGAGAAGGGCGAGCGCCTCTGCATCATCGCGATGGCACTCGGAGCTGTCGGAACCGTGGTGTGGATTGTCGGTGGCGTGATGTTGTATCTGTGGTGGGTGACTCTCTAACCTCTCAGGGGTTTCTTAGGTTTCTCACTCTAGAATTGTCGAGTATTCACCCAGCACTTAAAGGAGTGTCCATGAATTCCAACCCCGCTTTCTCGCGCAACGCCGCCTTCCGCCCCGGACAGGTGTCGCGTTCCGAACTCGAGGCCATGTACGGCCCGAACGCATCAAAGACGCCCGTCGCCGCCAAGGACGACGCGGCAACGCTCGAACAGGCCTACGACATGCCCGCCGCAACGCCCGGTCAGACCGGACGCATGACGGTCGAGGACACCATCATCAAGACGATTCTCGCGTTCGCCGTCCTTATCGGTGGTGCCTACATCGGATGGACTTTCGCGTCGTTCCCCGTCATGATCATCGGACTTGTCGGTGGACTTGTCCTCGGACTTGTCAACACCTTCAAGAAGGTTCCGTCTCCCGGGCTCATCATCGCCTATGCGGTTCTGCAGGGCATTTTCGTCGGAGCAATTTCGATGGTCTTCAACTCGATGTGGGACGGAATCGTCACCCAGGCCGTGATCGGAACGCTCGGCGTCATCGGCGTCACCCTGTTCCTCTTCCTCTCTGGACGTTTCCGTTCGTCGGCGCGCATGACCAAGGTCGTTTCGGTCGCCATGGTCGGCTACCTCGTGTACCAGGTCGTCAACATGATCCTCATGGCAACCGGCGTAACCGGTAACGCTCAATTCGGTTTGAGCTCGGCCAACATCATGGGAATCCCGCTCGGGCTCATCATCGGTGTCGTCGTCGTATTCCTCGCCGCGTATTCGCTCGTGCTCGACTTCGAATCAATCAAGCTCGGCGCCGAGCGCGGTGTCCCCGCGGTTTACGCCTGGCAGGGCGCTTTCGGCATCCTCGTCACCGTCGTCTGGTTGTACCTCGAAATCCTGCGAATGATTGCGATCTTCCGCGGGAACGACTAGTCACCCTTTCACGGAAAAGGCGCCGAGCAATCGGCGCCTTTTTCTTATTCCCACTCGATTGTGCCGGGCGGTTTCGAGGTGATGTCGAGAACGACGCGATTGACGTCCTTGACCTCGTTGGTGATTCGATTCGAAATCTTGGCAAGGACGTCGTACGGCACGCGTGTCCAGTCGGCGGTCATCGCATCTTCGCTCGACACGGGACGCAACACGATGGGGTGTCCGTACGTGCGACCGTCGCCCTGGACTCCGACCGAACGGACGTCGGCGAGAAGAACCACGGGGCACTGCCAGATGTCCTGGTCGAGGCCGGCGGCGGTGAGTTCGGCTCGCACGATGGCGTCTGCGGCACGCAGAAGGTCGAGGCGTTCTTTCGTGACCTCGCCGACGATTCGAATTCCGAGGCCGGGGCCGGGGAACGGCTGGCGGCCCACGATGAGTTCGGGAAGTCCGAGCTCGCGACCGATGGCGCGCACCTCGTCCTTGAATAGTTGCCGAAGCGGCTCGACGAGTTCGAATTGAAGGTCTTCAGGCAGTCCACCGACGTTGTGATGAGACTTGATGGTCGCCGTGCCACTCCCACCGCCGCTCTCGACCACGTCGGGATACAGCGTTCCTTGCACGAGGAATCGGACCCTCTTGCCCGCGTTTGCGGCCTCAGCGACGAGGTCGGCCTCGGCGGTCTCAAATGCGCGAATGAATTCGCGACCAATCGTCTTGCGCTTGGTCTCGGGGTCGGTGACACCCTTCAGCTCGGCGAGAAACCTGTCCGCCACATCGATAGTGACGAGTCGAACCCCCGTGGCAGCAACGAAATCGCGCTCGACCTGTTCGCGTTCTCCTTCGCGCAGAAGGCCGTGGTCAACGAAAACACAAATCAGTTGATCGCCGATCGCCTTATGCACGAGTGCCGCCGCAACCGCCGAATCAACACCGCCCGACAAACCGCAGATGACGAGGTCCTCGCCGACCTGCGCGCGGATTGCGGTGACCTGCTCGTCGATAACGTTGCCACTCGTCCAGTCCGGCGCAATTCCTGCGCCATTCCACAGAAAGTTTTCAAGGACGCGTTGGCCGAAATCAGAATGCATGACTTCGGGGTGCCACTGCACGCCGAACATCCTGGTCTCGGTGTTTTCGAAGGCCGCAACGGGTGTCGCGTCGGTCGATGCGGTGACCGTGAATCCGGGAGGTGCCGTTTCCACCCGATCGCCGTGGCTCATCCAGCAGGTTTGCGTAGCCGGCTGTTCGGAGAAGAGAACTCCGCCCGTCACTCGAGCCTCGGTCGCGCCGTATTCGCGTAAACCGGTGTTCGCCACTTCGCCCCCGAGTTGCTGAGCCATGACCTGAAATCCGTAACAGATGCCCAAGACCGGGATTCCGAGCTCGACGAGTCCCGGGTCGAGCGACGGCGAACCGGGTTCGTAGACGCTCGATGGACCGCCGGACAGAATGATGGCGAGAGGCTGTTTTTCGGCCACTTCGGCCGCCGTGATGGTGTGCGGAACGATCTCGCTGTAGACGTGCGCTTCGCGGACTCGACGCGCAATCAACTGCGCGTATTGCGCCCCGAAGTCAATGACGAGGACGGGACGGTGGGTTGTCACCGAGTTCCCTCGTCAACCATTCGACGGACGCGACGTTCCATGATGAACGACAACAGCGGTACGACGCCGCCCAGTGCGAGGACGGGGAAATAGGTGAGCGGCCAGCGCATCGCCGACCACAACTGGAAGCACCCGAGAAGGTAGACGACATACAGCCAGCCGTGCACAATGAGAATAATCGTCGAGATGTTTGCGGCGACCACCGTGTCGACGGGAACGAGTGCAACGATTCCGAACGGGCCGCCCCCTTCGATCTCGAGTCCGAAAAGGTACTTCAAAATCATCTCTCCGGTCAACAACAGCAACATCGTGCCCGTGATGTACGCGGCGACGCGAAACGTCTTCTCTGCCTTCAGGGCTTTTGCGCGGTCAATCGCCATACGCCAATTCTAGGCTTGGAGTCCGACAGCCGCTTCCGCTTCCCGCTCGACGGCGTCCGTGACCAGGCGGTACCAGAAATAGAGCGCGAAGACAGCAAAAAACGCCCATTCGATCGCATAGAAAATGTTGAGCCAGTTGATCGCGGCCTGTGGCAACGGCGTGACGGACACGATGGTCTCGAGCGGGGGATGCGCGGTGTCGAGCACGAGAAACGCGTCGTAGATTGTGTCGCAGTCCCAGCGATTGACAAGGTCAGAGCTCGACACGACGGTCAGGCGACCGTTGTCGTAGTCGCCCGTCGACGGGTCATCACTGGGCACGAGTCGTCCGATCAACGGGGACGGCGAATCGTCGATCACGATGAAATCGTCGGGGTTCACACTCGACGCCCACCCGATCGCCACGGGAAGGCACGCGCCGTCGGCCGTCCGGGTGTTCGTGACGAGCCACTCGCCCATGTCGCCTCCCTGGCGGCGGTCGAGAACAACGATCCGTTCCTGCGTCCACGTCGCGGTCACCGTGACACGGCGCCCTCCGTCGGTCAACGGCAAACCAGCTCCGGGTTCAAGAACCGACGTCATGGGCACAGGGGTTTCGGTGTCGACCTCGACGATTGTTGCTTCGGCGATGGCGCGTTCTACTTGCCACTGACCCAACGCTGCGAAAACCCCGGCGAGAACGAGACACGCGAGGAGTCCGGCAATCCAGCGCGGCTGCCGTGCCATCGCCCACCATGCGCGCGTCATCAGTGGCTACTCATGCGGTGGGGATAACGACGACCTCGACCCGCTGGAATTCCTTGAGGTCGCTGTAACCGGTGGTCGCCATCGCTCGGCGCAGTGCTCCGATGAGGTTCGACTGCCCGTTAGCGTGGCGCGACGGACCGAACAGGACTTCTCCGAGTGGCCCGATTTGGCCAACCCACACGCGGTTTCCCCGGGGAAGGTCGGCGTGATACGCCTCTTGCCCCCAGTGCCACCCGTTCCCTGGGGTGTCCGTCGCCCGAGCGAGAGTCGTGCCGAGCATCACGGCGTCGGCTCCCATGGCAATTGCTTTCACAATGTCACCGGACAATCCCAGTCCGCCATCGGCGATGACGTGGACGTAACGGCCACCCGACTCGTCGAGATAATCGCGGCGAGCGCCGGCCACATCGGCGAGCGCTGTAGCCATAGGAACCTCGACACCGAGCGAAGTTCGTGTGGTCGAGGCCGCGCCTCCGCCAAATCCCACGAGAACGCCGGCTGCGCCCGTTCTCATCAGGTGAAGAGCTGCGGTGTATGTCGCAGCCCCTCCGACGATGACGGGCACATCAAGTTCGTAAATGAACTGCTTCAGGTTGAGAGGCTCACCCGTTGGCGAGACGTGCTCGGCGCTGACCGTGTTTCCGCGAATCACAAAAAGGTCGACCCCCGATTTCGTCACAACGTCATGGAATTCGACGGTCCGCTGCGGGCTCAATGCGCCAGCGACAGGGACACCCGCATCCCTAATCTCGCCGAGACGCTTTTCGATGAGTTCCGGTTTGATCGGCTCTGCGTACATCTTTTGCATTTCGGCCGTGGCGATGTC
>Ga0114971_10001779_pt1 | contig 14673 bp, 13 predicted proteins | sample M_140625_MF_Meta_FD_87320 | JGI IMG/M metagenome (GOLD analysis project Ga0114971, IMG submission 87320) | Freshwater microbial communities from Lake Montjoie, Canada to study carbon cycling - M_140625_MF_MetaG | ecosystem: Environmental > Aquatic > Freshwater > Lake | place: Lake Montjoie... | reverse complement strand
ATTCCACTCCTCATTCACCAAAAAAAATACTCCCAAAGATTTTCTTTGGGAGTATTCCGATAATTGACAAAGAGGGATTACTCGCCGAAGGGCGAGTTGCAACCTTTAAGATTTTTCTAAGCTCGTTACACTTCGCTTAAGAAAAATTACAAAGATTGTCGAACCCAATCGAGAGTTCGTTTATTCCACTCCTCATTCACCAAAAAAAATACTCCCAAAGATTTTCTTTGGGAGTATTTTTTTTGGCGGACGAAGAGGGATTCGAACCCTCGATAGAGTTTTTGACCCTATACACACTTTCCAGGCGTGCGCCTTCAACCACTCGGCCATCCGTCCATTTTTTAATTGTAATTTCAATTTATAAAAAAAGGAAATGATTTTTTAAACAAAATATTTTAAATAAATAAACAAGTTTACAAAACATTATAAATTTTAAAATATAAAATTGAAATTGACTATCAAAAAAATATTAATAAAATTTATCAAATATTTTCTTTAATAATCTTTAGAAAAAAAATGTTTTTTTACGATACTACACATTTAGAATCCAAGCGAAATCAGTTTTTGGCATTATTTTTTACAATAGCCTTACATGTTTTAATCCTAGATGCACATGGAATTAAACCTAACTCATTTAACATTGAAAAACAAACTATAAAAGTTTCGCTCGTTGCTAAATCTAGTTTGGCACTTAATAATGAAAATTTTTTTCATTCAAAAAATAATTTACAAGAAAATAAAAATAATTTAACAAAACCAAAATTAACCTCTAGATCTACTTCTGGAAAAACCGCTGATAATGCAAATGCACAAAATTCCGCAGATATAATTCCTGTATTTGATGCAAAACATCTCAATAATCCTTCGCCAATTTATCCTGAAATGGCCAGACAAAGAGGCATTGAAGGGGATGTTTTATTAAAGGTTTTAGTAAGCTCTCAAGGTAAGGCGTTAAGAGTTGAAATCATCAAGTCAAGTGGCTCAAAAATGCTCGATCTTTCTGCGCAAGATACAATTAAAAATTGGCAATTTATTCCTGCATCCTTTGATAATCAAGCCGTGGAAGCTAGTGTAATTGTGCCAATTTCTTTTAAGATTATTTAAAATTTTATGAATTTTCTTTCAATTTTTTCTTCGGGCGATCTAGTCTTAAGCCTTGTTTTTATTGCACTTACCGCAATGTCAGTTCTAAGCTGGTATGTAATTTTTTATAAAACTTTAAAATTAAAAAAGGAATATTTAGCTTATAAAAATTTTTGTAAAAATTATACATCTAAAAAAGATTGGGCATTAAATATACAAGGTCAGCTTAACAAAAATGATTTATTTGATGATAAAAATTTATTGCCAAAAAATTCCTTAAATTTTTTACTACAAGAGGTAAGAGATCTCCAGCCAATTTTAAAAAACTGCGATAACCAAACGGCGCGCAAGGATATTTTAACTTTGCATTTAATACAAGCACTGGATGAAATTCGTTTCGGACTTGATCATGGCTTAACAATTTTAGCGTCAATTGGATCTTGCGCTCCTTTTGTAGGTTTGTTTGGAACGGTATGGGGAATTTATCATGCCTTGGGCAATATTGCTAAACAAGGAAGTGTTGGATTAAATGTAGTTGCTGGTCCAATATCCGAAGCATTAATTGCCACTGCCTTTGGTTTATTCGCGGCAATTCCTGCAGTTTTAGCATATAACAGCATTGTTCGTTTGAATCGTCTATTGGTTCAAAATTTACGACATTTAGCGGAGAGAATAACTGCTTACGAAGATTTCAAAAGCAATTAATTATACATTTAAAAATCTCAATAATTTTATTTCACAATAATGAAAAATGAATTTCAACGCGAAGAATTTCAAGCTCCTCTTGCGGAAATAAACATGACTCCGTTGGTCGATATCATGTTAGTCTTGCTGGTTATTTTTCTAATCACCGCGCCAATTATAAATTCAGCAATAAATATTAATTTACCAAAAGAAAATGCAAGACCCTTAACTGACAATAAAGTTATTACAATTTCAATAACGCAGGATGGACAATATTTTTTAGAAGAAACAAAAATGACCAGTCAAGAAATTGCTCTTCATTTACAAAAAATTGCCAATGAAAATTCTCAGCAATTGATTCATATTCGCGCCGATGAGTCAGTAGCCTATAAACTAGTTAGCAAAATTTTAGCAATTGCTCAAAATAGTGGTTTAAATAACATTTCATTTATAACTCAAAATTAATAATAAATTTCTTGCTAATTTACAAAACCTTGACAAATTGAATTACGATTATTGTAATTTTTTAAATTTGATTTTAACAAAAAAATTCAATTAATTCTCGAAAAAAAATTAAAATAATTTACAAGATTATATGGCATTTTTAATCTTGAATAAAACCTAATTATCAAAGTTTGCATCGGCTTTATGTTATTACAAATTCCACAAATTATCAATCAACAACTTTTAAACGAACTAAAGGGAGCTCTTCATAGAGTTGATTGGAATGCCGTTCAAATTAATGATCAAAATCAAAATAATACTCAACCTAGTTTTTTTCAATTGAATGAAAATGGCATTGAAGCGAAATATTTTGGTCAACAAATTTTAGGTGCCCTAGAAAGTAATCCACTCTTTATTTCATCAGCATTACCTGCAAAGATTTATCCACCTTTTTTTCGTAAATATATTGAAAATCAAGGACATCCAACCAAGATTGATAGCGCCTTAAAGCAAGTGCAGGGCAGTTCAATGCGTGTTCGTCTTGATTTATCAGCAACGATTTTTTTATCAGAACCAAATGAATATGATGGCGCAGAATTAGTGATTGAAGATAATTACGGAACTCACCAAATCAAACTGCCAGCTGGTCATATGATTCTTTATCCTTCGAGTAGCTTACATTATCTTAAACCTGTAAAACATGGCAATAGAATTACCGCTTCTTTTTTTGTTGAAAGCATGGTGCGCGACGATTCGAAGCGAACTATTTTATTTGATATGGACAACTCTATTTGCTCCTTAATTCAAGATCAACCAACTCATCCAAGCGTTTCTCAGCTCACAGGAATATATCACAATTTATTAAGAATGTGGAGTCAAGTTTAGAAATAAATATAAAATAATTATTTTAACAAAAGATAATTATTTCTTGTATTTCTTATTGATGTATAATTGTTGAATAATTGACAATATGTTGCTCCAAGTCCAGTAAATTACTAGTCCAGCTGGAAATGCTGCCAAAACAAATGTTAAAATATAAGGCATAAATTTTAGAATTTTTGCTTGCGTTGGGTCACCCGTGGCAGGACTTAATTTTTGCTGAATAATCATGGTAATACCCATAAAAATCGGCCAAACTCCCACACTAAAAGAGCTACTTACTGCAAAAGGTAATAATCCAAATAGATTAAAAATTGAAGTTGGATCGGGAACGGAGAGATCTTTTATCCATCCAAAAAATTGAGCGTGACGCATATCCAGAGTTACAAACAAAACTTTATAAAGCGCAAAAAATACTGGGATCTGAATCAATACTGGCAAACAACCTGATGCAGGATTTATTTTTTCGCGTTTATATAACTCCATCATTTCACGATTCAGTGCCAGTTTATCATCTTTAAAGCGTTGACGCAAATCATCTATTTTTGGCTGTAAAGTCCGCATTCTGGCAATTGCTACATAAGATTTATTTGCCAATGGGAAAAGTGCTAATTTGATTAAAACCGTCATGACTAAAATTGCTAAACCAAAATTTCCTAAAAATTTATTTAAATAATCAATAATAAAGAAGAAAGGCTTGGTTAAAAAATAGAACCATCCAAAATCAATAGCGCGATCAAAAAGTTTCAAATTTAATTGTTGAGAATATTGATCTAGAAGCTTTACTTTCTTTACTCCAGCAAAAAGATGATGCTGCAATTTTATTTCATTACCGGCAGGAATTTTTATTTCATCACCAACAAAATCAACATTAAAAAAATTATTTTTACTTTTACTGTCATAAGTAAATTTTGCACTGTAAGCGAGTGATTTATCAGGAATCATTGCACTGAGCCAGAATTTATCTGTTATACCTAACCAACTTCCATTTTCTGAAGTATCGGAAAAAATATATTCTTTTTCTTCAACAAGATCTTCATATTTCTTTTCTTGCAATATGCCTTGAAATGCTCCGATTGCCCCTTCATGTAAAATATAATTTGATTGACCTAGATTATTTAGAATGCGATTTATGCGTCCATAACTAGCAAGGCTTAAATCAGCTTTTGAATTATTTTTAACGATTTGCGTTATCGTAAACATGTATTGCTGATCAATATTAATTTTAATAATAAATTCAATCGCTTGATTATTTTTCCAACTTAAAATTAGATCGTTTTCAGGCTTTAATTCTTTGATATTTGTCGACCATAAACTATTTGGATTTGGTAATTCAGTTTTACTGTCACTAGAAATCCATCCAAAATCAGCGAAATAGCGCGACTTACTCTCGCTTGGTGAAAATAATATCACTTCTTTATTTTCTTGTTGGGAATTATATGGTTTTTCAAAATAATCAACGAATGTTAAATCATCAAATTTGGCACCCTTCAACAAAATTGATCCATGCAAGGCTTTGGTATTTATTTTTACGCGTTGAGTTTGGGTTTGCAATAAAGAATCTTCTCTAGTTTTAAAAGTATTTGCGTCTAATGCTTCAGTAGTATTGCCAATTTTGACATTTTTTTTACTAACAAATTCTTGCGAATTTGTGGATAAATTATTCTCATTAGATTCAGAAGAATTTATGTTTTTATTTTTGAGTTGATTGGCAAGTTCAATTTGCTGAAGAGCTTCCTTTTTATCGATACGCGGCTTTTCATAAAACCATGCCCAAGCCAATAAAATACCGAATGAAATTACTGTTGCTAAAATCAAATTTTTGTTATCAGGATGTCTTTGCATGCTTAAAATTTATAATTTATTTTTAAAAATTTTTTAAATATTAGCTATGGTTATTTTCTTTACAACCAAGAAATATTTACGAGGATAAATGAATCGTAAATAAATTATTTAGTTTTTTTTAATTTATTGATAGATTGATGATAGCCTATTAGAGAAGCTTTTAAAGCTTCTTCAACTTTTTCAATGGCAATTATTTCAATATTTTTTAAAACTTCCTTAGGCATTTCTTCAAGGTCTTTAAGATTGCTTTTGGGGATTAAAACAGTTTTAATTTGTCCGCGCAATGCAGCCAGTAATTTTTCTTTTAATCCACCAATTTCCAAAACATTTCCGGTTAAAGTTACTTCGCCAGTCATAGCAATATCTTTACGAACTTTTTTATTGGTAATCGCCGAAATTAGTGAAACGCAAAGCGCAACCCCTGCCGAAGGTCCATCCTTAGGGGTCGCACCTTCGGGAACGTGTATATGAAAATCATATTTATTAAATTGCTTTGACTCAATAGCTAAAGATTTGGCAATGCTTCTTGCGTAACTAAAAGCCGTAATTGCCGATTCCTTCATAACTTCTCCTAAACTTCCAGTGGTTTTAACTTGACCGCTTCCTTCAAATCTTAATGTCTCGATATCAAGTAAATCACCACCATACTCTGTGTAAGCAAGACCTGTTGTAACGCCAATCAAATCTTCCTTGTGAGCAATGCCAAAACTTTTCTTTTCAACTCCAGAATATTTATGAAGATTTTGATTGGTTATGTGCAAGGATAATGCCTGTTTAGTGATAATAATTTTAGCAGTTTTACGAGCGAGATTGGCAATTTCACGATTGAGATTTCTAACTCCTGCCTCATGAGTATATTTGCGAATCAGTGAAAGAATAGCATCTTGTGAAATGCTTAATTCTTTTGGCTTTAAACCATTTTCTTTAAGCTGTTTATCAAGTAAATGATCTTTAGCAATATGAATTTTTTCATTTTCAGTATAACCCGAAAGTTTAATAATTTCCATACGATCACGTAGTGGAATCGGAATAGTGCTCAAACTATTTGCAGTGCAAACAAACATTACTTTAGATAAATCATAATCGACCTCCAAATAATGATCAGAAAAATTATTATTTTGCTCAGGATCAAGAACTTCTAGCAACGCAGAAGCTGGATCACCTCGAAAATCATGCGACATTTTATCAACTTCATCAAGAAGCATTAGCGGATTTATTGTTTCAGCCTTGCGCATCGATTGGATAATTCGCCCTGGCATCGCGCCAATATAGGTTCGCCGATGTCCACGGATTTCTGATTCATCGCGAACTCCACCCAATGAAACTTTTACATATTTTCGATTTAAACTTTCTGCAATTGATTTTGCCAAAGAAGTTTTACCAACGCCAGGTGATCCAACCAAGCATAAGATTGGACCTTTGGAGTTTTTCGTTTTCATTTGCACCGCAATAAACTCTAAGATTCGCTCTTTTACTTTTTCTAATCCATAGTGATGTTTGTCTAGTATTTTTTTAGCTTTATTGAGATCATTTACTAATTTTGTAGTTTTTTGCCAAGGCAAAGCAATAATCCAGTCAAGGTAGTTGCGAACTACTCCAGACTCAGATGAATAAGGATTCATTTTTTCAAGTTTTGCCAATTCAACATCGCATTTTTTAGCAACATCTTTTGGTAAATTTAATTTAGAAATTTTTTCTTTAAATTCATTAAATTCATTTTCTTCATCTTGACCTAATTCCTTTTTGATTTTTTTTAACTGTTCGTTAAGATAAATTTCTTTTTGATGTTTGCTGAATTTTTCTTGTATTGATTTATTGATTCTTTCTTCAGCTTCACCAATTTCAATTTCAGCTTTTATAATTTCTAATAGTTTATAAAACTTTTTATCAATTCTATTTTCTGTTAATATTTGTTGTTTGTTTTTAACAGGTCCTAATGTAAAACTAGCAATAGTGTATGCAATTTCGTGAGGAGTGTTAAGTTTAGTTATTGCAGTTAAAACATCTGGGGTAATTCTTTTGTTGAATTGCGCATAACGTGCAAAATTTTCTAGACAAGCTTTGATGAGACCTAGAACCTCATTATTTTCAGTGCTAATTTTTTGTTCACCAGTAATTTCAATTTCGCAACAAAATAATTTTTCGGGAGGCAAAACTTTTTTTATTAACGCACGCATTGAACCTTGCAAAATTACCTTAAAAGTTCCATCGGCAGTTCTAATTGCCTCGATAATATTGCAAACCGTTCCCGTTGCGTAAAGATTTTTTTGTTCAAATTCATCGGAATCTGGATTGATTTGCGTTACTGCAAAAATTGGAGCACCAGATCTTCGAGCTTCTTCAATAGATTGAATTGATTTTTGACGACCAATTAAAATCGTTGTAGTCATCTTTGGGAAAATAACAATATCGCGTAAGGGTAGGGCGTTAATTTTTTTAATTTTATTTTTGTTATCGCTAGTCATATTTTTAAATTACGGTTTTAAATCGGCATTACGATTAAGATCAACATTAAGAACAAGTCCAAAGCCAATCATCATTGATGCCATAATAGTTCCCCCATAAGATATAAAAGGCAAAGGAGCTCCAACTACTGGGATTAAACCCATTACCATCGCTGTATTGATAAACATATGCGTGAAGAAAATACTCACAACTCCAAGCACTAATAATCTTCCAAATTGATGTTTGGTTTTCACGGCGATATTACTGCAAATCACAATGATAGCGCAATAAATCATAATCGTAAAAACACTCCCAACAAAGCCCAGTTCCTCGGATAACATCGTGAAGATAAAATCAGTTTGTTTTTCAGGCAAAAAATTTAGCTGACCTTGCGTACCATTTAAAATTCCCTTACCAAACATTCCTCCCGACCCAATGGCAATCTTGGATTGAATGATGTTATATCCACTCCCCAAGGGATCATTATTTGGATTAATAAAAGTAAGAATCCTTTGTTTCTGATAATCATGCAAAGCAAAACTCCACATCATGGGTATGGCCAATAATATAACCACACCAACCGAGACAAACTTCCAAATCTTAACTCCCGCCAAAAATAAAACGGAAATTCCAACTATCACTAAAATCGTTGCCGTTCCCAAATCCGGTTGATGAAAAATAAAAAAAGCTGGGATAAGAACCATCAATAAAGGTGGAATTACAAATCTAATCTTACCAATATTTTCAATTTCTATGCTGTAAAAATATCGCGCAAGCGCGAAAACTGTACAAATCTTCATTATCTCAGAAGGCTGTATTGTTAGAGAACCAATTCGAAACCAACGTGTTGCACCCATGGCATTATGACCCATAATATCAACGATTATAACCAGAATTAGCGCTCCAGCGTAAAAAAAATAGGAAGCTTTGAACCAAAGTTTAATATCGGCAATTCCAATGAATAACATCAGAGGAAAAAATAAACAAAAGAAACCTAATTGCCTAAATAACCAAGGACGAAATGATCCTCCCGCCGCAGAGTATAACATTAAAAAACCTATGAATGCTAAAATTATCACCAGCCAAATTAACAGCCAATTTAGTTGCTCCAGTTTCTGAGCTATGGGAACTTTTTCTTGACTAGTAAAAATCATAAATTCTATTAAGTAATAACTTTGACTTGTGAGCTATGATGCCAATTTAGCATGTCATAAACTCAATCTTAAATGATGTAATTAATTTCAGTTTGTTATTTTAACCTAGAGCGTATAAGTCTAAAATCAACTTAATTATCGAATTAAAAACCTGATTTACAAATTGAATTGAAATAATGCCAAATTAACTTTATAAAATTTAATAATTAAACAAAATATTATTTTTTAGTCGCGCTTACGCGTCGAAGATTTCATTCTTAGTCGCACTAAATTCCGACTAACGTACTCCCTAAAGCTTTTTTAAAGATTTTAACTAAAGAAATAAAACTAAATTATTAAATTTTATAAATTAAATTTTGCATAACTCGCAATCAAAAAATAATCATTTTTATTGTTAAAAATTTTTTTTGCAAGTAGTGTAATTTTAATATTAAAATTATTGGCAATGCAAGATTGAAACAATAAAAAATATTAATGAATTTATTTTACATTAATTTCTAATATTAATAATTAACCTTTCAAGGCTTACTTTTGCTTGTCTTTTTAAAAAAACTATTAAATTTTTGAAAGTATATTTTAATTTTAACATTTTAAAATAAAATAATTTCACCTTAACATCTAAGACTACTTGAAATATTTAATCAAGCAAATTAGGTTTCTAGATTAAAATATTTGGATATAAATTTATTATTATTTTAATAACAAATTAAACTATCCTTAAAGCTTAATTTTCTAGGATTTATCAACATTCTATGACCGAAAATAAAAAATCCAAATCAAAAATAAAAAGCTGGTATTCAAATCGCTATCAGATCGTTGTTGTACAAAGAAATATTTTATTATTATTTACTTTGGTATCAATGTTTTCAGTGGCAATTTCGATAATATTCGTCAAAACAATAATGTCGTCAAAGTCTCTAGAACCATACGTCATTGAGGTTGAAGAAAAAACTGGAATAGCTACGGTAGTTGATCAGATAAGTGCTGGATATTTAACTGGAGACCAAGCTATTAGAAGATTTTTTATTAACAAATATGTTCATTTAGCCAGCGGTTATGACCCTAAAACATATAAAACTGATATCGAGGAAATGCGTTTATTTTCATCACCTAATGTTTACGCTGAATATAAATCTAGGATTAACGCTAGAGAATTAGGGGCTAATTCAAAAGTTTCGGTAAGGATAAAATCAATTTTATTTCAAGAGCAAAATACTGTACAAATCAGAATTGTGAGACAAGTCGATCTTTTTGAATCAACTTCAAGAACTATTGATGAAGTGATAACTCTAGGATTTTATTTTTCTCCAAATATACAACTCACCACTGAGGAGAGGTTGATAAATCCACTTGGTTTCCAAGTTAATAGATATTCAATCGCCGAGGAGGTGTTTAGCTACTAATGAAAAATTTTAAAATGAAAAATAAATTTCAAATTGCAAATATTTTCAAAACATTTTTGTTCTGGCTGATTATTTCTTCATCAACTTTTGCTCAAACTCCAATTACAACAGACTCAAGAATTCGTACTTTAGTTTACAATCCAAATGAGGTTTATGAATTAAAGTTTTTTTATAATTACCAATCTTTTATCGAATTTTCTGGTGATGAAGAAATTGAAATGATTTCAATTGGCGAAGCTTTTGCATGGCGTTTAACACCTGCTGGCAAACGCTTATTCATTCGTCCATTAGAAATTGCAGCTCATACTAACATGACCATCATCACCAATAAACGAACTTATCATTTCGATATTCGCTCCGATGAATATAGCGGTAAAGCTGACGAAGATTTAGTTTACACTATTCGATTTTTTTACCCGCAAATTGGTCAACCACTTCCTATACCTCCGCAACTTGCCGTTCCAAACATTGCCACTCGAATCCCAGCCGCTGCGATGTTACCTAAAATTGCTAAAATTAATGAAATAGTTCGCACGCCAACACCTCAAACTCGCGTCGATGAACCATTACCATCGATAATTGAAAGAAATCCCGAGGGTGTAGAATTAAATTTTGATTATCGTGTAGCCGGAAGATCTGATGAAATAATGCCTCTTAAAGTTTATGATGATGGCGCAGAAACTCATTTTCAATTTGCCAATGATAATTTAGTTATCCCAACAATTAGCATGGTTGACAATGGAGGATCAGAAATTCCTTTAACATATGTTGTTCGCGATCGTTATGTTGTAATTCCAACCGTTGCAAGACAATTTACTTTGAGACTTGCGGATGGCTTGCTTTGCATCTTCAATAATAAACTAATTGATCAAGGTAGATAGACTGATAAAGCTAATAAATATTTTACGGATATTTCAGTATTTAAAAAAATTGGAAGATAGTTTTAAAAACAAATAATTTAAGATATTAATAAATAATTAATTATATCGGAAGTAAATAATAACTAATAGCTTTTAACTATAAATTATTAGATTGGATTTTTTTAAATTGACCATCAATTGATGCTCCATCCTCAACAGCTAGCGAATCATATTCTATTTCGCCAATAATTTTAGCTTTTCTGGAAACGCTAATACTTTTAGCTTTAATGGTTCCTTCAAACCTTCCTCTGATACTTAGAAACTCCGCATAAACCAAACCCTCAATAAGACCATCTTCGCGCAATATAACGGAATTACCATTCACTGTTCCCTTAACTACACCTTCAATTTCAATTGTACCTGAACTTTTAAGTTGACCTTCAATAACAAGATCACGTGCAATTATTGTTGGCGTAGTTTTAATGGAAGAGGTAATTGCTCCAAATTTCTTTCCAACACTATTGCTGTTTACGGAGCCAAGCCTTGATTTGATTTTAGCTATTGACATATTTAGGATTTGAATCATTTAAAATTTGCCCCGCTTCTAAAAACTTTCTGGGATTTAGCGGAATATTTTTATATCTTATTTCATAATGTAAATGAGCGCCAGTGCTTCGTCCTGTACTTCCTTGAAAAGCTATAACTTGTCCTGATTTAACAATATCACCCTCACTAACCTTTAACGCCGAAAGATGTCCGTAACGGGTAGTAATTCCATAACCATGATCGATAACTACTGCATTCCCATAATCACTGAATCTACCAGCAAGAATAACTTTACCTGGCGAAGGGCTGATTATTTTTTCATTAGTAACACCAACAAAATCTAGACCATTATGTTGAGTATAGCGATGAGTAATTGGATCGACACGAATACCGAAGGTGCTGGATATGTAATAATTTTTCATTGGACGATTAAAGGGAAGAGCCTGTGTTAATCTTTCTAAAACCATTAAATAATCAATTTCGCTAGAAAATTGAAGATTGGCAAAATCTTGATCTTGCGATGCTGAATCAACAGAACTATTAACCATCTCGTCAAGACTGCTAGATTCGCGAGGTCCACCCTGAGCGGATTTGAGTTCGTTAGGATTATTTAGCGAAGCTTCTTTAACATTATCTTTGCCGTTAAATTTTTTAAAAAGTGATTTTGATTTTTTTATATTTAAACCCGTAGTGTTAATAACTAATTCTATCTTTTTTATTCTATCTCGAGCAATATTTTGAATGTCAGAAATTTGCTCCTTGGTCTCAACGATATTATTTAAAGTATTTTTATCACGCTTAGAAAGTTGATCGCGATTAATATTTTGCGGTAGCTTGACTTTTGGATTTGAATCATCACGAATATCCCTGACATTTCTTTTTGATCCCATTGTCGTAGAAAGATATTCATTTATTTTCTTTAATCTATCACTAACATCGTTGAATTCATCTTCAAAAAAAGAATTCATTGATTTTAATCTCGAAATTTCTTGCGATTTTTCATCAAGAATTTCGTGATAACGTACTGATTGATTAAAAAGATTTATTACCCACGCTATAAAAAAAACTATGACCAATTGAGGAAGTGGACCTAGATTAACACTTCTAATTTTTTCGTTAGTTACAAATAAAACTGTTCTTTTGGTAAAAGCGATTTTAACGATTCTTTTAACTAAAAGAACAACTATATCAAGCATTAACGATCCTAACTCGAGCGATTTTTTTCCTAACAAGAAACTTCTTTTCATTAATTCAGCTTTTAATTAAATTTTATAGATTTACAGCAATCAGTTTTTAAAATTTTTTTTTCTATGTCAAGAAATTTCTTTAAAATGAATTTAAATCAACTTGACCTATTGACAAAAAATTTTGATATGAAATAATTATATAAAATTACTAGTTTAAATTGTAAATCAAGTAAAAAATAAGTCAAACTTAAATTTTCTTAAAAATGTCAAAAACAAAAACAGTTGCCAAAACAAAGCTCGAAGGAACCAATCCCAAACAGCATAAGGTAAAGGTACAGATGACTGATGGCTCAGCCTTTGAAATTCTAACCACATGGGGCAAGGAAGACAGCGTTCTTCATCTCGATGTTGATCCTAAAAATCACCCAGCTTGGCAAGAAAAAGGTGGAAACTTTATTAACACCAATAACGAAATGGTTAGTAAATTCAAAAATAAATTTGGTGATTTTGATTTTATTTCTAGCGAAAAGAAATAAATCTTCAAAATGTCTAAAACCTTGCTATGCTTGAGTGGATGGGCACAAAAATATGACGGCTTAGAAATAGTTTTTGCCAACTCATCAATCAAAAATAGTTATAAAATTAACTCATTAGATTATTCAAAAACAAATAGTGTTGATAAGTTATTTTTGGAATTAAAAGAAAATGCTGATTGTGAAATTGCCATGGGCTGGAGCTTGGGTGGTCAAATCTTGATAAGAGCAATTGCTAGCAATATAATCAATCCAAAACTTCTCATTTTATTAGCATCGCCATTCCAAATGCTTAAGGATTATAGAATTAACTCAGGAATGCCACAAGAATTATATAAAAAAATTAGCAACATGCTTGATAGTAATTCTAGCGATATGCTTAAAGAATTTTTGACATTAATTTCAATGAATGATCGCAATGCCAAGGAAATTATCAAGAATTTAGCAGTAGATGAAAAAAATTTTATATGCATAAAATTTTGGTATGAAGAGCTATGCCGTTTTTCATGCTTTGATTTAGATATGAGCCAAATGCCCCCAATTCTTTATTTCCACGGCTCAGGAGATGTGGTCGTTAACATTAACCAAAAAGATTATTTTCAAAAATATTGTCCAAATTTTAAAAGTATCGTTTATGATAAATGTGGACACGCTCCACACCTATCTCGCCTTAATGAAATTCGTCAAGCAATTGAAGACGAAATAAAAATATTGCAGTTATAAAATTGATTTAAATCAGGCAATTAGTGATATGCCATTTTCAATTTTAAATCAGGCCTTCTTAATTTAAAATTTGAATTTAAATGCTAATCTGCGTAAATCCCATTATATTTAGGTTGTGCAAAGATGAGAACTGAAAAATTCATTGCATAATTTAAAAGTTAAGATGGTATAATACCAAATTAAAATGAAAATACATCATTTTAGAATCGCAAATTAAGCTTTATATTTTTTAATTCGCCCTAAAGCAACGGAGAGTTTTCTGAGTCATAAAATTGACGAAAATTTAAATTATCTTTTTGTAAATTTAATTTTTGATAACATTGACAAGCTAAGTAGGCGTAGGATTTTACATGTTTTATTAGGTTCTTCTTTTTTTGCTTCAAAATCATATATCTTTTTATCGTCATGGGAATTGCCAATCTGTAATTGAGATGGCAGTTCTTCTTGGATTGAATCTTGATTTCTAATGTCGAGATATTCACTGCCAGATTCTGCTACTAAAGTAATTTCAGAATCACTATTTGCAATTTGTGATCTGGTTCTTCGATATAATGAAGGAGAGATTTCATCTTTTTGGCGAGATTCTTTAATTTGATTAGCTACTTTATCAATTACACCTCCCAACATAATCATTGAAACTACAAAAGCTTGATCTTTTCCCGCAGCATATTCCTTTAAAGATTTTTTAAAAACTTCTTTACCTTTCTCAAGGTCTTCAAAATTATCAAAAATATCATGAATAATCGTTGAAAAGGGTAAAAATTCAGGATTAATTCCACTTTGCTTAGAATCTTTTTTTGTTAACATATCGTCAAATTCATGAGAAAAATGATCTAAATTTTCCCTCAATATTTTTGGAATCTCTTTACAAAAATAAATTGCAGCTT
>Ga0114971_10001775_pt1 | contig 14680 bp, 14 predicted proteins | sample M_140625_MF_Meta_FD_87320 | JGI IMG/M metagenome (GOLD analysis project Ga0114971, IMG submission 87320) | Freshwater microbial communities from Lake Montjoie, Canada to study carbon cycling - M_140625_MF_MetaG | ecosystem: Environmental > Aquatic > Freshwater > Lake | place: Lake Montjoie... | reverse complement strand
TAGACTACAGCGAAGCCGCTGCTTACAAACAATTTAAAGCGCATTTTACATTAAAAAGATAAAAAAATAAACACATATTATTTACTTAAAAAGTGCTGGAGATGTCTAGCACTTTTTTTTTAAATAAAAAAATTATTCTAAAATAAAACTAACAGAAACAGTTGCAACAACTTCGAATTCTCCAACTGCAAGGGTTTCTTTGTGAGCTACATTTCCTGAAACACTTGACTCTGCCATAGCCATTCTATACATTGGCTGAGGAAAATAAGCTTGGGTATTATCATTAATTAAAATGGCTTTACCTATTTTTTGATTCAATAGAGAAACATAGTCTTCAGCTTTGTGTTTGGCTTCTTTTATGGCTAGTTTTCGTGCTTCCGATTTGTAATCTTCTAATTTTGAAGACTTAAATTCTACATTGCTAATAGTATTGATTCCGTTATCAACCAGTCCCATCATTAAGCTATCGTATTTAGAAATATCTTTTAAAATAATTGTTATGGATTGAGAAGCACTATACGTGTTTTTCTTTTTTTCGTAATCGTAGTTTCGGTTTAAACCAACATTGGTAGTTTTAAAATCGGATGCTGGGATTCCGAAATTCCTGATAAATTTAATTACTTTATCTACTGTTTCATCGTTTTGTTTCTTTACTTCCTCAGCACTTTTTTCAGTATTTTCTATTCCGAAATTTAATACAACTTGATCTGGTTTTATATTAATCTTTCCTTCTCCCGAAACCGAGATTTGAGGGATTTGTAATTTTTCTTGAGCATTTAATAAGATGCCGAACATTGCAAATGCAATTACGATTGCTTTTTTCATAATAAATATATTAAATTTTGTAAAATAGTTCAAAATGTATGCCAATTATAATTTGCCTTGCTTGGCCATTATTGTCATTATTATAATTGGAATGGTTAAGATTACCACCATAAAGGTATTTTCTTGAAGTATTTGAGGATGAACAAGAATCGAAAAAATATAGCCGCCCATAGCGCCTCCAAAGTGTGCAGTATGTCCAATGTTATCGTTTTTGGCTTTCATTCCATAGATAGAATACAATAAATATCCAATTCCGAAAAGGTAAGCAGGGATTGGGATGGGAATGAAAAACAAAAATATTTGTAGACTTGGATCCAACAAAATTGCCGAATAAATAATTCCTGTTACTGCACCAGATGCACCAATTGCACTATAATTATAGTCCTTTTTGTGTATTAATAAAGTTAGCATACTTCCAAATATTAAACTCGCAAAATAGATTAATAGAAAGGAATAATTCCCTAACGCTCCACAAACTACCGGAGCAAAAACATACAGCGTAAGCATGTTAAATGCCAAATGCGAAATATCAGCATGAAGAAAACCTGAAGTAACCATTCTTATTTGTTCTCCCTTTTGAATGCTTCCAACATGAAATTGGTATTTTCTGAAAAAATAAGTATCCTCAAACCCTTTAAAACTTACAATTACGTTGATAGCAATTAAAACAATTAAAAAAATAGTTGTACCCATACTGTTTATTTGAGGTAAAAATAACAATTGTTGTTTAGGTTTTGTTAAACAAAAGTTATAAAATTAACTTAAAATGTATATTTGCATAAAATTTTTATAATGCAGCTTTTACTTTATGTGCTTATTTATCCTATTCTTTGGCTAATTTCAATTTTGCCATTTCCATTACTGTATCTTTTATCAGATTTTGTTTATGTGATTTTATATTATATAATTGGCTACCGCAAAAAAATTGTTCGAGAAAACTTGGCTATAGCTTTTCCTAATCTTTCTACCAAAGAACGATTAATTATTGAAAAGAAATCTTTTCACCATTTGTGTGATGTATTTCTTGAAATGATAAAAACATTAAGCATTTCAAGAGCTGAAATGGATAAAAGGTATGTTTTTACTAATCTTGAAGCCTACTTAGATTTAGAAAAGAAAGGAAAAAGTATTGCTTTGTTGTGTGCTCATTACGCTAGTTATGAGTGGGCAGTATCAATGAACCATCATATAAATTTTATTGGCTATGGAATTTATAAAAAAATTGCAAACAAGTATTTTGACAAATTAGCCAAAGATATTCGGTCTAAGTTTAAAGCTGTTTTGATTACCACTAAACAAACCAAACCAACAATAGAATATAATGCCAAACACAATATTCTAGGCATTTATGGTTTTGCTAGTGATCAAACACCAAGACATTCTGATAATTTATATTGGGATACTTTTCTAGGAATTCCAACTCCCATTCATATTGGTGCTGAAATGCTTGCCAAACGATACGATATGAATGTAATTTATTTGAGAGGTAAAAAAGTTAAACGTGGCTACTATGAAGCGACTTTCGAGGTGCTTTCTGAAGACATAAAATCAGTTCCCAATTATAAGATTTCAGAGCAATTCATGCGTAAAGTAGAAGAACAAATCTATGAAGCGCCTGAATTTTATTTGTGGACACACAAAAGGTGGAAACACAAGAAGCTAAATTAACAATTGATAATTAATTATACATTTTCTTTCTTAATTCTTGTACTTTATCATCGTCAAGATATTCATCAAATGTCATGTAGCGGTCAATAACACCATTAGGAGTAATTTCTAAAACTCTATTGGCAACGGTTTGAGCAAACTCGTGGTCATGCGTAGTAAATAATACCGAACCTTTAAAGTTTTTTAAGGAATTGTTGAATGCCGTAATTGATTCTAAATCCAAATGATTGGTAGGTTCATCTAGCATCAATACATTTGCACGAATCATCATCATTCGGGATAACATGCAACGTACTTTTTCACCACCCGAAAGAACGGTACATTTTTTCAAAGCTTCTTCACCTGAGAAGATCATTTTCCCCAAGAAACCACGAACATAAACCTCGTCTCGTTCTTCTTCTGTTTTTACAAACTGACGTAACCAATCTACTAAATTCAAATCACCATCTGTAAAAAACTGATTGTTATCATTTGGTAAATAGGACTGATTGGTTGTAATTCCCCAATTAAATTCTCCGGCATCTGCTGTTTGATTTCCGTTTAATATTTCATAAAAAGCAGTTGTAGCACGAGAGTCTTTAGAGAAAACAACTACTTTATCTCCTTTAGCCATATTCAAATCTACGTTTTTGAACAGTACTTCATCATCTACTGATGCAGCAAGGTTTTGAACATGTAAAATTTGATCTCCAGCTTCACGTTCTACATCAAAAATAATTGCTGGATATCTTCTACTTGAAGGACGAATTTCATCAAGATTTAATTTGTCAATCATTTTCTTTCGAGAAGTTGCCTGCTTTGATTTGGCAACGTTCGCGCTAAAACGACGGATAAATTCTTCTAGTTCGGCTTTCTTTTCTTCTGCCTTTTTATTTTGTTGGGCTTTTTGTTTAGCAGCCAACTGGCTCGACTCGTACCAAAAAGTATAATTTCCAGAATAGTGATTTATTTTAGAAAAATCAATATCCGAAATATGCGTACAAACAGAATCTAAAAAGTGTCTATCGTGCGAAACTACAATAACTGTATTTTCATAATTAGCAAGGAAGTTTTCCAACCAAGTAATGGTTTCAAAGTCTAAATCATTAGTAGGTTCATCCATAACCAAAACATCTGGATTTCCAAAAAGAGCTTGTGCCAATAACACACGAACCTTCATTTTGCCTTCAATTTCGCCCATCAAATTATAATGCATATCAGCAGTAATTCCAAGGTTAGAAAGCATTGCAGCAGCATTAGAATCTGCATTCCAACCATTCATTTCTTCAAATTGCACTTGCAGTTCTCCTATTCTATTGGCATTTTCATCCGAATAATCAGCATACAAAGCATCCATTTCTGTTTTTACAGCAAATAATACTTTGTTTCCCATCATCACTGTTTCTAAAACCGTATTCTCATCAAACATGTTGTGGTTTTGGTTCAAAACCGACATCCGTTTTCCAGGTTCAAGAATTACACGACCTGATGTGGGGTCTATATCGCCAGCAAGGATTTTTAAAAAAGTCGATTTACCAGCGCCATTAGCACCTATAACTCCGTAACAATTACCTTGAACAAAGGTGGTGTTTACTTCATCAAATAATATTCTCTTGCCAAATTGAACTGATAGATTGGAAACCGTAAGCATAAAATTGGATATTTTAAATTCGGTGCAAAAGTAGTGAAAAACGATTAGATTTTACCAGTTTCGTTGGTTTTTTTGCCTTTGCAAATTTGTCAATCCTTGACTGTTAGTAATTGTTTGCTTTCTTTTTTTAATGCTAATTCCAATCCTTCATAATCTAACAAAACCTTAGATATTTGTCCTTTTTTGTCCAAAATAAAATGAGTCGGAAATCCGCTTAAATGCAATGTTTCATTCAGGTATTTTTTCATATTTGGAACTACAGAATACGAAAGTGGTTTTTTTGCTAAAAAAGTACGAAGCTGTTGAGGAGCGTCTTCTGCTAAACTAATGAAAATGATATCTTTTCGGTTTTTGTATTGGGCAACTAATTTATTAACTGAAGGAAATTCTTTTATGCAAGGAGCACAATGAATAAACCAGCATTTTATTACTACAATTTTCCCTTTTATTGATTCGTTAGTGATGGTGTTTCCATTTAAATCGATGAAAGAAAACGCAGGAAATGGTTTTCCTTCCATTTTGAAGTTTTCTAATTCCTCTACAGCAAGTGCCATTAAACTGGCTTTAATACTGCTATCTGTGCCAGATAAAATTTTAAAAAGTTGGTAATAGATTAATGAACTTGAAGAATTTAATTTTATTGGGATAAACTCTCCAGTAGTGAGTTCATTAATGAAAGTCTCTTTATTAATTTCTTTAGCCTCAGCATCCAGAGCTACAAAATCAGTTGACAGAACTATGTTTTTTCTCTGGTATTCCAACCATGTTGCGTAATTCTTTTGAATATTAACAGGATCTAATTCAGGTTTTCTGTATTGGCCTTGACTAAATGAAATGTTATAAATGGAAATAAATAGAACTATAAAAATTAATTTTCGCATTAAATATTATTTGAAATCAAAAATACCTAAAAAAGATGAAAATTAACAGAATATTACAAAACAATTTGTTTAATATTTTATTTTATTAGTTAAACAAAGTTTATATTTGCAATTCAATTATCTTCAATAAAACCAAATGGAAAAAGTTATTAAAAATACTAGTAAAAAGAAAATGATAGATGATAATTTTATTATTTCTAAATTCATGGATTATGTTTTGAATGCTAATGAAGAGCCAAAAAATGTATTCTTATTTTGTAAAGAAATCCAAATTTCTGAAGCGGATTTTTATACTTTTTTCGGTTCTATTGACGCTTTAAAAAAACAAATCTGGTTAAAGTTTTTTGAGAATGCAATACAATTGATTGAGAAAGAAGACGCTTACGAAGGGTATACCGATAAAAATAAATTACTTACTTTATATTTCACTTTATTTGAATTATTTACTGCAAATAGAAGTTTTATTTTGTTTTTACTTCCCAATAATAAAGAGGCTTTAAAAAATTTAAAGAGTTTAACACTTTTCAGAAGTAATTTTAAATCACATATTGTTACACTTATAGAAGGCGGGAATTCTGAATTATTTAAAAAATCAGCAACTATTACAAATCCTATTTTGTCTGAAGGAGCATGGATTCAGTTTTTATCAATATTAAAATTTTGGTTAAACGATACTTCTAAATCCTTTGAATCTACAGATATATTAATAGAAAAATCCGTTAATACGGTGGTAGATATTTTAGACACCAAACCATTAGAAAGTTTGTTTGATTTGGGTAAATTCCTTTGGAAGGAAAACAAATTATAATGAAAACACTTGATAAAATTCCAACTAGTAAAATAGAACGTGCAGGTCAATTAATTAAAACTGGATTCAAAGTCGGAGGAAATTATGCTGCTTATTATGGAGAAAAAATAGTGAACCCTTCTTTAAATAAGGACAAACTAAATGAAAATAATGCAGAAGATATTTATGACGGTTTAAAAAATCTAAAAGGGAGTGCTCTTAAAGTTGCTCAAATGCTGAGTATGGATAAGAGTATTATGCCGCAACAGTATGTTGATAAATTCTCATTATCACAGTTTTCGGTTCCGCCCTTATCTGCGCCCTTAGTAAGAAAAACTTTCAAAAAATATTTAGGGGACTACCCTGAAAGCATTTTTGATACTTTTACACCCGACGCTGTAAATGCAGCTAGTATAGGTCAAGTTCATAAAGCTACCAAAAACGGCAAAAATTTAGCTGTTAAAATCCAATACCCCGGAGTTGCTGACAGTATTAGTTCTGATTTGGCAATAGTAAAACCCTTTGCTGTGCGCATGTTTAACATTAAAGGAAAAGATTCTGACAAATATTTCAAGGAAGTTGAAGATAAATTACTTGAAGAAACAGATTATATTTTAGAATTAAAGCAAAGTCTAGAAGTTTCTGAAAAATGCAAGCACATTGCTAATATTAGATTTCCGGTCTACTATCCAGAACTTTCTTCCGAGAAAATTTTAACTATGGAATGGATGGATGGCGAGCACTTGTCAGAGTTTACATCTCGTAACGAAGACCGTGAAAATGGTGATAAACTAGGACAGGCATTGTGGGATTTTTATATGTATCAAATTCACCATTTGAGAGAAGTACATGCCGATCCGCATCCCGGAAATTTTTTAATTGATAAAGATTCCAATTTAATTGCAATTGATTTTGGATGCATCAAGAAAGTACCTACAGAGTTTTATTTCCCTTATTTTGAATTGTCAGATCCTCTCGTTATTGGAAATCCAAAGTTATTTAACGAGAAACTTTATGAATTAGAAATTCTCCGTAATGACGATACTAAAGAGGAAATTGAATATTTTACTATATTGTTTTATGACTTATTAAGTTTATTTACAAAACCATTTCACAGTGATTTCTTTGATTTTTCTGATGAAGTTTTCTTTGAACAAATTGCAACAATAGGCGAAGAATTTGCTAAAGACACCCAACTTCGAAAAATGAATGGCAATAGGGGATCCAAGCATTTCTTATACATTAATAGAACTTTTTTTGGCCTTTATAATTTATTAAACGATTTAAAAGCTAGGGTAAATACTAAGACATTCGAAAAATACATAAAATAAAAATTTAATTGACTAGTCCTAAATAATCGTAATAGATTATTTAGGACTAGTCAATTAAAAAAAATAGAGTTATTTTGCAGTATGTTAAAAGTTGAAAACATAACCTTTTCTTATCTAAAAGAAACCACTATATTTAAAAGTTCTTTTACTTTAGATTCTGGAAAAACACTTGCCATTATTGGTGAAAGTGGCTGTGGAAAAAGTACGCTTTTAAAACTTATCTATGGTTTATATGATTTAGATGAAGGTCAGATTTTCTGGAAAAATTTGGAAGTTTTAGGTCCCAAATACCATCTTATCCCCGGGATGGAATATATGAAATATTTAGCTCAAGATTTTGATTTGATGCCATTTATTACTGTTGCTGAAAATGTCGGAAAATACTTATCTAACATTTATCCAGAAACTAAAAAAGAACGCATTACGGAACTTTTAGAGATTGTAGAAATGCAAGATTTTGCAAATGTAAAAGCCAAATATTTAAGTGGTGGACAGATGCAAAGAGTTGCCATTGCAAGGGTTTTGGCTTTAGAGCCAGAGGTTTTATTGCTTGACGAACCCTTTAGTCATATTGATAATTTCAGAAAAAATAGTTTAAGACGAAAGTTGTTTTCCTACTTAAATCAAAAACAAATTACCTGTATTGTTGCCACGCACGATAGCACCGATATACTTTCATTTGCCAATGAAGTTTTGGTACTGCGGCAAGGGAAAATTATAGAACAAGGAAATCCCGAATTTATTTTTAATAACCCCCATAGTCTTTATGTTTCCTCTCTTTTTGGAGATGTGAATGAAATTAAAATTAAAGGGAAAACACATTTTGTTTATCCGCATCAATTAAAGGTTGTTTCAAATTCAGATATAAAAGTAACTGTTTCTACTTCTTATTTTAGAGGAAGTAACTATTTAATAGAAGCTATTTATGGAGAAGTGGTATTGTTTTTCGAAAGTCTAATTGATTATCCAAAAGGAGAAGTAATATTTTTGGATGTTGTGATTAAATTATAGTATTTATAAAACTTACTAATTGTTTAACTGCAATTCCACGGTGGCTTATAGAAGCTTTTTCATACATGGTTAGCTCTGCAAATGTTTTGGTATAACCCTCTGCTATAAAAATAGGATCGTAGCCAAAACCATTTTCACCTTTTTTAGTATCTGTGATTTTTCCATTAATAATCCCCGTGAAAAGATGTTGCTCTTCATTTATATTTAAACAAATTACCGTTTTAAAATTGGCTTTCGAATTAGTTTCGTTTTTCAATGCCAAAATTAATTTATCCATATTATTACCATCATTTTTAGGTTCTCCCGCATAACGAGCAGAATAAACCCCTGGAGCTCCATTTAAGGCTTCTACCTCCAATCCAGAATCATCAGCAAAACAATTTAAACCATATTTTTCGGTAACGTAATTGGCTTTTAATATGGCATTTCCTTCAATAGTATCGGCAGTTTCCGGAATTTCCTCTGTGCATCCAATGTCTTGCAGACTTACTATTTCTATAGATGCAGGGATTAATTGTTGAATTTCCTTTATTTTGTTGGCGTTGTTCGATGCAAATACTAGTTTCATATTTAAGGTAACTATTGATTTGTATTATTTTACAATTACTTGAAGACTTTTGCTGTTTGTTGCAGTAGTCAATTTACAAGTGTAAAGTCCTGATTGTAAATCACTAGCATCAATAGTTTGATAATTTACGCCAGTATTAAGGTTGTTAAGGGTTCGTTCTTTTACTAATCTTCCTAAAGTATCATAAATAGAAACGGATGTTTTTTGGTTTTCTTCCAATGAAAAAGAAAAATGTATTTGTTTATCTTGAATCGGATTTGGTGCAATAGTAAAGTGAGTTGCATCAAAAGAATTTTCATTATTTGATGCAGTATTTGTAGTCATTAACCAAATCATTCCGTTCATCAATAATTTTTGATGGTTTCCAGATGCATCTCCAGTGTATCCAGTATATAATGTGTCTCCGGTGTCCCCAGTACCATCATCAATTATAGAACTATCTCCAATTGCGAATATCTTTCCATTCTGATAAGTGGTAGCGGCAACAAGAACATTAGTTAATCCAGTTGTGCTTGACCCAGATTTAAAAACCAATCCTTTGGTAGCACTATTGTTGGTTGTATTAATTGTCATAGTCGCACCACCAGTCCATAATACTTTTGTTGGAACTCCAAAGGTTCCATGAAAAATACTGTAATAGGCATTTGTAGTTGTTAATGCTGCAAATGACGTGGAGTTACCACTAATATCTGATAAAATATCAAAAGTAATTCCTAAACCATTATTTGCAACTCCGTTATTGGTTAAAAAATCATTCCATACTGTAGGAGGATCATTTCCATCATTATTTCTGTCCGAACCAGCATGATCACAAATCATCATTAATCCACCACCATTAGCAATAAAATTCATAATTGCTGTTTTTTCGGAGGCAGTAAAAAGGGTATTGGGTTCTGTTATTACAAATGCTTTGTAGTTAATCAAATCCTGCACCGCATTTGTACCGTAGGTAATGTTTCCATTGTAGGGTAAAGTTTCTACAGTATATCCTTGCTTTGCGCAATCTACTGCAATTGCCGAAATTCCACCTTCCCAATAAGTTTCCAATGTGGTTGAAGTTATTCCGGATTGTGCTGGAGTTGGGATACGCTGTGCATTGGATGCACCAGTTGTAGATCCAGCACTAGCATAGGGTATATGTGTAGTACTATTAAAATAAATGTTATGTGTATCGGTATCAATAATCCAATCTGCATTACCGCACATTTCAGCTTTAGTAGCGTCAAAAAGAATTTTGTTTTGTGAAAAACTTGAAGTTGTATTACAAACAATAAATAACAACAAAGTGGATTTAAATATATTCATTAGATTTTTTTTAAAGGCAACTAACAAAAATAGTTCAATTTTGTTTATCCAAACTTAGTCAATTCTTAAATTAAACGATTTAACTAAATTTTATGTCTATTAGTTTTAAAATAGTATCCAAAAAATTATTTTTATTACTATTTTTGCATCGTTTTTTAACAACATATTTATTATGGTAAAAGATTTATTTGAAAGAATTCAAAACAATAAAGGACCTTTAGGAAAATGGGCTTCTCAAGCTGAAGGTTATTTTGTTTTTCCTAAATTAGAAGGAGAATTAGGTCCAAGAATGCAGTTTCAAGGAAAAGATATTTTAAATTGGAGTTTGAACGACTATTTAGGTCTAGCAAACCATCCTGAAGTTAGAAAAGCAGATGCCGATGCTGCAATAAAATATGGTGCCGCCTACCCAATGGGAGCTCGAATGATGAGTGGTCATACTGATGCACACGAACAATTAGAAAATGAATTGGCTGCTTTTGTAATGAAAGAATCTGCCTATTTATTGAATTTCGGTTACCAAGGAATTCTATCTACAATTGATGCTTTGGTGACTAAAAATGACGTAATTGTTTACGATGTAGATGCCCATGCTTGTATCATTGATGGAGTTCGTTTGCATATGGGAAAACGATTTACCTACCGCCATAATGATCTTGAGAGTATGGAAAAAAACTTGCAACGTGCTACAAAATTAGCGGAAGAAACAGGTGGTGGAATTTTATTCATTACCGAAGGTGTTTTTGGAATGCGAGGTCAACAAGGAAAACTGAAAGAAATTGTTGAAATGAAAAAGAAATACAAGTTCAGATTGTTAGTTGACGATGCTCACGGGTTTGGAACTTTAGGAAAAACAGGAGCAGGAGCAGGTGAGGAGCAAGATTGTCAAGATGAAATTGATGTTTACTTTTCAACTTTTGCAAAATCAATGGCGAGTATTGGAGCTTTTGTCGCTGCCGATAAAGATATAATAGACTATTTAAAATACAATTTACGCTCACAAATGTTTGCTAAATCTTTGCCAATGATTCAAACTGTTGGGGCATTAAAACGTTTGGAGTTATTGAGAAATCACCCAGAATTAAAAGATAAACTTTGGGAAAACGTAAATGCGCTACAAGGTGGATTGCGAGCTAAAGGATTTAATATTGGCGATACTAATACCTGTGTAACTCCAGTTTACCTAGAAGGAAGTGTGCCAGAAGCAATGGTAATGGTAAATGATTTAAGAGAAAACTATGGTATTTTCTTATCTATTGTAATCTATCCTGTAATTCCTAAAGGGATTATCTTATTGCGAATGATTCCAACATCTTCCCATACTTTATCGGATATAGACGAAACATTAACCGCTTTTGAAATTATTCGTGAAAAATTAGTAAACGGAACCTACAAGAAAATTGCCGAGGCTACAACTGTAGATTTAGATGCTTAAGTAATTTGACTTTCAGATTATGAAAATCCATTCAATTTTGAATGGTTTTTTTTGTTTAATGAAAAAAACAAGAACTCATTTTGTTTAAGTTAGAAAGAGTGGTTAAAAATGTTAAAAAAATATCTGAAAAAGAATAAATTATCATAAAGATAGTGGCTATCCCTTGTAAAAATATTACATCCATTCATAAAATTTATTAATGAAAAAAATAATACTTTTTAGGATAGTGTCAAATTAGCAGCACAGTTTTTCTATTTAATTTAAGTTTTAAACTTCCAAAATCGTTTTTTCAATGTTTTTCGTTTCGAATAAACCCGGTAATGCCCAAGGTAATTTGTCAAATACTTTTACAAGCATTTCAACCAGTTTAGCGATGGATTAATCAACCGTAGTTTCAGACATTTCTTCATGTATTTTAACTACTACATTAGTTGCAGTATATGTACTTTGTATAGATATAATTTTGTTTTTTTTAAATTTAATAATCACTCATTTGGATGATGTTGGGGTGCCTTATCGGCTTCAATAAACCAGAGTAATTCTTTTATAAAAACTGCGGCAAGTTTGTCGGAATTTAGTTTATCTATCGCTTTTCCATTTTCGTTGTAAGCTTTCTCTACCATTGGTACAGAGAACATAGCTGGAATAGTCCAAGCCTTCATTTTCCAGAGTGTAAATTGAAGTCCCATCAAAGCTTGACTTCCACCAAAGGGTCCACTAGAAACGGAAGCTATCGCAATCGGCTTGTGTTTCCATTCTTCATAAAGTAGGTCTATTACATTCTTTAAACTTGCAGGGTAGCCTCCGTTGTATTCAGGAGTTACAATTATGATTCCATCTGATAATTTAATCTTTTCAGCAAAATCAAGAACATTTTCAGCTGGATTAATCAGTGTTTTTAAAGTGCCTTCAAAAATAGGAAAGTTGTACGCTTTTAAATCTAATATTTCAGTAGTAGATAAATTGTTTTCTTCTAAGTAATTTTTGAAAAATAAAACTACATTATGACTTTTTCGTTCTCTTCTTACACTTGATGATATTATTGCTATTCGTGGCATAGTATATTTTTATTTATTAAAAATTTTATCTATTTCTTTTGAAAGTTTAATATCCATTTCGGTGATACTGTCACCGGCGTCGTGGGTAAATAGTTGAACCTCTACTTTATTGTAAGCGTTGCTCCAATTTGGATGATGACCGATTTTTTCTGCTACAAAAGCAACTTTGGTCATAAAAGTAAAAGCTTCAACAAAGTCCTTAAATTCAAAACTTCTTTTCAATTTATTGTTTTCTTCTTTCCACATAATATTTTTTTTAATTTTTTTTGTGTCACCTGTCTGTTGACAAATCTCTAATGATTTTTATTTTGTTGTACAAGGCTACAATTAACGCGTATTGTGTTTTTGTAAAAGGATTTAATTCGCTAAAATACATTTTTAAATCATTTTCTTAAGTTCTTGCCGGTATGTTTTAAAACTTTCAATTCTATTTTTATCAATTTTTTAGTTTTCTACATATCAATTATATTTTATTATAACATTTTTTTATTCAATGCTTAAAATTAAATCAGGAACTTTTTTTAGATATTTATAGTACCTTCTTTTCCTGGGATTAAATTTGTTCCTGTTACAACTGATGCTACCATTTTTAATAAGTTAATCATTCTGTTGCCGTCAGTATCCCAATAATATGCAGAGTTTGGTTTTACTTTTATAACAGAAATATTTGGGTCGTCCTTGCCTTGTTTAAACCAAATTTTTGCAGCGGGTGTCCAGAGTTCTTCAATTAGTGTTTTGTCTAATATTATTTCTGCTTCTCCATTTACAACTAAATAGCTTCCTTTTCCTGAATCTAAAAAAAAGAGTTGCACATTTTATTTTTTTAAACCACTTCGTTTGTTAACTATTTAGTAACATTGATTTTTTGGAATGAAGATTTCAATAAATGCAACCTATCGTTAAATTTTTATAGCTTAATTGTATAAAAAATAGTTTCACATTATTATTTTTATTAATATAATAATTTAGTAATGATATGTGTAGTCAAATTATAGTAGGGTTAAAAGTTTTTAATTTGTAAATATTTTACTATAAATTTTTTAATAATTAGCTTTTTTTGAAGCAATTTTCGTCTACTGAATTTTTAATTGTAGGAATTTTAGTAACCTAAATTTAATACTATAATAATTTAAAGGATATGATAATTTTTGTTTTGTATTAGTATTTTTGGTGCTTATAATTACTAATTGGTTATTGCCCCTATTTAAATTTTTAAGTTATGAAAAAAACTGTACTATCAAAGAAATTAGTTAACTTGTTTGCATTTGTAAATGGTAAACAGTACCTACGTTTAAACTTTAAAATGCTTGCATTTTTTGCGCTTCTTCTTTTCTTTGGAGTAAACGAAATGAAGGGGCAGACAGCAATTATTCCAAAACTTTATTTAACAGCTCAAAATACACCTTCAGGTAATTCTGGATGGACAATCACAAATGCAACAATAAATAATGCAAGTGCTGATTATTGGAAAATGATTAGTACCAATTCAATAATTGAGTCTCCTGCAATGAATCTAGATTCTTATTCTGGTGAAACTTGTGTATTAAAATTAGGTACTTTCGGATCAGTTTCAGCGGTTAAACAAACTGTTACTGTAACAATTTCAACAAATAATGGTTCAACTTGGAGTTTATTAACAACTCGAACTCCAACTACCTCCACCTCTTCGGCAATGACATCAATTGATCTTTCCTCTTACACAGGAACTCAAATAAAATTAAGATTTGCAAATTTAGGAGGTGATGCATCAACCGGAGTAAGATTTTATGAGGCATATATTACAGGAACTGCAATTTTAACTAACCCAACATTTAATTCTTATAGTAATGTAACAAAAAATTACGGGGATGGCGCTTTTAACATGACTGCATCTTCAAACAGTTCAGGGGCTATTACTTATACAAGTTCTAATACAGGTGTAGCTACAATTAATAGTTCAACAGGAGCCGTAACAATTACAGGTGCTGGTTCAACTACAATTACTGCAAGTCAGGCAGCTGCATCTGGGTATAATGCAGGTAGTACTTCTGCTACTTTAACAGTTTCAAAAGCAAATTCAAGCATTACTGCAACAGGATCTTCTACCTTTACCTATAATGGTACTTCTCAAGGTCCTGCATCCAACATAAAATCAGGTTCTACGGGAGCCGTAACTTATTCTTATTCAGGTACAGGAAGTAC
>Ga0114971_10001772_pt1 | contig 14689 bp, 15 predicted proteins | sample M_140625_MF_Meta_FD_87320 | JGI IMG/M metagenome (GOLD analysis project Ga0114971, IMG submission 87320) | Freshwater microbial communities from Lake Montjoie, Canada to study carbon cycling - M_140625_MF_MetaG | ecosystem: Environmental > Aquatic > Freshwater > Lake | place: Lake Montjoie... | reverse complement strand
TTCATATTTTTTAAACATATACAACATTGTTGTTTCTTTTTTAGTATTTTTCTTTGTTTTAAAAATTAATTTTTTAGTTTTATCACTTTCACTAGAATCAGAGTTACTATCTGTATCTGTATTAGATTCTGTATCTGATTCGTCAATCTTTTTTTTATATGTCTTATGTAATTTTTCTACTTCTTGATTTGTCAAATTCGAATTTTCAACTTCTTCAAATGATCTTTTTAATGACATTTTTTAAATTTGGATTAAATGCATTTTCATTTCAATTTTTTACAATGTTTGTTTGTTTCTGTCAATTTGTTTGTAAATGAAATAATACAAAAAAATTGAATAATAACGGTTATTTCTTGATAGTAAAGATGACTGTTATTGATTTGCAAAATTTAGAAATTGAAAACTTGAAATTGGGTAAATCTGGTAGAGCTGTAAAATTGATGTATAATAAAGAACCTGTTCAAATTTGTACATCTACACTGTATTGTCCATTTGGTGTAAAGTTTGTAGCAAAAGAGTGGTCTAATTTTACAGAATATTATATTGATTGTTTTTTAAATAATTCTAAAAGTGATATTTCTGTTAATTTTAAAAAATCAATTGAAAATTTTGATGAATTAATTCAAAAACTTGTAAAGGAAAATATTACATTATTTAATTCAAAGACAGAAACTGCAAATGATCAATTTTCATATTCACCTATTTTGCGTGAAAATGGTAATTATCCAAAGTTAATGCGTCTTCAATTGACAAGAGATAAAAATGGTAATTATGAAAGTTTTCTCTTCGATGAAAATAAACAAAAAATCCTATTGAAAGAATCTAATATTGAAAATATATTATGTAAAGGAAAGGTTTGTAAAACTATTATTGAATGTGTAAAAGTTTGGTATTATAACGGAAAGGTAGGTAGTATGTGGAAAATAGTTCAATTGAAATTTTCAGAAAAATCTATTAGTGAAGAACCGGAAGAACCGGAAGGACCGGAAGGACCGGAAGGACAAGATCAAGGACAAAAGGGTGCAATTTATAATCAATTAATGATTATCGATTAAATGTAATTTGTATATTTTAATTTGTACATTGTACATTTTAACCTTAATGTTTATTAAGATTAAAATGGAAAGAATAAGAATAGTGTTATCATGTATACTTTTAGTATATTATAGGTACATGTGTGAGTAACTTGAATTTTCATTATCATTATTTAATTGATCTTGTATACTTGTAAATAATTTTAGAAAAATTTCATCTTGTATTATAATTGTATCTTGTATTAGATTATTATTCATTAGTATACTTTTGTTTAATTCTAGTAATATTTTTTCTATAATTCTATAATATTCTCTTATACCACTTGTAATTGATTTGTTGATAAAACCTTTACAATAATCTATTATGTAATTTATAGATTCGTTGCTAAAAATAATTTCTAGTCTTATTCCAATATTTTTTATAATTTCTGGTATACAATGGTTTTGTAAAATTTTTACAATTTCTTGATCGTTAGGATTAGATACTTTGATAATGTTTAAACGATCTAATAAGATTTTGTCTATTTTATTAATATCATTAAAAGTAAATACGTAAAAGACTTTTGATAGATCAAAATTCATTCCATAAAAGTAATGATCGCTAAAGCTGTTGTTTTGAGTTGGGTCAGTTAAATAACATAAGAAAGAAAAAATATCTTTTCCGTTATCAGTTTCACTAACTTTATCTAGTTCATCAAAGTATATTATAGGATTTTCTATTTTTGAATCTATGATATTTTGTAAAATTTTACCAGGTCCACTTTCAACGTAAACATATCCGTGTCCTAAAAAAAAGGATGAATCTTTTATCCCACCTAACGATATAGTTTTCATAGGCAATCCTAATATATCTGATAATACTTTAATAAATTTACTTTTTCCTACACCGGCTGGGCCATATAATGCTATATTATTTCTATTACTTGTAGGATTTGTTATAAATTTACAAATGACATTTAATATTTCATTTTTTACACTATCCATACCTTGAATTTCATTGTCAAATCTTTGTTTTATATTTTCTAAAAAAATATTTGTTGTAGTTGTAGTTGTAGTTGTAGTTGTAGTTTTAGTTTCGTTGATACTATTATTTATACTATTATTTATAGTATTATTTATACTATTATTTATAGTATTATTTATATTATAATATTTTGACCAAGGATATGATAAGCTCATATCTACAAATAGCTGATTTTTATAATATTCTGTACTATTTGAATCTGTTCTTTTCATATTATTGTAATGTTTAAAAATAACAGATTTATTCATATCATTTGTTGGTAATTCTAATATTTTTTGTCGGATATTATCCTCTTGTAAGTTCTTATTAACCAATTTATTAATATGAATAATAGCTTTTGGTAACTCTTTTTTTGGTAACTCTTTTTTTGACAAAGACTTTTTTAGTTTAGTCGAGTGTTTTTGACAAAATATATTATTCGATTGACAAATATCATTACACAATTGATCTTTTTTTGTTCCTTTTTTAAAAATATAGGTACAGTACCTTGCCATTACTATTACTCAATAATAATTATTTACGCAATTCAAATAAAATATACATAATAATATTTATTATATATACAGAATAAATATTATTATATGGTTTTATAAACAATTTCTTTTTGCAATTGAAAGAGCAATTGCAATACCTTGTTTAGGATTTGTTACTAAATAGCCACTAGATGAATGTAGTTTTTTTGTTTTAAACTCATTCATTACTATACCTACTTTTTTTTTGATACACGATTTCTTTTTATTTGACAAGACTTTATAATTTATATTATTTTTCGTTTTACTTGGAGTTTTGACTTTGCCACCAGATTGTAAAGTAACTTTACTTTTTAAAAAGTTTATGATTTCTACATTACTAGATTTTTTCATTGATTGTTCAATATTATTAGCTCCGTTTTCTACAAACAATTTTACAATTTCTAAATTATTATTTTTTACAGCATTTAAAAGCAATTTATTAAGATTGTTTGCTCCATTTTTAATTAAAAATTCCACTATTTGTAAACGTCCCCAACTTGCTGCCCATTCTAGTACATCTGTTTTCCATTTACTTCTTTTTTCTAAATTTTTAAATGGATATGGAAATATATCATGTATTTCTTGAATATATTTCACAACACTTGTATAATCAATATAATTAGGGAAATTTGTAAATAGATAATCATTTTGCAATACATATTTTGCAATTGTGTTTTTATTTGCTTTGCAAATTTTGTTTATTCGTGTATTAGTACGGCATAATTCTTGAATGTCTTTGTATTTTAAATGTGATATATATTCTAAAATTAATTCTACAGGTTGATCTTTTATATTATCCATTGTTATTAATATAATAAAAGAAAATAGTGTTAAAAATTAAAAATAAAATTATATATAAATTGCAAATATGTCATTATACAACACAATAAGTCAAGTATTAACTAACAGTATAACTAAATTAAGGACTAAATTAACTAACAGTATAACTAAATTAAGGACTAAATTAATTAACAGTATAACTAAATTAAGGACTAAATTAATTAACAGTATAACTAAATTATCTAACAGTATAACTAAATTAACTAACAGTATAACTAAATTAAGGACTAAATTAACTAACAGTATAACTAAATTAAGGACTAAATTAATTAACGGTATAACTAACGGTATAACTAACGGTATAACTAACGGTATAACTAACGGTATAACTAACGGTATAACTAACGGTATAACTAACGGTATAACATGTACAAAAGATACCCTTAACTTTAGCGGGCAAGGTACTTTGGATAATCGTATGAGAAATTATATTAAAAAAAATAAATGTCATGGGTTTAAACCATTTGTGATTACTATTAAATCAAAACAATTATCGAAATATATAAATTATATAACGGATTTGGATGAAAAAGTAAAGTTATTAAACAATGTGCAGGATATTTTATTTGAGACAAGTAAGACATTGTATGCAAAATTTGATCCTCATTTGATTTACACATTTCAAAATGAAATCAATGTTGTATTTTTTTACAATGATACCGGGGTAAACATGTATAATGGTGATATAAATAAAATAGTTACAAATATAGTTAGTGTTGTTAGTATAGAAGTTTATAAAAGATTATCTCATCTAAATTTTGATTTAAATTTTCATGGGTATTTTGTAGAATTTGATATTGATTATGAAGTTTTAAATTATCTTGTTTGGAGGCAAATGGATTGTAAAAGAAATACAATAACATTATTGTATAGATGTAATGAAAACAATAAATGTAATGAAAAAAATGTAGTAGAAGGTATTGCAGTTACAGATATGATATCTGATTTGACCAATAAAACAGGAAAGGATGTAAATCAAGAATATATGCATTTATTAACTGGTAATATTATAAAAAAATATTTGTTTTACAAAATTAAAAATAAAAGTGACGAAAACATTATTGTAAGACGATCGGTAGGTATGGAAAGTATATATTTTTCTGATAATTTTAAAACAGTATTAAAGAAGTATATTGTTAATAAAATTAATTAAATTAATTTCTATATATTATTATATATGTTGGGATCTAAAAAATCAATTGGTTTAGTTATTATGGAAGCAAGTGTTGTTGGAGTTTGTTTAATATTATTAGTATATTTAGTAAAACTATATATAAATATGGTTCCAGATATTTCAGGATATAAACTGGATATAGAGCTATTTTTTATAGTTGGATTTTTGTTTCACGTGTTATTTGAATACAGTGGTATAAATCTTTGGTATTCTGTAGAATATTGTAAGTTGTTAAAGTAAATAAGTCTGTGTGTGTGTGTGCGAATGATATTAAAATATATATTATAATAATATTATAATGAATGTTATTACAATAGATAATAAACAATATGATCCATATTTTATTTTGGATGTTACAAAAGAAGATAGTTTAGAACATATTAAAAAATCTTTTAGAGGTAAAGTTAAAAAGTATCACCCCGATAAATACACTGATCTTTTAAAAAAAGAAAAATATGAAAAGTATTTCAAGATATTATCGGAATCGTATCAGTATATAAAAAATAAAAGGCAAGATACCTCAGTTTGCCAAAATAAGAGTAAAGGGGGTGAGCAGATTAAAAAAAATATTGATTTGGATAATTTTAATAAAACGTTTGAAAAGTCAAAAGATCCTAATTATTTTGGTTACGGTGACGATTATAATAGAATAGAACGAATAGAAGATTATGAAAACATAGATGTAAAATACTGTAATCAATTTGAAAATCGTAAATTTACTACAAAAGAATTTAATAAAATTTTTGAATACAATAAAAACTCAGAAGATGATAAAGATAAAGTCGTTACAAAATCAATGATTCATAAAACAACAGATGGATTTTTTGGATACAATACATCGGATATAACAAATTGCGCTTTAGTAAGCTCCTTTAATGGTTTATTAGTAACAGGAGATAATTTTGGAGAAAGTGGTATTGGTTATTGGGGTAATAATTACAGTGATTACAAATTTTCTTACAAAACATCAAAAAATCCTAATAGTAAAATAATAATAAAAAAAGATGGCAAAAAAAAAGATGGCAAAAAAATAGATGCCACAAATGAGGATGACACAAATGAGGATGACACAAATGAGGATGACACAAATGAGGATGACACAATAGAAACCAAGATAACATCTGAAGAAATATCAAAATATAAAAAAGGATATGATCAATATAAATATAAAAAGGGATATGATCAAAATACCAGTGGTAATTTTTCCCAACAAGAAAACCTGTTATATAAAAAAACATATGAAGATCTTGTAAAAAAGGAATTTGAAGATAAAGATATGGTTATAAAATATATAAGTCAATATTCGTCAGAAACTATAGATAAAGCTTTATCTGGAGAATTGCAAGAAAGTCGAAAATATAGTTCGGCATTGCGTAAATACATAAAGGAATAATAATTTGGCAAGTATAATACTTGGCAAGTATATATAAAAAATTTAATTTAAATTATTAAAATAGATAAAGTATATTCAAAGTAATGGATGACTTTGATGAAATATATGACGGATGGGTTGATGCTGTTAATAGTAGACCATTAACATCTTCAAGATTAGATGAAGTAAGTGATGTCATTGATATTAATACTCAAATTATAAATCGTATTTATAGTATACGTAGATATCTTGAAATTAGTGAAAGTGATAATATTAGATATCATCCGTATAGAAGAACAACAAATATGTTTAACTCTACATTAATAAATAATTTATTTGGAATATTATTGGAAGGAACAAATCTTGATACAAATCTTGATACAAATTATGATACAAATTATGATGATATCAAAGTTACATTAACAAAAGAACAATTTGATACATTACCTTGTGAAATAGTAAATTCTGATAATGAAAATACGTATAAAACTTTGGAATGCAACATTTGTATGGATGAATATAAACAAGATGATAGTGTTGTAAAATTATTTTGCAAACATTATTTTCATAAAGATTGTATTAAAAATTGGTTATGTAATGAAAGGGTAACTTGTCCTGTTTGTAGAAAAGATATTAGAGAAACTTTGTAAGTAAACTTTGTAAGTAAACTTTGTAAGTAAACTTTGCAAGTAAACTTTTTAATTTTTATTTGTTTTATAATTTAAATGACAATTATATTAAATTCTGATGTTATTAAACAATTAGTAGAAAATGGTACATTCAAGATTTTAAAGAAAAATCAAAAAGTATTAGGTAATTGTAATTATTATTTTGCACCAAATATGGGTATTAGTGTATATAATCCAACAATTAAATTTGTAGATAAAAAATTTTTAGTATTTCATTTTACTAAACGGGATAGTTTATCATTGCTTTTGTTATTAAGGCATATAAATGATGTTTTGTTGAATGAATTACGATCAAAGTTTAGTGAGACATTTGATAAAACTATTTATAATTTTTTTTCAGAAGATGAATTGTCATTTACATTAAGATGTTACTTGCCAAGTAATAATGGTAAATATTTTGTTCAAGTGGAAGACTCTGAAACAGGGTCAAAAATACCTTTTAAATTACCTCGTGTAAATACTACTTATAATCAATCTATGATGGAAATTAGAAATGTATGGAAAAAAAATGAAACATATGGTTTTAACTTGGAATTAAAATATATATCTTTGTAGTTAGTTGTGGTTAAGTTAGCTGTGGTTATTTGGTAGTTAGTTGTGATTAGTTTTTGTAGTAATTGTATTTAAAAAATTGATTTTTAAATATGTTAAAATAAAATTAAATGTACAAGTTTGAAGATCATATTAATTTGTTAAAAAGAATCGCACAGCACTCTAGTTTACAGCATAAGCACGGTGCTTGTTTAATTAAAAGTGGTGAGGTTTTGTCGTCTGGATATAACAAGTATATAAAAACAAATTTGGTTAAAAATACAAGTATTAAATATACAATACATGCTGAAGTAGATGCTCTTTGTAAAATGCCTAATAAATCTGTAAAGGGGATGGATATACTTATAATTAGAATAGGAACAAATAAACTTAAAAATTCTCGACCTTGTAATTCGTGTATTGATAAATTATCAAGATATGGTATTAGAAAAGTTTATTATAGTAATGAAGCTGGTGATATTGTTTGTGAATTTTTAGATTCTATGCCTAAATTACATATTAGTTCTGGTTTTAAACTTCGAAATAAAGAAAAAAATTAATTATTTTAATGTTTTTGTACAGCTTGCTTGCTTGTGATACTCTTCCCAACATTTTCCTTAAATCACTTTTAATTTTAAAATTTACTTTTACGTTTTGGTTTACTTTTACGTTTTGATTTACTTTTACGTTTAATTGTTAGTTTACTTTTGCGTTTAATTGTTTGTTTACTTTTGCGTTTAATTGTTAGTTTACTCTTTGTTTTTTGTTTGCTGTTTCGTTTTTGTTTGCTGTTTCGTTTTGGTTTACTTTTACGTTTTGATTTACTTTTACGTTTAATCGTTAATTTACGTTTTGATTTACTTTTACGTTTAATCGTTGATTTACTTTTGCGACTTTTTTTGTATCCTTTTCCAGATTGTGATGAAATAGATGACAATGATTTTGATTTAGGTAATGAAATGGGTGTCTTTGATGAAATACTTGATAATGATTTAGATCTAGATAACACAGATGATAAGTTTTTGGAAGATAAAGATGATAAATCACTTGGTGTAGAAGTTGGTGTAGAAGTTGGTGTAGGTGGTATTATAGAACTTGGTGTAGGTGGTGGTGTTGGATAAATAGAGGTAGTTGCTTGTGAAAGTGTACTTTCATTTTCAGTAAAATCGATTGGTTTAATATCTGGGAATTTTAAAAATCCAAGTACGTCAAGAATACTTGGACAAGTGTCATCGATATTTAAATTATCTAAAGTATTCATTTATATTATATTTTGTTTAGAAATTAAATTTAATAAATTAATTAACAAAAATTGAAAAGTAAAGTAAAATAGTAAAGTAAATAAGTAAAATAGTATAGTATGGAGGAACTAACAAATAATATAACTGATTCATTAAAAAAGTTGGAAATAAACAATGACGTAGACGTAGTTGTAGTTAAGCGTAAAAAGGGCCGCCCTCGTAAGGATACTACATTACAAGAAGTTCCAAAGGTTCCGGAAGAAAAAAAGAAAAGAGGTAGAAAGAAGAAGGAAGTTGTTATTGAAGAAGTAAAGCAGAAAAAAAAGCGTGGGCGTAAAGCTGCTGTAAAATATTTTAGTTCATCTATAAGGAAAAAAATTCCATTAACAACAGTTCTGCAAGATAATAATAATTACATTCTTCATTTAGATGTAAAAGAGGATGATATATGCAATGATAATGTAATTAATTTAGAATCTTTGGAAGACAAAGATATTATAAATAATGTTTTTGAAAAGTTAAAAACAGAAAATGATAAACATTTATCTGAAATTCAAAAGGAATATGAAGAATTGTTAGATAAAGAAGAATATATTTTAAATGAAATTGTAGATAACGAAGGTAATGAAGATAAAAAAGGTAACGAAGGTAATGAAGGTAACGAAGGTAATGAAGATATCGAAGGTAATGAAGATATCGAAGGTAATGAAGATATCGAAGGTAACGAAGGTAATGAAGGTAACGAAGATATCAAAGGTAACGAAGATATCAAAGGTAATGAAGATAATTTATCAGGATTATATGAAAAACGTATAGAGTATAGAGAACATCAGGATAATATGATTGTTAACAAATTGGAAAATTACCATAAAGAAAATAATATTTTTGACAAATTTTGTTCTGTTGAATTTTCTGGAAATGAAGATAAAATTAATTTAGAAGATAAAAAAACAGAGGATATGCAGATAGATAATCAGATAGATAATCAGATAGATAATCGTAAAAAAGGTTATTTTGAATTGATGAAACGTTTTGTTTGTAGTAATAAGTGGTTGTATAATACAGATGTGTGTTGTTGGTGGTGTTGTCATACATTTGACACTGTACCAATAGGAAATCCGGATAGATACAATACAAAGGTTGAAAAATTTAGAGTCAAAGGTGTTTTTTGTAGTTTTTCATGTTTAATAGCATATAGAAATAATAGTTATAAACAGTATAGTATGACAAATTATCTTGTTAAATTTATGTATAGTAAATTAACGGGTACATTTTTATTAGATTCTAATTTAACTCCTGCTCCACCAAGATCTTGTCTAAAAATGTTTGGTGGAGATTTAAATATAGAAGAATTTAGAAATGCATTTAGAGAAAACAAAATCTATAAAATGATTGAATATCCAATGTTTGTCTCTAAAGATTATATTGAAGAAGTCGATATACAAAATGTAAAACGTGTTAATCATAATGTATTTGTAGAAATGCAATCAAAAACATATAACTTGGATGACAAACGTGTCGAAGATGCTAGAAATAGATTGTCACAAATTGAAAAGAGTACTATTACCATTGGTAATACGATTGATAAGTTTATCAAATTTACTTAAGTTTATCAAATTTACTTATGTTTATCAAATTTACTTATGTTTATCAAATTTACTTATGTTTATCAAATTTACTTATGTTTATCAAATTTACTTGAAAAGTTTAATAAAAAATTGAATTTATATTTTAAAAGTTATAAAATATAAAAGTTATAAAAGTTTATTATTTGAATATGATGTCTGTTATTAATATTTCTGATGTATGTGAAATGATTTCTAAAAACTCTTTTGAAGGAGTAAAAGAAAAATGCGAATCCATTGGTATTTGTGTAAAAGAGAAAAGTGTATCTGAAAATGATCTCTATTTACTTGCAAATGCAAATGAAAATAAAGTTAAAAATAACATTAAAAATATCAAAGGGTCTGTTGGTTTAGTTGAAGTAACTGAAGTAACTGAAGACCTTGGTTTAGAAGAAACAGAAGTAGTTGAAGTAACTGAAGTAACTGAAGTAACTGAAGAAACAGAAGTAGTTGAAGTAACTGAAGTAACTGAAGAAACAGAAGAAACAGAAGAAACTGAAAAATTGAAAAAACAATGCAATGGTATTATTTTTGAAAAACAGACAAACAAAGTTGTATGTATGTCTCATAGTAAAATTGAAGAATTGGATTCTTTTTCAAAAGTTATTGATTTGGTAAAATTGAACGATAATATTCGTATAGAATATTGTGAAGATGGTACTCTTGTTAGATTGTATAATTATGGTGGTATTTGGCGTGTAGCAACTACGAGATGTATTGATGCATCTGATAGTTTTTGGACTAGTAAAAAAAATTTTGATACATTGTTTTGGGAAACATTTGATAGAGGTCTTTTGACTGCAATGGATCCTAATTTTACATATATGTTTATTTTGTTGCATCGTGAAAATCGTATTGTTGTAAAACATACTGTTAATATGCTTGTATATATTTCAAGAGTTCATAATGAACAGAAATTTGAAGATTTTACGAATCAATTTAAAAACGTATATGGAATTAAAAGACCAAGGATAATGAATGAATATGAATTAAATACGTTGTCAAATAATTTATCTAATTTTGATTGTAAATTTAAAAGAGGTATTGTAGTAAAGGTATTTGAAAAGAATACTGGAGAATGGAATTTGTACAAATACGATTTTAATATGTATAGTATTATAAAATCTATTCGAGGAAATGTTCCTCAAATTAGAATGCGATATCTTGAATTGCTTTCTAAACCAGAATCTCTTCAATTATTGGAAAAATTCTATATTGAACATAATTTTATGTTTACATTTATTAAAGCATCAATTCTTAAATTAGTCAAAACAGTATACAAATTGTATGTTGACTCACATATTAAACACATAATCGAAGTCAAAGATGATAATATGTTTTACAGAACATTAAGACAATTACATGCTCAATACAAAAGGACAAACAAACCTATTGGATTTATTGATGTACAAGAAAAGATTTATAGTCTGGATAAATCTGTCATCAAACGATTACTTTCTTGGGAATGAACCAAAAACAATTAACTAAAGAACCAAAAACAATTAACTAAAGAACTAAAAACAATTAACTAAAGAACCAAAAACAATTGATAAATAAAAACAATTAACTAAAAACAATTAACTAAAGATCAATTAACTAAAGATGTGTATATTATAAAGTTTTTTTATTTTTAGTGTTTAATTTATTAAACTTTATTTCTTTACAAATTGTAATATAATATGAGTGATTTGACATTGCCATTAATAGGATTAACTACATTAGTTGGATATTTTTTTAGTAGAGATGGTAGAAACCCTAGAGATACAGAAGTTGTAAGGGAAAATATAGAAGCATTTGATAAACCAAATGGTAAGACAATTTATACATCTAACGTAGTAAATGAAGCAAATGATGAGATTTTAAAAAGATCTTTACAAAATTATAAAGCAGCTGAAAACCCATCGGATACTGGATTTATTCCTCCATTATATAATACATATAGTGCAGTAGGAAATGATTCTTTATTATCACCTGTATTGTCACCTGAAATTGTTGGATTATCATCTGAACAATTAGGTAAACTGAATGATATTAACCGTCTTAAAAATGTAAAAGAAAATGACATTAGCTCTAAGGGTAAGATTGATGTTATGCCGATGTTTAAGCCTTTAGAAAATTATGTAGGTAGGGAAAGCAATACGGAAAATGAGTCTGCTTTTCGATCTTTGCCATTTAAAGACGAGCAGATAAATTTATTAACAAACAAGCCTTTTGAAAATTCTCATGCTAACATGGTGCCTTTTTTTGGAAGTAATACTAAACAAAATATGGAAATGTTTTCCAATCAGTCATTGTTAGATAATCATACAGGTAATACGTCAACATTTAAACATAAAAAGGAAACTAAAAGTTTTTACGATAAAAATCCTGAAAATATATATGGTAATCCAGTGTTTTCTACGCAAGTTGATACTGATAGGTATGTTCCATCATTGTACAGGCAAAATGAAAGACCAGTTGAACAAGTCAGTGTATCTGCTCAAAAAGCTGGTACGATAGATAATGATATAAGACCTACGTATAAAGATGTGAATGAATTGCGACCTGGTAATAAACCAAAGGAAACGTACAAAGGTAGGACTATATCTGGACAGCGAGGTGAAGTAAGAGGTATACAAAGTGAGGTAGTTAAGAATAGACCAGATACATTTTTTGAAAATAATCATCGATTTAGTGGTCCAGGTGAATTTACAGCTCCAAAGGTAAGGGAAGATTATTCTGCAAATATGAAATCATCTTCTAGACAGAGTTATAATATGGAATATTATGGTAGTGGCAATAGTCAAATTAAAAGTACAATTCAACGTGTAAGTGGTGGTGTAGATAATAGTTCTGAATTAGCTAGTTCATTATTTCAAGAACCTAAGCGACAAAATTTTGAAGGAGATTATACTAGAAATTTAAATGGTAAAATTTTAAATAATCAAAATACAGCTGATTATGGAAGATCTTCTATGAAACAATATGAATCAGAAAGAGCTACGACAGGTGAAAAAAGTCATTTACTTAATGCAAAGGTGTCGAATGCTGCTGGTCCTACAATAAAACCACAGGATGATATTCGTAGAACATTAAAGGAAACTACAATGTATGAAAGTAATGGTCAAGTTGGTACAGCATATAATAAAGGATCTAATTCGGCTTATAATGCAGGTATATCTGATATTACAGCAAAGGCTACTCAAAAACAAAGTCTTGTTGAAAATAAATATAAGGGGCAAGTTCATAAGGATGATGGTATGGGATATATTGTTAATAAATATGAGGCAAAAACAACAGGTAAGGAATTAGTTACAAATAATAGTAGTAATTATGTTACAAATGCCGGTAAAATTATTAAAAATGCAATGGTACATTCTACATTTGAAAATCCAGAACGGGTTAGAAATGCACTTCATTATGAATATACAGGAAATGCTGGTTATGCAAGTGAATCTGCATCAAGGACAAAATATGATAATGCAGATATTAGAGAAGCCAAGCAAGAACTTTTAATGGGAGAACGTCCAAGTGGTCCTCAACAATTCCAAATTGTATCAGGAAAAGATTCTCAAGGTGATGTAAGACTAACTGATAATATGTTATTAAAAGAACAGCAAGATACTCGATCTAAAATTACAAATGATTATAAACACATTCCTAGTAAAGAAAGCGTAGGTATGATTATAAAACATAAAAAAGAAAGCGAATCTCCAAATGATAGATTTCAACCAGATTTAATAACTTCACAACTTTCTAATAATCCATATGTTATTAATTCTAGCAAAATGATTTAATTGATTTGATTCTAGTAAAATGATTTAATTTAAAAATTTAAAATATATTTTAAATATATTTTATGAAGGGTGTTAAATTTAATTTAGAATCTAATAAAATTTATACTACATATTCTATAGATGAATACGATAGATTACAAATAGATTCTATATTATATTTAAAGTGCTATAATAAAGTAACAGATGATGAATGGGATAACATATTAATAGAACTAAACAATTATAAAACTAAAGAAATGGTTGTTCATAATTCGAGTGTTTGTAATACAAAACTTCACATTTAGTAAATAGTTAAATTACAAACCGATCAAGTTTACAAACAGATCAAGTTTACAAACCGATCAAGTTTTTACCTATACCTAGACCGGCTCCTAACCTTACACCAAATGCTGTAGATTTAGAAAAAGCGTCCAAGATAACCATAGTTAACGATGCAGTTAAACCGATAGAAAAGATTTCGTTAAAGGTTGGTTTACGAAGAGATGTTTTATACATTAATGGTATATAATATGCTGTTAGGGTAATAATTAAACCTTCCAGTATATATTTTAAAATTAGTTTTAAAAACGTCTGTAAAAAAAAGGTGTTTGCTTGTACATTTGTACTTTTGGGATCAGATAAAACGTTTGGATCAGATAAAACGTTTGGGTCAGATAAAAGTTTTGGATCAGATAAAACGTTTGGATCACTCATATTATATTATATTATATTTATAAAATAAATTAATCTTTTATAAAAGTAAAAAATAATTCTGTATAATTTTCTTAATCAAAGTTGTATTTTGATTCTGTATAATTTTCTTAATCAAAGTTGTATTTTGATTCTGTATAATTTTCTTAATCAAAGTTGTATTTTGATTCTGTATAATTTT
>Ga0114971_10001771_pt1 | contig 14692 bp, 11 predicted proteins | sample M_140625_MF_Meta_FD_87320 | JGI IMG/M metagenome (GOLD analysis project Ga0114971, IMG submission 87320) | Freshwater microbial communities from Lake Montjoie, Canada to study carbon cycling - M_140625_MF_MetaG | ecosystem: Environmental > Aquatic > Freshwater > Lake | place: Lake Montjoie... | reverse complement strand
CAAACTGCAACGAACACGCAAACAATCGATGTTAGCTCGTTCGCAAAAGGTATGTATGTCATCAACGTGAACACTTCAAATTCGAACTTCGTTCAGAAATTACAAGTGAAATAATAAAGAACGCTTCGATAAGGTTTCTTCGAAGCATGTCAAGTTTAGGTTAGAATGAAGGAGCAGACAACGGTTTGCTCCTTTTTCTTTTTAAATAGGGAAGAGAGGGGAAGAGAGGGGAAGAGAGGGGAAGAGAGGGGAAGAATAGGGAAGATGTTTCAACTAGTTTTTATAGTCGAAGACATTAGTGCTTCGCACATTCGTGGCTTTGCCACATTCGTTGCTCCGCAACATTTTCCCCTCTCTTACCTTTTCTTAACTTCTCTTACCTTTACAGAAAATTAGAACATGCGCACAAAACTTATCGCCGGAAACTGGAAAATGAATACGAATTGGGAAGAGGCGAAAGCCTTGTTCCAAGCGGTGAACGAATTTCCTTCCAACAACAAATCCATGGCCGTTTGTGTGCCATCTTGTTATCTAGCTGGACTATGTCCAACACATCCGAATCTTTCTGTTTTTGCGCAAGATTGCAGCGCAAATGACAAAGGAGCATACACCGGAGAAATTTCTGCGACGATGTTGGCTTCGCTTGGAGTGAAAGGAAGCCTTGTCGGACACAGCGAGCGCAGACAATACCACAACGAAACTTCAGAATTGTTGAAGCTCAAAGTAGATCAGTTGTTGGCCAACAATCTAACTGCTATTTATTGCATTGGCGAAACACTTGAAGAACGCAACAACGAGTTGCACTTCGCTACAGTGACGAATCAAATTGAAGAAGTAATCGGACACCTTTCTGCCGATCAAATGAAGAATATTGTCATTGCATACGAACCTGTTTGGGCAATAGGCACAGGCGTTACAGCAAGCAACGAACAAGCGCAAGAAATGCACGCACACATTCGTTCTTTCTTGAACACCATGTTCGGAGTAGTAGCAAACAACATTCAGATTTTATACGGAGGAAGCATGAACGCCGCGAATGCACAGGCGCTTTTGGCTTGCGAAGATGTAGACGGCGGATTAATTGGAGGCGCTTCATTGAAGGTTGCCGATTTCGAATTTATCTACAACGCCTAATGCAATACACGGTTTACACGTTTCAAGTTTCTCCGCTTATCCCGGGAAACGATTTGGTCATTGCTTCGTTGAGTGATTTGGCATTCGATAGTTTTCAAGAAACTGAAGAAGGGGTAGAGGCGTATGTTCCTTCGCACCTCGACAATGAAGAATTGCAAAATGCATTGTTGGAATTAATCCTTGAAGATGTGACCATTCACTTTTCAAAAAAGGAAATGGAGGACATCAACTGGAACGCCGAGTGGGAATCGCAATTCGATCCCATTGATGTCGACAATCTTTGTCGTGTTAGAGCGCCCTTTCACGAAGCGAAGGAAGGTGTTCTCGATTTAATCATTGAACCGAAGATGAGCTTCGGAACGGGTCATCATGCTACCACGTATTTGGTGTTGCAAAAGATGTTTGAGCTCGATTTCAAAGACAAGGAAGTGATTGACATGGGAAGTGGCACAGCCGTTCTTGCCATTGCCGCAGAGAAACTCGGTGCAAAGAAAGTTTGGGCCATAGACATTGATGAATGGGCGTATGAAAACGCCATTGAAAATTTAGAGCGTAACAACTGTTCAAAGATTGAAGCACTCTTGGGAGTGGAAGATTTGTTGGAAGGAAAAACCGCAGACATCTTCATTGCGAACATCAACCGCAACATTCTTTTGGCCCAAGCGAAACACTACGAAAACAGCACCCAATCAGGCGCTCCATTGTTGTTAAGCGGATTCTACGAAAACGATGTTCCTGTATTACTTGAAGCATTTTCATCTTTCGAATGGAAAGAGACTCGCGTACGTGATGAGTGGACGATGTTGTTTCTTATCAGAAAATAGGGAACTACGTAATGGGAAAACCTTCGGTTTTATTCCTCCCGATAGCTATCGGGATTCGTAATGCCTATTGCATAATTCCTACTTCGTAATTGGAACTGCGTTGCTCAGAGCTCGCTCTGCGAGCGGCATAGGTAATGCCCCCACTGATAGGTGGGGGATAGAAATTTGAGATAGATCATTCTTCCTTTTTCTTCCCCTCTCTTAACTTCTCTTACCAAATAACTATTTCGATTCAATAGTGAAGATCTAGTATATGCGAAACTTCTTTTCGCAAATAAGGAAGTTCCTTCCAGATAAAATTCCAGATTTTCTCGTTTGCCAGGTCGTCGTAGGAGTGAACCACGTCGTTGCGGAGTTCTATAACGCGACGAGAGTTTTTAATGCGCATAACACGGGTGTGATCGACTTTCACGATGTCGTGCATGGCTTCGCCAATAATAATGAGGTCGCGCTCTATGGCACGACGCATCATTTTATTCGATAAATATAATTTGAAATCTTCAACGGTTAAACCATTTGAAAACTCATGAATTTCGTCAATGGAGCGGACAATGTCCGAGAGTAAATCCCGAACGTAACTATCCATTCTCGAAACCGAGTTTCTTCGCAAGTTCGTCGCTGATAGCAGGGAATTTTCTTCGCTCAACCAAGAAAGAAGTGAGCTCCGCGAATTCTTGAAACACGTAATGTTTCATTGCCGCTTCACGCAAATATCCTTTTCCAGTGCTTCCGCCCGTACCCGCTCTTCCGCCAATCATTCGGTGAACCATGTTCATGTGCCTCCATCTCCAAGTCGCTAACAACTCGTCAATGTCTAACAATGAGTTAATGATTCGATACGGATTTTGAAGTATCGGATAGTCGCGATACAACATAATGAAGAGCGCGGCTCTTCTAGCTTCTTTGCTCAATTTTCTGTTTTCAACGGGTTCGTTCGACATAAACAATTCGTCGAACGCTTTCAAGTTTTGCATTTCCATTTCACTCAATGAAGAGGAATAGGCGCTTCTGTATTGCTCGCAAAACTTTCCATCTACCCAATATTTATCATCGAAAAACGGCATGCGCTCCAACCAGTTGTTCACCAATTCCAAAAGCGTTGTTTCTTTCGCTAATGCATAGATGTGCTTCGCATCTTCACTGCGCAATTGACTGGTGAAATATTCTTGTCCATGACGTTCTTCCACTTTCAATCCAAGCAATGTCTCTAATACTTTGAATTGCATGCTCTGAAATCCACTAGCTGGACGAAGCATATCGCGGAAGTCTAGGAAGTCTTGCGCCGACATGGTTTCCAAAATATTAATCTGATCAACCAAGATTCGAAGAATCTCTGTGACACGGTGCATGCGGTTTACAGCGATTTGCAACTCTGGGCTATTGTCGTTAATGTTCTCTTTCGCAAGAATGTCGTAAACAGACTTCATTTCAAACAGAATCTGCTTGAACCACAATTCATACGATTGATGAATGACAATAAATAACATTTCGTCGTGAGCGTGCTGACCTTGTTTGTCGCTCTCAAGTTCTTGGGCATTTAATACGTCGCCCAATTTTAAATAGTCGCTGTAATACATGCCTGCAAGTTACAAAGGCAAGTCTAGATAACCTTATTTCGATTTAATAAATCGAAAAAGACTTTTGTCAGTCTGCAAAGTATAGATGCCCGCAGCCAAAGACTGACAAGGAATTTCTTGTGTGTTGAAGAAAACCTGAACCACTTCTCCTTGCATGGAAAGTATTCTTCCTGAAATTTTTTCGGTGCAGCGCAGCGTTTCAACAACCGGATTCGGATAGATTGAAATTCCAGAAACAAGTTCATTCACACTTACAGGAAGGTTGCTGGCATTCGGAGTAGAAACAGTCCAATTAATCCAATTCGGATTGGCATCCGTTGCTCTTCCGAAAGAATGATTAATCGGAATGTTGAAATAAGTAATTGAATCAATAAGCACACGCGCGTTGTTCTGAACTTCAGATATGTAAACGGTTTCAGAGATTCCGTCTAATTTGAAGTCTAAATGATTCAATCCTTGCTCAGGTTCTTTATCGGCATACAATAATTGAAATTCACCAGCATCTAAAGTCACATTCGGCAATGGCCATTTGTTCCAATTGCTAGCGTCGTCTGAGATGAATTTATTTCCAAGATAAACAGCGCCAGGCCCAGGATTGTACAACTCAATCCAATCTTCATTCATTCCGAAAAAGTCTATGCAATTGTCGGTGCCCAGTGGAGCAAGCTCGTTAATGACCAAAGGAGAAGATGATTCCTTTCCATATAAATAAACGAAATTGCAATCGTGCGCTTCAATGTCGTTCACCCAAATTAACGGAATAGCACCCACTAAAATGTTTATACTGTCGGTTGGAAGTGAGCCTGAGAAGGAGTAGAGTTGATCGGTGATTCCATAAGTCCCTTCAGAGTTAGCTACTTCAACATTCCAAGTTGTTGTTCCAATTTCTTTCCAAACCACAGCAAGTTCATTTGCATTCAAATTACTTTGAAAGGTTACGAAAAGACTGTCGTTACTGAATTTCGGAACGACGTTGAAAATGCGCTCAAACGGCTGAAGGTTTTCGAGTTGCTGAAGCGCTTGCGCAGCGCGTGTTTGAACGTAAGATACAATGCCGTATGGAACATGTCCGCCCCAAGACGAATTAATGCTGTTTGTGAAATCTTCGAAAGTAAAACCGAAGTCCAACGGACGCAACGGATCCTCAGCTGCAGCCGTTGAAATTAAATTTTGAAGTTGCAATGCCTCAGTCTGAAATGCAGTTGCATTGAATTGGGTTGCAATAAGATCGTTCACGTTGTTGCTGAATTCGTTGCGATACGCAGGAATTTGCAAGAGTCTTGTGAAAAGCGGACGGTTGGAAGAAGTGCTCCAAGTGTACAAATTTCGCTGACCCCAATCGACACCCACCCAATCGATTCCCAAGGTGTTGTCTAAATCGTACGGAATGTATTCGAGCTTTCGGGTCTTCTCGTTGTGATAGAGGTAGAAATTATTCTGATTGAAGATGTAGTTGTCCCAATTTCCCAATAAAATATCGGCCGCCATTATTTTTAAATAGTCGTGAACGTTGAAGACTTTTTCCAATTCGCAGGGAAGCAGCGAGAGTGGCGTGTTATTCAAAACATCAATGAAATGAGCCAATTCAGAATAATTGTTTTGAAATTCATTTTCAACCAAATCGTAATTATCGTCGGTATACAAGGTTGGACTTGTGCCTTGGTACATAAGGTCTGAACCCCACAGACACTTCCATAAATTTCCCGTTCCATCGTCGAAGCGAACATCTGCAAAACGATTGTCAATTTGCTCAACGTTCAAATACACGCCCATGTATGTCCCGTTCACATACACCCTAACGTGTGAAGTGCGACAGGCGGGCAATCCGGCTTCACGGAAAAAATCCCAGCACAATTTTGCGCGAAGAATGGAAGGGTCATTCTGATTTCCAATCAGATTCAATTCTGAAAGTCCGTAAAAGTTTTGATCGACATATTTGTCAATGTTAATCTTGAATGATTTCTTCTGCGCATTCAGAGAAGTGTTACCGCGAAAGCGAATGCCCACGCCAGAATAGGCAGAGAACCCAGTAGAAAAAGTATAGACAATTGCACCAAGAAATTCATGCGAATTTCCAAGATTGGTGTACATAGCTGCAAGCGAATCGGGATCTATTGTAATTGAAATACTCGCCACCTCGTCTTGAAGAAAGGCCAAGCCATATTCGGGCTGTTGAGCGAATAAATTGGAAATGAAAATTGCGAAGACAAAGGCTAAAAGCGTGCTTCTCATTTCTTCGTGAATAATTGCGCGGGTTTGTGCAACACACCTTGTTGCTTTTCTTCTAAGGCCGTTACCGTTTCAGTGCGAAGGATATTCTTTCTGAAATTACGCTTGTCTAATTTCTTGTCGAGAATAATTTCATACAATTTCTGCAACTGCGACAACGTGAATTTTTCAGGAAGTAATTCGAAGCCAATGTGGTCGGCCATGAGTTCATGACGAAGCATAAGCAACGCCTTGTGCACAATTTCGTTGTGGTCGAAGGCGAGAGAAGGAATGTTGTAAACGTCTACCCAATAGGTCTTTCCTGCAAACGACGCGGCCTTTGGCTTGAACTCAGACAACTTCACCAAAGAATAATATCCTATGGTTAATACGCGTCTTTCCGGATTTACACGAAAGGTGCGAAGCCACTGCTGGTCTTTCAATCCGCGAACACGATTCGGATCTCCGAAGGCATGGAACTGCTTCAAGTAAATTCCTTTCAACGAAGTCAATTCTTGCAAGATGCGCTTCGCGGCTTCGTCTAAACTTTCATTGTCGAGAACCAAATCTCCAGGAACCGCTTTTTGAGTTTTAAGGTGAATAGTGTCGGGCTGCTTTTGCTCAATTAACAACACTTTCAGCGTGTCGTTATCAAATCCGAAAACAACACAATCCACAGAAACGTCCATTCCCAATGTGTTTTTCGGCGTTGGCTCACTATTCTTTTTACTCATGATACTTCGTGTGCTAAATACACTTTCAAATGTAAAGCAAAAAATTCATTTACTTTAGTGGCTATGATTACCGCCGCACTTCGTCCGCTTTCCATCGGAAAGAATGAAATTAAGAATCGCTTCATCATGGGGTCTATGCACACCGGATTGGAAGAACTTCCAAACGGATTCGAAGCCATGGCCGCTTATTTCGCGGAACGCGCGAAAGGCGAAGTGGGATTGATTATCACAGGCGGAGTTTCTCCGAACAAAGAAGGAAGACTTTGGCCTGGCGCCATTTGCTTCAATGCCAATGAGCAGATTTCGAAACATCAAATCATTACGCATGCTGTGCACGAAGCAGGAGGGAAGATTGCCATGCAAATTCTTCATGCCGGAAGATATGGGGTGCACGATAAATGCGTGAGCGCTTCGGCCATACAAGCGCCGATTAACATATACACGCCGCGTGCTTTAAGCGTGGAAGAAATTCAGAATACAATTCAAGACTTCGCGAATTGCGCGCGCAGAGCGGAAGAGGCGGGGTACGATGGAATTGAAATCATGGGCAGTGAAGGCTATTTCCTTCATCAGTTTATTGCGCCGCGCACAAACAAACGCGAAGATGAATACGGAGGAACGTTTGAAAATAGAATGCGACTTCCGTTGGAAATTATTGCGGCTACTCGTGCCGTTGTTTCTGAAAAGTTCATGCTCATCTATCGCATTTCAGTGGTTGATTTGGTGGAAGAAGGAAGTTCGAAAGGGGAAGTCATTCAATTCGCGAAGGCGCTGGAAGAAGCTGGTGTTCACTTGTTGAACACGGGCATTGGTTGGCACGAAGCGCGCATTCCCACCATTAGCATGCGCGTGCCGCGAGGATCATTTGTGTGGGCTGCGGAATTGTTGAAGCAACACGTTTCCATTCCGGTTTCAGCAACGAACAGAATTAACACGCCCGAATTGGCGGAAGAAATTATTTCTTCAGGAAAGGCCGATGCTGTAAGCATGGCTCGTCCGCTTTTAGCTGACCCTCATTTTGTGTTGAAGGCCAAGAACAATCAATCGAACCTCATTAACACGTGCGTTGGCTGCAACCAGGCTTGCCTCGATCAAATCTTTTCGGGAGAAATTGCTTCGTGTTTGGTGAATCCGTTTGCGGCGAGAGAACTGACGATGCAGCTTCTTCCTTCAACATACAAAAAGAAAATTGCTGTGGTTGGAGCAGGTGTTGCTGGACTCACAGCCGCCTTGGTTTTGGCGCAACGCGGCAATGAAGTGGAAGTGTTCGAGCAGCAGGAATCGTTGGGCGGACAGCTTCGTTTGGCAGCGCAAGTGCCCGGCAAGGAAGAGTTCTTTGAGACCATTCGCTACTATACAGAACAGTTGAAACATTTCGGAGTGAAGATTCATTTGAACACTTCTTTCGAACTGAAAAATTTTCAGGAAGGAAATTTCGAAGAGTTGGTTTGGTCCACAGGCGTGGTTCCCAGCGAGTATGCGTGGGAAGAAAACGACGGCTCGCTTCCTGTATTGAATTATGTGGAAGCCATTCAGAATAATGCAACATTAGGAAATGAAATAGTTGTTTTGGGTGCCGGTGGAATTGCCATGGATGTGGCATCGCTGCTCACGCAAACGACAGAAACGAAAGAAGAATACAGTGCGCATTGGGGAATAGATATGCAGTTGGAACATCGCGGTGCGCTTCAAAAAAAACAAGAGCGCACTCCTCTTCGCAAGGTTTCCATTCTTCAGCGAAGCAACAAGAAGTTGGGAAATAAATTGGGAAAGACCACTGTTTGGTCGCACAGAACCGAGCTTCAACAATTGGGAGTGGGCGTGTTCAACGGATCAATTGGATTGAAGATTTTAGGCGGTGAGTTGTTGTTCAATTCGAATGGAATCGACTACGTACTTCAACCAAATGCAATTGTCTTGTGCTTGGGCCAACGCTCGGCGCAAACAGATGTTTTAACCTTTGTTGAAGCTGGAATTCCGCTGCATGTGTTGGGCGGTGCGCACGATACGAACGGACTCGATGCGCGTAAGGTTATTCGTGAAGCAACCGAGTGGGCGCTTAAATTTTGATTGTGAAAAAATAGAGTTGGTGTATTAAGTACACTTTCTTTTCTTTGTGACTTCAATTTGAACGAAATAAAAAATGATAAAATATCTATCTACCGACCCGTGGTCAATTGTTGAAGAAGGCTTCCATATTGAATTGCAGCGCAGTTCGGAAAGTATTTTCAGTTTAGGAAATGGGAAGTTCGGACAGCGTGCGAACCATGAAGAAAAGTTTTCGGGGAAGACGCTTCAGGGAAGTTATGTGGCGGGGGTTTATTATCCGGACAAAACACGTGTGGGTTGGTGGAAGAACGGTTATCCGGAATATTTCGCGAAGGTGTTGAACTCGGCTTTTTGGGTGGGGATTGATGTGACGATTAACGGAGAAGAATTCGATTTGAATACGTGGACAACCGAGAATTTCCGCAGAGAGTTGAACATGAAAGAAGGCATTTTGAAGCGTTCTTGCGTGGCCACTTCTCCGAATGGAATTAAGGTTCAATTGAACGCGGAACGTTTTTGCAGTTTAGCGAATGACGACGTAGCTGCTATTCGTTACAGCATTACGCCATTGAATGGCGCTGCTGAAATTCGCTTCGGTGCCTACATTGAAACAGAGGTTCGCAATCACGATAGCAACTACGATGAATTGTTCTGGAAGCCTCTTCACACAGCTGTTTCAGCGAATGGAGGAGTTGCGGTTTCAGAAACATTGAAGACCGGTTTTCAAGTGGCTTGGGCGCAAGAAGTTCGTTATAATTTGAATGCTGAATCCACTTCAACACACACCAACACGCGCATTGAAAACGCAGCGTCATTTAGTGTTGAAGCGAACAATACCGTTACCATTGAAAAGTATGTGGGCATTGTTAGCTCGTTGAATGAAGCGAATGAAAAGCTTTCGTCTGCAGCCGTTCACACAGCGCAAGCCGCAGCAGCAGAAGGATACGATGCATTGCGCGCCGCACATGTTGCGGCGTGGGCGAAGGTGTGGGAATTGGGAGACATTGTTATTGAAGGAGACGATGAAGCGCAGCAAGGCATTCGCTTCAATATTTTCCATTTGAATCAAACATACACGGGTCAAGATTCACGCTTGAATATTGGTCCGAAAGGCTTCACCGGCGAGAAGTACGGCGGAAGTACCTATTGGGATACTGAAGCGTATTGCATGCCTTTTTATCAGAGCACGCGCGATTCGCATGTGGCGAAGCAGTTGTTGGTTTACAGATACAATCAGTTAGACAAAGCCATTGAAAATGCTGCAAAGCTTGGCTTCAAGAACGGAGCTGCGTTGTATCCGATGGTGACCATGAACGGAGAGGAATGTCACAACGAGTGGGAGATTACGTTCGAGGAAATTCATAGAAACGGAGCCATTGCTTATGCGATATATAACTACGTGAAGTACACGGGCGACGAAGCGCATTTGGGTGAATACGGTATTGATGTGTTGGTGGGTATTGCTCGTTTCTGGGCGCAGCGTGTGAATTGGTCGGAAGCGAAGCAAGCGTATGTCATGCTTGGCGTTACGGGTCCGAATGAATACGAGAACAACATTAACAACAACTGGTATACGAATTATTTCGCAGCGTGGTGCATGAAGTATGCGAAGGAAGTAGGAGAGAAGCTTCAGGCGGAAAATGCGGAGTTGTTCAAGAGCAAATGCGACAAGATACATTTGAACTTTGTGGAAGAAGCGGCAGATTGGGCGCTGAAAGCAGAGAAGATGTATTTCGGAAAGTTGGAAGGAACAGAAGTGTTTTTGCAACAGGACGGATTCATGGACAAAGAGCAGTTGAGCATTAACGATCTTGATCCTGCTGAGCGTCCTATTAATCAGCATTGGAGCTGGGATCGCATCTTGCGTAGCATCTTCATTAAGCAAGCAGATGTTCTTCAAGGATTTTTCTTCTTTGAAGACGACTTTTCAGATTCACAATTGAAAGCGAACTTCGATTTCTACGAACCCAAAACTGTTCACGAAAGCAGCTTATCTCCATGCGTCCATGCTATCCTTGCAGCCAAACTTGGCTACAGCGAAAAAGCGTACGAGATGTATTTGCGCACCTCGCGTTTAGACATCGACGATTACAATCACGAAGCACACGAAGGACTTCACATCACCTCCATGGCCGGCACTTGGATGTCGGTAACCATGGGTTTTGGCGGAATGCGTGTGAGGAATGGCGAGTTGGTGTTTAATGGAACGCTTCCGGCGCAGTGGAAGAGCTATACGTTCAACGTATTGTTCAGAGGGAAGAAGTACAGTGTGAAGGTGAGTGCGGAAGGAACGGAGGTAGGAACTTTGTAATTTGAAAATCGAAGATTTTATATGTGGACTTGCCCGAAATGTGAACGAGAACTGAAGAATCCGAATCAGTGGCATAATTGCGTGAAAGTGAGTATTGACAGTCTGTTTGAAGGCAAGGCGGATGAGCTTCTGTTAATCTTCGATAAATTACTGGTTGAAATTTACGATTGGGAAAATGTGGCAGTAAGTGCAACACAAAACTGCATTGTCTTCGTTCACAATCAAACGTTTCTCGTAATTCGTCCCATGAAGAAACAATTGGATGTTAAGTTCTATTCTGAAAATGCCATAGAACAATTGCCTGTGATTAAAAGTGTTTTCTATTCCGGGAAATATGAAAATCACATTCGGCTTTCTTCAGTGAATGAACTTTCTCCGCAGGTGTTCTCGCTCATTAGAAATTCTTACCGACTTTTATAACTCTAAAAAAAAAAACAATGAAACTAACTGGAAACAAAATTTTAATCACTGGCGGAGCAAGCGGAATTGGTCTTGGACTAACCGAGCGCTTTGTTCAAGAGAACAACACCGTTATCGTTTGCGGAAGAAGAGAAGAGATGCTTCGTGAAGTGTCGAACAAATTTCCAACTGTAATTACGAAGGTTTGTGATTTGTCGGAAGAGTCGGGGAGGGTAGAGTTGTTCCATTGGATTCAAGAGAATCACAGCGATTTGAATGTGTTGGTGAACAATGCCGGAATTCAGAACTGGATGAACATTTCAGAGGAAGACTTTTACAAGAAAGCGTTGGGGGAAATAAGCATTAACGTTCTTGCTCCTTTACATCTTACGCATCTCTTCCAAAACTTGTCGTCGATAAATACGGTAATGAACGTGACCTCGGGATTATCGTTTTTTCCATTGGCGAAAGTGCCTGTTTATTCAGCAACAAAATCGTTCTTCCATTCCTTCACGCTCACGCTTCGTTATATGTTGAAAGAGAGAAACATTGAAGTCATTGAATTAATTCCTCCAGCATTGAATACAGATTTAGGTGGAAAAGGATTGCACGACGAACATCCGCCAGTGAGCGCATTTATCGAGTCGGTTTTTCAACAACTTCAAGAAGGCAAAACGGAAATTACCTTTGGGTTCAGTGCCATGGGAGCGAATGCCAGTGCAGAAGTTGTTCGCGAGACTTTCAAGCGAATGAATCCGTAAACTTTTGAACTACGTTGTTGGAACTATGTAATTGGAAAATCGAAGATTTTATTCCTACGATGTAATTCCTACTGCGTAATGTGAACTTTGTAATTGTAAAACCCCAAAGATTCGGCCGCAGATAGCTGAGATATTTTTTGAAAAATAGTTGAATTGCTTCGACACAATTGTTATTACATTTTGTATCTTTAATTAGTGAATAACAAGAAACTAAAAGAACTTGATGTAGATTTTATTGGCGGGCAAGGACCGTTAACAAAAGACGAAGAGTTAGCAATTAGTGAATTTATTAAAGCTCAAAAATTATTGAGAAGTAAAAAACAACCTACGAAGACTAAACCTAAAGGGCGAACAAAAGTGGTGAGTTAGAATTTGAAGCGGCCATTTATACTTGCTGGTATTCAAGGTCGCAATTTGCGACCTTGAAATTTCTCCCCCAGCTTCACTGGGGGCATTTCGGATGCTGCTCGCATAGCGAGCTCGAAGAAACGAAGTTCCCTTGGCTTTTGGAAAGGAGAAAATTGATAAATTTTAGTAAGGAATAGTTACAATATTCGTGTACTTTTAATTTAATGAAACAGGTGATTTTATTACTTCATATTTTGGTTAGTCGAAATCGAATGCAAAAATGTTGTGTAATATTCATTTCCATAATTCTTTTCGCTTGCAATCAACCAGAGCCTCAGAGCAATCAGCCTGAACCTAACTACTATGCTAATTGCAATGTGGAGAGTTTATACGATTTGAAGTACCTTGAAAATGTTGATTCTATTACCAGTTTGCATATTGTTACTACAGATAGTAAGCTGATACCAATCATTCTTAAATCCATGGGGAAGACAAAAGTCAAATATTTGAGTGTATTCACTGATTCTTTAATTCTAAATGAGAATATTGAAATCCAAGGTTTAGTTGATTTAAATATAACTGCTATGCGTTATGCAGAAATGAATGGAAGTATAAGAAGTAGCAGCCTCAAGAATATAATTTTCTTCAAGTTGAATGAAGATGAATCAGATTTCTTGAAAGATCAGAAACTAAGATCAATACAATTGTTTTGTGATTCGAATGGTATTCCAGGTATGATTTCATCAGTGAGTTCAGTGGATTACATAAGGGTTGATGGAGATTTCACAAGTGAGGTGGATTTGTCATCAATAAAAAACGTTGAATCTGTTATTCAGATAACCAATCACAATAAGAACGTTCACTTATCATTAGAGAAAGTGAAAAAGATTCTACTGAAAAATAATTCACCAGATGTATCTATTTATTTAGATAGAGAAATTGAATAGTAACATCAGATAATAACCAAGGCTTTTCCAATTACGAAGTAGGAATAATTCTTCCCCTTTCTTACCTCTTCTTAACTTCTCTTACTTTTTAGAAGCAATATCATTCAAGGATACCCGTTCCTTCAAGCAAATTTCCTCAATGAAAAAAGCTATTCTAATTTTAGTTGCGTGATTAGCTCGCTCTGCGAGCGGCATCCGAAATGCCCCCACTGATAGGTGGGGGAGAATGTCTTAAAGCCATATATTTGTTAAATGAAAAAAAGCCTCTTCTTTTTTCTAATTACCGCAGTTATCTTTTTCGTCTCTTCATGCAGACGCGACGAGATTACGACCGACTCTTCTGCGAAGATTGAGTTCTCGACAGATACCTTGCTTTTCGATACAGTCTTCACCACCATTGGTAGTGTGACCAAAATTGTAAAGGTGTATAACAACAACGCACAAGCCATTCAGATTGGAACTATAGATTTGGCAGGAGGAGCGAACTCGCAGTTTCGCATAAATGTAAACGGAGATAACGGAACGCACTTTGAAAATGTATTCCTGGAAGCCGGAGATAGCCTTTTCATTTTTGTTGAAGTCACCGTAGATCCTACCAACTCGAACACGCCTTACGTTATTGAAGATCAAATCTTGTTCAACACCAACGGGAATAACCAAGTGGTGCAATTGGCGGCATGGGGACAAGACGCATACTTCCACGGAGGAACCACACAGAACGAACTCTACGTTTTGCCTTGCGGTTCAATATGGAACAACGACAAACCGCATGTCATCTACGGAATTGTCGCGGTTGACGAAGGTTGCAACCTTACCATTAACGAAGGAACACACGTATATGTCCACGCGAAATCAGGTCTGTTCGTTTACAAAGGATCGTTGAACATTCAAGGGAGCTTGAATAACGAAGTGGTCTTCGAAGGAGATAGGCTAGAAGCCGACTACGCCACACTGCCCGGACAATGGGGCATTCAGTACGATGTGCAAATTGAAACCGGAGTAGGACCGGGAATCTATTCCGTTACCCGCGGAGGAATTTGGTTGTATCAGTGCAATTCAAGTTCCATCAATTACGCAATAATTAAAAACGGAGGAATGGGAATACAGGTAGACACGCTTGGAAATACAAGCGCAACCGGATTCGCTCTTTCAGTCACCAACACGAAGATCGATAACATGTCGGGTGTGGGATTATTCGCACAAGGTTCTTCCATTTATGGAAATAATTTGCTAGTAACCAACTGCGCTGAAAGCTGCGCGAACTTGAGCGTTGGAGGAACTTATCAGTTCGACAATTGCACCTTCGCGAACTATTGGAACAACGGCAACCGCACCGCTCCAGCATTCTATCTAACGAACTATTACGAAGACATTAATCAGAACATTCAAACCAGAACCCT
>Ga0114971_10001770_pt1 | contig 14699 bp, 9 predicted proteins | sample M_140625_MF_Meta_FD_87320 | JGI IMG/M metagenome (GOLD analysis project Ga0114971, IMG submission 87320) | Freshwater microbial communities from Lake Montjoie, Canada to study carbon cycling - M_140625_MF_MetaG | ecosystem: Environmental > Aquatic > Freshwater > Lake | place: Lake Montjoie... | reverse complement strand
GTCGAGGCGAACGTTTTCGATTTTCTGCATGAGCGGGAAAAGGCTGAGGCAACTTACGATTTAATCGTTTTAGATCCTCCTTCCTTCACTAAATCCAAGGGAAAAATTAGCGACGCGCTCCGCGGATACAAAGAGATTCATTTGCGCTCGTTGAAGTTACTAAAACCCGACGGGCTTCTTGCGACGTTTTGTTGTTCGCACCACATGACTCACGACTTGTTTATGGGCGTGATTAACGAAGCGGCTGTCGACGCGAAAAAGACTTTGCGCTTGATGGAAACTTATTCTCAGGGCCTCGATCACCCTATTATTTCCACGATCCCTGAATCTGGTTATTTACGGGGCTTTTTGTTTGAACTGGTGCCAGGTAGGTAGAACGCAGGGCGCTGTTTTTCCTTTCGTGCACCTCGAGACGTGAGGTTTTGGGTAAACGGGTCGGTAACCTTTAGTTTTGTTGGAAAAACGCTGGCGTCCAAAATGCGGCTGTGCGAACCATCGTGCACACCTCTTTTTCAAATGGCCGAACGCTCTCGCTCCAATCAAGAAAACTTCGAATTATCCGAAGACGAAGTTTCACCAGAACACCTTGATTCTCAGGTGCAAAAGGCGCAGGAGCAGTTGATGTCGCTCAAGCGGCAGCAGGAGGTGATCGAGCGTCAGAAGCGGGAGTTGGAGGAAATGAGCCGCCGACAGGATCAGCTTCATGTGGGTCAGGCGGATATGGTTGAGAAGTTGACGCGCGCAATGGTAGTTGTTGAGCGGGAAGAGTTTGAGACCCAACGTAGGGCGGAGATGCTCCGTGGAGTGCGGGAAAGTTTCGGCCTGCATCTCCAGTATTTCGAAACCATTGATCTCAAAGGATTTGATGGGCCGGATTTGACCCGCGAACTCACGCGTGCGCTAAGCGCCTTGGATGATGCTCGTTCCGACTACACGCGGACGATTCCCCGGATTGCCTCTCCGGAAATGAGCAACGCCGATCTGGCGGAAGATCTGGGACAAACGGGCTACGGACACGGTGGACTGCCAAACGACTTTGTGTACTGGCTGAAGGCTGGTTTCGCTTTCACTTTACCTTTGGTAATCATTGGTGCGATTATTTGTATTCATCTAATTTCAAAGTCTTAATGGACATTGATGCGCTGAATTCGATTCCCGCTCACGTTTCACTCCAGTTGCTATGATTTTCCGTTCCAGTAGGCCTGCGACCTCAAAGAAAACAAAGACGCCTGGAGTGGAAACTCCCTTCGAGGCGCGTCGGCGTGAACTCGCCGAGCAGGAAAATTCCTTGAAGGCGGCAACCAAGCGGCATGAGCAGTTTATCGAGAAGGCGCCGAAAATTGCGGAGAAGATTCAAAAAGAGCAACGCGAACGTTTTATTCGCAGCGCGGCTCAGATTGACGTGCGCGGTTCGCGTGGCGAGTTTCGTCTTCCGGACAACCGGTATCTTGAGGCAGATGGGATGGCTTTACCGCGCACGCGGCGCCGCAATAGGCAGCAGGGCAAGTGGCTTTTCTTTCTCTTGATCGCGGGCCTCATAGCGGCTGCGTTGTGGGCTTGGCAGATGTTGGTGATGCCAACGTATTAGACATCGAGGATAAGAATTTGTGTTGAAGCCATCAGGTCGCGCTCCGTCTTTCATTTGGCCGGATATGTTGGATTTCGGATTTGCCAGAAACGAAACGCTGCCATGATTACGTTATGTCCCGAATTCGTCTGCTGAGTGAGGAGGTTGCAAGTCAGGTCGCTGCCGGCGAGGTGGTCGAGCGGCCCGCTGCCGTAGTGAAAGAGTTGGTGGAGAATTCGATAGATGCCCATTCCACTCGTATCGAGGTTCTTACTCGAAGAGGGGGAATTTCCCTCATTCGCGTTACTGACAACGGTACCGGGATGGACAGGGACGACGCGCTGCTTTGTTTGGAGCGTCATGCCACCAGCAAAATACGTACTGGCGCGGATCTGGCACTCATTCACACGTTGGGATTTCGGGGAGAGGCGGTGCCGAGCATCGCTTCTGTCTCGCGGTTTAGACTGTCCACGAGGGAACATGGCGCGTTGGTGGGGACCGAGGTCTTGGTCAACGCAGGAAAGCTGGAAGCCGTTCGTGATGGCGGGGATGCTCCCGGAACGCAAATTGAAGTGCGGTCTTTGTTTTATAATTTGCCTGCTCGGCGAAAGTTTTTGCGCACTGAGGCGACGGAGGCGAGTCAAGTCGAGCATCAGTTGCATTTGCTGGCTTTGGGGCATCCTAGCATCAGTTTCGTGCATCTCGTGGATGACCGAGTGGCGCTTCAACTTGCTCCAGCTCCGACGTTACTGGATCGGATCCGCGATCTTTCCGGTGCGGAGCTTGCGAGTGAATTGCTGGAGGTTCCTCTTACAGATGAGAATGGAATCAAGATTTCAGGCTACGTCGGGCGCGCTGGCGTCAGCCGGTCCTCGCGCCAGCAGCAACTCTGCTTTCTCAATGGGCGTGCGGTAGAAAACATCACGCTCTCCCAAGGACTGCGCGAGGGCTATCACACGGCGCTGATGAAGGGGCAACACCCCGTGACGTTTTTGTTCATTGAGATGGATCCCGGTGCAGTGGACGTGAACGTTCATCCAGCAAAACGTGAAGTGCGTTTTCGGACTCCATCGGAAGTTCGGGATACGGTGATCAAAGCCGTTCGCGCTGCGTTGGAGGGGGATAAAGCCCGTTGGTCTGGTGAATTTCGTGCTGCCCCGCTGGATAGCCATTTACGCCAACCCCAGTCAGAGCGAGAGATACCCCATCCAGACTTGCCGCTGCCAGCTCCTGAGCCACGGCCAACACTCCAGATCCCGCAGCCTCCTCGTTCGACCTCTTCACCCGTGCCGACGTCTTCTGGAGCGACCTCCGCGCCCCCGGTTGTCTCAGCAGCATCTCGTCTCCCTATTGAATTGCCTCGGGAGGAGGAAGCAGAGCCCGCACCGGCACCTGTCCCTGAGACGTTCCGATTTTTAGGAGTGCTTGGGAAGTTATTCGTACTTATGGAGAACGCTTCCGGCTTGGTTTTAGTCGACCAGCACGCGGCGCATGAACGTATCTTATTCGAGGAAATGCAGCGTAGAATGGAAACTCAAGGCGTTCCCTCCCAGCGTTTACTGCTTCCACTCACGCTCCGTCTCGCGCCCAAGGATGGGGATTGGGTGGAGCGCAACCTTGAGCTCTTGGATCGCGCTGGCATTTCGCTGGAGAGCTTCGGTGCGGGAACCTTTAAGGTGGACGCGCTGCCTACGTTTCTAAAAGCAGAAGACCCTGTGCAATTGCTGCACGACATCATTGATGACTTGCGGGAGACAAACGCGCAGGGCGCACGGCTTCGCATGGGTCAGGACATGATTGCCAAGACGGTTTGTCGCCATGCCGTGAAAGCCAATGACACGCTCCGCGAACCGGAGTTGGTCAAATTGGTCGAAGACTTACTGCGGTGCGACTTGCCGTATTGCTGTCCGCATGGGCGCCCCACGATGATTCAACTAAGCTATTTGGAGTTGGAGAAAAAGTTTGGTCGTAAAGCCTGATTTCGAAAAGCAGCTCAGGGGACCCGCACCAGCGACACCCTTCGCAGATCCATGACGGCGCCGCCCTTTTTCTCCACGGGCTTGACTGCGAGTATTGTTTTGCCGGCGGGTAACTCCACAATTCCGACGCGCCGAGGAACGAACCGTTGGAAATGACCGGTGTCCTCGACTGTAAAACGGACGCTGGCCTCGCCGATGATAACGTCGACGATCGAGCCGCCTTTTACGCAACCTTGTAGGACTTCCACGGCGTAACGTCCTGCGCTTGGGATATTACAGTCCCACTGTGCAAAGTCACGGGGATCCACCCAGAAGCCAAGTGTGTCCTTTTGCGGGGGCAGTTCGTAACGCAGCTTTTCGGCGTGCACCTCCGCGTCACGAGCTTCCAGCATGACGAAGCCTGATGCAGTGGCTGGGTTCGGTGTGGCTGTTTCGATTCTTTTGCGCGGGTTGGTGCCATCCATGGCTTTGCGCCACGGCTCCATTGGAGCGGCCGTTTCGACCGCTGTGGCGCGTAGTTCCACACGGGAGGGATCTGTGGTGCCGTAGCAGGCGTCCCAAAGAGCTGGGTCGAACGCGGGGTTTGCCTTGGGCATGGAGGCGTTCACGCTTCTGCGCCAGGCTTCCAATTTGCCACGCAGCGCAGCCACACGAGCGGGTTCGGTGGCGGAGACATCGGCTTTTTCCGAGACGTCCATCTTCAAATTAAACAACTCCAAGCGCCCGTCTTCGTAATGCTCTATCAACTTCCAATCGCCCTCTAGCACGGCCCCTGAAGGGCGTCCTCCTTGGTTTGTGTAATTCGGCATGTGCCAGAAAAGCGGCCTCTCTGCAAGGGAACCCGTGCCTAGAAGCAGGGGAGCGAGGTTCGTGTAATCACAAGGTAGGCAGGCCTCTGCGCCTGTAAGTGCTGCGATTGTTGGAGCGAAGTCAGCCAACACTACTGGAGAGGACTCCAGCCCCGGCGCAATTTTTCCGGGCCAGCGCACGAGCAGAGGTTCCCGTATACCGCCTTCGTAAAGAAATCCTTTTCCTGCACGATAAGGGGTATTGTGGGTGGCTGGAGGATCCTTGAGCTCAAGAACGTGGAGGCCGCCATTATCGGAACAAAATACGACGATGGTGGATTCGCGCAGCCCTAATGCGTCCAGCTTTTCGAGCACTTTTCCCACGGCGGTGTCCAATGTTTCCACCATCGCGGCGTATGTCGGGTTAAAGGATCCGGCCTTTGCAGCGACGCGCTCGGGTTGCGCCCCCAACGGAACGTGTGGACAATCAAAAGCTAGGTACAAAAAGAAGGGACGATCTTGATTGGCTGTCAGAAATTCCGCGGCTTGTTCTGCCTGACCAAACTCGCCCTTGCCTCCTTCCGTGGCGCTCGGTTTGGAGTTCGGCTGCCCAGCGAAGACGAAGTCGAAACCGCGAGAGGCAGGGTTAAGCGGCGCGCGGGCACCAAGATGCCATTTGCCAATACAGGCGGTGGCGTAGCCCACTTTCTTTAGTTTCTCGGCAAGAGTCGGAGCATCAGTCGGAAGCCCGGAGGGCATTGCGGGTTGAAGCAGGCGGTGGCCGGGCCAATCGGCGCGCCCTGGGAGGAAACTGGTAATTTGGAGGCGTGCGGGGGCTTGTCCGGTCATGATGGCGGCCCGTGTCGGCGAGCAAACCGCTGCGGGTGCGTAGGCGTTAGTGAAACGTTTGCCCTCGGCGGCTAGTCGGTCGAGATTCGGGGTGTAATGGCCGGTGCGCCCGTATACGCCAAGGTCATTAATACCGAGGTCGTCGGCCATGATGAAGACGATGTTGGGATGGGGTGGGAGCGTTGGAACGGGAGCCGCCAAAACGTTGGGCACAGCCCACGCGCAAAGAAGTAAACAAACGAGGGTTTTCATGGGGGAGGGAGAATGGAATTAAGTTGAACTGAGCATCATCGGGTGGCTCCAAAAGTTCCAGCAGTACATTCAGGCCTTGGCTGGTTTCACTTGGAGGCGAGCGAAGATCGACGCTCGTTTCGAGCCTTGCACTATCTCTTGGCAGAAGCCCGTTTCCGTTCCAAACTTAGGCGTAATGTCTTTTCGAATTGGCGTCATCGGTACGGGTCATATTGGCCGTTTGCATTCCCGCATTCTTTCAGAGGTTGCGGGCACGGAGTTCTGCTGTGTTTACGACCAAAACACTCAGGCGGCGAACGAAGTCGCCCGCGCGCATGGGGTCAGGGCTGCAGCTTCGATGGAGGACTTCATCAACTCGGTAGATGCCGCCACAGTAGCCACTCCGACGCCATTTCACTTCAGTATTGGCAAGCTCTTGTTGGAGAGCGGGCGTCATGTACTGATTGAAAAACCCATTACGGAAACCACCGCCGACGCCCAGGCGTTGGTAGATCTTGCGAAGGCCAAAGGCTTGTCCCTGCAGGTCGGCCATGTGGAACGATTTAATCCCGTTCTTTCCGCCCTTGAGGCGCGGTTACATCAGCCTCGTTTTATCGAAAGTCACCGGCTTTCTCCCTATCCGAATCGCAGTACTGAAATCGGTGTCGTGCTCGATCTTATGATTCACGACTTGGAAATTATTCTGCATCTCGTGCGTTCCCCTTTGCTCTCGGTGGATGCCGTCGGCGTGCCGGTTCTGAGCGCTAGTGAGGATATCGCCAACGCGCGGCTGCATTTCGAAAACGGTTGCATTGCTAATTTGACCGTCTCCCGTGTGAGTCCGGAGCGGTTAAGAAAGATTCGAGTGTTTCAGGAGGATTGTTATCTCTCTCTGGATTACATGCGGCAGGAAGGTTTTGTGTATCGCATGGCTGAGGAACACCGAAGGGAGAGTTCCCTTTTAACCAAGCTCTTTGCCTCGGGCGATACGACTTTGGTTAGCGAATTTGCGGGCCGCAAGATCTTGAGGGAACCCGTGCCGATTGAAAAAGGGGAGCCGCTCAAACGCGAGTTACTGGACTTTGTGCGCTGCGCAAAAGCGGGAGCCGAACCCAAGGTCAGCGGTCGGGAAGCAACGGCTGCGTTGACGTTGGCGCTGGACATTACCAACCGGATTCAAGCCCATGGGAAGGCGCATCCCTTTGTTTCCAAAAAGCTGTGAGCAACGAGCCTTTGTTATACGTGGTGGCTGGTGAAGCGAGCGGAGACACTCGCGGAGCGGAGCTGCTTGCCGCGCTTACGGCGGAGATACCTGAGCTTCAGATTTGCGGCGCGGGCGGTCCAAAAATGCGGCGCTTTGCAACCAGCTCCTTTAGCGAGTGGACGGAGGAGGCCGTCGTGGGGATTTGGGAGGTCGCGAAAAAGTGGAGTTACTTTAAGCGGGAGATGGAGCGGATGTTGGGCGAGATCGAGTTGTTGCAGCCCAAGATGCTGCTTTTAATCGACTATCCTGGTTTTAATTTGCGGTTGGCAGAGGCTGCGAAGGCGAGGTGTCCGCAGCTCAAAACGGTGTTTTATATCAGCCCGCAAGTCTGGGCTTGGAACCGTGGGCGCATTCCTAAGATGGCGCGCTATCTGGATTTAATGCTATGTATTTTCCCCTTCGAGAAGGCTCTGTACGAGGCCTCGGGGTTACATACCGAGTTTGTGGGTCACCCCATGCTGGATAGCCTGGCTCCCCTCAAGACAAACCCACCCCGTAACGGGCATCTTGTCGGCCTTTTTCCAGGAAGTCGCGACCGTGAAGTGCGTCGCTTATTTCCGGTCATGCTCGAGGCGGCTCGTCTGCTAAGCGCGAGTCAGCCCGGGATCCGTTTCGAGGCGGCGGCGGCCGACGTACGACAGGCTGCTTGGATGCTTGAGCACCTGAGCCAGCGTCGTTTTGATCCGTCCTTTTGCAAGGTAGGCCAGGAGCGGTTTTACTCCCTCGCGCAGGAGGCGACGGCGGGGATGGTTTGTTCGGGGACCGCGACTTTGGAGGCGGCGTATTTTGGTTTACCGATGATCATCACCTACAAGGTCGCGGCACTTACTTGGCTGGCGGGCAAGCTGCTGGTGCGCATTCCATTTATTGGCATGCCCAACGTGATTGCGGGGCGTCTTGTGGCTCCGGAGCTTTTGCAGGGGCGGGCTACGCCAGCGCGCATGGCTCGGGCGATGGGCGAACTGCTTGATAAGCAGAAGGAACGCACCAACCAGCAGGAGGCTTTTGTGGAGGTCATCAGCAAGTTGGGGCAACCGGGTGCAGGTTCACGCGCGGCCGCCGCTGTGGCCCGTCTTTTGCGCGGATAAGCTCCGAAGGATAGAAGCCACTGGATGTAATCTGACGGCTTCTGATCATGATTGTTTGCGATGTCGTCTGGGCCGGCGCAAAATATCGAGAAACTAAAGGCATATTGCCCCCAATGCCGTAGCCATTCCTAGATAACGGATTTTTTAGAAAAGGGCGGGTAAAACCGCATTTCATCCGCTAAAGAAATATCTCATTGTGAAGACACCCCTCCTGAGCTTTACCGTTGCGTTTTTTGCTTCGACACTCCCTCCGTTGAGGGCGCAGGAACCTCCGCCAGCCACAGCGCTCGTTGCCTCGAAGTCTTGGGCGCTTAGTCCTGCGTCCAATAACCACGTGGCCTTGGACAAGGCTGCACTAGGGCGCGAATTTTTGATTTCAGCCTCCGTTATTCCGCAAATGGTGGCTGCGACTAGCACCTCCTTGGCCGGTAGAATCGTTCGATTCGAGATCTTTCATGATGGAGTAGACATGTATGAATCGAGCGAGGGGTTGGTCGTTACGAAAGACCTCCCTACCAGACGTTTGCTCACCACATTTCCAATTATCTCGCAAGATGATTCGAGAGTTGTGATCGATTTCAACGCAGGCATGCGGCGCGTCTTCAACGACATTTGGTATGCGGCGTCCGAGCCGTCCACCGCGATTCCGGGGCGCAGTCCCATCTCTCAGGCGCGATCCTTGGAGATTCCTCAAGGGCGAATCTTTGAGGTGCGTATGGAGGGAGAGCAGCTTGTGGTGCGACAAAGCGCGCAGGTGCGCGACCGTCAAAACGACCCGAATAAGGAGGATCGTTTTGAGATTCGTTATTTCATTTCGGAATATCTCCCCAGTGATTTTAAGACCAAGGAGCAGGGGCCCTCGGTTTCTCGCTATGTGCGTTTTTTTGAGTCTCACCCACAAATTGAAAATGAAACGGGCCGGACCGCGAGGCACATAGCGCTTTTTGATATTCGCAAACCTGTTGTCATTTATTACAGTGCCAATACGCCTGCAGAATACGAGGGGGCTGTGAAGGATGGGATTTTGTATTGGAACCGGGCGTTTGGCCGGGAAGTGGTGCAAGCTGCAAAAGCGCCCGAGGGTGTGACGGCTCCCGACTCGCGTTTCAGTTTGGTGCAGTGGGTGCCTTGGGATAACGCGGGGTTCGCGTATGCGGACGTGATCGTGGATCCGCGCTCGGGGGCATCCCAACGAGGGCAGGCGTTTATGACGAGCACGTTTTCGTTTACGGGCCGCGCGCGCGCCCGCGCCTTGTTGCGGAATATGCGTTCTGTCACCGCGAATCCGCCGGCACCTGCGCCGAAGAAGTTTGGAGAAGACGCGATGCCGGAGCATGGGGCTTTCTTCTCGAACGCTCGAGCGTGCGAAACGGACGTCGTGGCTTTTGCGGAAAGTTTCGCTGCCGGGTTGGAGGCCGCGCTTGCGGATCCAAAGTTTAGTGACGCCGCAGCTAAACGGGTGGCCGGGGATTATGTTCGGGAAGTGGTCGCACACGAAGTCGGCCATGTGCTTGGGCTCCGCCACAATTTTGGCGCGAGTGTGAGTGCGACTTTGACGCAGAAGGAGCTTTCCGAGTGGTTCTCTGCGTATATCGCTGATGACGAAACTAAGCTCCACGCCGACCGAGTGCCCACGGCATCTGTGATGGATTACCTTGATTTGAAATCCGCGGCTTTTGTAGGCCGCAAGATTCGTAAGACGACGGAGATTTTGCCGTATGACAACGCGGCGATTCGCTGGGGCTATTTAGCGAGCACCGAAGTGGTGGACAAACGAATGCTGTTTGGAACGGATCAAGATGCGCAGACTTATGGGGACGTGGCTCCTTTTGATTATGGCAATGAGCCTTTACTCGGGGCGTACGCCTCTATTGGAGAGGAGATTAAAAATCTTCCAAATAGCGTCATTGAGCAGTTCATTGCGGCAAAGGCTCCGCGCGATCCCCGAGACAAACGCCCATTGGATCAACTGGGTTTGAATCCTGAAGTGGCGGCGAAGCGGATAGCTGAAATCTACGGTCGGCTCTTATCTTGGTTCAAGGCAGGACAGCGTTCCCTGCGCGTGGAACGGAATTTTCCGTTTGTTGGACCGCTGAATCAAAAGGAGGTTTACCGTGCGCATTTCAAAGCGCTCAACGAGCAAGTGGATAAACTCGGAGGTGTGGACCGCGCGGTATTTTCGTTCGTTCCCGTGGATTTGAAACTGGAGCTTAAAGGGGAGCCCGCAGGCGTGGAAGTTGCCGCAAAGATCGACGCAAAGCAGCTCTCAGAGAGGTTGGAAAAGCTGCTTGAGTCCCCCGAATATACGCAGTTTACCGGTTTGGATGAGCAGCCGGCGTCGTTCTCAAAAGAGGACAAAGACCTGATTCTTCGTCGTGGGAAAATGTACTTCACGGCATTGGAAAAAGAGGTACTCAAACTGTTATGCCAGAAATTGGAAAAGGCCCCGCGGGATATTGCAGTGCAGGGTTTTGAGGAGGTCGCAGAGGATGACGTCGTGGCTCGATTGGAGAAGCGGATCATCGACTTGGCGAAGGAAATCATTCTCAGTCGCAACGAAGAGAAACGGCACAAAGGCAAGGTGGACAAGTCGTTTGTTGAAGTTGCCGACTTTCGATACGAGCTTGAAACGCGTTTAAGCGCAGCGCGTATGCTTGCCGATGGCGCGGGCTCCTTCCGGAGTTGGGCGACGGAGCCGCGGACGGAATTGGGCAAACAGTTGAAGGAAGCTGTAGACGCTTCGCTAAACGCCCAGAATTTCCGCGAGTTCAAGGAATCCCAGCTTTCGCGTCCTTTGCGGGACTGGTACCTCAACCAGCAGAACGTGCTCGGGGCTTTGGGGCACAAGTTGGTGAATGGGATTCCTCCTGCGCCACCGACAAAGCCGCCTGCGCAGGCACCTTAATTCAACTTTTAGATGAAGCGGAAATTGATCGAGCTGACTGAACTTACGGGCGAGCTATTGCCCGCTGGATGGAGTTGTAACGGTAAGGTTTTGGAGCGCTGGTTCGAATTCAAAGAATTTCGGGAGGCACTCAACTTTGTGAATCGGGTGGGTGAATTGGCGCAGGCGATGGATCACCACCCCGAGATAGACATCCGATACCGGCGAGTGCGTTTGGAGTTAACGACGCATAGTGCTGGGGGAATCACAGCGCTTGATTTGGAGTTTGCCAAAAAGGTCGGCGAATGGAGTTTCTGAAAAGTTGACCCTTCAATAAGTGGCTTATCAACAGTGGTATTCCATTGGAGTGAACGCTGCGCTTCTTTTGCGGGTTCCAATGTGGAGGTCGATACGGCGACTCACGCGAGGTACTCGAAATTACGTCTTACCGTGAACGAAAGATTCCGCTGGTGAGGCTCTCGGTCAGCAGCGTGCGCAAGCCGAGGCCTTCTTTTTTTATCTTCTCCAGAAGGTCATCAATCAAAAATTCATCCGAAGGCTCCATCAATCGTCCGGTTCCGTAGCTAAGAAATTCGCTGATTAGATGGCGGGTAAAAAGGTCCTCACGCGTTTCACGGATAATTTTTTTGAAGCCTGTAAAGTTCTCGTAGGTTTCGCCGGACAGAAATTCACCAGAGGCATCCACTTTTGGAGCGGACACTCCCTTTTTCGTCGGCTCTGGATATTTGCTTCGCCACCGTCCAATGGGATCGAAGCTCTCCAAGCTGAAGCCGAGTGGATCGATCTTGCGATGACACTCGGCACAGATTTTGTCGGCTCTGTGTTTTGCCAGACGTTCGCGGAGGGAGGTTGCGCCTGAGATATCGGCCTCGATTGCGGGCACGTCGGTTGGAGGAGGCGGCGGTTGGATGCCGAGGATATTTTCGCTAACCCACACGCCTCGGGTGACGGGTGATGTTTCGACTCCGTTCGCACTCACCGTGAGCACGCCCGCCATCCCTAGAAGCCCTCCGCGATGGGGGTTGACTTGGAGGCTTACTTTTTGGAAGCCATCGGCGAGACGCAGTTTCCTTTGTTCGGGTAACTCATAAAATTTAGCCAACTTCTTATCAACAAAAGTGTAATCAGCATCGAGGAATTGCGTGACGGCGCCGTTATTCTTGAGGAGGTCCAGGAAGAAGAGCCGCGCTTCAGTCTTCATCGAAGAGGGTAGATCTTCGGCATAATACGAGCGACTTGTTTCCCTCGGCGGCGGTTGGCTGCCGAGATCGCGGAAATTCAGCCAGCAGTCCAGAAAGCCGTTCACGAATCCAGAGATGCGCTCATCGGAGACCATTCGTTGGATTTGTTTCTTCAGCTCGTCCTCCTTTGTGAGCTGGCCCGACTTTGCGGCTTGAAGCAAAACGCCATCCGGCGGAGCCGCCCAAAGCGCATAAGAAAGGCGAGACGCGAGAGCGTAAGATTTTAGCGTCGTGGAACCTGCCTCGGTATTCTCGCTGAGATACAGAAAATTCGGGGAACAGAGGATGAGCTTGAGCGCGTCGAGGGCCGCTTGGCGCGGAGTGGCTTTTTCTTCCAGTCGCTTTTCGAAAAGCCTGCGGATCGGCTCTAGATCGGCCTCTGTCAGCGGATGCCGCCACGCTTTTTCGGCAAAGACTTGAAGTTGGTCCAACGCGCGCTCGGCTCTAAAGCCGTCTTTGCCGAAGACCGCGACTTCCTCCACACTGCCGCCTGCTTCCGTCGCCGGTCCTTGAATCTTGACGCTGCTGATGCGAATATGAGGCAACTTACCCTCGCGCAAAATATGAGCGCGATCCACGGCACCTGGGTTTTTCGCCTTAAACTCATCTTTGTAACGATTGTTGATGGTCATTACTGAGGCGCGCGACTCGTAGGGGCCATTTGGGAAGATGAACCGAGGCGTTTGTCCGGCTTCCAGCCAGACTCGAAATTTCAGGGACGTGAGTTTTTCGTCCGGAACAGTCTGGCTGGCGAGTAGTGGCTCGATCGGTTGCGGGTAATGAATGTGGCCCTTGGTAATATCACCGGGAACCACGCCCAGAATAAAGGGTTCCGAGAAATCGATGCCAAAGATGGCGGGATCGTAATGCGTGTCGCGATGCATCGCTTGCGCTTCGACCTCGATCTCGTAGAGACCGGAAACTGGGACGCCCTGAAGGAAATCTTCGATGTGGGCATAACCACCTTGGCGCGTGTCGGTGTTGGGTTGCTCGTAGAGATTGAGGAAACCGAAGTTGAAGACATCCCTATGAGGACCATGAAGTTCTTCGTATTGGACGAAGTGACCGTTAAAACGCCATTGCTGAGGCTTCAGCGCGGGTTTCCCGAGGCGTGTTTCCACTAGACGATTTGCCGCTTGAAAGTATTGATCCACGAGGAAGCCGGACGTCACAAGCGTTCGGCCGATGGTGTCGATATGTTGACTGGTTGTTTCCTTCGGAAAATCTGCGGTCAACCCGAGGGTGTCCACGCGCCGACCAAACAAAGTGGCGAGCGTGTTTTCGTATTCGCGGCTCGAAAGTCTTCGCATGGCGGCTTGCGATGGTTTGGCTTCGAGTTGGCTGCGGACTGCGGTCAAACTTTCTCGGAGGGCACGCACTACGGCCAGACGCTGCTCCTCGCTTGGCTGCTCAGCCTTCTTTGGCGGCATCTCTTTCAGCGCGATCTGATTGATCATCTGCCGCGCTGAAACCGTTTCTGAGAGGGACTTCAGCGGCAGGGTGAACGATTCGAAATTCTGTTTACCCTTCTGGGTCGCAGTGTCGTGACAATCTAGACAGTATTGCTCAATGAACTCTCGCGCCACTTTGGTGGACGGCGGAAGTTCCTCAGCAAGTGATAGGTGCGACGATGCGGTTGCTGTCAGGGCAATAGCCAGACAAAGTCGACGGATACTTCTCATCGCAGATTGCTCGATGATGCCCCTAGGCGAAGCGTCCGGTGCTGTTGCCGAAATGATCACTCTCAACGCCCATCCGCTGAAGAATATCTACGAAGAGATTGCACAGTGGCGTCTTACGGTTGCCCTCGAGTGGAACCTTGCGGAACTCGCCGTGTCGGTAGCCGCCGCCGGCTAGGACGATGGGAAGATCCGAGTTTTTGTGAGAGTTCGCATCGCCCATACCGCTCCCAAAAAGCACCATCGTAGAATCGAGCAGTGAGCGGTCTCCGTCGTTCAGTTTCGAGAGGCGGGTGAGGAACTTGCCGAAGTGCATGATTTGATACTTCTCCAGCGCAATCAGGGACGCGATCGCTTCCGGCTCATTTCCGTGATGCGAAAGGCCATGGTAGTCCTTCTTAATACCGAGGTGTTGAGGCATGAAGTCGCCACCGATTTCGAGCGTGGCGATGCGGGTGGAATCGGTCTGCAAAGCGAGTGCGATCAGTTCGTAGAGTAGAGGGAGATCTTCAACCATACTGCGGTTGGACGGTTGGTCGAAGGGCGCTTTCGGCTTGGGCTGTGTGGCCCAGCGTTGGCGCAACTCCAGACGCTTTTCCACATCCCGTACTGAGCTTAGATATTCGTCCAGTTTGTCCTGATCTTCTCGATTCATCTGGCGGGAGAGGCGATTGGCTTCTTCGCGAACGGAATCGAGAATCGAACCTTGAAGATGATTCTCCTGCACCCTGCGTGTTTGTCGCTCGGGGGAGTCGCTGACGAAAAGTTTATCAAACAACTGCGCTGGACCGGTCACGGGCGGTACGCGCACGCCGGATTTCGTCCATGCGATTTGGCAACCGCCGTGGATGCCCCCTTCCGAACCAATTGTAAGCGACGGGAACCGCGTCTGGAAGCCGACTGCATCGGCAAGGTACTGGTCGAGAGAGACATTCCCGTCGGGGCGATTTTGCGCCTCGGAATTCAGCACGCCTGACAGAAAAGAATGAACCGCAAAGTGCCCTCCCTTCACGCCGTGATCCAGTCCGCGATAAACGGTCATCTGACTCCGATTCTCCGCCAAGGGCTCTAGCAGCGCGGTGCTTTCGTATTCCTTGCCGGGTGTCGC
>Ga0114971_10001769_pt1 | contig 14700 bp, 14 predicted proteins | sample M_140625_MF_Meta_FD_87320 | JGI IMG/M metagenome (GOLD analysis project Ga0114971, IMG submission 87320) | Freshwater microbial communities from Lake Montjoie, Canada to study carbon cycling - M_140625_MF_MetaG | ecosystem: Environmental > Aquatic > Freshwater > Lake | place: Lake Montjoie... | reverse complement strand
CTCCGCGCTCGACGCCAACCTGCGCGAGGAGATGCGCACTGAATTGAAGATCATCCAGCGCGAGGTGGGCATCACCACGATCTTCGTGACCCATGACCAGGACGAGGCGCTCGCCATGTCCGATCGCATCGTGGTGATGAACAAGGGCCTGATCGAGCAGGTGGGAACGCCGGAAGAGGTTTACCGTCGCCCGGAGTCGCGCTTCGTGGCGAGCTTCCTCGGCCAGTCCAACCTGCTGCCGGGCCGCATCATGGGGATAGCCGATGGCCTTGCCACGGTGCGTCTCGACAAGGGCCATGACCTTGTGGCGGCCGCGCCTGCAAGCCTGAAGGATGGTGCAGCCGTCACTGCCATCGTGCGGGCCCAGAAGGTGGTGCTGGGGCCGCCGGAACGTGCCGGACTGAAGGGCCGCATCATCTCGACTTCCTATCTCGGAGGCTCCGCCGCCTATTTCGTCGACATGGGCGGCATCACGCTGCAGTCCATCGCGACTATTGACGACCGCGTGTGGCGCGAGGGTGAAGAGGTGTCGATTGCCATTGCCCTGTCAGATGTGCTGCTGCTCGACGAAGGCGGGCACAGGCTGCGCTGACCTCACACCGCCATGTAACCGCCGTCGATGGCCAGCACCGTGCCGGTGACGAAGCTCGACAGCGGTGATGACAGGTAGAGAACACCACCTGCGATGTCTTCCGGCTTGCCCCAGCGCGCAAGCGGCGTGCGGGCGAGGATGGCGGCATTGCGCTCGGCATTCTCGCGCAGTGCCGTGGTGAGCGGCGTCTCGATCCAGCCCGGGGCCACGGCGTTGACGCGAATGCCATCCGGCGCATAGGCAATGGCCAGCGACTTGGTGAGCTGCGCGATGCCGCCCTTTGACGCCGCATAGCCCGGAACGAGCCCGCCGCCGAAGAAACTCAGCACCGAGGCAGTGTTGACGATGCTGCCCCTGGCCTCCTTCAGCTTTGCGCGCGCCGCCGTGCAGATGCGCATGGTGCCGGTGAGGTTGATGTCGATGACGTCGGCGAAGACTTCCGGATCATGCTCCGCACCGCGCCTGATGACGCCGGCGCAGTTCACGACGTGATGCAGCGACGGGAGAGAGGTGACGAGGCTTTCGATTACGGCGGCATTGCGCACGTCCAGCAGTGTGGTGCGCAGGCCGGGCATGGCTTGCGCCGCCGTCGCTGCTTCTTCCAGCGATACACCGGTCGCGGTGACGATGGCACCCTCATCGAGAAAGGCCGAAGCGATGGCCGCACCGATGCCGGAGGTGCCGCCAGTGACGAGCACATGTTTCCCTGCAAAACAGTCGTTGGGCCAGATGCTCATCGGATGAAGCGGGTCACGTAGTCAGCACCCAGCCCCACCTTCTCGAAATGCGCCCGGCACATGTCGATCTTGGTGAAGACGTCCTCGTAACCCAGGTTCTTCCCCCACGGGTCGACGTAATACATGATGCCGTTGACCTGGAAGAAGGTGATCATCTCCTCGACGTCGTCCGGCACCACCAGCGTATGCGTCTCGCCCGGCGGCTCGAAGACATAGCTTCCGGCGGTGGCCTCCCAGTCATGCTCGAGATATTTCCAGCGGCCCTTCAGCACGAAGCCGTGCACTGCGTTCGGATGGCGGTGGCGGGAGAGAACGCCGGCCTTCCGCACCTTCAGCAGGTTCATCCAGTAGCCCTGGCTGCGGTTAAGGCAAAGCGGGCGGAACCACACGTTCTCCGCCTGAGGCACCCACAATCGTTCATCCTGCGGAATGGCATCGGGCACCACGATTTCGGCCAGCGCGTCCGGCGGGAAAGGCAGCTGGTAAGGCATGCGCGCGTGTTCGTCTGGCTCGGCCGGCATCGGAATCCCCCTTGTCGATGCCGCCAGACTAGACCATGCCGGAAGGCTGAGGAAGTCATGCCGGGCACGGCTTGCGGCAAGGAACCACGGGTCCGGTGACCGCTCTCATGCGTAAGATCAGCGAGTGACTAGAGGAACCCGCGATGCTTCTCGACCTCCATGACGTCAGCAAGTCCTACCCCACCGGCGAAGGGGTGCTGCAGGTGCTGCGCGGCGTCAGCCTGTCGCTCGATGCGGGCGAGAGCCTGGCGCTGACGGGCGAGTCCGGCAGCGGCAAGAGCACGCTTCTGCATCTGGCGGGCGGCCTCGACCGGCCGGACAACGGCGCCATTCGCTTCGAGGGCAAGGACATCGCAGGGCTGGGCGACGTGGAGCTGGCGGCGTTCCGCCGGGTGAGCGTGGGCCTGGTGTTCCAGCAGTTTAACCTGATCCCGTCGCTTGACGTTGCCGCCAACCTCGCCTTTCAGGCGCGACTGGGCGACCGTTATGACGCGGCATGGAGCGAGCGGCTCACGGAGCGGCTGGGACTTTCGAAGCTGCTTGACCGCTATCCCGAACAGCTGTCGGGCGGGCAGCAGCAGCGTGTGGCCATCGGCCGGGCGCTGGCGGGCAGGCCACAGCTGATTCTCGCCGACGAACCCACCGGAAATCTCGACGAGGCGACGGGTGATGCGGTGCTCGAGCTGATGCTGGCGCTGATGCGCGAGAGCGATGCCGCACTGCTGATGGTCACGCATTCGAATCGGCTTGCATCAAGGCTGGGCCGCCGCCTGCACCTTGCCGCGGGAAAGCTCGGCTGATGCTCACCCAGGGCTTCGCCGTCCTCCTGTCGCACTGGTGGCGGCACAAGCTGCAGTTCGCCATGCTGCTGCTGGGGCTGGCGCTGGCCACCGCACTCTGGTCGGCCGTGCAGGCAATCAATGGCGAGGCGCGCGCCAGCTATGCGCGCGCTGCCGCCGTGGTGGGACAGGACAGGCTGGAACAGCTTGCGACGGCAGACGGCACGCGTATTCCGCAGCAAACCTACATCGCGCTGCGCAAGGCGGGCTGGCTGGTCTCACCGGTGCTCGAAGGCGAGAAGCGCTTCGGCGGCGAACGGCTGCGTATTCTTGGTGTTGATCCGATCACACTGCCGGCGGACGCCGTGCAGGTGAATGTGGGTGCGGCCGACATCGGTCTCGCTCGCTTCATCACGCCGCCCGGCCTGTTCATCATGTCGTCTGAAACGGCAGCGCGGCTGAAGGGCGTGGACACACCGCCCATCCGCATCAGCGATGCCCTGCCACCGGGGACGGTGTTGACCGACATCGGCATTGCCCAGCAGGTTCTCGATGCGCCGGGGCAGCTGTCGCGCCTGCTGCTTGCGCCAACGCAGCCCGCGGCAGCGAAGCCGCTGGCGGAGGTTGCGCCCGGGCTCGTGCGGCGTGCGCCGGCGGTTGAGAGTGACCTCTCGCGCCTCACTGACAGCTTTCACCTGAACCTCACGGCCTTCGGCCTGCTCGCCTTCGCGGTGGGTCTGTTCATCGTGCATTCTGCGATCGGGCTTGCCTTCGAGCAACGCCGCCCGGTGATCCGCACGCTGCGCGCCGTGGGCCTGCCGCTGCGCACGCTCGTGCTGCTGATGGTGGTGGAGCTGCTGGTGCTCTCCACGGTCGCGGGCCTTATCGGCGTGGCGCTGGGCTATGGGGTGGCCTCGCTGCTGCTGCCGGATGTGGCGGCGAGCCTGCGCGGGCTCTATGGCGCGGAGGTGCCGGGCTCGCTGTCGATGAGGCCTTCGGTGTGGGGGCTGGGGCTGGCCATTGCGGTGGCGGGTACTTTGGTTTCTGCCGCCTCCCGGCTGTGGCGCATCGCCACCATGCCGCTGCTGGCCCCCGCGAGGCCGCGCGCCTGGAGCCTCGCCTCGGAACGCGCGCTGCGGCTGCAGGCGGCGGGCGGTGTTGCGCTGCTCGTCGCGGCATGGCTGGTCGTGCAATTTGGGTCAGGGCTGGTGGCGGGCTTTTCTGCACTTGGCGCCATGCTGCTCGGTGCGGCGCTTCTGTTGCCGTTGGTGCTGTCGCTGCTTCTCAAGCTGGGTGAGCGGTTGTCGAAGGGCGCCATCGCGCAATGGTTCTGGGCCGATACGCGCCAGCAGTTGCCGGGGCTATCTCTGGCGCTGATGGCGCTGCTGCTGGCGCTGGCCGCCAATGCGGGCGTAGGCACCATGGTGCAGAGCTTCCGCCTCACCTTCGTGGGCTGGCTCGACCAGCGGCTGCCGTCGGAACTCTATGTCACCACGCGCTCCAATGATGAATCGCAGAAGGTGCATGACTGGCTGGCAAGCCGCAGCGATGCGGTGCTGCCGATCTGGAACACCGAAGTGCGCATCTTCGGCCAGCCGGTGCAGGTCTTCGGCATCGCCGACCACGCCACCTATCGCGACCACTGGCCGATGCTGGAGGCAACGCTGGATTCATGGGACAGGATCGCAAGAGGCGGGGGTGCGCTCGCCAACGAGCAGCTGGCGCGGCGGCAGAGGCTGAAACTCGGCGACATGATTTCCCTCGAGGGCGGGCACAGCCTGCCGCTGGTCGGCGTCTTCTCCGACTATGGAAATCCCAAGGGACAGGTGATCATCGGCGTTGATGAACTGATGACGCTCTATCCCGATGCCAGCCGGCTGCGCTATGCGGTGCGCATCGCGCACGACAAGGCGCCAAAGCTGGCGGAAGAGCTGCGTGCCACATTCGACTTGCCGGAGGAGAACGTCGTCAACCAAACCACCATCAAGGATTTCTCGCTCAAGATCTTCGAGCGCACCTTCGCAGTGACGGCGGCCTTGAACGTGCTGACGCTGGGCGTGGCGGCCATCGCCATCTTCGCCAGCCTGCTGACGCTCTCCGGAATGCGGCTGGCACAGCTTGCACCCGCATGGGCCATGGGCCTGACGCTGAAGCGGCTGGCGCTGCTCGAAATCCTGCGCAGCGTGGCGCTGGCGAGCTTCACCATGCTGGCGGCGGTGCCGGTGGGGCTTGGGCTCGCGTGGATGCTGCTCGCGGTGATCAATGTCGAGGCCTTCGGCTGGCGGCTGCCGATGCATGTGTTCCCGATGGATTGGCTGCGGCTGTTCCTGCTCGCCGTGGCGAGCGCCATTCTCGCAGCACTTCTGCCCGCCCTGTGGCTGACGCGCCGCCAGCCCGCCGATCTCGTGAAGGTGTTCGCCAATGAACGTTAGAATGCTGCTGCTCGCACTGCTGCTGATGGCAAGCCCGGCGCTGGCGCAGGGCTTTGCTGGACTGGGTGGTGATGCGCAGGGCTTCGCGGTGCCGGAGCGCGGCGTGGCCTTGTCCTTCCCGCCGGATCACGGCGCACACCCCGACTATCGCATCGAGTGGTGGTACCTCACCGCCAATCTCAAGGGGGCTGACGGCAAGGACTATGGCGCGCAGTGGACATTGTTCCGCTCCGGGCTCGCGTCCGGGGAGAAGGCAGGCTGGCAGAGCCCGCAGCTGTGGATGGGGCACGCAGCACTCACCACGGCGGAGACGCATTATTCTGCCGAGCGCGTGGCGCGTGGCGGGGTGGGGCAGGCGGGGGTCACGCTGTCGCCCTTCGTGGCCTCGATCGATGACTGGACCATGACGAGCCGTGCGTTGCCCTCGGTTGATGCGCTCTCGGCGCTCAGCGTCAACGCGGCGGGGGATGGCTTTTCCTACCGTCTCGCTCTCACGGCACAAGGTCCGCTGGTGCTGCAGGGTGACCACGGCTATTCAGTGAAGTCGGCGCAGGGGCAGGCCAGTTTCTACTATTCGCAGCCCTTCTATGAGGTGACGGGAACCATCACCGTCGGCGGCAAGGACATCGCGGTGACGGGGCAGGCGTGGTTCGACCATGAATGGTCCTCCCAGCCGCTGGCCAAGGATCAGACGGGCTGGGACTGGTTCTCCTTCCACTTCGAGAGTGGGGAAAAGCTGATGGGCTTCCGTTTGCGTGACGCGAGCGCGGGCTTCACCTCCGCCACATGGATCGCGGCGGATGGCACACCGGAGCCGCAACCGCCCGGCGCGCTGACGATGACGCCGCTCGCGTGGACGGACGTGAAAGGCCACCGCGTGCCGGTGCAGTGGAAACTCGCCCTGCCCGGAAAGGGGCTTGAGGTGACCACGAGCTCGGTGAACGCGCAGGCGTGGATGGACACGCAGGTGTCCTATTGGGAGGGGCCGGTGCGCCTCGCGGGCACGCACCCCGGCCAGGGCTATGTGGAGATGACGGGCGACTGAGCGCCGCTGGTCCGCCGTCGGGCCGGCAGCGTAATGATTGCAAATGGCCTTTGTTGTTTCAGGCCGGCCGAACTGCTACAATCCACACATTGGTTCCCCAGATCGGATGACAATGGACAAGCCACCGAAGTCGACGCAGGACGGACACGCTGAACCCGTGTCGGCGCGCATCCGCGCCCGGGTCGTGAAGTCTGGCAAGCGCTATTTCGCCAATGACAACATTTCCGCCTTCATTGAACCCGGCGAGCTCGAGGCGCTGCTCGACGAGGTTGCAGGCAAGATGCAGGGCGTGCTCGAGAGCCTGGTCATCGACGTCGACCATGACCACAACACGCAGGGCACGGCGCGCCGCGTGGCCAAGATGTATCTGAACGAAGTGTTCCGTGGCCGCTATGTGGGCCAGCCGCCGGTCACCGAATTCCCCAATGCCGAATACCTGAACGAGCTGATGATCGTCGGCCCGATCACCGTGCGCAGCGCCTGCAGCCACCACCTCTGCCCGATCATGGGCCGGTTGTGGATCGGGCTCTTGCCCAACGAGCATTCGAACCTCATCGGCCTGTCGAAATACACCCGCCTTGCCGAGTGGATCATGTCGCGCCCGCAGATTCAGGAAGAGGCGATCGCCCAGGTGGCTGACCTGCTGATGAGCAAGGTGGCGCCCGATGGCCTCGCCGTGGTCATGGAGGCCGATCACTTCTGCATGCACTGGCGCGGCGTGAAGGACAACGCCACCAAGATGATCAACAGCGTGATGCGCGGCGCCTTCCTCAAGAACGCCTCGCTCCGTCGCGAATTCCTCGCCCTCGTCAACCTCAAGGACTGAAACGCCAGATGATCGTTCGCTGTGTCTATGCCAGCCGGGCCGCCACGAGCCTCACCCCCGCCATGGTGGAGGACATCCTTGAGAAGTCGCGCAGCCACAACCCGGCGAGCGGCATCACTGGAATCCCTTGCTACAGTGGCGACGTGTTCATCCAGGTGCTGGAAGGCGGGCGTGACGAGGTGTGCGAGCTTTACAACGCCATCGTCCGCGATGGTCGCCACAGCAATGTGCGCATCCTCGCCTTCGAGGAAATCCGCGAGCGCAAGTTCTGCAACTGGACCATGGGCCACGTCGACCTGTCGAAGGTCAACCCCGGCCTGCTGCTGAAATATCACGAGCGCGCGGTTCTCAACCCCTTCGCCAGCTCAGGCGCTGCCACCATGGCGCTGCTCGACGAGCTTGTCGCCACGGCCGCCGTGAGCACGCGGGTCGGCTAGGGCTTCGGCTGGCAGGCCTCGCAAGCAAAGGCACGACGGCCGGCAATTTCGAAGGCACTGATGGCGCCGCCGCAGGCGGGGCAATTGTCCTTGGCAAAGATGTTCACGCGCTCGCCATAGCGGCTCTTCGATTTCTTTGCGCCCTCGACCGTGATGATGGCATTGGCCTTCACTCCACGTTCAAGCAACGTGACCGAATCTTCCCAGATCCTGTCGAAATCGGCGCGCGCCAGGCGCTGGCCCGGAACATGCGGGTGGATGCGCTGCCGCCACAGGATCTCGCTGCGGTAGATGTTGCCGATCCCCGCCATCACCGACTGGTCCATGATGAGTTGCCCGACCGATGTCCGGCTCTTCGAGATGCGCGCCCAGGCGCTATCAGGGTCGGCATCGGATCGCAGCACGTCTGGCCCGATGCGACTGGTGAGAGCCAGGGCTTCCGGAGGGTCAAGCACCTCGCAGCTGTTGGGGCCGTTGATGTCCACCACATGGCTGTCGCTGATCATGCGAATGCGCACCTCGCCCTTGGGCTCCGCCGCCGGCCGCTTGGCGCAGCGAAAGCGGCCGAAGAGACCCAAATGAATGTGCAGGCTCAGATCGTCGAAGCGGTAGAGCAGGTGCTTGCCATAGGCATCGATGGCGGTGCAGATGCGCCCGTCGAGCCGGGCTGCCCCCTCCATGAAGCGGCCCTGCGGCGAGGAGACGTCCAGCGCCTTGCCCACGAGCATCGGCCGCTGGTCACGCGCGGCGCGGTGGATGGTATGGCCTTCAGGCATTCCGGAACCAGCCGAGGCCTTCGACGGTGTGGCCCGCCGGGCGATATTCGCAGCCGACGTAACCGTCGTAATCCAGTTGGTCGAGATGGCGGAAGATGCGCACATCGTCGAGTTCGCCGGTGCCGGGTTCGTTGCGCTTCGGGATGGAGGCCACCTGCACATGGCCGGTGATGGGCAGCAGCGCGTCCAGCCCCTTCATCACGTCGCCATGCAGGATCTGGCGGTGGTAGATGTCGAACTGGAGCTTCAGGTTGGGCAGCGCCAACTCGCTGATCAAGGCCGCCGCGAAGGGAAAGTCGTTGAGGAAGTAGCCCGGCATGTCGCGCCCGTTGATCGGCTCGATCAGGATGTCGATGCCAAGGGGTGCGGTTACCGCGCAGGCATGGCGCAGCGCCGTCTTGTAGGCTTCGACCGCTCGCGGGTCATGCCGGTCGCCATGGCCACTCATCACGTGCAGGCGCTTGACGCCCGTGGCCTTGGCATAGGGGAGCGCGGTTTCGACCGAGGCGCGGAACTCCGTCTCGCGGCCCGCGACCGAGGCCATGCCGCGCTCGCCCTTGTCCCAGTCGCCCGGAGGCAGGTTGAACAGCGCCTGGGTGAGCCCTGAGTCTTGCAGGCGGCGGGCAATTTCGTCCGGCGCATGGGCATAGGGGAAGAGGAACTCGACGGCGGTGAAGCCATTGTCCGCCGCCGCCTTGAAGCGGTCGAGGAAGTCCCATTCATTGAACATCATGGAGAGGTTGGCGGCGAATTTCGGCATGGGCGTCCCCCGGGGCGACTCAACAGCGGTCGGCGCAAACACTAGCGCCCGCTGCGGCCAGCGCAATCCACCGCTGTTCCGGGCCGAAGCGATGCTCCGCCCTTGCGGGCCTCGCCGCTGCGCTCTACCAGAGAGTGGGTAAAGGGAGAGAACAGCCATGGACCGCTTCAACGGCATCCCCGCCATCGGCTTCGGCACCTATCCGCTGAGCGGTGCCGAGGCGGAGCGCTGCGTGGCCACCGCGCTGGAGGTGGGCATCCGCCACATCGACACCGCGCAGATGTATGGCAACGAGAAGCAGGTGGGCCGCGGCATCACCGCCTCGGGTGTCAAGCGTGATGACGTCTTTCTCGTCACCAAGGTCGACCCTTCCAACCTCGGTGCGGCGCGTTTCGCGGACTCGGTCAAACGCTCGGTCGATGACCTGGGCGCGGTGCCCGACCTGCTGCTCATTCACTGGCCGCCGTCCGACGGCGACATCGACGGCCCGGTCGAGCGCCTGCTGCGCGCCGGCGAGCAGGGGATGGCAAAGCAGCTGGGCGTCAGCAATTTCAGTCCGCGCCTGATGCGCCGGGCACAAGCGCTGGCCGGCGGAAAGCTGATCTGCAACCAGATCGAATTCCACCCGTTGCTTGACCAGTCGGCATGGCTCGCCACGGCGCGCGAGCTTGGGCTCGTGCTCACCGCCTACAGCCCTTTGGCACGCGGCAAGTGCATGGAGGAGACGGTGGTGCAGGAAATCGCGGCGCGCCACCAGCGCCCGGCCTCCGAAATCGTGCTGCGCTGGATCACCCAGCAGGGTGTCGCGGCGATCCCCATGACCCGCAAGCGCGAGAATGCGGCTTCCAACCTGCGCGCCGCCGAGTTCACGCTGACTGAAGCGGAGATGAGCGCCATCTCGGCCCTGGGCAGCCGCAACATGCGGCTCATCAATCCCTCTTGGATGCGCAGCTGGGATTAACGTAGGCTCAGGCCATGACCAAGCCGTGCATCATCACCGTCGCCATCACCGGATCCGTTCCGCGCAAGGAGCATAACCCGGCCGTTCCCATCACCATCGCCGAGCAGGTGGAATCGACGCAAGCCGCCTTCGAGGCGGGCGCCAGCATCGCGCATGTGCATGTGAGGAAGGACGACCAGACGCCGACCTCCGACCCTGATCGCTTCGCGGCATTGCTGGAGGGTCTGCGCAGGCATTGCCCTGGTCTCATCGTGCAGTTTTCCACCGGCGGGCGCTCCGGCAAGGGTTCCGAGCGTGGCGGCATGCTGCATCTGGGCTGCGACATGGCTTCGTTGTCGACCGGCTCCTGCAACTTCCCCACCATCATCTACGAGAACCACCCGGACCTCGTGCGTGAACTCGCGGGCAAGATGCTGGAGTACAACGTCAAGCCGGAGATCGAGGTGTTCGACCTCTCGATGCTCTACCAGGCGCTGCGCCTGGCCGATGAGGGCCTGCTGAGGAAACCGCTGCACGTGCAGTTCGTGATGGGCGTGAAGAACGCCATGCCGGTGGTGCGCCAGGCCTTCGACTTCATGGTGGATGAGGTGACGCGCCTTGCACCGGAAGCGACATGGGTTGCGGCGGGCATCGGCAGGCACCAGCTGGAGGTCAACCGCTGGTGCCTCGAGCGCGGCGGCCACTGCCGCACCGGGCTTGAAGACAACATCCGCTGGGATGAGACCAGGCTCGCGGCATCGAATGCCGAACTGGTGATGCGCGTGGCGAAGATGTGCGGCGAATATGGGCGGCACGCGGCGAGTGCGGCCGAGGCGCGGGAGATACTGCGGCTGAACTAACGGCCGTCATCCCGGCGAAGGCATAAGACCAATGCTAGCCCTTCAACCCATACAGCCCGCTCGACCGCTGCAGGTGCTGCACCATCGCGGCCTCCGCGGCATCGGCGTCACCCTTCGCGATGGCATCGACGATCACCATGTGCTCGGCCAGCGTATAGGTCTCCTTGCCGGACCACAGCAGCAACTCGGTGTGATAGGCCTTGAGCCAGCCGAGCATCGCCTCGCTGATGGAAACGAAGATCGGGTTGCCGGAGATGGCGGCGATCTGGGTGTGAAGCCGCATGTCAGCTTCCATGAAGGCCTCCGCCTTGCCGAGGCGGGCACGCTGCTCCGCGATGATGGCGCGCAGCCGCGCCACATCCTCCGGCGTTGCCTTGGCCGCCGCCTCGCGCACCATGCCGCGCTCGAACAGCAGGCGGGCTTCCTTCAGATGCTCGAGCGACGAGGAAGAGCGCTGCAGCATGATGTGGGCGGAGAGGTCCACCTGGCGGATAATCGACTGCGCGGTGAGTTCCTGCACGCGTGCCCGCTCGCCGTGGCTGATCGAGACGAGGCCCATGTTGGAGAGTGATTGCATCGCCTCGCGGATTGCCGGGCGGCCGACGCCGAAACGCTCCATCAGCTCGCGCTCGGAGGGCATGGCATCGCCTGCCTTGAGGTTGCCTTCCGAGATCAGCCGGAGCAGGCGTTCCAGCACCTCGTCGGACAATTTGCGGCGGGTGATACGCTCGGTTTGCATCGTCACCGTCTTGGCTGCTAGGTTACGTTGAGTTTAGGTCATCATACCAGTTAGCTGCCAATGCGCAATGTGCCGACCCACATGATCCGCCTCACCTATCTCGTTGAAACGGAAGGAAGTCCGGAGAAACTGGCGGCCAAGATCGCCTCCGACCAGTCGACCGGCACCTTCGTCGCAGTGCCGGGCGAGACCGAGGAACTGAAGGCCCGCGTGGCGGCCCGTGTCGCGGCCGTACGGCCGCTGCCATCTTCGCCCAAGCCATCATTCCCCTCGGACAGTCCTGGCCCCTTCAACCGCGCCGAGGCCGACATCGATTTTCCCTTTGATGCCATTGGCACGGACCTTGCCGCCCTGATGACCATTACCATGGGCGGCGTCTGGTCGATCCGCGGCTTCACCGGCATCCGTGTGATCGCCATGCAGTTGCCGGAGGAGTTCCGGGGTGCACACCCCGGTCCGCAGTTCGGCATCCCCGGCAGCCGGAAGCTCACCGCCGTCGAGGGTCGCCCGATCATCGGCACCATCGTGAAGCCCGCACTGGGCCTCCGCCCGCCAGAGACGGCGGCGCTGGTGAAGGAGCTGATCGCGGCCGGTGTCGACTTCATCAAGGATGACGAGAAGCTGGCGAGCCCGGCCTACTCGCCGCTCGAAGAGCGCGTGAAGGCCATCATGCCGCTCGTCCTCGACCATGAGCAGAAGACCGGCAAGAAGGTGATGTATGCCTTCGGCATCAGCCACGCCGACCCGGATGTCATGATGCGCAACCACGACGTGGTGCTGAAGGCCGGTGGCAACTGTGCGGTGGTCAACATCAATTCCATCGGCTTCGGCGGGATGAGTTTCCTGAGGAAGCGCTCCGGCCTCGTGCTGCATGCCCACCGCAACGGCTGGGACCTGCTGACCAGGCACCCCGGCATCGGAATGGATTTTTCCGTGTACCAGCAATTCTGGCGGCTGCTCGGCGTCGATCAGTTCCAGATCAACGGCATCAAGGTGAAGTACTGGGAGCCGGACGAGAGCTTCGTGGCCTCCTTCAAGGCGCTCAGGCAGCCGCTGTTCTCGGAAGGCGATTGCCCGCTGCCCGTGGCCGGTTCCGGCCAGTGGGGCGGACAGGCGCCGGAAACCTATGAGCGCACGGGCAGGACCCAGGACCTGCTCTATCTCTGTGGCGGCGGCATCGTCAGCCACCCTTCGGGGCCCGCTGCGGGCGTGCGCGCAGTACGCCAGGCGTGGGAAGCCGCCGTGGCGGGCATCCCGCTCGAGGCTTACGCGAAGGACCACGCGGAACTCGCGCAGTCACTCGCCTTCTTCGGTGACGGGAAGGCCGGCTGATGCTGCTGAGCTACTACGGCGATGACTTCACCGGCTCGACCGACGTGATGGAGTCGATGGCGTTGCATGGCGTGAAGACGGTGCTGTTCACGCGCATCCCCACACTGCAGGAGCAGGCGCGCTTCGCAGGCTTCGATGCGGTGGGCATTGCTGGCACCAGTCGCAGCCAGACGCCGGAGTGGATGGACGAGCACCTGCCCCAGCGCTTCATGTGGCTGAAGCACGTCGGCGCACGCTTCTGCCACTACAAGGTCTGCTCCACCTTCGATTCCGCCCCGCATGTGGGCAACATCGGCCGCGCCATCGAGATCGCGCGGGGCATCTTCGCGCAGCGCGTGACGCCGCTGGTCGTCGGAGCACCCCAGCTGAAGCGCTACACTGCTTTCGGCCATCTCTTCGCGGGCTATCAGGGCCAGACCTACCGCATCGACCGCCACCCGGTGATGAGCCGCCACCCGGTGACGCCGATGGATGAGGCGGACCTTCGCCTGCACTTGGCAAGGCAGACGCAGCTTCCCATCGATCTCGTTCCGGCCACTGCGCTGAATGATAGCGCCGTCGATGGGGTCATCGCCGCGGCCAGGGGCATCGTGCTGTTCGATGTCTTCGACATGGCCGCGCAACTGGAAGCAGGTCGCCAGCTGCTGCGCATCGCCGATCGCGTCGGCCCCTTCATCGCGGGCTCCTCGGGCGTCAACTATGCGCTGGTGAAGGCGCTGGCGGCAGCGGGCGAAATTCCCGGCGCCGCCAGTTTCCCCGCACTGCCGAAAGTCGAGCGCATCATTGCCGTTTCGGGCAGCTGCTCGCCCACCACGGCCCGGCAGATCCGGCACGCGCTGGCCAACGGCTTCACCGGCCTCCACGCCGACCCCCTCGATCTGGTACGCATGCCAGATGCCGCGGTCGCGCATCTTTCCGCACAAGCCAAGCGCCTGATGGGCGAGGGTCGAAGCGTGCTCGTCTACACCGCACTCGACCCCGAGACGGATCGCGGCGGGCCACTCGATGCCATTCCCGGTGGCCGCCACCGCGTGGGGCAGGCGCTGGGCCGCATCGCGCGCGCCTGCATCGAGGGTTTCGGACTGAAGCGCGCCATTCTCGCGGGCGGCGATACCTCGAGCCACGCGCTGGGCGAGCTTGACGTCTTTGCCCTCACCACGCGCTTTCCGCTGGTGGCAACGCCCGGTTCGCCGCTGTGCACGGCCGCCAGCGCCGATGCCCGGCTCGATGGCATCGAGATCGCCATGAAGGGCGGGCAGGTCGGGGGTGACGATTACTTCGTTGCGCTGCGCGACGGCCTCGCGGCATAGTTTCGGAAAATCTGGGAGGACGGACGTGCCACGCTTCGAACGCAAAGCCTTGATGGACAAGTTCCAGGACATGAAGCGCCGCCGCATTCCCATCGTGGGCGGCGGGGCTGGCACCGGGCTTTCCGCCAAATGCGAGGAAGAGGGCGGCATCGACCTCATCGTCATCTATAATTCCGGCCGCTATCGCATGGCGGGCCGAGGCTCGCTGTCGGGCATCCTCGCCTATGGCAATGCCAATGAGATCGTAGTCGAAATGGCGCGCGAGGTTCTGCCGGTGACGAAGCGCACGCCGGTGCTGGCGGGTGTGAACGGCACCGACCCGTTCTGCCTCTTCGATCCCTTCCTCGACCAGCTCAAGGCCATGGGCTTCTCTGGCATCCAGAACTTCCCCACCGTGGGCCTCATCGACGGCGTGTTCCGCGCCAACCTCGAGGAGACCGGCATGTCCTATGGTCTCGAGGTGGATCTCATCAAGCTCGCCCGTTCCAAGTACATGCTGACCACGCCTTACGTGTTCAACGCTTCCGAGGCAGAAGCGATGGCCAAGGCCGGGGCGGACATCATCGTCTGCCATCTGGGCCTCACCACCGGTGGCAGTATCGGATCGCAGACGT
>Ga0114971_10001767_pt1 | contig 14713 bp, 12 predicted proteins | sample M_140625_MF_Meta_FD_87320 | JGI IMG/M metagenome (GOLD analysis project Ga0114971, IMG submission 87320) | Freshwater microbial communities from Lake Montjoie, Canada to study carbon cycling - M_140625_MF_MetaG | ecosystem: Environmental > Aquatic > Freshwater > Lake | place: Lake Montjoie... | reverse complement strand
TCATTACAAATCTATCCCAAGCAGATATCACAACTGCGCCCACCGTAATCATTGCTGCAATTACCCGACGCTTAGAGATAACAGATTTAATACCACCAGCTAAGCCAACATGATCAACCCAAAGTGAGATTGCAGTTTGACCAGCTAGGGATGCCACTGTAAATAATGCAACACCTGCAATAGGAACAACATGGGTTTGCATTGCCACAAATGAGGCACCTAACATTCCCGCACTTAATCGCCATATTGGAAGTTGTTTTGACGCAACTGCATTAAAAATATCAGAAAAGCCTGCTCTTACATCTTTTCTAAATAATGAAATTAGTGAGACAAAAATTAATCCAGTACCAAATGAAACTAGGGCAGCCTCGAGAGAATCACCCATTTGATTTGATAGCTCACCATTTATCCGAGATTGCAAGGCAATTAATACACCAGAGAATGCGGAAAGAACCTCAAGCCCACGTAACTTACTTGGTTTAGCGATTCTATTTCTCCTCTATTTAGTGAAATGGTAGTTTGAGACCAAAGATTGTTTGAGTTTTTAACTATGTACGAAAATTAGTCAGCACCCCATAATAAGCATATATTAGTTTTGCAAATATTAAATGTTCTATTGAATAGGGATAACAAGTCAAACTTTTGCTAAAATATTTTCCATCTTTGCAGCTAAAATTGACCAAGTAAAATTGATTCTAAAAACACTGATATTTTCTTTGTATTTTTGCATTAAATCGGGAGAGTTCTTTAGCTCCAAAATTCTTGTGATAAATTCATCTACAGTGCCTACAGCAAATCCTAACGAATTTAATTTAACTACCTCTGTATCAATTAAGTCAAAGGTAACTATTGGTAGTCCCGCTCCAATATAACTAAAAATCTTTAAAATACTTCTCCTGTGGTCAAAAGTTCTTGGGTATATTCCTATATGGCACGAAGACAGTATAGTGATATTTTTTTTAAAATTTACTTTGCCGTAAACATGAATATTCTTCAACTTTGCCAATTCTTTCCTTGCGTGCTTTCCAATTTCTCCCACTAAATGAATTTCAACCCCCGGATCTAAAAAATTCAACCTGGGAATTAGTTGATCGATAAGTAATTCAGCTCCCCATGTTGAATGCTTTGCATGCTTGTCTTTGCCGTAATGTATGTATGGGGAAGTGTACACACAAGAAAATTTAGCATTGGTATCACTGTCATGCCTTTCAAGCGAGTGAAAACCTTGTTCTACTATAAATACTTTAGTATTAACCAATTTTGCAGTGAGCCATGTGTAAGTGAAAGCATTTGTACAAATTAGAATTGGAATTTTACCTTTAGTAGTACAGAAGTTTTCCCATCTGAGTAGGTTATTGAGTTCACTTTCAGTATATTCCGGATCGTCTAAATGCAAAACCTGTTTGTTTGATAAAAACTTGTATTCCGTATTAAACAGATGCACTGTCTGATACCTTGAAATCTTTCTCGTAAACAAATGAAGAAGTAATCTGAATAACGGCAGAATTAATCTATCTAAGAACTTGATTGGTAAGCCTTGTAAAAAAACAATTCTTATTTCGTTTGTTGATTCAAATAAAGGAAGGTTTCTCGCGTTTACAGCATTTTTCTTACTTATAAAAAAAAAACTATACTCGTCAATTTCTCATTTCTTCTAAAAATCCAACTAAAAAAAGATTCGGCATTTGTGTTTTCAATTAGCACCTGCTTACTGTAGCAGGAATTGCTTTGGCACCTGAGCTTCTGTCCCGTCTTTAGCTCCTATTGGTGGTGTATTTGAGTACAGAATTGCTGCTCTATACATAGGCTGTGCTTCCAATCAATCTAAAATTTGTTATGATGCCATTGTCTTGGAGGTTAGTGGTGTCCACAATTATAACGATTACGGAAGAACCCCTCGTAAGGAGCTGGCTATTTGCTGATAAGGGGGCGTTGATCTCCAGTATTGCGCAAAAACAAAAAGTTATTCTGGTCTGCCGTAAGAACGATCTAGATAATATTCAACATTTCTTAAATATTCATATGGTTAACGGACAATTGGTTAAAGTGGTATTCCTCGATAAACACACTGAATCAGTAGTCCATAAATTTATTGGTTTTTTACTAAGATACTCTGAAAAATCAGAAGGTAACTCGAGATTGCGCAATTTGCTCTATGAAAGAAAAAAGATTACATATTTTGGGTTAAAAACAAGAAATTTGATCAATTTGCTTTTAAGTAGACTGAAGGTAAATGCGTATTTATTGAGGGCTGTTTATGCTTTTATTCCAAATAAATCATATAAGAATTTTTTGCTTGAAAACAAATGTAATTTTCTATTGTGTACTTCACTAACTAATTTTAATTATGATGCAGAACTTCTTCGAGTAGCCAAACAACTGAAAATCAAAAACATTGGTTCACCCAGAAGTTGGGATAATTTAGTGTCCCACGGTTTAATCAGAGTAATACCTGAAGTTTTTCTCTCACATTCAGAGTATATGACTAAATGTGCGATTGACTATCAGTACATTCACTCGAGCAAAATCATTGAATCCGGTACAAGCACTTACAGGAACTTGTTCATTCCTAATAAAGAGATGAAAAACTCAAAGATCAACATAGCTATAGGGTGTGTGGGACCGAATTCAAATCCATCGGAATATGGTTTCATTACTCGATTTATTCCAGAGGTATTAAAAATTTATCCAGACTTAGAGTTCACAATCATTCAACATCCTAAGTTCCTGCACCCTGCAGGGTTTAAATTAGATCAAACTACAGAAATAGTTTTTGATTTTAAAGGCCACGATTCGTTGAAGGAGTACTATACAACTTTGGGAAAGTTCGATTTACTGCTGACGAGTGGGTCAACAATAGGTCTTGACGCATTATTTGTTGGAACGAATGTTGAATGCTACTTTATTGATTTAGTGAAAACTGGGTATTGGGAGTCATCATCAAGATATTTAACACATCGAACTCACTATAAAGATTTTATCAATAAAATGAATCTAGTTGTTCACTATTCAATTGAGTCTATTATCCAGTCTATAGCGGAGTTGATAAGTGACTCTAAACGTCCACCTATTCTGCCAACTTTTTTCACTGGGTACCCAACAAATAATTTTGATTTAAAAATATTAAATGAGGTAGGAATTACTTCTTGATTACCCAGTTTCGCTCAAAGTCACGCTCTCTACTTGATTTATGCCATTCAATTTGATCTTGCTTGTCCAAGAAAAACTCATCTACTGCGGTTCTTGCCCCTGGAAACTTTAAAGAATAATACTCATCAAAGAACAACCAACCTCCTTGTACTAGTCGAGGCCATGTCATTTGAAGCGTAATCTTGTAACTTTCATATAAATCACAATCAAAAAGTACTCCAGCTATTTTTTCAGGTAAATTAAAATTAGTCATTGTTGAACTAAATGGTCCATCAACTAATTTTGTTGAATCCTCTAAATCTAAAATGTTTATCTTACGAGTTAACAACTGTAATGAATTATTAGAAAAGTCTCCTGACGTCGATAGATTTGAACTTGTCGGCACTTCTAGATTCTTCAATGATTTTATAAACTGCCAATTTTTTTGAATGATTCTAAAATGAACTTCTGAAATTAAACCTTCCTTGTACTGAATTTCAAAATTTTCCCATCTATCTTGGGGGGAGCTATCGGATGGAAAACCCGTAAATGAGTCAAATCCATAGTTCACTACATTTCTATCAATCAGTTTTTTCATTTGCATTTCTTTTATCAAAAGTGATGTTGCTAAAAACGATCTTCCTTTAAATACACCCGCTTCTACTAAATCGCCATCGACATTACTAATGTTAGTTTGAATGATTTCATACCAATCGTACAATGAACCATAAGATCTATAGTCATAAACACCCATTACATTAAATTCCCAATAATCATTTAACATCATTAAATTTTCCACAGTATAGGTTCATTATTAAGGGCTCGAATGATATTTTCGAGACAATTATCAAGTGCAACTTGATAGGTTTCTAGATTACTACCAGCAATATGGGGAGAAAAAGTTACATTATTCATACTCAATTCAATTTCTTTACCGAGAGTGGGTTCATTTGTAAACACATCTGACGCATAATACCTAACCTTGCCAGAAATCAAACTTTTTGCAAGTGATTCCATATCGATTAACTCTGCACGTGAGGTGTTAATTATGTTTACACCCGACTTCATTAAATTAATTTCATTCTCGCCAATTATTGGCTCTGCTCTAACAGTTTTATGTAAATGCAACGATATAAAGTCGCTCCTTCGAAGCAGGTCCTCAAATTCACATTTCAAATATTTCATGTTTTGTGTCTGCTCCACATATGGGTCAAAATAGAGCACGTTCATGTCAAATGCTGTTGCTATTTTTGCAACTTTACTACCGATATTTCCCATCCCGATAATGCCTAGATTCTTACCAAATAATGATTGTAGATTCAACCCATGCCCGTTACCTACCCAGTTCGCCGATACAACACGGTTGTGCATCTCAGTTATTCGCTTAGCAGAAGCCAAAATCATGAGAATAGTATGTTCGGCAACCGAACTACTGTTCGCGCCACCGTTATTTGCAACCTTCTGATCATTTTTTCGACAAGCTTTAAGGTTAATTTTATCGTAACCAGAGCTCCAGAGTTGAATAAGTTTAATTTTTTTTCCATTACTATGAATTTCATCGCTTAAATATCTTCCGGGCGCCATTAAAACAGCTTCAGCGTTAGAGAATTTCTTTATCAAAACTGGTTCTTCTTCGCTATACGAGGCTTCTTCCCAAGTCGTAAAGTCTTTGCTTATCCGCGATCTAACAAAATTAATAAGGTCAATAGGATGACGTTTTTCATAAATATAGAGTAATTTACTCATAAGCTCTCTTCTTTAGTCACAACCATATCCTATAGCAAGACCTTTATTATTCTTATTACTACTCAAATAAAAGTCTATTGTGGCAAGTTTCAAATCAGACTAAATTTCTTTAATCTTGATGATTCATTTCATCGAGCGGCCCTATAAATATACAATTTTATGACTAGAAAAAACTATTCCATTTTTTCCGTAAATTACCGTAAATTAATCTCTTTTTCATTGTTATCCAGATATTTCTTGAATAACTCCAAATCCTCTACATCATCTATATTTAGAGAAAAACCAGTATTGATAAGAAAAGATGATTTTGCGCTTAAAATTCTTTCACTTCTTAATAAAAAATCTCTTTTGAAACCGTAAAAAACTCCGTCTCGTATAAATGTCTTCTTTAATTGTTGCCTGGCAATTATATCAGCACCATTACCGTCATAATACTCCAGTTTATCGTTATTAGCGATGAGTTGTTTAAGGGGATGATATTTTAAGTTCGTTTCCTTAACTGATACTACTGAATCATAATTTGAAGATATCAATTTATTTGTCGCTTCAGTTATAAAATCTATATCACGAATCGGTGAAGTTGGTTGAAACATCAGCACGTAATCGACTTTGACTCCTGTTTTTTTCTCGAGTTCAAGTGTTTCCCATTTTAGAACGGGTAAGTCACCCACAAAATCACCACTTAAGTCAATCGGGCGTAATCCAGTGTCATTAGCACCAAATGAACTCGCGATACTTTGGATTTCAGTACTATCACTCGAAACAACTAGAAAATCTACCCAACTTATCTTTTTGACAAATTCCAGAGTATAACTAATTAATGGTTTGCTCTTAACTAGAACTATATTCTTTCTTGGAATTCCTTTACTGCCAGCTCTCGCTGGTATGACTACTAGAATTTTATTGTTGAACATTTTTTATTTGATAATTAGAGAAAAAATCTTCTAAAACTGCTTGGGTGACCTCTATTTGGTCTAGCGCTATTGGAGAGCGTGTAATATCACCTTTTATTAATTTTTCTAAATGTTCAATTTGAGGAGCAAAATCGTCTTTTCTTTCTTTGTCATATATAAAGGAGTCAAGTAGTTCACCATTACTACTATAGATTTCCACTCCTGCTTTTTTATCTAGTGTAAACCATTTAACTGTTGCATCTTCAAATTCGATTTCTAATTTTTTGACTGCAGGATTCGTGAATACATTTTGCTCAAAAATACCCACTATTTGATTATCAAATTCAAAAATACCAATGACATTTTCATCATAATCTAAATTGCCATCGTTAATACGCGTGAATACTGAACTCAAAATGCTAGGCCTACCTAGTTTTGCAGTTTCAGCCGCGTACAACAAAAGATCTAAACCGTGGCTGTGTTCGAATAAAGAGCCACCACCTGATTTGATATATCCGAGGTAAGACGCGCCTGGTCCGTCTAGCCATGGGTGCGCATTCAAAATTCCTTTCCAATTTTCACGAAAATTTGATCGCAAAAATTTTATTTGCCCGTAGTTGTTATTTCTGATTTTTTCAAGTAGATACTGAGTATTGGGAGTAAGCCTATGGTTATATCCTACTAAAATTTTTGTTTCTGTTTTACGAGATAAGTTTTTTAAATTTCTTAGTTCTAGTCCTAAACCTGGGCTCGATAAAGGTTTTTCAATAAATAAAAATTTAGGTTCATGCTTAATTAGTTGATCAGTTGCTACCTTTAAGTGAGAACCTGGTGGGGTGCAAACAAAAACTAAATCGTAATGCTGTTTTTCATTCGCTAGTTCATCTTCCCTAGCGTTAAGAAATTTAACTTTATCGTCCCATTTTCCGTACCTGGAAGGATAAATTATAGATTTCATTCGTAATAGAGCATCAGGGCTTATGTCAGTAACGACTACTTCCCAATTTAAACTTCTCGCAGCAAAGCACAAATGATTACCTATAGATCCTGCGCCTATGATCTTAACTCTAATTTGGTCTTTTACTTCCATAATGTTATGAAAGATTTCCTATGTGTGTTTTCGGTTATGGATTTATCTGTATAAAAAGAATCTTCTGGCAAGCTTTTAGTTGAAATTTCCTCTGCAATTGCACCGTTGATCGAAGTGAATGAATGTTTTACTCCGGCCAAAACCAAGATACTCATCCCAGGCGTTAAAAAATATGATTTTCCATTAAGAGTGACCTCTAAGTCACCCGACACACAAAAAAATGTTTCTTCTTTAACTTTATGATAATGCTCTGGATTGGTTTGGCCTGGTTTTATTATCAATATTTTCTTGCAATAGTCTCTATTAACAAGCGTAGCCATAACTACACCATATTTATCAAATTCTTCTAGTCCATAGTGGTGAGATATTTCAATTCGTAAATTTTCAGGGAATGTTAAGTTAGCACTTTTAATCATTGACTTTACTTTGTCCGTAATTTTATGAATAGCAGTCTGAGAATCTAAAGATTTTAAACTAGTTTTATAAACTGGGGATTGTGCTTCAATTTCATCTGTTACGGTATGAATGAAATAATCGGAGAATTCGTTGGCACTCAATTGACCCTCCAGTAAAGGTATTGCAAAAAAAATATCTTTAGTATTTATCACATTTCCTTTAACTAAACGTTTAGCAGTGTAAACTCCTCGTCTTAACCCTAGTAGGGACGTGATTTCGGATTCGGAAACTGTTTGCTCGGTGTCATCATAATCGCTCATTTTCAAAGTATTATAAATTGAATTTAACCATTTTTCTAAATCATCTGCATCGGACGAGTACTTGTTAATCTGATTATTTGATTCATTACTACCAACGTGTCGTTCGAGAATTTTTGCACCTTTTGCAATTGCAATCTTTACAGCATCAAAATTTTTTGGGTTTTCATGGGTTGAGTACCCAATAGTAATTGGGGAATACCTCGCTACTAATTGATCTATACGATTTAGATTTAAACCATCGTCTGGAGTTGGATAGCTGGCAACACAATGCATTAAAGCAAATTGTTGAACCCTCTTACTTAAGAAGCTTACAACTTTATCAATTTCTTCAAGTTTGGAGCCTGCCGTCGAGGCAACAATCGGAAGCTTAGTAGATGCAATTCGTGTTAAAAGCGGCCAATCGGTTAATGACACGCTGGCAATTTTAAGAATATCAAATCCTTGTTCTTCAATTTTTCCAACTGAAATTTCATCAAATGGCGTGCAAGCCAAAAGTAAATTGAGATTTCTTGTGTAACTTATCAATTCTTCAAAGTCCGAGTCGTTTAATCTAGTTTCTTCGAATCTTTTAATGTAATTAAAATCCCAGTTACCTTTATAAAGCGGGTGTATAAATGAATCTAAATCTCTATACTGAAATTTTACTGCAACTTGAAAATCAAAGTGGCTAGTTACCTTTGCGATATTCTCAATAATTTTTTTCCCGTGCGATAAAGACCCATTATGATTATTAGCTAAATCTAAGATAATAAGAGGATCAGATAAATCATGAAATACAACTGTCATGCTAGAATTATAGCCTAAATCTTTGAAATTTTGATTGCCACTTTAACCAACCCCAATATCGATTCTTTGCTTTTTTATTCAATTTATAAATTTCAAAAATTTTTGCAGCTATTATTGCGTTACCCTCTCTAAAGACTCCACATTCAACAAAATCTCCCGGAATGTTATTCACCGCTATATATTTGCAGGCCATAGCAGTTTGTTGAAGATTTCGCGTGGTACACATTGAAAGGTTATTCATTCTTACATGATGAATAATTCTATTCTCTTCGTCATTTAATTCAACTGGCTTGTTGTGATCTTTAGTGATTCTAGTCAAACTGAATCCCATAGAAAACATTATTTTTTCAAATATTTTTGAATAAAAAGCTCCAATTCTTAAGTTGTGCGCCCGCAGGGATTCGAACCCCGAACCTTCTGATCCGTAGTCAGATGCTCTATCCGTTGAGCTACGGGCGCAATCTTATGTGTGGGGAAGTCTAGCGATTTATTAGTACCTGCCCAAACTTATTAACCGTTTCCAATCCACCTCTTTTATACGAGGTTTTCCTGCAAGTTCACCAGAGATTACTTCAGAAGCATTTATTTTTTCCCAGCTGAGTTGATCAATAACTTCATGGCCAGATTTAAGTAAGGAACTAACACCTTCACTCACTTTTGGCTCGGTTAAGTTACTAATAATTAGCTCAACAACATCATTTGAATCACTTTTATTTGTGCCAATAACTCCAACAGGCCCACGCTTTGCCCAGCCAGTTACATAAACATTATGATCAACATGGCCTGCGATATTACTAATTCGACCATTTTCTATATTGATACCAGCGTACTCAACTGAATCATAACCAATTGCAGTAACTACTAATCCAGCCTTAATCGTGAAAGTTTTATCAGTAGTAATAACTTTGCCATCTTTGACCTCATTGATTGCAAATATAATCTCTTCAACCTTATCTCTACCTTTGATTTCAATTGGAGCTGATAAGAACTTAATCTCTAGCTTGCGCTCAAAACCTTTTTTATCATGCTCTGCAATTAATCTCATTGCTTCTAGATTATTTCTTAAATCTTTTTCAACCTCACCCAATTGCTCAATTCGAGAAGCTGCCTGATTTATTTGATCTGCATCAACATAAACATCAGTATTTTCAAGTTTTGGTAGATCCCGAAGTTCAGGGGCGGTAAAGGCGGCGTGCTCAGCTCCTCGCCTACCGCAAATTATTACATTTCTTATTTTGCTCTGCTTGAATTCTACTAGCGCATGTTCTGCTGTATCAGTTAGATCAAGCTCTGAGGGATCAATTGCAAGAATTCTTGCGACATCCATTGCAACATTTCCTGCGCCAATCACTACGGCTGTGTCAGTATCTAAATCTACTTCAACATTTACGTAATCAGGGTGGGCGTTATACCAAGGGACAAACTCAGCTGCGGATATGCAGTTAGCAAGTTCTTCACCAGGTATGCCTAGCTTTCTACCCCTAGGAGAACCAGTTGCTAGGACAACTGCGTCATATCTTTCTCGCAGATCTTTAAGTGAAACATCTTTACCAACTTCAACATTTGCAAATAATCTAAAACCTTCTGTTTTTGCTATCTTTTCAAATACTTTAGAGACTGTTTTTATCTTTGGATGATCGGGTGCAACCCCACTCCTTACCAACCCCCATGGGGTTGGAAGGCGTTCAACCATATCGATCGCAAATGTTAGATCCTCAGTTTGTGCATTTTGAAATGCTTGGGCAGTAAAGTAACCAGCAGGTCCAGCGCCAACTATTGCAACTTTATATGCTGGCAAGATTCCTCCAATTACTACTTGTAGTAATTTTAAATCACGATACTTGGCGGAGACGAGAGGATTTGAACCTCCGAAACCCTTTAGGGGTTAACCTCATTAGCAGTGAGGCGCACTAGACCGGGCTATGCGACGTCTCCATAATATAACTATACTACTTTCAAAAATAATATTGAATTTGCATTGAAGTGATCTTGTATTTACTCTGACTAGGCGACTTTATGTTTATCAAATTTAGATAAAATCAAAAGCGAGAAAAGTGGAAGTAGCAACTCAGGTACTACTTTGAACCTTGTTTCCGAAAAATATAATATGGTGACAAATATCGTTGAAGTCCACGGAAGTAGTAACCAAAAATCGTTAGATTGAAGCCGCACTTTACTCCACTTTACATTATAAAAAAAGATAGCAAGTACTGAAATAAATAAGATCAACATAATCCCTCTCCAGATTTGATAGAGCAAAAGTCCTAAGATCAAACTCCAGGATAACCGCTCATCCACAATTCGAATTTGATTACCATCTTGAGTTAACTTAAAGTATCCAGGCGCATTGGGAACTTTTTGAGAAATAAAAATAGTTGAATCCAACTTTTGCATAAGATTTAAGATGGCCTGTTTTGGGTGTTCCTTAATTGATTGAAGTGCTTGCTTAGTATAAAAATCATTCTTCTCTGCTTGTGAAAATTGTTCCACCTCATTAATCTTTTTGTAATCGCGTGGAATAGCCTCATCTAGCATGACGTCCACATCAAACTTAGGGTGAGCCAAGTAGTAATATCTTGAATTCCCATATGCAAGTGTCTCACCCGAGTATAAAGTAATACTTGGAGACTGATAGGTATATTGATTAAAACCCATAACTGCAAACAATAAAACAATAGGTAAAAAATGTACTTTTTTAACTTTAGATTTATTCTTGATTCCGAAATAGATTTTTATGCTAGCAGCTAGTAGGAAAAATACCCAATACTGACTTCTTGTTTCAGATAGAAGAAAAGCAAATAAACAAAATAAAATAAATCTATTGTTGATTATAAAATACAAACTCAACATTATTAGAGCAAACTCAAAAACAGTGTCTTGCGATGAGTGACATAGCCAAAAGAAATAGGGGTTCAAAACAAGACTCATATAAGAGGCGTATCTAAATTTTCGTTTAGTTATCTTCTGGCTTATTTTGCAATAAAAAAATGAGCCAACAAAAATATAAAACATATTAGCAAAAAAATAAGTTGGCCCACTCCAAATGAAAGGAATGAGCAATAGTGCAGATCCTGGCCCATAAAGGTTGTCTGAAGGAGCATTAAAATTCATTATCTCTATGGACTTATATACCCAGTTTCCTAGGTGGGGGCGTAAATCAGAAATTTTGCTTACTAGTAGTAGTTCAATTACTGAAATAAACCCTAATAATAACGGGGTTAATTTTTTTTGAGAATATTTTGAGTTCAAAAATATCATATGGAATAATACCAGAGTTTGTTTTATTGATGTTAGAGTTTGATTGTGCATTCCATAAACAATCAGAATAGTAAAAATTTGAGTGAAATTAGAAATCACGATATTCCAATCGCAGATGCTATGAGTGAATTTATGAAGCAGGGTTGGACGCCTTCAACACTTTCTGGAATAAGTCCGCATCTGTCAATTCCATATACAAAACTACGGCGTGAGAAATTATCTAAAAAATATCCTGGCATAAGATTAGTTTTTCCGGCTGGCTCATTGAAGATTAGAAGTAATGATTCAGATTACCCATTCCGAGCTCACTCAGCCTTTTCTTGGTTTACCGGAATAATTGCGCCGGATGCCGTCCCTGAATCTGTTTTTGTAATGGAGCCAATTACAGAAGGACATGAGGATCTGTTGTTTACTCACCCAAGATCTGCCCGAGATAATGATGAGTTTTATAAAAACACAAGGTATGGAGAGTTCTGGGTTGGCCAGCGAATGAGTTTGGATGAGACCCAAAGTAAGTATGAACTTAAAGTAAAACAAATTGAATCTATTGAGCAGTTTTTTGCAGATAAAAAAGAAACATTAATAATCCGTGGTGAGGATAAAAAGATAGATATTCTAATTACGGAGCGTGAAGAAAAAGAGAAAGAGTTTTTAAACTTTACATCTTTAATGAGATTAGTTAAAGATCAATATGAAATTGATGAAATGCAAAAAGCGGTTGATGCAACAGTTCGTGGATTTGGCGATATGGTGCGAGTATTTCCGGCTGCTACCTCAGTTCCAAGAGGTGAGCGGGTAATTGAGTCAGCTTTTTATGGCAGAGCACGCCTTGAAGGTAATGATCTAGGTTATTCAAGTATTGTGGCAGCAGGATCTCATGCATGTGTGCTGCACTGGATTAAAAATGATGGTGACGTATTACCAGGAGACTTGGTATTAATTGATGCTGGTGTTGAAGTTGATTCTCACTACACCGCAGATATAACTAGAACATTCCCAGCTAGTGGAAAATTTAGCGAGGCGCAACGCAAAATTTATATGATTGTTTATAAAGCACAAAGTGCTGGAATTGCGGCAGTTAAACCTGGCGCCAAATTTAAGGATTACCATGATGCTTGCATGGCTGAGATTGCAAAAGGGGCGGCAGAGCTTGGTGTGCTGCCAGTTTCAGTTGAAGAATCACTAAAGCCAGAAAATGGCCAACATAGAAGGTGGCAGTTTCACGGCTCTGGCCATCATTTAGGAATTGATGTGCACGATTGCGCACTTGCTAGAAAAGAGCAGTATGCAGATGCGATATTAGAGCCCGGAATGATTTTAACTGTTGAGCCTGGTTTTTATATTCAACCAGATGACGCTTTGTTTCCAGAGGAATACCGAGGAATTGGCGTAAGAATTGAAGATGATATTTTAGTTACAGAATCTGGTTGCAAGATATTAAGTAACGCACTTCCTCGTCACCCCGATGAGGTTGAAACTTATATAGCTAAAACTTTAAAGTTATAAACTATTTTAAGTATTTTTTAAATAGTTTTTCAAGATAAATTTCAAATTTTAATTGAGTTAAAAATATATGATTGTTTTGAACCTGTCTTTGTTCATAATTACTCTCTCTACTGAGATGAGACCAGTCATTTGATATATGTTGTGACCAATTTTCAAATAACCTAACATTAATAATGTTTTGAGACCAAAAATTATTATCATCAATTAATGGATTTACTCCGCCTGAATCAATCAAAATTGGGGTAGCACCAGCACTCAAGGTTTCAAAAAATCTCATACTAGTATTACCAAAACCTCTTGGACTTAAAATATAATCTGATCTAGTTAGCTCAGTATCAAATTCTGACATATGTACATTTAGATTTGGGTTTGAAGTATATGAAGTGTATGAAGATCTTTTTTGTATATGGACATTAAATTCTGAGTTGAGTCTATTTAATTTTGAAACTGAAATATTTCGATTCAGGTATACACTCGATTTTATTGGTTTTCTTAGACCCTGGATGTTCTCGCCGAAAAAACTACCAGGACCAAGCTTAGGTACATAACCCATAAATGAAATCCTAGGAATAGGCTTCCATTTTCTAATCATCAGTTCTTTTTCTTTTATAGGGTATGGCAATACTATTTTTCGATTAATTTTTTCCCAAGGGTGTAAAAACGTTCTTAATTCAATAGTATTTTTTAGAGTACACTTAGGAGAAACGTCTCCTGAGTTTACAATCAATAGTGGAGTTATTCGACTTAGGTCTTTTAAATAAACCAAATACTCCTTATTATTTTTAATATCACGCCAATCGTGTGGGACTAAAACAAAATCAGCATAAATAATATTTGCCGTTAAACTTAATTTTGAAATAATATTTACTTCTGGCAGAGTTGGATGGGCTGAGGTTCTAGGAAAAAGTTTGTTCTTGGATACCCCTGGTAGTTCTTTTGAGATATATATTTTATAGTTGTAGCTACTATTTTGGTTATATAGTTTCCATCTGCTCCATTCTAATTGCTGTTCAAGACTCAACTTAATTTGACCTTTCACCCGGAAATCTTTGCTAATTATGGTGTTACAAGTGTACTTGTGCCCCAAAAGATAATGTGCCAGCGAAAAGGCGAAGCATTAGATTTATGCCTTAAACAATTCCCTCACGTTTTCTTATCTTTGATCCAAGCCATTTAACTGGGTCATACTTAACATCTACTACCCGCTCCTTCATAGGAATAATTGCGTTATCGGTGATGCGAATATGCTCAGGGCAAACTTCGGTGCAACACTTCGTAATGTTACACATTCCAAGTCCATGCTCCTCTTGAGCTTTCTTCTTTCTATTTTTAAGCATATCTAATGGATGCATCTCAAGTTCTGCAATTCTGATAAAAAATCTTGGCCCAGCAAATGATTTCTTATTCTCTTCATGATCTCTTATTACATGGCAGGTATCTTGGCATAAGAAGCATTCAATACATTTTCTAAACTCTTGGCTTCTTTCAACATCAATTTGCTCCATACGAGCCTGCCCCGGTTTTAGATCAGCAGGGGGTGTGAATGATTCAATTTCCATTGCTTTTTTATAGTTAAATGAAACATCTGT
>Ga0114971_10001766_pt1 | contig 14732 bp, 10 predicted proteins | sample M_140625_MF_Meta_FD_87320 | JGI IMG/M metagenome (GOLD analysis project Ga0114971, IMG submission 87320) | Freshwater microbial communities from Lake Montjoie, Canada to study carbon cycling - M_140625_MF_MetaG | ecosystem: Environmental > Aquatic > Freshwater > Lake | place: Lake Montjoie... | reverse complement strand
TCTCATCGGCCGCGACCTGCAGGTCACGATCACCGTCACCAATCCCGGCACGGGTGTGGCAACCGGCGTGGTGCTCGAGGGATTCCTGCCCGAGAACGTCTCGCACCGCTCAGGCCGCGAGCTCGAGTTCGACGTCGGCCAGTTGCGGCCGGGTGAATCCCGCACCATCGACCTGGTGCTCGGCACCCGCGGCCCGGGTGTCCATGCGGCCCGGCTTGCGGCTCGCGCCGATGGTGGCGTGGAGGTGATCCACCAGCTGCCGATCGAGGTGACGGCACCTACGCTCGAACTCGCGATCGACATGCCGCTGCGACGGTTCCTCCAACGGCCGGCGACCTGCACGGTCGCGATGACCAACGCCGGCACCGCCCCGGCGCAGGCCGTGGAACTAGCGGCCCAGCTCCCGCCGGGAATGAAGTTCGTGAAGGCCAACAACGCTGGCTGGCACGACGACCGCACGCACCGCGTGCTCTGGAACCTCGAGGAACTGCCTCCCGGTGAGACGGGCTCAGTCCAGATGGTGGTCATGCCGGTCGAACTCGGCCCTCAGAAGATCGTGGCCGCAGCCCGTAGTGCCGACGGCCTCGCCGATCAGGTGTCGCACACCTGCGACGTCGAGGGCCTCGCCGCACTCTCGTTCGATGTCGTGGATAGCGAGGATCCGATCGAAGTCGACGGCGTGACCGAATACGTCGTCCGCGTCGGCAACCAGGGCACCAAGCCCGCCACGGGCGTGCGGCTCGCCGCCACACTCCTCGGTGACCTCGAGCCGGTCGAGGCCCAGGGCCCCGGCGGCCACCGCGTCGACAACCTGACGATCACGTTCGAGCCGCTTGCGAAGCTCGCCCCGGCCGAGGAGGCGGTGTTCCGCATTCGCGCCAAGGGTCGCCGCGCCGGCGATCAGCGGATCCAGGTGCAGCTCACGAGCGCCGACCAGCCCGCGCCGATCACGAAGGAAGAGATCACGCGGGTGTACGCGGACCGCTGAAGCGGCACCGCTACTGGATCAGTGCTTCGGCGTGTCATCCCCTCACTACCGCTTGGGGATTTCTGCGGGCATACCGTGGGACATGCGAGGGGTTGCCCATGCTCCGAGAGCCGGCGTTGGCGGCAAGCGAAGGCAGGATGCCGAGAGCGCAGCCGGCATCGAGTGAGCGGAGGGCAGGATGCCCGACGCGAACGTCCGGCGACGGGGCATGGGTAGCCCCGAGCCGCCGCGGGGTACTTGTGCAGGTTGCCAACCTGCACCCACGTGGGGAGTACCGAGGCAGGTCAACTGCGGGTCGACCCGCCCTGCATCTGCCGTGCCGAACAGGATTGGCAGGATGCCCGACGCGAACGTCCGGCGACGGGGCATGGGCAACCCTGAGCCGCGGCGATGGACAGACACAGGTTGAAAACCTGTGCTACGGGGGAGCACCAAGCGCAGTGCGAAACGGAAAGACACACAGGTTGACAACCTGTGCTACCTGGGAAGCCCCGGGCTCCCTACTGTGTCTCGACGGTGAAGATCTGATTCCACGCCCGGCCGTCGCTGCCGGCGATGTGACGCACGTAGGCGATTCGCCTCCCGTCGGGCGAAATCACGCAGGCCTCCGGCCGCGGTGCTGAGCCGTCGCGAACCGGCGGCGTGAGCCTGGTCACCTCGCCGCCGTCGGCAGCCACGAGACAGACGCTGCCGTCGATCACGCACGTGATCTGCAGGCCGTCCAGGCTCCAGGAAAATGTACTGGCGATGCTGGTCGCACCGTACGTCACCTGCCGCGGCTGACCGCCGGCGGGGTTCACCGTGAAGACCTGGACGATACCGGCGTCATCCCGCATCAAAAACGCGATTCGCGACCCGTCTGGACTCGATCGCAGCCAGTGCCGCGGCCCCTGAATGCCCGGATGCTGCCGGTCGGCCGTGAACGTCAGCCGCCGCTGCGTGACGCCGCGCGGCGGCGCGGGCCGCGTGACGGCCGTGCCGGCAATCGGCCCGTCGCCCGCGATGGAGAGCGCGGCGAGATCGTCGGGAAGGTCGAGGACGAACACCTCGCTGATCGTCACACCCTTGGCGGTCACGACGTCGCCCTGGAAGGCGATCGCCCGCCGCTGCCGCGAGCCGTCGGCGCGGACGTAGCCATTCGTGCCGATCCAGGCCTCCTCGAATGCCTTCGAGATCTCGTCGCTGCCCGGCCGCGGCGCATCGGTGAGTCGCGACGCGAGCACCGTGAAGGCGGAGCCGTCGTGGTTGCGCGGGTGCGTCTTCGGCACCAGGATCGGCCTCCCGCAGACGCTCACCCCCACGCCACGAAGGCTCTTCTCCGCGTGGGTCCCGGCCGCTGCCGCCGCCTCGAGCACCGCATCCTCGTAGGTGAAACACACCGCGGCACCATCGTGCGAGAACACGTGCACGTGGCTGCCACCGCGAAGGGCGCCGGCCGTGAAGGGAGGCGTGAGATCGCGGGCATCGAGGTTTTCCGTCACGCCGGGCCGCGACGCCCACACCACGACACCCTGGCGGCGGGCAGGCCCGTACGTCCAGTCGGGCGTGGGCGACTCCGGCCCGAGGATGAAGGCAACCCGATCATCGACTGGGTTCGACGTCACCACGCCGCAGCAGGCGCCGTTTCGCGACTCATAGAGCATCTCAACCCGGCCGGTCGCCACATCGACCCGCTCGATCCGCGTGCCGTCGAAGGTCGAGCCATCGGCCGCGGAGCGGGTGTCGTAGACGATCCACCGCGAATCGGGCGACCAGACGCCGGAGTTCGTGAGCACGTGGCCGTGAGGGGCGGCGGTGATCTGTCGCGGCTCGGGCATGAACAACCGCTCCCGACGGGTGAGCCGGTCGAGCCCGACCGGTGTTCCTACGACCTGAGGACGGCGTTCACGCGACGGCCACACTCGGCGACCACACCGTCGACGATCCGGCCGGCCTCGTCGCCGGAGAGCGTGCCGGCGGCGCTGCGGAGGGAGAGCGCCACGACAAAACTCTTGCGGCCCGCGCCGAGGCGGTCGGCGTCGCGCCAGACCTGCACGAGCCGGCAGTCCTCCAAGACGGCCCCCGCCGCCGCGCCAATCGCAGCCTCGACGTCGCCCCACGACACGCCCTCGTCCACCACGAGGTTCACGTCCCGCTGCACGGCCGGAAAATCACTCGGCTTCACGAGCGGCCGCTCGATCGAGGCCGCGAACGTGAGCCGGTCGAGACGCACCTCGGCGGCCGATACCGGGCCCGGCAGACCGAGGCGTCCGGCGACGTCGGCGGCCACCTCGCCCACGACCGCCACCCGTTCCGCGGCGCGGCCGGATCGCTCGAGTACCACCTCGGCGGCACGGCCACGCGCGAACGGTGCAAGATCGATGGGTCGATAGCCGAGACGAAATCCGTCGCCGTCGAGGCCCAGTCCGGCAAGCACGACGTCACACAGGCCCTTGGCCCGGGAAAAATCTCCGCCGACCACGATGCCAGCCAGCAGCGGCTCCTCAACCGGGCCTCTCCCGGCGTCGTCACCATCTCGACGGGCGAGGTAGGCGCGGGCGATCTCGAACAGGTCCGCGTCGTCCACGCCGACGGCGGCGTTGCCGGCGCGGGCTTCGAGCAGGCTCGGCAGGAGACTCCGCCGCAGCCGGTCGGCGCCGCGAACCAGCGGTGGCGCGATCACGAGCGGCGCCGCCTCGCCCCATGGACTCGGCATCGCGGCCATCTCCTCGGCGACCACGCTTCGCGTCATCGCCTCACAGAGCCCCGCGGCGACGAGCACCTCGGAGGCACGGCGCACGGTCCGCTCGCGGGCTGAGAGTTCAACGGGTCGCGCCGCGATCACGGCGTTCTCGGGCACATGGCCGTAGCCCTCGATCCTCGCGATTTCCTCCACGAGATCGATCTCCCGCCAGCAGTCGCGCCGCCACGTGGGGGCTCGCCAGCGGTGATCATGCGGCGCGGCACCGCGGGCCTCGATGAATCCGAGGGCCGTGAGGATCTGCCGCTGCCGGGCATCGGCGACGTCGACGCCGAGCACCTCGCCGACGCGATCCGCGGCCAGCCGGATCTCGGCGGGAGCGCACGCCAGTTGCCCAGCCACCACAACGCCACGTTCCAGCAACCCGCCCGCCAGTTCGAGGATCAACGCGGCGGCCCGGCGGCTCGCCCAATCGACCATCGCGGGGTCGGGTCCGCGCTCGAAACGATAAGACGAAGCGCTCGCGAGCACGAGCCCACGAGCGGCGGCCCGCACCGAGAGTGGCGCGAACTGGGCCGACTCAAGGAGCACGTCGACCGTGTCTGCGGCAATCTCGGTGTCGGCCCCGCCCATCACGCCGGCGAGCGCCACTGGCCGCTCCGCGTCGGCGATCACGCACATCCGCTCGGAAAGCGTGTAGGTCTTGTGGTTGATGGCGACGAACGGCTCGCCCTCGACGGCCCGCCGCACCACGATCCGGCCGCCTCGGATCTTCGCGAGGTCGAAGGCGTGCAGCGGCTGGCCACTCTCCAGCATCACATAGTTGGTGACGTCCACCACGTTGTTCACGCTCGCCACGCCCACCGTGGCCAACCGATCAACGAGCCACTTCGGGCTGGGGCCGACCCTCACGCCGCGAATCACACGTGCTGCGTAGCAGGGGCAGATCTCGGGTGAACGAATCTCGACGGCCACGCTCCTCGCCGCCTCGCCGACACCTTCGAGCGGCCGCGGGTCGGGCACGTGGAGCGGCCGGCCAAAGAGCACCGCCACCTCCCGAGCCACACCGATATGGCCGAGGCAGTCCGGGCGGTTGCTCGTGACCTCGATCTCGACCGCCGTGTCGTCGCCCACCGCCGTCGTCGACTCGTGGTTGAGCCCCGACATGAGCAGTCGCTCGACCATGTCGTCGACCGAGCCCGGGGCCTGAACGTAATCCGCCAGCCAGTTCGTGGAGATGATCATGGCGTCAGAACTGCCTCAGGAACCTGACGTCGTTGCGGTAAAAGTCGCGGATGTCTTCCACGCCGTGGCGGCGTGCGGCAATCCGCTCCACCCCAAGCCCGAAGGCGAATCCAGTGACGGTGTCGGGGTCGTAGCCCACCGACTCGAGCACCGCGGGATCGACCATCCCGGCGCCGCCCATCTCGACCCAGCGGCCGCCCCATTCCATGTCGACCTCGACGCTTGGCTCGGTGAACGGAAAGAACGACGGCCGAAAGCGAACCTTGACGTCGCCGCCGAGGAAACTCGAGGCGAACATCCGCAGCACGCTCTTGAGGTGGGCCATCGTGGTGCCGGGTTCGACGAGCAGGCCCTCCACCTGATGGAACATCGGGTAGTGGGTGGCGTCGGCGGTGTCAGGGCGGTAGACGCGGCCGAGCGACACGATCCGCAGCGGCGGCTCACGATTCTCCATGACGCGAATCTGCACGGTGCTCGTCTGGGACCGGAGCAGCAGCGGATCGGCCCCGCGGGCGACTGCGAGATAGAAGTTGTCGAGCGGGTCGCGAGCCGGGTGCTCGCCCGGAATCGCCAAGGCCTCGAAGTTGTGCCACTGATCTTCGACCTCGGGCCCGTCCACGCTCTCGAAGCCCAACCGGCCCATGATCTCCTGAACGCGGCGGATCGTCTTGGTGATCGGATGGAGGTGACCGAGGCGGATGCGGTCAGCGGGAAGCGTGACGTCGATCGCCGCCACCGCGGGCCCGGAATCCCCAACCGCCACTCGAACCTGCGCCGCCTCGAAGCAGGCGGTGATCGCGTTCTTCGTTTCGTTGAACTGCTTGCCGCCGGCCGGCTTGTCGGCTGGCGTGAGGCCACCGAGCGATTTTTGGATTGCCTTGAGGCGCCCACTCTTGGCGCCAAGAAACTCAATCCGGGCAGCCTCAACTGCCGCCGCGTCACTGGCCGACGCGAGCGCTGCCTCTGCATCCTCGCGCAACCGCTCCAGTTCGGCGCGGAACGTGTCGAGCGGCACGGCTGTCACGGCTTCACGCGACCGCGGCCGGCTCCGGCAGGCTGAGGGCCTTCCGCACCTCTGCGGCAATGGCATCGAAACCGGTCGGGTCGAGCACTGCCATCTCGGCCAGCGTGCGACGATCGAGTTCGCAGCCGATCTTGACGAGGCCCGCGATCAACTGGCTATAGCGGAAGCCCCGCTCGCGGCAGGCGGCATTGAGCCGCACGATCCAGAGGCGGCGGAAGTCACGCTTCTTCCGCCGGCGGTCGCGCCGTGCGTATACACCGGCTCGGATGATCGACTCCTTGGCTGTGCGGAGCAGGCGGCGACGACCGCCGACCGAGCCCTTCACTCGCTTGAAGAGACGCTTCTTGGCACGGAGACGCGGGACGACGCTCTTAGTACGCATGGCTCGAAACCTTGGACGGCTGGGGGCCTCTGGGGCCCGGATGAAGGAACCTTAAAATCTGGCGTCAATCGCCGCAATTGCAAGGGCGCTGGGAAATTTCGGCGGGTTTTCGTGAGCGGGGGTGCGGGCGAGGTCGGGCACGAGATCAAACGGTAGGGCGAGCCGCCGGCGGTGACATGCTCGCGGCCGGCGGCGTCTGGTGGCGGTTGGTACCCACGCCTCACGGTTTGTACGGACAGTGGGTAGCCGCCCGTGCAAGCCGAAGGCCGTAAGGCCTCGGGCGCGGTCGAGAGGATGCCGAGTCTGTTCTGGCCGCGTCCCACGCCTCACGGCGTTGGGCTTGTACGCGAGGATCACGCGGAGCCCGCAAGCAGCGCCAACCCGCTGCCCGCCCGGACGGCGGGCCCACGGGCTCAGCCTGCACCCGGCCAACCAGCGCCACGCAGCACCACCGAACCGCCCGCCCGGACGGCGGGCCCACGGGCTCAGCCTGCACCGACCACGAGGGCGGTGCAGGCGTGAATTCAGTAGCTGTACTTGCCGAGGGCGTCGTGGATCCGGTGCACGTCCGACTCCGCCAACACGCCTGTGCCGCGAAGCTTCCGCTTCCGCTTCGCCGTCAGGCGGACCTGGAGATGGCTGGTGCCGGCGCGGCGATGCTTCACCTTGCCGGTGGCGGTGATCCGGAAACGCTTCTTGACGCCCTTGTGGGTCTTCTGCTTCGGCATGACAACTCTCCTCGTTCGGGAAACGTGTGCGGGAACTGGTGCGGTGGGTGTGGGATGCGGGGCGTGATGACCGTGATGACCGTGATTACTTGGGGGAGAGCGTGCAGACGAGCCGGCGGCCCATCTGCTGCGGCGGCGCCTCGACCTTACTGACGGGCTCGAGCTGCGCGACGATCTGCTTCATGACACGCTGGCCTTCGTCGATGTGGGCGAGTTCACGACCGCGGAAGACGACCGAGACAACCACCTTGTCCTTGTGGATGAGGAAGCCCTTCGCCTGATTGACCTTGAACTCGATGTCGTGCTCGCCCGTCTTGGGACGGAGGCGGATCTCCTTGATCTTCGCGTGGTGGACGTGGGTCTTATGATGCTTCTTCTTCTGCTGGTACTTGAACTTGCCAAAGTCCATGATCCGGCAGACAGGCGGCTTCTCGTTGGGCGCCACCTCGACAAGATCAAGGCCGGCCTCACGTGCGAGGCTCATCGCCTCGTCGGTGGAGATGATCCCAAGTTGTCCGCCATCGGCCGAAATCACCCGGATCGGAGTGATCCGAATCTGCTCGTTGATGCGATGCTGCTTCTCGATGGCTCACGCCTCCGGCCGCGGATCGGATGATCGCCAACCGGAACGACGTCGTGCTACTCGCACACCGGGCCGGCGAATCTCCTGTCGAATATGGAGTGCGGACGCACCCCGACGCGGACGAAAGGGGCATTTCCGCACGAAAAGGAGTGTCGCCGTCAAACCGGGCAGCGTCAAGGCGTGCGAGATTCCTGCGGCAGCCGGGCCTGACGGCCAGAGGTCAGTCGGTCATCTTCGGCGGTTTCCGGCCCGGATTCCGCTTCGGCCGGGAGACGAATGCCGTCTACAAGCTCCCGATCGGAGGTTCCAAATCGTTTCTCCAGTGATTGCTCAAGCGTGGAAGAGACGACGAGTCGGTGGCCGGTTTCGTCGGTAAGCACTGTGTGAATCCAGCGGAACGGCAGGCCGTCGGCCCGACCGGTCGCCACGACCCGCACCAACCGGACACCATCGCTCCGCGTCGCCTCCGACGAGTGCTCGAACCTGCCGAACTGCCCGGCGAGCGACCGCTCGAGATCGCGTTCGACCTCGGCGATCGTGGGTGGCGACTGCGACGGCGCACGGGGCAGGGCGGTGATCGAACACTGCGCGACCAAGGCTCCGCGATCGACGAATCTCATCACGAGGCCATCCGGACCGTCCTCGATCGCCCGCCATCTCGCGTCGTGCACGAGTTCGTAGCGACCGGCCACATCACGATGCCAAACGAATCCCGGCTTACCGGCACCGCGGCGGCGGCTCTCGACACCGGGCTGTTCCGCAGCGGCGACATCGGCGCCGTCCCGCTCCACCGTCGCGAGGGCGACCGTGAGCCGGGCCTCGACGTCGAATCCGGGGGCGACGTGGCTGGCCTCGCGCCGCTCCTGGAGCGTCACGGTGAGGTTCGTGATTCCCATTCCCAGACGCACGCCGCCTTCGGCATCGCTGGCGGCGGTAGCGCACGTGCCTTCGACGACAACGTGCGTCGGCACCCCGTCGGCGGCCCCGTCGATGATTCCCGAAAGCTTCACCGTCGCGCGGCCATCAACGACCTCGATGAGCTTCGCATCGAGACCGCCGGATTCCACGGTGTCGATCGCGAGCAGCCCAGCGGCCGCGTCAGCCGCCACCGTCCATGAGTCGCCGATCGCCACCGGCTCAACCGGCAGAAGCTGGTCGAGCAGCAGCGGATCAAATGGTGTTTCCAGGAGATCGAGTTCCTCGCGGGTGAGGAATCCCGTCTCCAAGGATGGCATCGGGGTTGCGCCTTCCAGTGAGACCCGCATCTCGCGGGCATCATTCGGAAGCCGCGCTGCCCGAACGGCATCATCGACCCGCACGTCGGCGGCCGCGTCGCGATATCGCCGCGTCACGTTCCGGCTCGGCTCGCCGGTGCCGGTCTGGACGAAATCGAACCGGGCATCCACCGCGATCGGTCGTCGCACCGGTGGCACGTCCCGGCCCGCCGGCGCGAAGATCTCACCGGTGACGTCGAGTTTGATTCGAACGCGGTGGGACTGAACCGATGCGTCCGAGACGGTTGCATCCGTGGGTTCGGCGCTGGCCTCGGTAGTCGCGTCCACACCAGGTTTTTCGGCATCGGCCGATTCGTCTGGATCGCCCGAGTCCTGTGCTGCCTGGGCGGCTTCGGCTTGGGGCTCTGCCGGCGGCTCGTCTCCTACGTCGGGACCATCCTTGGGAACCTCGTCGATCGTTTCGTCCACGGTGACAGGGCTGTCGACCACAGGCTCCTCATCGGCCCACGCCAGAGGGCCCCCAGCCAGCGAGGCAGCGGTGAGCAGCACGACCGCCAGCGATCGGCCCCGGCTCATTGATGTCACAGCCATCTGCCCTTCTCCCCCGTGTTTGTTCGCCCAGCCGCCAGAATGGCCCGCTAGTTCCTTCTTTTCGTCTCGACAGGGGGGCATTCGTCGCCGCGAGGTGGCCGCATGCCAAAGTTCTCCGTGACACCGCCGCCGACACGCCTCAGCGAAAGTGTCTGGTGGAACTTTTCCGCTTGTTTCGTGTACCGGACGCCCATGGGCTGGCCGCAAACGAGAATCCCGAGACATTTTCGCGAAGCCGTAAGTCTCTTGCAGGCAAGGACTTAGGTGAGAAATCAGCGAGCCAGGCCGCCGCTGTCAATTGAAAAAGTCTCAAGAATCCCAGTTGTCCATGAACCTGTTTGGCCCCCCCTCCGTATAAAAAGCACGTCCTCAGGCACGGACGGCGGTCAGGGATGTCCGCCACACGCGTGGGACGGTGTGTCTCGATCACAACTCGGTCGGAGCGGGGCGGGTGCCTGGGCATTAAGCCCGTGCGTTTGCCGCGATTCGCCACAACGGCTGGCACGGCTGCCGGCAGGAGAATGATCATGCGTTCCAGTGCTGCAGGTGAAAGCTTTATTCGGGCGTTCGAAGACATGACCACTGATTGTCTCGTGGACGCAGAACCCGCGGTCGTGCCGGGTGGCGCCGTCATGGCTGGCGAGCAGGTGCTCTCCATCGAGGAGTTGGCCAGGCGGTTCAGCGTGTCCACCAAGACGATCTCTCGGTGGCGCGACCATGGCCTTGTCGCCCAGCGATACATGGTCGATGGCCGGCGGCGGGTTGGCTTTCTTGCCAGCGCGGTCGAGCGGTTCATTCGCGAGAACCCGCTGCGGATCGAGCGGGGCAGCAAGTTCAGCCAACTCAACGACGACGAACACGAGAAGATCGTCTCGTGGGCTCGGCGGCTTGCGGTCGCGGGAGCCTGCCCGGCCGATGTGCATCGCCGCATCGCCGAACGGCTCGGCAGGAGCGTGGAAACGATCCGCTACACGCTCAAGCGGCACGACCAGGAGCACCCCGACACCGCCGTGTTTCCCACGGCTGACGGCCACCTGCGGCCCGAGAGCCGCGCCCGCATCTACCAGCACCATCTTGCCGGTGAGCCCGTCGAGTCCATCGCCCGCCGCTACCACCGGTCGAAGGCGAGTATCTACCGTGTGGTCCTCGCGCAGCGGGCCGAGCAGGTGATGCAGTTGCCGCTCGACAACATCCCCAACGCCCTGTTTTCGAGGACGAGCGCCGAGAAGGTGGTCGAACAGCCGTACCCCGGAGTTCCCGACGCCAAACGGGTTCGGCGACCCAGCGGACTGCCCGCCTATCTGGCGAGCCTCTATGAGGTGCCGCTGCTCACCCGCGAGCAGGAGGTCTGGCTGTTCCGGAAGTTCAACTATCTCAAGCACAAGGCGATGACACTCCGCGAGCAGCTGGATGTCGAACGGCCGAGTGCCCGGCTGATGGATCAGATCGAGCGACTCTACGGCGAGATCGTCGAGATCAAGAACCGCATCGTGCGGGCCAACCTCCGCCTGGTGGTGTCGATCGCCAAGCGGCGTGTCTCCCCAGGCGACAGTTTCTTTGATCTCGTCAGCGACGGAAACATGTCGCTGATCCGGGCCGTGGAGAAGTTCGACTACGCGCGTGGCAACAAGTTCAGCACCTACGCGTCGTGGGCGATCATGAAGAACTACGCTCGCTCCATCCCCGACGAGCACAAGCACCGCGACCGGTTCCGGGCCGCCGACATGGAACTCCTTCAGTCGGCCGCCGACCGGCGGTCGGACGAGCTCCAGGAACGGATGGCGGCCAACGACCGGCTCGCTCAGGTCGGCAAGTTCCTCGACCGGCTCGATTCCCGTGAGCAGACGATCATCATTCGCCGCTACGGCCTCGACCACCAGCAAGAGCCCCAGACCCTCAAGGAAGTCGGCTCGGCACTCGGCGTCACCAAGGAGAGGGTGCGGCAGATTGAGGCCAAGGCGCTGGAGAAGCTCCGCGAGGCGGCCCTCGCCGAGGAAATGCTCCCGGAACTCGAATGATCCGAGCCCGGGCTTCGTGGCAGCCGGTCTGCCGCGGGGGTATTCTTGGCCGCATGAACTGCTCCCCGTTTCGCGTTGTCGCCACCCTCCTCGCGATGACCGCCACCGCTCTATCCACCGGCCCGGCTGCAGCCCACTCGTTCGACGGCTGGCAGGGCATGCGGGTGATCCCGCTCGAGGGCCGGGCCGAGCGGCTGATCGTCGCTGATCTCGGCGGCGATGGTCGCGACGACGTGATCGTGGTCAACCCGCGGCAGGCACGACTCGACCTCTACCGCTGGCTACCCGCGGCTGACAGGGTTCGCGACGGCGCCGGTGATCCCGATCGCCCCAACGAACTGCCGCTGGCGACCGACTGGACGCACGGCGAAGTGTCGATCGACGAAATGCCGATCGATGCGGTGGCCCACGACGTCGATGGAGACGGCCGGCCCGAACTGCTCGTGCTCACCACCCCTTCGAACCGGCTCTCGATCTATTCGCAGGCGGCAGACAAGCCGGTCGATGCGAAGGCCGCCTGGAAGAAGACCGGCGATTGGAACCTGCTCGCTGGCACGCCAACCGGCAAGGCGGGATGCCTCCTCGTCCGCGACCTGTCCGGTGGCCGGCACGAGCTGCTCGTGAGCTGCGAGCAGGGCATCCAGCAGCTGCCACTCACGCGCGGCAGCCGGGCGGTGTGGCTCGCCCCACGGGAGAGTCGGGGCCGCCTCGACTGGCACCTCGCCGATCTCGACGGCGATGGCGACAAGGATCTCGTCGAGTGGTCGAGTGTGGCCCGGCAGGTCGTCCGCTGGTATCCCTGCGGTGGCGACGGCAGCCTTCTGCCGGCGCAGACACTCCACGACCAGCCGATCGAAGGACTGCAAATCGGGTCCCGCCCGTCGGGGCCAGCCGACATCTACCTGCTCGGCGGCTCAGACAAGGGCGTGCTCCGGCGGTATCAGATCGCCGAAGGTGAGCCCACCGATGTCGGCAGGCAGGAGGCACTCCCGCTCGCCGGTGCCGCCCGTCGCGGCTGGTGCGGCATGCTGGTGGGCGAGGGCGGAGACACGGTGCCTGCCATTGTCGCCGTCGATGCCGCGCAGCCCCGGCTCCGCATCCACCGTCTCGGTGCCGGCGGCTGGCTCGCCGAGGAATCGTTTCCGTCGATCGGCGGCGTGAAGTCACTGGCAGCGCCGGCCGGCCAGCCCGGCACGCTGCTCGTCTGGGCGAAGGATGCCTCGGATCTGCATCGCTGCCGCTGGGAGAACGGCCGGCTCACCTACCCGCAGCCGTGGGAATGCGAGGGCAAAGACCGCAAAATCCTTGCCCTCGACTCGGTCGGCTCGACCGTCTGGTGGGCGCAGCGAGTCGGCTCCGACCTCGACCTGTTCGTCTGGCCTGCCGATAAGTCCGAGCCCAACGTCACCCACTATCCGGGCCTCGGCCCCAAGGTCGAGCAGGTGGTGTGGCTGGGGGGCGACGCGCTGCTCGTCCAAGATGCCTATGCGACGGCCGGCAAGTTTGTGACGCTCGTCGATGGCAAGCCCGATGTGAAGACTCCCGCGCTGCTCGCCAAGGTCGATCTCTCCGAGTACCTGCTCCTCGAAGTCGACGGCAGGCTTCGCAAGGCCCGGCTCACCGACGGCGTGCTCCAGTGGCTCGGCGACGACCTTCATCCGGTCGATCAGGTGATGCTGACGGAGGGGCAGAAGATCGCCAGCTACCTGCCGCTCCCCACGGTCGCCGGCCAACCGTCCGAGGCCTGGGGGCTCGAGCAGGGCGGCGGATTCCTTCATCGGCTCGCGGCTGACGAGGCGGGCGTGATGCGGGTGGTGGCGAGCGTCAAGCCGCCAGCCGGAACCGGTCTGCGATGGGATCCCGTTCTCGGCCTGCTGCTTGTCGACCAGGACCGGGTGGTGCGGCTGTCGCGCGGCAAACCCTGGGAACTGAAGCTTCTCGAGAGCATCGACGGCCGCGTGGGCCGCCGCAGCGGTGTCAGCGAGTCGACGATCCACCGGATCTTGGTCAGCGATCTCGACGGCGACCACTGCGACGACGTGGCCCTCTGCGACGACCGAAAGCACCAACTCACGGCGCTGCTCCGCCGGCCCGAAGGGCTGCAGCGGTCGGTGACATGGAAGGTGTTCGAGGACCGGAAGTATCCCTACGACGGAGGCGAGTCGAAGGACATGGTGCCGGAACCGCGGCGAATCGCCGGGCTTGATGCCGACGGCGACGGCGGTCGCGATCTGGCGATGATCAGCCAGGATCGGCTCGTCATCTACCTGTCGGCCGAGGATCGTCCCGAGGACCACGGGCACCCTGAGAACCAAGACAGCATCGGGGAACACGATCGCACCGACGAACAAGGCGAGGCAGGACGATGACCGCGCGGTGGCTTCTTCTAGTGGCCGTGGCCTGGTGCAGCTGGGTTGGTGCGGCCGACATGGTGACCGTGACCCTCGTCGGTGGCAGCCGCGTGACGGCTCCGCTCCTGCGGCGAAACGACGACGGCGTCGTACTCGACCTCGTCTTCGAGGTGCTGCAGATTCCGGCCAAGAAACTGCTCGACGTGCGATCCGAAACGCCGGAGGCCGAGGGGGGAGACGGGAGCCAGCACGACATCTTCCGCACCGGCAGGCTCGAGGCCCGCGAGGTGCCGGAACTGGTCAAGCGGTTTGGCGAGGCGGTGGTCATGGTCCGCAATCCCGGCGGCCTGGGTACCGGCTTCCTCATCAGCCCGGACGGCCACCTCGTGACCAACTACCACGTTGTTGAGAACAATACGCGAATTCAGGTGACGCTCTTCCGGAAGACCGACAAGGGCTTTGAGAAGACCGAGTTTCGCAAGGTGAAGATCGTCGCCCTGCAGCCGCTCCGCGACCTCGCGATCCTCCAGCTCGATCCCGAGGAGACGAAGGGGCGGCTTCCGGAGCCGGTCGTGATCAACGACCGCGACGACCTCCGTGTCGGCGACCTCGTGTTTGCGATCGGCAATCCCGCCGGCCTCGAGCGGAGCGTGACGCAGGGAATCGTCAGCAGCACGACGCGCACCATCGACCAGATGCGGCTCATCCAGACCGACGCGGCGATCAACCCGGGCAACAGCGGCGGGCCGATCTTCAACGCCCGCGGCGAGGTGGTCGCCGTCGCCTGCGCAGGGGCGGCCGTCTTCGAGGGTCTGGCGTTCGGCATCCCCGCGAACGAACTGATCGACTTCATCGTGCATCGCGACACGTATCCCTACGACGAGTCGCAGCCCCAGAACGGCGTCAC
>Ga0114971_10001763_pt1 | contig 14746 bp, 14 predicted proteins | sample M_140625_MF_Meta_FD_87320 | JGI IMG/M metagenome (GOLD analysis project Ga0114971, IMG submission 87320) | Freshwater microbial communities from Lake Montjoie, Canada to study carbon cycling - M_140625_MF_MetaG | ecosystem: Environmental > Aquatic > Freshwater > Lake | place: Lake Montjoie... | reverse complement strand
TTTAGGTTTCCCACCTGAAGCATGTCGGCATCATTCCAGTGACCGGGACCCGCAAACTGACCAAGGCCATTGAAGGCGGGGTGGGTGACGATTGCTCCCGCGGATGTCTCAGCGCAGTAGTAGATCGAGTCCATGTTTGGGTAGATGTCATACGATGTGCGCCAGAGCTGCCCGATGTTCTCGCCGCCCCAGGCCCATGCTCCATTGCCAAAGTCGGACATGCTCAGAATCATGGGGCGTCCAGATTTACGGATGGCATCCCGGTACATGGAGTAGTCATCGCTGCTCAGGCGTTTGTTGGCTTCTGCAAAGCAGGAATCGAGCTTCAGGTAGTCCACACCCCAGCTGGCAAAGGTATTGATGTCGACTGCTTCGTGCTTATAGCTGCCGGCGAGGCCCTGACAGGTTTTGATACCGCGGTCTTCGTAAATGCCGAATTTTAGTCCCTTTGAGTGGATATAGTCGCCGATGGCCTTCATCCCATTTGGAAACTTGGTTGGGTCGCCAATTAACTCGCCTTTGGATGTTCGCTCTTTCTGCAGCCAGCCATCATCGAGGACGAGGTATTTGTAGCCCGCATCTCGCATCCCGGATGTGACCATCGCATCGGCAGTTTCACGAATCAGCTGCTCATCGATTTTCTGCTCGAAGGCATTCCAGCTGTTCCAGCCCATTGGGGGCGTAAGTGCGAGTTGTTTTGACATCCAGTTGCTCCTGATGTGTGTACCTTACAGGTCAGATGATACGGATGGCAAGCTATATGAAAACGTGTTGCCTACTGGCAATTTTCGAACTCGATGTTCATTGCAGTACGCCCTTTGGAATAGCAGTAAATCCGCCGTAATGCATACGCTTGGTCACTCGCGTGCAGGTGATAATGAACTGGTTCTAGGATGCTTTGCATCAGGAGGTTAGCTATGATTGTTACCCGTATAATCGGCATCGTCGCCGTACTTGGACTCGGTGTGGCGATGGCGCCGGCCGCTATCGCAGACAATACCCACGGACCATTTGCTGTTCGCTTGGGAGTTGGCGTACCGCTGGATAACAACGTTAAAAATTGGAAGAATGTCGACGTAATCAGTGGATTTTCGTACTTCTTCAATCATAAACCACAGGCATCGCTTATGACTGGCTTTGATGTCGATACGCAGCTGCACACCCAACATGGCTATAGTGCACATGCGATGGGAATTACATACTGTGCCCGCCAGCTGATGGGCACTGACAGTGGTGGGCGGAATTACATTGGATTGGGTTTTGGTGTTTATCGGACAGAATATGAGTCTGTTCCAGCATCAAATGGTGAGCTGACAACAACATCGTCATCGACGACTGGAGTCAACCACTTTGGTAGCAAAGCGATGTTTGGGCGTATGGACAACCGTGGGCACTTTATCGAAGCTGCTTACACATATACCGGAACAACGATCTCGAATGGGCTCAGTGCAACGATAGGGCTACGCTTCTAGTACTGAATGTCTAATGCAAAATGCCCAGCTGATAACGCTCCAGCTGGGCATTTTTGTCATCAATGAAATGTGGATGTTTGCCTTTATGTCCCAGCATTCACGGTGGGTTGCGTTGGCCGGTCTGAGCAGAGGACGACCAAGAGATTGCTGACCATGTCTGCTTTCTGAACATCAGTTAGCTCGATAATGCCGCGTTCTTTAAGCCTGTCGAGCGCGAGTTCAACCATGCCTACGGCCCCTTCGACGATTAGCGTACGCGCTGCGACAATGGCGCTTGCCTGTTGCCGCTGTAGCATCGCGGCGGCGATTTCTGGTGAATAGGCAAGGTGGCTGATACGGGCTTCAATAACCTCGACACCGGCTTTGGCAAGGCGCTCGACGAGAGCTTGCTCAAGAGCGCTGCTGACTTCGGCTGTATGGGTTGAGAGTGCGTGTTCGCCGGACTTGTGGGCATCGTAGGGGTACTGAACGGCGACGGCGCGAAGGGCAGATTCACTCTGGACGCTGACATAGCGCACATAGTCATCCACTTCGAACAGTGCTTCCGCGGGGTCGCTGACTTTCCAAACCACAATCGCACCGATTTCGATGGGGTTGCTTTGTGAATCGTTTACCTTGAGCTTGGATGTTTCAAAGTTGCGTGCACGAAGCGAGACGGTTTTCTTGCTGGTGAATGGATTGACAAACCAAAAGCCATCTTTGGAGACGGTGCCGTTGTACTTTCCGAAGAGGACAAGGACGCGGGATTCATTGGGGTTGATGATCATCACGCCACCGGGAATAATGCAGCCGGCGATGCCTAAAGTGGATGCGATGAGGATGCGGATTACATCACCACCGGATGTCACGATAAGGAAGATGCCGCCAGTCCATGCGGCGAGCATCAAGATTATTCCGATGATTCCTGGGAGCGGTTTGTATTCGATTTGTTTGTACATGCGAGAGATTCCTTGTTGGATTGTACGATGTACGGCAGGTGAATGGTATGGGGATTAGGTCGGCTGGAGAAAGGATTGCTGTTTACTTACTCCGAGTGTTGCGCGTCTGCTGGTTTCGATGCCATATACGACAGGAGCTTGGGCTACTCCGTTATAGATAGGTCGCTTGAAGCATTCGCGCTCTGCAGCGACGCCAAACAGCAGAAGTCTCGATGTCTGGACGTGTAGCTTATGACAATCTTTACATCCGCGACAGTTTTGCGTCGCTGGTGATTGCTCTTGTTATTAGGATGGGTAATTCAGAGGAACATAACCCAGTTGTGATCGCAAGGGATGGTAAGTCTGCGCCTTGGTTGTCAGTAAGCTTTGATGCCAGCCTGCAGTTTTAGCAATTGCCAGCGCGATTGGCACATGGATGGACAAACCGAGAGTTTTGTTCGCAAGAGATATGTCTGGTATCAAATATGATGGGGCGAGTCCTTGTGTTGTTTGTCCAAGGACATTGACGCTACCCGCGTCGTCACAAACAATTTTGTTCATCAGTTCGGCAAGTTCTCGGAATGATATTGCTTGGTCCGAACCAACATTGTATGCAGCACCAGCTTCACCGCGTACCAATATAGCCAATAGCCATGTTACTAAGTCTGTGCTGTACATGAAGGAACGTATCGGGCTTCCATCCCCTGTGATTGTGATCGTTTCGCCACTGATTGCATTCCGCATAAAATTCCCTGCGGCAAAGTGTGCATCTAGGGGCATGTTTGGACCAATCTGCCCGAAGATGCGGGCTGTCGAAAAGTCAATCCCATGTAGCTGTGAATAGGTATTCCCTAGCCATTCTGAGGCGATTTTCCCAAGCGCATATCCATTGTTGGAATCTGTGACGTCTACGCTCCCGGACATGGATTCAGACAGAGGTAAATTTGCCGTGTGCTGGCGACCATAGACAACTACGGATGACAAATTTAGGAATCGCTTGGCATTACACATAACAGCAAAGTCCAAAACATGTTTGGTCCCGGCGGTTGTTACATCGAATGTTCCAAGTGAACTTTCAGGATCTGCGACATCGGTCGCAGCATGAATAAAGTGTGAATATCGGTGATACGAGCAAGAAAATGTTCGTACGTCACCCGCTAGAAGTGTCACACAAGGATTGCACGTTAAGTGTGGACACAGGTTTGCAAAGGTTGCAGCACTTCGGGTCAACACCGTCAATCGTAAGTTTAGGTTCAAGGCATCATTGGCGTGACATAAAGCTTCAACTAGCCATCGCCCGATGTAGCCCGTACCGCCCGTGATAAACAGTCGGGACCCACGAAGTTGTAGTAAGTCGTGCTGAGATTCATCAACGACTGCTTGTAAGTCGCTTGTTAGTCCACAGCCGGAATAGATCTTCTTGATGATGCTAGACAAATAAAATCTCCTTGTGCAACTTACTTATCGGTACGCACTTGTTGACTCTAAAGAGCAAGGTTCATTCTTTTGTCGAATGTTGTATGAGGGAGTAGCGTTAGCTTGGCATGTAGAAAATAGGTGATGTGGAATCTAGTCGTCTAACCAAATAATATTTGACGTTGTTTGGTGACAGCTCTAACATCAAAGAACAAGAAAAAAAACACCCCTTTGGGAATGCTTCCCGCTGGGGTGTTTAGTCAACAGGATTCGATAAAACCGATTAGTTAATACGCGTAACGAAGTCTTCGATTGGGCGGCGGACCTTCTTAAGATTAACCAACCAGTCGCCCTCTTCCTTACGGTAGCCAAGTGGCAGCAGAACAACGCTGCGGAGGCCAAACTCGCGAAGACCAAGAATCTCATCTGCAGCCGCTGGGTCAAAGCCTTCCATCGGGGTCGAGTCTACGCCTTCCATCGCTGCAGCAATCAATGCAGTTCCAAGCGCAACATATGCCTGACGTGCAGCGTGCTGGTAATTCGTCTCGGCATCGCGTGTTGGATAGTTGGCCAAAAGCATTTGGCGATAGGCTTCCCAGCCTTCGTTCTTGAAGCCACGGATCTCATTGGTGAGATCGAACATACTGTTAATCCGCTCTTCCGTGTAGTGGTCCCACGCGGCGAAGACGATGACATGGGATGCTGCGGTGACCTGCGCTTGGTTCCACGCAATTGCTTGCAGCTGGGCCTGAATTTCCTTGTTGGTGATGACGAGGAGCTCGTATTGCTGCAGCCCACTGGATGTTGCCGTCAGACGGATCGCTTCGAGGATACGGTCAACTTTTTCCTCTTCAACTGGCTTTTGCGCATCCATATTCTTACAGGCATAGCGCCAATTCAGGGTGTCAATCAAACTCATTTGGGGGGTCTTCTTTCAGGAAAATCGATGGCCACCGGGTTTTCAAGGCGTGGCCGGCGTCAAAGTATAGCCTTTTTGGTTCTGTAATGTATGTAAGAATGCATCCGGTGTTAAGCTTACCGAAGGGATGGAATACGTAAATGCTTGAAGATTTCAAGAAGTTTGCAGCGGCAGGGAATGTGGTTGACCTCGCTGTAGGTGTCATCGTTGGTGGGATGTTTGGCAAGATTGTGACCGCCTTTGTGGATGACATGATCAATCCGATTTTAGGCCTCGCTGGGAAGGCAGACTTTACCAATCTGTACATCCCGCTCAGCAGCAAAATCGTGAGTACGGCCGGTGGGCAGCTTCCAGCGCTGGCGGATGCGCGCAAGCTGGGTCCAGTGCTGGCATACGGCGATTTTGTCACGGTGGTCATTAACACGGTGCTGACGCTGTTCGCGATATTTTTGGTGGTACGTGGCCTGAACAAAATGCGCGAACGTATGGCGAAACCAGCGCCTGAGGTTGTTGAAACGCCAGTCGTCGTCGAGGCGCCTCCGGTACCCGCGGATGTTGCACTCTTAACTGAAATTCGTGACTTGCTGCGCCCTAAGGCATAGAGAGAGAACACGTTGCTGCAGGGTGGTGTTTTGTTTAATGAACTTGGAGTCCAAAATTCAGAGACTAAATCACTACCTTATAGTTTGGTGACTCGATGCGCTTTACGCCATAAAGGTGGTTCGTTGCTTCGGAGTCATTTGGATGGTGATGTCCGGGCCAAGCTGTCCGATGGAGATATGACCTGCATCCAGCATCCGGGTATCGATTGTGGATGTCCCATTTGCAAGCTGAATATGCAGGTCATCACACTTTCCTGTGACCGTGATGGAGCTAGTGTCCATCGTTGCAATCATCAGTTTGGCTCCAGCGGATGCTGCGAGCGTGATTTGTGCGGTTCCAATGGCTTGAATATAAGCACGAACAGGAACAGTTATCGTGTGCTGGCCAGCACCGTATGTTAGAACTGGCGTTGGTGAGGATGGTCGTGGCATATACGTATTATCGTCGCAAAGACTCAGTAAGTAAAGTTAACTTATGTAAAATATGCGAGAATATTTATCATTAAGGTTATTCATAATGGACTAATGCGTTGGACTCTTCGCGCTTTGGATGATCTTTGAATCGCTGGCATCACAAACGCTTGGTCGTGTGCAAGTCGGTAGGATGTTGACTATATGAATGAACTGTCAGAGCATTTACCATCGAGCGCACGCGTCCACCGAATAGTCATCGTCGGATGTCCTGCCGCGGGCAAATCGACGCTTGCCACGCAGCTTGGCGCTTCCCTTGGTCTCCCTGTTGTCCGAAGGGATGACCTCGGTGAGCTTGGGAGCGAGGCGTACCGCGATGCCATTCATAAAATGGTCGAGACTCCCGAGTGGATACTCGATGGCCCTCCCTTCTTCGAAGAAGACATTGTTTACCAGGCTGCCGACTTTATTTTGTGGCTTGATACGCCTAAATCATCGGTCCGATGGTGGGGAATAAAGCGGGCATTTGCTGAGGCGAGAGCTGGCGATAGCCTGATGCACGCACTCCACCGAACCGGCGGGCCTGTCTTCGCTGTTTATGCATTTGCATCGAGGCGCGCGCACTTCACCGAGGTCTTTGCGAACCCGGCGTATAAAGGTAAAGTTGGCCACATCAAGCCAAAACGCTTTGTGTACAGGCTGCCGGATATCGACAAGCTTGTTAATGCGCTTCGCACCAATGTATCAATCAGCTAGTCGCTAGGAACAGCGTTTAGTTCTTCTATGGAAGTGTAACGACACGTTTGACATCATCGGCAATGCGGATCGCTAAAGCAATCACTGTCAGTGTTGAGTTTGCGTAGCCGCCAGTGGGGAAAACTCCAGCTGATGCGATATAGCAGTTTTCCGTCCCATGAACACGGCATCGTGCATCTACAACGCCCTGCTTTGGGTCATCATGCATACGGGTCGTGCCCATCGGGTGGTGCAAGCTTGCATACATGATTTGGGGAGCGCCCTGGTTCAGCTCTAAATCCAGCTCACCAATGCCAGCTTTCGCAAAGCCAGCCTTATAGGCGTGCAGTGCTCCCGCGACCCCCTGGATATCCGTCTCGGTAAGGCGCCAATGTTGGCAGATACGGGTCATCCCCAGCGCATCCAATCCTGTTCCAAGCGTAATCCGATTGTCGCGGTCTGGGACCTGCTCGGTGAGGTGTAGTACTTCCATCGCTGGGAATAGCGACAAATCACTCTCGTTACGGGACCACCCACCGCTGTCAAGGTGATACGCAGCTTCCCGTGCATTCAACCCGTAATCTTTCCGCCAGCGGTAGTAGAGAATATCCGGTATACCCATTGCCGCCACTGCGGCCTGCCGGATTTGTGCTAGTCCAATCTTTCGGGCTCTCAGTGCGCGAAGGAGACTGACACTTGCCGCCACCGCAGGCGAGTTGTGGCGCGGACCACGCGGAAAGCGCTTGCGTAGCGGGTTCACACTCTCACCTGCACGCCGAGGAAATATGGCAGCACAGGTGTTCAGCAGTCGCCGTTTGCGTAGCGTTTCTTCTGTTAGCACCGGCTTTGCGGTGATTAATGCGCCATCCACGCGGCGGGTGTCATAAAACGTCAGCTTTGCCAATGTATCCGGATGTGCCAGTTTAAGGAGACCGCTTCTCACTGCCTGATGGTCCATTAGGTACCGCCCGACAAGGTCATTTTGGTTTCCAAGTCCCGCTGGGTTTCTGTTTCGACTGCAAAGCAGTAATCGTGTGGCTTCGATGGTTCCATTTGCAATGATCACAATGCGCGGTTTGATGCTGAACTGATTGCCTGCGAGTGTCTTAACGTGGATGCAGGTGACGGATTCACATTTGGGGCCAGTCATCAGCTCTGTAACCGTCGCCTCGGTAATCAGGGTGATATTGCTTGATTTATCCAGTTTGGCTTTGGCATCGGAAAGAAAGGTCCGGCTGGGTCCAAAATGGAAGATGCGCGTTTCCATGCCGGCGTTTTCGAGTGGGTACGGAGCACAATCGGGGGCTGACCAGGCTTCTGGAGCGTAGCGATACGGGCCGGCGCCAGCAAATGTGTGAGCGCGTGCATAATACGGATCGAGGTCGGCCTTTGTAAATGGCCAGCCGCTGCTTGGAACCCAATCCCGCTTCTCAAAATCAATCGGATCGAGCGTCGTGTAGCGGACACCGGTTTCCGTCGGCGAGTAGCGAATACCCCAGCTGTTACTCGTCCCGCCAAAACGGCGAATACGTGTCTGTACTGCGCTGGGATAAGAAACATCCCCGGTTGGCATCCTGTCGTCAAAATTGAGCTGCTGAAAAGCATCAAAATCCCAAGTATCCCCACCATGGCCAAATGCAGCACTGGTTTCATCGCGTATCCCAGCTGTTTCATGTGGAAATGCACCTGACTCAATAATCATGACCTCGAGTGGGCCACCCTCCAGCTCCGAGGCGATGGCAAGTCCGGCGGGCCCCGATCCAACAATACAGACATCCGTTTGGAAAGTAATGCCATTCGTAATGGCGGGGCCTTGGTAGTTCATAGCGATTAATTATTTACGCCAATGCAAATCCCATGCCAAGAGTGGTGAGGTAGATGCTTTAGATGGCTAAAAACAGTACAAAAGCCAGTACTTTTGCGGTGTTATCTGACATCGACAATCCATAACATTGGCAACGTAACTACCTGTTTATAACCATTCATGTCTACACAAATCCCGCGTATCAGCATCGTCATTCCTACGTACAACCGCCCCATCGAGGTCTGTAAAGCTGTGCGTGCCATCCAACAACAGAGCATTTCCGCTTGGGAACTGATCATCGTCAACAATGGCTGCACAGATAACACACAGGATGTACTGCTTGAACTTGCTGCCGGCGATAGTAGGATTCGTGTTGAAGCCATCTCTCGGACACGCGCTGCTGCAGCCCGTAACTACGGCATCCAGTGTACAAACGCTGCCAGCGAATATGTGATGCTCCACGATGACGATGACTGGTTGTTTCCAGAAGCGCTTGCTAAGCTTCTCAAGCGTGCGGATGAGCGTCCAGATGCTGTAATCACATACGGAATGGCGTTGAACTGCGATGATAATGGGGAATCGGATGACACGCTGGAGACAGCGTTTGCAGCCCATCGACTCACCGTTTCTGAAAATGGCGGCGTCCACTGGCTGGCACCGGATGCGGATGACTCGTTTGGAAATGTAGCCATTTGGAGCCCAATCTCAACATTTGCACAAGTCTTGATGCGCCGGAGTGCCATCGAGAAGAACGGCCTCCTGATAGACAACTTCGGGATTGCGGATGACTGGGATTTCTGGATTCGGATGTCCCTCCTGGGGCCCTTCGCCCGCGTCAATGAGCTTGTGCTCTATCGCCGGTTCATCGCATCCAATACGAGCAACAACCATGCTTTGATGGCGCCGTCCGTGATGTCAATCCGCCATTCTCTGAAATTTGGTCGTAACCTGACTCCAGAGCAGAGGCGAATATCGTTTATTGCAAACATGGTCTCCCCGTATCTGTTTCTGCTTTGGGCTAAACGTGCCTGGATAAAGGGTGATGCACGCGGAAGCATGCATTTGGCTATTGTATGTGCGAAGGAAACGATCAAGGCTCAACTAACTTGGCGTCGTCTGGACCCTGACCGGACATTTGTAGAGCGTTTTGCGACCACGGTGGATGCTAGTGAAACTGGTTTTGCGATTCGCTAGCGACTACTTAGTTCCTACCATCGGGGCTTTTTCTGGAATCACATAGGCTGTTGTTGCATCTGGGATAGCTGGCATCGGGCCTGTATAGAGCGCGCAAACGCGCACCACCCTGCGGAGTGCACGGATGGTCTGCATGAGCGCCTCTCGGACATTGTTATGCCGAAGATTCTTTGCTGAGCTACGCAAGAAAAGGATACAGCTGGCAAAGTAGCCTATCTTGGCAATGCGCTGCTGAGCGGGTGTCATGGTCCTGTCGGCCCGTAGTCGCTGGCGAATGGCGCGCTCAGAGACAGCCCTCAGTGCTTTGTTTCCACTGAGATTCGTCCCGTTCGTGCGCTTGTAGAGCGTGAACTCAAACAGGCGAACAAATTGGTTTGTTCGTGTGATATCTAGCCACATATTCCAGTCATCACTGATGCCGTATGCCTGCACAAAGCCACACGAGCTCAGCAAAACATCGCGTCGGATCAGCACCTGGCCCATGGTTGCAATCCAACACCAAACGACCATCGTGCCAAATGTTTCTGGGGCATCCTCAGGAATATCGACAATCTTGCCGCTATCACTCACTCCAACACGCCGCGAACCGTAACATTTCGATAACATCTCATCGGAGTTACCATTGTCATCGCAGTGCAGCGGCATCCCGTAAACGCCTGCCGCATCCGGGTTAGACAGCGCCAGCGCCCAAAGCTTTGTCAATGCACCTGGGAAAAGCCAGTCGTCGTCATCGTGGACCACAACATAGCCTGATTCAGGATGCGTGGCGCGGATACCGGTCATCCGTGCAACGGCGACCTGCGATCGTTCGAGCGAAATTACCGTCATACGTGGCTCTGCAGCAGCGATATCCATTAGCATTTCAAGGGAATTATCCGTACAGCCATTATCGACAACAATCAGCTCCCAGTCTTGAAAGTCCTGTGCACGGATAGCATCAATCGCCTGGCGGGTCTCAGCGAGGCGGTTGTAGCACGAAATCACGATGCTAATCTTGGGAGGCATAGCCACTTGCATTGCACAATCCATGCCACGTAACGTAGCCATGAGAAGTCATGGGATTTCCCATTCAAGGTTGCACATGCACCTATTTTCCGTTTTTTCGCCGAATGAGGCCAAAACCCGGTAGTTAAGACAGTTAACCTATATTCAGGAGTGGCTGTTTCATCGTAGTATTCCAGTTGATGGTGGTGTTTACTTGATGACGGAGACAGGCGCGCTATGAAAGCAGTAATTCTAGCTGGTGGTCTTGGGACACGGCTAAGCGAAGAAACCAGTGTCAAGCCAAAGCCGATGGTTGAGGTCGGAGGTCGCCCGATTTTGTGGCACATCCTCAAGATGTATTCAGCGCACGGCATTAACGATTTCATTATCTGCTGCGGCTACAAAGGCTACATCATCAAGGAATACTTCGCGAACTACTTTCTCCATAACTCGGATATCACCTTTGACCTGCGCTTCAACCAAATGATTATTCATGCGGCGACCGCTGAGCCTTGGAGAATCACGCTGGTCGATACCGGAGAGTCATCGATGACCGGTGGGCGCCTCCGCCGCGTCCGTGACTATATCGGGACTGACACGTTTTGCTTCACGTACGGAGATGGTGTTGGGAATGTCAATATCACCGAGCTCGTTGCTTTCCACAAAGCGCAAGGTACGGAAGCAACCCTGACTGCCGTGCAGCCCGCCGGACGCTTTGGAGCCCTTGGCCTCGCTGGTGGTCAGAACCTGATCACAAGTTTCCAGGAAAAACCCGATGGCGATGGCTCCTATGTTAATGGCGGCTTCTTCGTCCTCGAGCCAAGCGTCATCGATCTCATCGAGGAAGACTCCACTGTCTGGGAACAAGGTCCACTACGCCAGCTCGCAGCATCTGGGCGCCTCTCCGCATACCGCCACGATGGCTTCTGGCAGCCCATGGACACCCTCGCCGACAAACAGAAACTGGAACAGCTCTGGGCCAGCGGCAATGCGCCGTGGAAGGTCTGGTAATCATTCGTGACCTTTACCGAAACATCGTTGTCCGGCGCAATGATTGTCGAAATGGAAAAGCGCTCCGATGACCGGGGCTTCTTCGCACGCGCATTCTGCGCGCGTGAAATGGCTGCCATCGGCCTGAACCCGGATGCCGTCCAAATAAATGTCTCCTACAACAAAGACAAAGGGACCCTTCGCGGGATGCATTATCAGATTGCACCCGCGACCGAAACCAAGCTAGTTCGCTGCACACATGGGGCCATCCTCGATGTCATCATCGACATGCGACCTGACTCGCCCACGTATCTCCAGCACATAAAGGTCGAGCTTTCCGCCGATAACCACCGTGCTCTCTATGTGCCTGGGATGTTTGCGCATGGCTACGTCACCCTCACCGATGATGCTGAAATCTGCTATGTGGTCAGTGAATATTACACGCCTGGCTGTGAGCGCGGCGTCCGGTGGGATGACCCTGCATTTGGTATCGAGTGGCCACTTGAACCCATCGGGATGTCGGGAAAAGATGCCCTTTGGCCACTCATGTCCGAGCGAAGCGCAGAGGAAACACAATGACACCTGGCTTCTGGAATGGAAAGCGCGTCGTTATCACGGGGCACACCGGCTTCAAAGGCAGCTGGCTCACGCTCTGGCTGTCGCAGCTCGGCGCAAATGTCACCGGAATTGCACTTGAACCATTCACAACTCCGAGCATTTTCACTGAGGCGGATATTAGTGCGTGTTGTGATCACCACGTCTGCGACATCCGGGATGCCGAGCGCACGGCAAGCCTGATCAAAGCCGCAAACCCAGAAATCATCTTCCACCTCGCCGCGCAGCCACTGGTTCGCCTGAGCTATCGCGAGCCACTAGCAACTTTTGAATCCAATATCATGGGTACCGCAAGTGTCCTTAATGCGCTCCGCGAGTGCCCGGACTGCCGCACCGCCATCATGATCACCACCGACAAGGTCTACCATAACCGTGAGTGGGCTTGGCCGTACCGTGAGGATGACACACTTGGCGGGCACGATCCTTATAGCGCGAGCAAGGCCGCTTGCGAGATCGTGATCAACTCATTCCGCCAGTCGTTTCTTAGCCGTGCGGGCGTTGCCGTCGCAAGTGTCCGTGCTGGAAATGTCATCGGCGGCGGCGACTGGTCAGAAGACCGGCTGATACCCGATGCCGTTCGCGCATGGACAACCGGTCAAACGCTTTCCATTCGCAGACCGGATTCTGTGCGTCCGTGGCAACACGTGCTCGAACCACTGCGCGGCTACATCGAATTAGCGGAAAAGCTGCACGAAACACCAGCCCTTGCCGGCGCCTACAACTTCGGTCCACGGACGCACATGGCGGCTACGGTCCGGCGTGTCATTGACATCGCGCAGAGTGCTTTCGGCTCCGGGGATGTTGCATTTGGTACAGAGGTCAGCGGACCACATGAAGCCGGGTTGTTGATGTTAGATGTCTCGAAGGCCAAACACGTATTGGGAATCGATCCGTGCCTCTCACTTGAAGCTGCGGTTGCGACCACGATGCACTGGTACCGCGACCACCATGCTGGAGCATCCGCGCGGGAGCTGTGCCTAGAGGATATTCGGGCTTATACCGCTACCGCAGGCATCGGGGATACATCATGATTATCGTCGACACAGCCCTTGCGCAGCGAGCGGCCGAAGGGCGGCCCGTCCGCGTAGGGATGATTGGTGCTGGCTTTATGGCCTGGGGCATCAGCAATCAGATTTGTAACTACATCCCTGGCATGACCCTTGCCGCCGTGTCGAACCGTACGCTTTCCGGAGCCGAAAAGGCTTATGCCGAAGCGGGTATCACGTTAACGCAGCATGTGAAATCGGCGGCTGAGCTGGATGCTGCGATTGATGCCGGTGTGCCCTGTGTGACATCCGATCCACATGTGCTCTGCGCTGCGAAAAACATCGATGTCTTGATCGAAGTCACGGGAACGGTTGAGTTTGCTGCGGGTGTGCTTCTGGATGCCTTCGCGCACGGCAAGTCAGTTGTGATGATGAATGCTGAGCTGGATGCAACCATTGGGCCAATCCTAAAGGTCTATGCAGATAAGGCTGGCGTGATTCTGTCTGGCTGTGATGGCGACCAACCTGGTGTTGAGATCAACCTCTGGCGCTACGTCAAGAGCATCGGGATGAAGCCACTCGTCTGCGGCAACATCAAGGGACTGCAGGATGCCTATCGCAACCCGACCACCCAGGCGGGATTTGCAAAGCAGTGGGGCCAGCAGGCACATATGGTGACCAGCTTTGCGGATGGCTCTAAAATATCTTTCGAACAGGCGATTGTTGCAAACCACACTGGCATGCAGGTCTCGCAGCGCGGCATGGAAGGGCGTGACTTCCGCGGCCATGTGGATGAGCTGACAACAGTCTATGATGCCGCTGCGCTCCTCGAAATGGGTGGGATGGTCGACTACGTTGTCGGTGCACAGCCAGGGCCGGGTGTTTACGTGATTGGGTACTGTGATGACCATCGGCAGCAGCATTACTTCCGTTATTACAAAATGGGGGATGGCCCACTCTACAGCTTTTACACGCCGTATCACCTCTGCCATGTGGAAGTTCCATTGTCGGCGGCGCGTGTTGCGCTGTTCCGGGATGCCGTCATCGCTCCACATGGTGCTCCCGTCGTGGATGTCATTACGCTCGCAAAAACGGATCTTAAGACCGGGCAGACACTGGATGGCATCGGGTGGTACATGACCTACGGCCAGTGTGAAAACTCAAATGTCGTTCGTGAACAGAACCTCTTGCCGATGGGCCTAGCCGAGGGCTGTATCCTGAAGCGGGATGTCAGCCGCGATTATCCGCTAACCTACGCTGATGTGATTCTCCCGGAGGGGCGGCTCTGTGATCGTCTGCGGGATGAGCAAAACGCACACTTCTCTTAGAAAGTAACAAACCGCGAGCTCCCGTTCGCGGTTTGTATCATTTGGACGACACTGTCCACGTCTGTCACTGACCTGCAGCTTTGGAGCTCAGCAACGGAGTCAGGATAGGGTAGACAACGACATCTCCGCCTATGCCATTCGGGAGACTTGTGTTGCAGTCGTGTCACGCAGATGTAATACAAAGGTGGGATGTTTCCCACCGGAGTATCCCAAATGTCCGCAGTAGCACCCTTGTTTGAAACAGTCATAGACCCACTGGAGCCACAGGGTCTATCGCAAGCAGTTGCCGCCGGGCGCCTTGTGGCGGATAGTCATAACGCACTCCCGGCAAGTGGGCATCGCGAGTTCTGGGTGATGGTTTTGAACATCATCC
>Ga0114971_10001762_pt1 | contig 14746 bp, 10 predicted proteins | sample M_140625_MF_Meta_FD_87320 | JGI IMG/M metagenome (GOLD analysis project Ga0114971, IMG submission 87320) | Freshwater microbial communities from Lake Montjoie, Canada to study carbon cycling - M_140625_MF_MetaG | ecosystem: Environmental > Aquatic > Freshwater > Lake | place: Lake Montjoie... | reverse complement strand
TGAAGTTCATGCTCTTCAGACTGCCAGTGAAGATCACGCGCTTGGAGGTGAAGACGAGGGTACCACTGTCGACCTTTTCGAGTCGCTGCTCGGTCTGACGCTCGACATCATAGGAACCCGCACGGTAACGCAAGGGTCCCCAGATTTTGATACTAGTGCCGAAGCCGCCGTAACTGCGACGCGTCGTCACCCGCTTATTAAGGCCAAGCTCCACCTGCTGTGTCCAGAAACAGCCTTCGTCCCCAAGGTCTAATTCGCAAGGAACCTCCTTCAGCGGTGAACGGCAAAGGGCCCACAGTCGCTGGGCGCTATCGATCCGGGTCTGGGATTTTTCATCCAGACTAAGTTTAATCTCCATCAGTTTGATCTCCGCCGCAAAGGCAGCGTATGCCGCGGGATTCATCACCTCGCCACCATCCTCCTGTTGCATCAAACCCTTGAGGCGTTGGTCAAAATACGACTGGAAGGCTTCGGCCATGGTCGCCTTGACCTTTGCGTCTGAAAGGGGGACCTCCTTGCCAAGGAGATCGAACTGTTCCCGTTTCTGCTGAGGAGGGATATCACGCAACAAAACCGTGAGCATGCCGATGCGGCAATAACTCGCAAAGGCTTCGCCATGGAGTGCCTCTGCCGCTGGTGCATCCAGTCCGAAACTACGGGCAAGGCTACCGAGATCGGCCTTTTCCAGGGGATCGAAATAACGGTCGGAAAGGTAGGCCTCGAACGCTTGGCGATACCACTTGATGAGGTCATCGCGACAACGCTTGCGGACGTCGTAACCGAGCTGCTCGCCTAACACCACCCAGTCAGCGTCTGAGATTAAGCACTGCGTCGGCATCTTCGAAAGTTTATCCCAGACTGCCAGAAGTCCGGCTTGATAACTCTGCCGCCCCAACATGCCGTCCAAAAGATTGGCCCCCTTTTCGGCTGGACGCGGAAACGGCAGGACTCGGACGGAGTCAGGCAGGACGGCTAAGGTCAGCCATCCCTCCATCCCAGGCTTCCAATAATTATCGGTCACCACCAATTCGCCCGAAGCCAGCTTAGCCCGGACCTCATCCAAGGCCCAGGCACCGATTTCAACGCCGGCCCGGGCGATATGGATGAGTTCGGCTGACATCGAATTATTTGATTTGAACCAGAATGGCTTCACTGACCTTAGCCCCAAGGAAATCGTAGCCTTCACCTTTGAAGTGAACGTCGTTCAGATTCTGGAGCTTGGCGAGGTGCGGCGTGATAGCGGCGAACAGGTCATCCGTAGGTATGCCGTGCTTAGCCATAATTTCGGCCGCAATTTTATTCTTATCGACGACGGAAGCCGCCGTTTGTTTCTGGTCTGGATTATCCGGGATCGGCGTGGTGCTCGCCCAGATAACTTTAGCTCCGGTTTTCTGAAGTCGTTCGACAATCTCTTCCAGGCGCTTGGCATAATCCGCCGCCGGGGTCGCCCGATCATGGATGCCGAAATTAAAATGGATAACGTCCCATTTTCCTTCGCCCAGCCAAGCATCGAGGTTCTTGAGGCCCGATGCGGTCGGGCCGCAATTGGCCGGGGCACGATGGACGTTGGCCTTTCCTTCGAGGGCCTTTCGGGTGGGTTGGGTGTAGCCGCGCGAAACCGAATCACCGATGAGCAGGATACGTGGAAGTTTCGGGTCATCCTTCACGAAGTCCCAAGCATTCGATTTCCCAGCGATTTTATCCCGCTTATGCAGCGGGAGGTAGAAACTGCCGAGCTGTTGCTGCAGCACTTTCTCCCATGCCTGCTCTTCCGACGAAAGTTTATCAACCCACGTCTGATAACGGGTATCGACCAAGGTATCCTGCGCGGCCTTTTTCGCCGCTGCTTCCTTGGCGTTCGTCGGCTCCCCTTTCGGCGGCTCCGCGGCGACTAATAGAAATGATAAACCGAGCCAGGTGATAAGATGCTTCATATAGATTAATTTGTTTGGTTACTTGCTCACGCCGCTCAGGGGATATTCGGTCACCGCCTTCCAAGCGATATCCTGCAAGATACGATTCAGTTTTTCAGCTTCAGGTTGCTTCGCGAGGCTCGCGGGCACGGGCAGTCCCGTCGGGTTACGCTTATAGATGACCGCGAAATGGCAATAGGCCGACAAAATCCGAATCTGGACCTGCGGATGGCCTAACGCATCGCTAAACAGTTCGCTCTGCTTGGCCACGCCCGGCAACTCGCCCTTGATGACCCTATCACGCAAAGCCAACACGGCCACGCCACAGGGTACGATCACAATCTTGGCCTCGGGTATTTTCTTATTTAATTCGCCGATGTGATCTTCGAATAATTTGAAATAAGGTTCATTGATTTTCTTGAGTTCCGCCAAGGTCTTGGTGTCCCTATCGACCGCGACGGTCTTGATCCTTTTGAGCCAGAGCTCGGCATCGTCGAACGGCACCCAGTTTTGCTGCAGGGTGAATCGCATCTTGGGATGATGCGCTAAGCCAAGTTTGACGAAATTTTCGATGCCTTCATCGGGCAGGAAAGTAGGCGCCATGGTGAAGAGTTCCGCCGTACCCGCTTCCAAGATCGGCTTAGCCTTGTTCTTCCCTTCCGGCAGATTCCAATGCTGGATGACCTGAGAACCGCCAATCGACGAAATCGCCAGCTGCTTATGCCCCTCGATCTTCGCGGCCTTGGCCATCTCCTCCACCAAAGGCGGCATCCAGACGTGGAAACTGTGTCCGGCACTTAAGACTTTGAATCCAGCCGGGGGTGCCGCCTCCTCCGACGCCCAAAGGGGCGCTCCCAGGGATAAGCAGGCGAAGAGGATCGGGGTTAAGCGCATTCCGCCATGCTTTCGTCCCGCCCAACCCAGTCAATCCTCTGTCGTTTTCTGCCTATTTCACAATAAATCTGCCTTAAATTAACCAGCCGACCCCGTCGATGCACGTCCTATTAGCAAAGTTAATGTCTCAGTTGGATTTAACCATCGGGTCTTAGTTCTTAAAGAATATAGCCCAAAACGGTCGATTGCCTCCCCCTTAAACCGCCCAAAGACGCCCGATTATATTTATGACTTAATAAAGGCATAAAGTGGACATCAACGAGATACGAAGAGGATTATATCTTTGATAGACGCGACGTCTAAGGAGCCGAATATCTCCGTATATCATGAAAAAGAAACGTAAATCCAACGAGCCACTCAGCCAAAATCGTAACCTGCTCCGGTGGGTCGAAAAAATGGCTGACCTTTGCCAGCCTGCGCAAATCCACTGGGTCGATGGCAGCCAAGCAGAATATGACCAGTTATGCGGGCAGATGATCGAACAGGGTACTCTCACAAAGCTTAACGAAAAGCTCTGGCCCGGATGCTTCTACGCCCGCTCCGATGCTTCGGATGTCGCCCGCGTCGAAGATCGCACGTTCATCTGCTCCCAATCGAAGGAGGCCGCCGGACCCAACAATAACTGGGAAAACCCTTTCGAGATGCGCCGTAAACTACGAGGGCTGTTCGCGGGGTGCATGGCCGGCCGCACGATGTACGTCCTGCCTTTCAGCATGGGTCCCGTCGGTTCGCCGATGGCGCAATTGGGCGTCGAGCTGACCGACTCCTCTTACGTGGTCATTAACATGCGCATCATGGCTCGGATCGGCCTGCCGGTTTATGCCGAGATCGACCGCGGCCACCAACGCGTGGTGCCCTGCCTCCATTCCGTCGGTGCTCCGCTGCGCAAAGGACAGAAGGATGTGACCTGGCCCTGTAACAGGGAAAAATATATCGTCCACTTTCCGGAGTCTCGAGAAATCTGGAGCTACGGCTCTGGCTACGGCGGCAACGCCCTCCTGGGCAAAAAATGCTTCGCCCTCCGCATCGCCTCCAACATGGCCCGCGACGATGGTTGGATGGCCGAGCACATGCTCATCCTCGGCGTCGAAGACCCCCAAGGGGAGAAGACCTACGTGGCCGCGGCTTTCCCAAGCGCCTGCGGTAAGACGAATTTCGCTATGCTGGTCCCGCCGCCTTCCGTTCAAGCCCAAGGCTGGAAGGTGACGACACTCGGTGATGATATCGCCTGGATCAAACCGAGCGCCGATGGCCGCCTGCATGCCATCAATCCCGAAGCGGGCTTCTTCGGTGTCGCCCCCGGAACGTCGAAATCGACCAACCCGAACGCGATGGCGACGCTTGCGCGTAATACGATCTTTACCAATGTCGCCCTGACTCCCGAAGGGGGCGTCTGGTGGGAAGGGATGACCGAAACGCCACCGCCCCATCTCACGGATTGGCAGGGGCAACCGTGGACGCCAGCGATCGCCAAAGCTACGGGCGCCAAGGCCGCACATCCGAATTCCCGCTTCACCGCCCCAGCCTCGCAATGTCCGACGATCGACCCGGATTGGGAAAGTCCCACGGGCGTCCCGATCAGCGCCATCATTTTCGGAGGCCGTCGTGCCACGACCATTCCGCTCGTCTATCAAGCTTTCAACTGGAGCTCGGGTGTCTACATCGGTGCCACGATGGGCAGCGAAATGACCGCGGCCGCCGCCGGCACGGTCGGCAAGGTACGCCGCGACCCGATGGCGATGCTGCCCTTCTGCGGATACCATATGGGTGATTACTTCCGCCACTGGATCTCGATGCAGAAAAAGATCTCCGAGACCCCCCGCATCTTCCACGTCAACTGGTTCCGCAAAGACGCCGATGGAAAATTCATTTGGCCCGGCTTCAGCGATAATATGCGCATCCTCAAATGGATCGTCGCCCGCGCCCGCGTGCGCGCGCTGGCACGCGAAACTCCGATCGGCTGGATGCCTCGCTACGAGGACATCGATTGGACCGGGCTCGACTTTTCTCGCGAAAAATTCGAAGAGCTCCAGGCTTTCGACCGCACGGCTTGGCGCGCCGAGGTGATGGCGCATGAAGAACTTTTCCTCGACCTTCACGACCGCCTCCCCAAGGAACTCATCTACGAACGCGAACTGCTCATTTGCAGAATGTGACCCCCGTGACCCCGACCCCCGCGCCTTGGCGCCTCTTGCTGCTGTCTCTGCTGATGATTTTCGGCGGAGGCCTAGCCTGCCATCTACTCCAGAGCGACGGGGGACGCGTCGAGGTCACCGGCTTCCGGCTTGATACGGTCAACGGACAATGGGTCACGGCCGACCTCTTTCATCCGACCGCCGCCTCGCGCGAACACCCCGCCCCGGTAGTGCTCATCTGCCCAGGCTTCGAACGCAGCAAGGAGACCATGGCCTCCTTCTCGATGGAGCTGGCTCGACGCGGCTTCGTGGTAATCACGATCGACCCTTATAACCAAGGTGCCTCCAGTTCCACGATGGAGCGACGTTCGGCGACCAAGGAAGGCTATGGTCTGGTCGCAATGGCGGAATACGTCCACGGCAAGAACGGCCCCGACTTCATCGATCGCTCCCGCGTCGGCGCCTTCGGCTACTCCGCTGGCGGCAACGCCGTCCTGCAGACGGCCTCCCAATTCGGCTCCCGCCAGGCTACGGCCCTCCGCCGCGCGACGCGCCTCGATTCGGAGAAAGGCCGTACGGTGACTGATAACGAGATCGCCACCGCACGACGCGAAAATCTGCTCACGGCCATCTTCGTTGGCGGCTACGTGCTCACGATGAACGAAGAGGTCTTTGCCCCGCTCGACGCCAACGTGGGCATGGATTACGCCCGCTCCGATGAAGGCGCGTTCCGTAACCTCGCCGGCAGCGCCGACATGCGTACGGCCACCGAATCCCTGGCGCTCGTCAACTCCGCCCGACCCGCCGACGACAAGCTCAAGGCGATTGAGATCGACCGCGCTTACGGCAAAACCGCCCAACGCACGTACCGCATCGTCCACAACACCACGGGCATCCACCCACTGCTCCCCTACGACGACCGCTTCGTCGCGCACGTCCTGGATTTCTTCGACCGCACCCTGCAAGCCCCGTCGCCTTTGCCGCCCGAAGACCAGCGCTGGAAACTTCGTGAAGCGGCTACCGCGACGAGCCTCTTCGGCGGATTACTCTTCTTGATCCCTTGCGCCGGTTTACTCCTGCGATTGCCGCTCTTTGCGTCGGTCCGCCAACCAACGCCTCCCGCCCTCCCTGCGCCCACCCCTTCGGGCCGCAAACTCGCGTGGTGCTTGTTCTTCTTTGGCGCCCTGGTAGCCGCGAGCCTGTTCATGCCGCTTGCCAAGGCGACGCTCACGGTCTTCCCAGAAGCGAGTTCGGTGAAGCAAACTTGGTGGTTCCCCCAACGGATCAACAACGCGCTGCTGCTCTGGGCGCTGGCCAACGGCACAATCGCCCTGACGCTATTCTGGGGCGCCTACCGCCTCCATGGCCGCCACCACGGCGTCGCACCCACCATGTGGGGCTTGAAGCTCAGCGCCAAGGCCGCTGGCCTCACCGCCCTACTCGCCTTCACCGTCGTCGGATGCTTCTACGCGCTGCTCTTCGCATGCTATACACTTTTCCATGCCGACTTCCGCTGCCTCTTCGTCGCCGCCTCGACGGCCTTCCCGTCTAAGATGCTCATCGTCGCGCTGGAATACATTCCGCTGTTCTTCGTCTTCTATTTCGCCAATTCGCTCCGCGTGAACGGGGGCTCGCGCCACGAAGGCGTGCCCGCCTGGCGGTCTGGCCTCTTCAACGCTTTCGGCAACACGCTCGGTCTCATTCTCGTTCTCTCGCTCCAATACCTACACCTCGGTGCCACCGAGCAACCTTTCTGGACGGACGGCTGGCTCTACGTGAACCTCCTCTTCGGAGTGATCCCGATGATGTTTCTACTGCCCTGGCTGCACCGCATCTTTTTCGAACTCAGCGGACAGACATGGCTAGGCCCGCTCATCACCTGCCCGCTGTTCGTGATAATGATGCTGACCAGTAACGTCTGCTATATTCCTCTGAAGTAAGTCGCCTTACTTACTGGAGCGATAAGGCCCAGCCGGGAGGCCGTCCTTGCCCGCAGAGAAGACGCAAACTTCCGGGAAATCGGCCCAAGCATAACGGACCTCCTTGGGCCCCTTGACGCCGGTAGCGCTGACGGTGATTCGGGCGCCATCGGCCTTGGCCTGAGCGAAGGCCCACGTGCCGTCGCCGGCGAGTAAACCGAAACCCTTACCTTCGCCCTTGATCATCACCGGACGATTGTAGGTGAGCACCCAGACGTCGCCTTGGCGCTCGGCCTTGGTCACGCGGGGAGCTTCGCCGTCGGTACGAGTCTTGTAAACGCGCTGCAATGCGACGGCGGCAAGTCGCTCGCCGATGGGCAGCTTGTCCTTAGGGTGGATGTTCAACTCTTCACCGAGATCGATGTTCACGCTCTGCATGGCTCCCGGAACGTTGTCGGCGATCCACTCCATAGATTCGCGGATCTTCGTCCAGCTGGCATCATCGACCGCCAACTCCGGATGACGGGCATGGAAACGAGGGAGCTGGACGATGATAAAGGGGAATTCCTGACCCCAAGCCTTCTGCCAGGACTTGATCATGGAACCAAGGACCCACTTGTAGGCCTCAGGCTGGCCGGCATTGGATTCACCCTGATACCAGAGGGCGCCGCGGAAAGAGTAGCCGACGAGCGGAGCGACCATACCGTTCCAGTTCATGTGGGGACCGTTGGACCAGACCGGCGTGAGTTTGCCAGCGTCCTGCTTCAGTTTGGTGAGAACAGCCTTGTCTTTCTCGAGGGCAATCTTGGCTGAGAGTTTTTCGAGGGCGGCGGCGCGGGCCTTGATGGCGGCGGCTTCCTTGGCGTCGAAATCCTTGGCGTCCGCGTCGCCGGCATACATGCCCTTAGGACCCCAGGCCTCGGCGCGCGTGCCGCCGATGGAAGTGTGGATGATGCCGACGGGCTGCTTGATGTTCGCGCGGAGTTCGCGAGCGAAATAGAAACCGGCGGCGGTGAAAGATTCGACGGTGTCGGGGGCGGAGAGCACCCAAGAGCCCTGCACATCATCAGCTGGCTCGGCCTTCGGCGTACGGGCGACGGTAAAGACGCGCAGGCCGGCGTCGGCCGGGCGGGACTTCGCTTCGACGACGGTGGAGGTATTACTTACGGTCCACTGCATGTTCGACTGGCCAGAGCCGATCCAGACTTCACCGATGATGACGTCGTGCGCGGTGAAGACTTCTTCGCCAGAGCTGACGACAAGATCCTTACCCTTCTCGGTGGCCTTCAGGCCGGCGAGCGTGGCGCTCCACTTGCCGTCGCTGCCGGCGGTAGCCGAAGACACGACAGAGCCGAGCGTCACGATGACCTTCGAGCCGGGGTGCGCCTTACCGAAAACGGCGGCATCACCGGCCTGCAGGACGGCATAGTCGGAGAAAAGGGCGATTAGTTTCAGTTCTCCAGCGGAAACGAGCGCGGAGCAACAAAGCACGAGGGCGGCGAGGCGGGGTAGCATATGCATAAGACACGACAGACTCCCTTAGGTTGCCAAGCACGAAGGGCTAACAACACTGAAGAAACCTGCCGAACGCTCAAAGCCGGCCCAATAAGCAAGGTATCGATGGTCGGCTGATTGGCCGGCCTTTTTATTTCCCATTCAGTCCACGGAGTTCATATTAGGCCCTACCCCATGCGCCTCCCCACGCTCTCCCTCGCGGCACTCAGCCTGCTAAACCTTGCCCAAGCCGAAGACTCCCGCCTGGCTCCGCTGAAAAGCCTCAACAGTTATTTCCCCTTCGCCGCCCCGAAATCCATCCAGGAATGGGAACCACGCCGCGATTTCGTTCGCCGGCAATTGCTCGTCTCCCAAGGGCTCTGGCCCATGCCGACCAAGACGCCGCTGAACGCGGTGATCCACGGTAAGATCGACCAAGGCGACTACACGGTCGAAAAAGTCTATTTCGAAAGCGCCCCGGGCTTTTTCGCGACCGGAAACCTCTATCGGCCGAAAAACATCAACGGCCGCATTCCCGCCGTGATTTTTCCGCACGGGCATTGGACCGACGCCCGCTTCCTCATCCAACCTGAAAGAATTGTCCGCGAAGAAATCGCCTCCGGTCAGGAACGTTTCGAACAAGGCGGCCAATCCCGTTTCCAATCGATGTGCGTCCAGCTCGCCCGCATGGGTTGCATCGTCTGGCAAATCGACGCGCTCAGCGATTCCGACTCCATCCAATTCTCGCCCGCCATCATTCATAAGTTCGCCAAGCAACGCCTTGAAATGAACACGGTGGAGCAATGGGGCCTCTATAGCACGCAAGCCGAAGCCAATCTGCAAAGTGTGATGGGTCTGCAGACGCTCAACTTGGTCCGAAGTGTCGACTTCCTGCTGACGCTCCCCGAAGTCGATCCCGCTCGTCTCGCGGTGACGGGTTCCAGCGGCGGCGGCACGCAGACGATGCTGCTCGCAGCGGCCGACCCACGCCTCGCCTTCTCCTACCCGGTGGTGATGGTCAGTACCGGCATGCAAGGCGGCTGCTCCTGCGAGAACGCCACGCTCCTCCGCGTTAACTCCGGTAACGTAGAAATCGCCGCGCTCTTCGCCCCCAAGCCCCAAGGCATGAACACGGCCAATGACTGGACGAAGGAAATGGCGATCAAGGGATTCCCCGACCTGCAAGCGCTTTACCAACTCTACGGTAAAAAATCCTTCGTCACCCTCCAACGCGGCGAACATTTTCCCCACAACTATAACGCAGTCACCCGCATGGGCTTCTACGCCGTGCTTAATAAGCACTTCAAACTCGGCCAACCGGAACCGGTCATCGAGCGCGATTACGCCCCGCTGCCCAAAGAAAAATTGACGGTCTGGGATTCCGCCCACCCCGCGCCGAAAGCCGGTGATCCGGAATTCGAACGCCTCCTGCTCCAATGGCTGAAGTCCGACGCCCAAGCCCAGCTCCTCGCGGCGGCGAAGTCCGCCGAAGGCCGTGAGTACATGCTGCGCCCCGCCATCGAAGCCCTCATCGGTCGCTCCTTCGCCCAAGCAGGTAAGGTCGAATTCCCTAACGCCAGCACGCAGTGGCGCGATTCCCACTTCCGGACGCAAGGGACGCTCGTTAATCAATCCTATGGCGAAGAAATCACCATCGATTGGCTCCAACCTACCAACTCCACAGGCGAAGTCATCATCTGGCTCGACGATTCCGGCAAAGGCGCCGCCCGCCTCGCCGACGGTTCGCTCCGTCCTGAGATCGAATCGCTCATCGAGCGCGGCATCGGTATCATCACGACGGATCTATTTCTTCAAGATGACAAGACGCTGAAACAAACCCGCGTCGTGCCCGGCCCTCGCGAAGTGCCCGCTTATACGTTCGGTTATAATCATGCGCTCTTCGCCCAACGCACGCATGATATTCTCTCGATCGCCAGCTATCTACTTTCCCCGCGCGATTCCTCCCAGCCCCCCGTGAAGCACGTCTCCCTGGCTGGCTTCGGTCGTCTCGGCCCTATCGCCGCCGCTGCTCGCGCCGTCGCCGGCTCCGCCATCCACCGCGCCGCCATCGATACTGGTGGTTTCCGCTTCAATCAGCTGTTGGACTATCGCGACCCGATGTTCCTCCCCGGTGGCTCCAAATACCTCGATGTGCCCGGTCTGTTATGCGTAAGCGCCACCCACCCTCTCTGGGTCGCCGGCGAAACCGACCAAGCCCTCTTCCCCTCCGCGACCCTTCATACGAGCGCCAACGACTCCAAGGCCGCCGCGACGCTGTGGTTGCTAAAATGATAGATGGACGAACTTTACCCGACTCCTATTCCCTTACTTTCCTCCCCCATGTCTCACTTTCCTTTCGCGCTTTCTGGCTTAGCCGACGAAGCGGCCGATGATATCGACGGCCAGGTTCTCGCCCAAAAGACCTTGGGCTGGCCGGCCATCGAATTGCGGCTGCTGAAGGGCAAACAGGTCTGCGGCCCCGCGACTTCTGATGAAGATTTCTCTCGGGCGATGGATAAGATCGAGGCCGCTGGTCTTACCGTCTCATCTTTCGGCTCAGCCATCGGCAATTGGGCTCGTCCGATCACCGGCGACTTCGATATCGATCTCGCCGACCTCCGCGTGCTCATTCCACGCATGCAACGTGCCCGGACGAAATTTGTCCGGACGATGAGCTGGGTCCGGGGCGACGTTTCCGATGATCAATGGCGCGAGGAAGGTCTTCGTCGCTACCAGATCATGGCCCAGATGGCGGCCGACGGCGGCATCACGCTGTTGCACGAAAATTGCGAAGGTTGGGGCGGACATAGCGCCGCCAATGCCAAGGCTTTCATGGAAAGCCTGAACCATCCTCACGTCCGCTACCTCTTCGATATCGGCAACACGGTCTCTTACGGCCAAGACACACTCGAGTTCTATCGTACGATTCGTCCTTGGATCGCCTACGTCCACGTGAAGGACTGCCGCTACCATCCCAAGGGCGAAAAATCGAACGACTTCACCTACCCTGGCCAAGGCGAAACCAAGCTGCGCGAGGTGCTGACGGACCTCATCCGCACGGGCTATACCGCCGGCATCACCATCGAGCCTCACGTCGCTAATATCGTCCACCTCGGTGCCGATGCCGCCCAAGCTTCGCCGCAAGTCCGCTTCGATTCGTACGTCCGCTATGGCCGGGAACTCGAAACCCTTCTGACGTCCATCCGCTGAAGGCGGAGCAAGCCCAGCCGGTCACTTCAGGACCTTGGCCGCGTACGCTCTTAACTGCTTAACTTCTTCGTCGGGCAGTTTTTCGTGCCATTCGACCTTGGGTTCTTTGACGCCGTAAAGGGTGCCGTAAAAAACCAACCCAGCCAAATAGCTGCCGTTGAATTCCGGATGTGAATTGTCGGAGCGATGCAAGCGGATTGGCTTAGTTGAGCTATAGTTCAATTCCCAAGCATCCCCCACGGGTACGACCGTGGCTTTATTGTCCTTTGCGACCTGGCCATACCATTTACGCAGCCGCGCCTGCATGTCTTTGGGATTAGCGCCTACCGCGCCCGCATCCTTGGCGGTCTTTTCATTCGTCCAATAATCCGCATGCCGTGCCCAGGTCTCATAAAAGTAGATCTTCGCCTTCGGACTTTTTTCCCTGACCAGCTTGCAAAGTTCCGCTGCGCTTTTCACGAAATGATCCCGAGATTTCATATCTTTTTCCGACAAGGCGGGCTCTTCACTCTGCCCCTGTAAAACGACAATATCCCAATTACCCTCCGCCATGAGCGCCAAGCTGGGCTCTTGCGTCAGCTGCTGCCTCAGCGTCTGGCCTCCCGGGGTCGCCGACTTCACGACCGGGACCTTACGTCCAGAGCTTTTGACGATTTCGGTAAAGATATCAGGCAGCTTATTTACGCCCGTGTAACTATTACCGATGAACAAGACCCGGTGAGGCTCGTCCGCCATCAACGCGATCCCTGACATCAGAAGCGCCAGGCACCAACTACCGGGGTTATATTTCATCCCTTTTTGATAGCTGACTGACCTGCCACTTCAATCTCAACCTTACGGCGCCCCACGCAAGGAGCACACCTTCAGCCCTTACTCACCATAAGGGAAGCGCCATACACGCGGCCGGAAATAATCACCCGCACGCCTTCGTGCGTCGAGAGCTCACGGTGACGATCATGACTACTGCTCCAGCTCGTCAGGCTTCCGGCGCGATATTCGCGTTCATCTTTCCGACCCCACGCATGCGCGCATTCGATCAAGGCCAAGGTCGTGATTAAAATAATTTTCAACACGGGAACCAGTGATGAATAGTTCATAGGGATATATTCTAAATACTAGACCCTGCTCGCAAAGGTAAGTTTCGCATTAGGGTAAAATCCCTAAGCGCGTTAAAATTAAATTAAGCCCGAAAATATTAATCAAAGATGAAGCCTCATCGTCTGGCTCTCAGGGAGGGATGCGATGACATCGCATCCGCTGTAAGGCACTCATTCTCAGGTGGCAGGTGGTAGCCCGGGGTGGCAGGTTGCAGGTTGGTAAGCACTCAAAGGGAAACCGGAAACCGGAATAAATGCTGCGGTCTTTGGTAGGGATGACCGGCCCGGTCATCCGGTCTCCCTATGCTGCCCCCTTTGAGTTCTGCCTCTCCCCGTGTCCCCATGTCCCCTTGCCCACGTGTCCCCTCGCGGCGGTTACGCCGCGCGCCCCTCGCGGCTCTGCCGCGCCGCGTCAGCGGAGTTCCCCCATCATCTCGATTAGATTCTTCACGATAATTTCCGACGCATCTTTCTGGACCACATTGGTACCCAACCAAGTCTCATAACCGCCCAGCTCATGCTGCGCCGGCGTCGGCAGATAACCGTGCCGCCCGTTGCCGAGACCTACCACGATGGTCTGCTTGAAGGGGCTCTTCTGCTTTAACTCCAACCCAGTCTCAGCGAAGGTCTCAAAGGGGATCGCACAGATGACGACCTCTCCTACCTTGATGGCTTGAATGATGACAGCGATGGTCTCCTCAGGCCGCTCCGCCGCCGTAAGGGTCGAACCCGCATAGTTCTTGGCCAAAGCAGGTAAACGTGCAATCGCCGCCTTATCCTTGATCGCCAAGATAGCCTTGGCGTTCATGACCTGCTCCGGTGTCGGTTTGCGATACTTCAGCGTCAGGATGCGCTGCCGCATACCCAGTGCGACGTCACCCTGATGCTTACCGATTGCCTGATAGGCCTTCCAGGAGGCGTCGGCGGCCTCACTAGCCACCAAACGGATTTGCTCGAACGGCTCACGGGGCGGACGAGTCACCCCAAAAGGGATGTTATTAATATCTCCCGAGGTGCCGTTCGACATGGCGGCGACGAAATCGTCGCCCGCCCGAAGTCGCGAAGGCAGTACGCGCGCGAACTCGCCGTAATAATCGGCGGAGACTTGGCCGCGGGGCGCTCCACCGACATAATGTAACGAATAATTGGCAAATAACGCCAAGGGCTTCCGCTTGGCATCCTGGACCGATAAGATGCTAATGTCGGGATCCGTCGGACCCGCCGGCCGATCGATGACCTCTGGCGAGGTCCCGGGATTCATCTTCACTTTATCCAGTTCGCCGAAGGGATTGAGCGGCATCTTGCCCGGCTTAAGATACCACCGCCGATTAAAAACCTCATTGGGTAATGCCTGGACGCCCGCTCCAATCAACGCTGGCCGCAACTGCGCGTGCGCCTTGATGATAGCCTGCGCAAGCCCGTCCAGCATGATCTTCCGATAGACGTTCGCCTTGCTTTGACGGTCGGACAACTTCGGCCCGTCCGGCACCTCTGTCACAAACTCATCGGCGGCACTCACACCGGTGTGCGTATGAGTGGCGGAGACCAACATATTCTCTACGGGAATGCCCGTGGCCTTCGAAGCAATTTCTTTGGCCTCGGCGGTGACTTTCTTAGGCACACTTAAATGATCAATCACTACCCAGACGATCTTGGTCTTACCATCATCCAAAACCAAAGCCCGTGCGTTCAGCGGGTCATGGACCGACGTTGCCGTGTTCGCATTATGGCCCCCGGGCATGTTCACCGGAAACTGCGTCGGCGTGATATCTACCACCGCCGCCCCGGCCTTCAAGGCCGCCGCCGAGAGATTCGAGCTCAACGACACGGACAACACTAAGAAACAGGCATAAGAACGCATGGGGAATCGGGGATGCTCAAAATCCTGCCCTCCGCCCCACCCCTTACAACCCCGCATCTGGTAGGGATGCCATGACATCGCATCCGCTGTAAGGCACTCATTCTCAGGTGGCAGGTGGCAGCCCCGGGTTACGGGTGGCGGGATTAATTTCAGGTCCCTGGTCTCGGGTAGGGCTGATCACCCTTGATCAGCCGCGGTTAAGCGAGGGCGCTCAACCCTACCC
>Ga0114971_10001760_pt1 | contig 14748 bp, 15 predicted proteins | sample M_140625_MF_Meta_FD_87320 | JGI IMG/M metagenome (GOLD analysis project Ga0114971, IMG submission 87320) | Freshwater microbial communities from Lake Montjoie, Canada to study carbon cycling - M_140625_MF_MetaG | ecosystem: Environmental > Aquatic > Freshwater > Lake | place: Lake Montjoie... | reverse complement strand
GGACCTACAAGCAACATGACAAGAATGCCGAGAGGTATAACGCAATTCAGGCTCAATCTATAGCAGAGAAGTTCGAGAAGCTATGCCCGAGCGCAACTAAAGAGCGCCGTAGTGAACACAACATTCAGATACGTGGGTATCACCTACCAACCCTTGATATTGCACGCCGTGAGTTTGAGGTAGCTATTGGAGGCAATGTTGATTGGGATTGGGGCGCCGAGGAACTCCCCACAGAAGCAGCACCCCCAGATGAGGCATGTAGTGATGGTGTGAGTGCAGCAGACCAAAAGGACTTAGCCAATGTTTAATTTGCGCTTGCCAGAGCTGCCAGAGGCAAGACAGACCTCTGACTTGAAAATAACTTTTAAAATCAATAATTTAAATCAACTAGTCAGACTTGCCAGACCTTTTAATAAAATAAATAAAAATAGATATATACGTAAAAATTAGAAATTAGTTTTCAAATTCCTCTGGCAAGTCTGGCAGGCACGCCCTAATTAAAAGAGATGCAGTAGTTTTTAACGTTTCATTAATCACATAAGGAGTGTAAATATGAAAACCTGTAATCAGGAATACCAAGACGCAATCAAGCAACGCTTAAACCACCCACTAAAAAATGGTGAATACAAGTTGAATGAAGCCCTGACTCACTTAAATGCTAGGGAGGAAGAGATACGCATATTGGCAGATTGCCAAAAACATAAGCAACCACTTCGTGGAATACTTACTTACGAAGACCATGGGCCGTGGCTTAAAAATATGCCTTTAGATATCGCCAATTTACTCGGTTATTTTATCTTGCCCAGTATCAAGGCACTCAAAGCTGACGGAGTACCAGAGCATATACTGCACAAACAATTACCTTGGTTTGAAAGTGAAATAAAAAGATTAGTACAAAAGTGTGAAATAAGTCATCGACTCCTAAAGTCTGGTGTTCAGTACGAATATAATTGTTGGAAATATGACGACTCTGTTTTATTACCAATTATTGAAGATACAAAAACACTAATCGAGATTGCAAAGAGAATGATACCGTGAACAGATTACATGCTAACAAATAGACATAAGGCTAGTAGGTCTATGATTTCTTACGTGTTTTTAATGCAAAAAGATTTCATAGGGTTTAAGGGGTTTTAGGGAAATAAAATTTATTGACCTTCGACAGGGCCTCTAGCCTTATGTAAAGCATCAAGCACCACCACTTCTCGCACCTCATCAAGCGTAGTAAGTAGCCAATACCCATTAGGTTTACGACCTCGAATACGAGGCGCTGTTGTCATATTAAGGACATGCATGGCATCTTCTAACTGGGACAGCACCAATGCAGCCTTAGACCGCTCTGCCCTGATTTGCTGAGTTTCTCGACCGTGGGTTAGTTGCGCTGCCGAAATACGCGCTTTGCCAGCATCGGTTTTAGGGCCTGTACTTCTGCCCCCATGGAACTGGCATTTCTGAGTTTTACTGGTTTTGAGCGCCGGCTTCCCACATTGGAGCTTTGTGCGCTTTGACATCGCCGTGCAACGCAGACACTCAATACGACCACCAGCAGTGGTCAGGAACGGCTCTATATTTAATAGCTTTGTGGGCTTCATAACTACAGATTGTAGTTACAATATTGCGGGATGTACATCTATTAAGTATTTAAATCCATTGGCCTCGCATGCTGTAAATGAGCAGTAGAACTGCTTAGCTAAAACAGCTCATTATTTTATAATATTAATTAAAGAAATTAAAAATTTAGAAATTCTTGTAATTGAATAAGAGTTACATAATGTAACCCTTGAGAGCGCCTAATAACCTATATTGCATGCCAGCATCATTTGCAAAACTAAAACCTATTGGGTTAATTACCATATATTAAGATTAATGCCCAGTACGACCTAAAGCAGGTAATTATGCTATAAAAATATCTGAGCGATTTTTATAGCAGATGTCTCAGGACTATTGTTGATTGCGAATCCTTGTCGCCGCATGAACCCAATCATCCTCTTGTTAGTGACTAATATCTTGCCGAAAATTTCAGTCATGTGGCGTGCTTTTGTCTGCAACAAAAGAGCTTCCATTAAACGTTTACCAATCCCATTTAACTGCCAAGCGTCAGCTACAGCGATCGCCACCTCGCATTTTGTTTCGTTCTCTTTAAACACAATATAGGCTGAGGCGACTACTGTTTCTTGTTCGCCATCCACTTTGAGCGTCAGAAAATGCACGCATTCGCAGTTGTTAAGTGCGCAGAGCTTTTCAACACTGGCACGGTTGAACTCTAGATCGCCGCTCCCGAAGCGGAAATAGCGCGTACCATAAGATAAGCTGCTTACGAACGCTAAAAGAATATCAACATCATCAGTGCCTAAAGGCCGTAATGTTAATTGGCTACCATCCTGAGATTTCCAGGATATAGGTGGAAATTCGGCGAGACTATTGTAGTCCACGAAAGGTCACTTAGCTTTCTACGGTAATTTAATTTGATATGGTTAAATTTACTCAGGCATATATCACTCAGCTTTATCTTTATCCTTAGGTTTTGCAGTTGCCTTAGGTTTAGAGGGCGCCTTCGTGGTTGTGGCTACTTTTTGTGTAGATTCTTTTATGTTGCTTGTTGTTTTTTTAGCTATAGTTTTTTTAACGCTTTTTTTTGCTATAGGTTTTTTCTTGCTTGATGAAGGTGCTCTGACAGGTGGTGTGGTTTCTTTTTCTGTTTTCTTGGATTTCTTACTTTTTGATGATTTTTCATATTGCTTCGCATCCATTCCCGAATTTCTTGGCACTTTTGTAGCTTTACTTTTAGATTTCTTTTCGGCTTTACGGGCCTTTTTTTCAGCCTTTTTCGCTATTTTTAGCTCTTTTTTCGCTTGTTTCTTTTCTTTTTTCGTCATTTTATGCCCCTAATAGAGAATTAATAATAGAAATTTCGACTTTTTACCAGTTTAATTTTCACACTGAATTACCCTTAATTATTAATTATACGAATTACCCATAAATTGTCCACTGTAAATGTAGGGTTATAAACTAATCGAAGTTTCTGAATGGTAAAGAGTAGATAATCTATATTGGAGTGTGCTTAGAAATATGTCTTGTCATCACCAGGTAATGGTCGTGGAATATAGTGAAGCTCAAGATTTTAAAAAATTTGACCCTGACCTTTTGAGAATCACCAAAGCTTATAAAAATCCACCGCCAAAAGGAGTGGCTGGCCATGAAACTCGTGAATTGTTGCAAGAAACCCTCTGTGATATTGGCAATCTTATTAAGCTCTGCAGTTTTATCTAAACTAGCCTCCTCAGCTGAGTTAGTTGGATTTGCAATGATGCCAGCCAATACATTTGCGGAAGGTCCAACCTCCGGACAGTTCGCTGGAGCTGGCGCAGGTGGTAATGTGCTTCCGCTTGTTAATAAGCAGCCTGTGCAGGGTATTTCTGCCGTGCTCTACGGACCTGAAGCCAGCACCTTTTATGTCATGCCTGATAATGGTTTCGGCTCGAAAACCAATTCAGCAGATGCCCTGTTACGCATCTACGCTGTACATCCTAACTTTAAGACATGGAATGGTGTCGAAGTGATCGGTAGCGGCACTGTTAGTCCAGTTGATTTTCAAACGGGCATTATACTTCCAGCGTTTAACCGTGATAGCTTCATTAGCTTGCACGATCCCAACCACAAACTCGGTTTCGAGGTCGTTGCAGGCATGACTTTTTATCCTTACGGCAGCCATGATATTCCAGTCGACCCTCTGATTAAGTCCGAACGATTATTGACTGGTGCCGACTTAGACATCGAATCAGTACGTAAGGACAGTCGTGGGCACTTTTGGTTTGGAGAGGAGTTTGGACCATTCCTGGTAGAAACTGACTCTAGTGGTCGAATTCTAAGTGCGGAAGTTAAAATGCCGAACCTCGTGCCGCTAGGTTCTACCGCAAATGGTGCCGAGGTTCGCTCGCCACAAAACCCCTACCTTGGCAGCGAAAGACCAAACCTTGGTCGCTCTCTAGGCTTTGAAGGTATGGCAATCAATCCTGCAGGGACTAAGCTTTACCCTTTATTGGAAGGTACGGTAGATGGGGACAACGCGATAGATGGCTCAGTAAACAAGATTCTGCGGATCGGTGAGTTTGATATAACGTCGGGCGGTTACACGCGGAATCAATGGCTTTATAAGCTGGATTCCGCAGGCACTAACATCGGAGACATGACAGCAATCAATGATCACCAGTTTCTAGTAATTGAGCGCAACGGTGCCACCGCAACTGGTAATGGTACGCCGTTCAAGAAAATATTTATAGTCGACATTTCTAATTTGGAAAGCGGTGGATTTGTTAAAAAAACAGAGTTGGTTAATTTAATGAACATTCATGACCCGTATGATCTGAACGGTGACGGCAAAACCATTTTCACATTCCCTTTTGTCACCATTGAAAGCGTGCTCATTTTGAATTCTACGACGCTACTAGTAATCAACGACAACAACTATCCAGGCTCAGGTGGTCGCAACATGAGTTCGGATAACACCGAATTTCTACAGATACGTTTGGATAAACCGATAGCGGTAAATCCGTAACCGCGTGATGAGGATAAAAAAGTAAAGTAAATGTAACAACTGATTAAGTGTTAATAGTATTTTAAGCATTAGATATAACAATTAAGAATTTTAACCTATTAACTAACTTCAATTATTAATTTGGACAATTAAGTTAATTGACAGTATGAAAATCAGATTGATTTAAGCGCAGATAAAAACTGCAACGTGGCCGAACGCCAACTGAAATTGGTCGCGTGCATAACAACCTGATCTCTAGGTAGGGAATATGCAGCAAGGCAGGCGCTTAGTAAATCTTGGTCTAGAGCTCCAGAAATACCAGGTTCTACTACATCTATTGGGCCAGTTACAGGGTATGCTGCTACTGGTGTACCACAAGCCATTGCCTCCAGCATGACTAAACCAAAGGTATCAGTAACGCTTGTGAAAACAAGCGCATCAGCTGAACGATACACCTTTGCAAGTTCATCACTTTCGAGTGAACCAAACCAACGGGCATTAGGGTATTTAGATTTCAGCCTAGGTAATTCAGGACCATCACCGGCGATCCACTTTTGACCGGGCAAATCAAGAGTAAGAAAATGATCGACTTGTTTTTCTATGGCAATACGGCCAGCGTATAAAAAAACTGGTGCAGCATTACGCTCAACTTTTTCTCCATCAGGACGAAATACCGTAGTATCTACACCGCGGGACCATAATTTAACATTACTAAATCTCTTAGATTCGAGCGCAATTTTAATGGTGGATGTAGGCGTTAAAAAAGCGCTACTAGGCTGGTGAAACTTTCTAAGTATGGCATAGCCCCAATCAATTGGAATATGGAATCGAGCATGCATATACTCCGGGAAGCGTGTGTGAAATGCACTTGTAAAAGGGATCTTATATTTTAGACAAAATGATCGCGCAAGCCATCCCAGTGTGCCTTCAGTGGCAATATGAATACAGTTAGGTGAAAAATTATGAAATTTTTTAGATAGCTCACTGGGCCAAGCTAAAGCCAGACGAATTTCAGGATAACTTGGGCAAGGTATTGAACAAAATTGACTGGGTGAAATGACCTTAACAGTATGCCCTAAGTGAATCAACTCTTGGATGGTCATTTTAAGCGTGCGAACGACACCATTGACTTGGGGTTCCCACGCATCAGTAACAATTGCAATTTTCATATTTTGACATCGTAGCAATATTTAATGAAAAAAATATGACTCACAAGAATTATTGAAAAGAAAATTCGTTAGCAAAGAGCGGATCTTAAGCCTTTAAGAAAAATAAAATAAAATAAAATTCATTTTCTTCCGAGTTTTCTAGTAAACTTACGATTGCAGACAATAGAATTAAAAATGTTTTAGAGCTGGTTGAGATGCCTCAAAGAAAGATCTATTCGAAGCAACTGTCACTGGTTTGTGTTGGAAGCTGGATTGAAATTATTTAAAAAAACTCGCCTGATATCATGTATTTATGGTTGGCTGACTGGGTGCAGCACAAATATATGCCTGCTTATTCCTAAGTCCTAGATTTTTATACCAAGTTGGTTCATTACTTTGGTCAGTTTCTAAAGTTTGGTGCAACATTGGCATTGACAGCTGATCACGGCATGAGTGATAAATCAGATTTCCACGGTGCGCCTAATGTCGTTTGGCAACAATTTTTTCTTGATGCACAATTGGGAGCTAGTGTAGCGCAAGTAATTAGTCTTATTACCGATACATATGTCAATCACCATGGTTCCTTATTTGGTTTTGTGCGCGTGTGGTTCCGCGATTTCTTTGACCTTGCACTGGTGCAAGATTTAATTGTGTGGATTGAAGGGATTGAGTCGTGTAATTCAAAGGCGGACGCTTGTCGAATATATGATCTCCCCATCGAGGGTGAGGATAATATTGTCGCTATCGCTTAAAATAGTATTGCATTGGTTCGTCCGCACAGAAACACGACTTCAAAGGGCTACATGGTGATCGATTAAGAACTCATGGCGGCATTACCGATGCATTAGTGCCATTTATAGTCAGCGCTCCACTTATACAGAGATTTCTGAACAATACACATTTGGCTAATTTGAATAGTGACGCATTGTTTGATTAGGTGTTAAATAAAAAATAATTTATAAAGCGAATTCAGTGAGTAAGGCACTGATGTAATGCCCGCATATATATTGCGTTACAGCACATCCTAATTAGCCTATTAATTCAATAACGATTTAGTGTGATATTAAATCTGCTATTGCACGACTTGCATCATTGGTGTGCGGTGGGATCGATAGTAGTTCGCATAATAAGAGATAAACATCGATACTTTGCACTATCCCGATGGATTGGGGCTTAATACGCGGGCCATTAACAATTAAGAGACCATGCATATCTTGCTCGCTAGGGTTGTAACCGTGCTGGCCAGGTATGGTTTTGTTATTGCTATTAGCTGAGATTGTCCAGCCGATATCGGCAAGGCAGATTATATCGGGTATACGACGATGAGTACCGAAATTAAATGATTTGGGTAGCTCACTCTTTTCCCAGCATTTCATCCGTGGTTCAGTGTTTAAGGTTTTAAGGATTTCTGCGCGTTGCTCTTTGGGTGCTTGAAAACCTGCTAGTGGACCTAGCCATTCCCACATTAAGTGGGGATATTGTTTAGTCAATAGACTACCATTAATTTGGTTCTGGTTGGGCACTTCTGCCATACCATGGTCTGAAACGATCACTAGTGTAGTATTTTTTAATACATTCAATTGTTCTAGCCCCTTAATCAGGCGATGTATTGCATCATCGACGCGCTGTATGGCGCCATTGACTGCATTGCTGTTAGGACCAAACTCGTGCCCATAAGAGTCCACTTCGGAAAAATAAAGCGTTGCAAAGTCAGCGCGTTGGGTAGCGGAACGGTCTAGCCACGATAGTAGCTTATCGACACGTTGGATAGACGTCATAGAGTGTTCGTAAGGTAACCAATCCATAGGCTGTTTGCCTTGGATAGAAACTTCAGTGCCTGGCCAAAATAATGTGGAGGCAGTTTTATTGTGCTTAGCTAGGGTAATCCATATTGGTTCTGCTGCTGTCCACCATTGAGGGTTGGTAATCGCTTCACGGGATGAAAGCTTAAACACCTGGTTGGGTATTTGTAGGTCATACATAGTGTTGTTAACAATGCCATGATGATCTGCATGCAGTCCTGTCACGATACTGTAATGATTAGGGAAGGTAATCGATGGGAATGTGGATTGTAATCCCTTGGCTAGAAGTCCCTGCTCACCGAGTTGCAATAGGGTTTTTGAGTGGCCGCGATTTAAATATTCAGGTTTAAAGCCGTCGATGCTGATAAGTATTGTAAGTGGCTTATGTACTTCGTGCTGTGCATACGAAGTCGCTTGATTTAACGAGATAATGATGATTAAGTGTAAAATTTTATACATAATATTTAAATTTTGAATTGCTAGTGTAAATGAACAGTCAATTATTGAGACTATACTTCACTAAGCGTTTCAAATTGATGACGCAATTTTTTACGGACTTTTATAACGCACGCTAATTAAATTAGTAATATTAAATACACAAAATTTTAAAAATTGCACGCTATTCTGCGGGCATGTATAACTTTCCTACTAAGCCCAAGAAAAAAAGCCGCATCGAAATCATACCAATGATCGATGTGATGATGTTTTTATTAGTTTTTTTTGTATTGATTGGTTTAAATGTATTACCTAATGCTGGACTGCATCTGAATCTTCCCACATCAAGCACGACCAAACCTATTGCTATGCCGACGCGAATTGTGATTGGCGTACCAGTCAAAGGCGCTTATCAAATTGATGGCGAAGACGTTCAAGAGTTAAGTGGAATTGCTAATTTTATACAACTACGCAAGCAAAACTCATCCTCACCAGTCTCCATTATTATTAAAGGCGACCAAGATACACCTGTGCAACGACTAGTCGATGTGATGGATATATTGAAATCAAATGGCATCTCTGAAATTACAATTTCAGCCAAGAAAAAGGCCTGATTTTAAAAATGTATGCGCTAGATTTTAATGCATTGATTTACAGGCATCGCAATTGGATTTCCAATTTTTCAGGTCTGCTTTTTATTATTGTAGCATACGTGTTGCTTCATACTTTATCCCTGCAAAAGGTTGTCAACGAATTTGTGGACATGTCTGCAATGCTAGAAATTGCAGAAGACATTATTAAGCCACTCTCAGAAGAGCAGGTCCAACCAAAGCCTGATCCTGTTCAACCACCCCCTTTGACAATGCAATCTAAGCAAGCACCTGCTAAGCCTGAACAAATCATACAGAGCCCCACCCAATCGCAAGTACAGTCATCCAGAGAGTCCTCTGTGACAGACTCTCAGCCGCATTCTATTTCTCAAGAATCACCTAAAAGATCTGTGGAATCGTCAGCGCAGATACCACAAATGCAGACATCTCAGCCTGTTGTTGCAGCAGCATCTGCTGTTAGCCCCCCCGTGGTAAGTAGATCAAAATCTGATGACGTCCCACATCGATTTGAAGCGCAATTATTAGCTTATTTAGAATCAATTAAGCGATATCCAACGTCGCGCGAGGCTAGGCTGACACGCCCTTCGGGAATTACTAAGTTTTGGTTTGAATTGGGTCGCAATGGGGAATTGATCAATACGGGTGTGGCCCAGTCTTCTGGTTCTAATTTATTAGATTCTGAGGCCCTTCGAATCGTGCGTTCAGCCCGCTTTCCCAGTTTCCCAGAAAATTTCTACCCGAATGCGAGCTCACATCGATTTATTGCAGCTTATAAGTTTGATTTAAATGAGAAGTAAATCTTTAAATTTTGTTAACTACTTTACGGAGATTGTTATGTTTTTTAAATTACGTCCCCCTAACTTGATTACTTTATCAATGATTGCTATTGGCATCGTGACGCCAGCCATCGCACAAGACACTACAACCAATATTGGAACTGTTGTTGTCACCGGTGAAGGTGACTTATTAGGTAATGGTTTGATGATTGACGACGATTCAGTAAAAGGTAAAAGTACTATTACTCGTTCTGCTATTGAAAAGGAGCGTGCATCTATTAACCCTTTTCAGTTAATTAATTTATTGCCTGGTGTGAATGCTTCTAGTCATGATGCAACTGGATTGTTTGGCGGTAATCTTCGTGTACGTGGCTTCAATAGTGATCAGATGGGATTTACAATTAACGGCGCTCCAGTTAATGATTCGGGTAATTTTGCCGTATATCCACAGGAATATACTGACAGTGAAAACCTGTGTGAGTTATTTGTAACTCAAGGCGCTGCTGAAACCGATGCGCCACATGTAGGTGCATCTGGCGGCAATGTGGGTTTAGTTTCTTGCTCTCCAGAAGATAAAATGGGTGTTCGTTTGTCGCAATCGCTCGGTGATTTGCGCTTTAGTAAGTCGTTCATTCGGTTTGATACCGGTTTGATGGGTACTAGCAATCCGATAAAAGCATTTATCTCGTATTCAAAAGCAGAAGTGGATAAATTTAAGGGGTATGGCGGTGCAAATCGAGATCACATCGATGCAGGTCTGGATTTTAAGTTGACTACAGATACTAAATTTAGCGCATCATTGCTCTACAATAAAGCAGTTAATCATAATTATTTAACGCTGACTAAAAATGAGTTTCAAACAAACCCTTCTTTGGATTACACGAGTACTATCCCGCAGCACTTAACCAGTGGATCAGAGTCGGGAACAAGTTATTTCGGAACCAGTTCTACAAGTTTAACTACACCTAGGTCTAAGTTGGCTTATTATGGATATTCAATTAATCCATTTGAGAACTACTTATTTACATCGCGCCTTCAGTCACGGATTAACGATAAATTAACCTTATCTGCTGAGCCTTATTTCTGGTATGGCTATGGCACCGGCGGAACTCAACAGACGACGCTAACAGAAGGGGCTAGTTCTAGCTCGAAAATAAAATATGGGATTGGTGATATCAATAGCAACAGTGTTACGAGTGATGTTGTTGGTGTTTACCGCGGCAGTGTGACACAAACTAGCCGACCTGGAATAACTCTTAAAGCGAATTACGAAATTAATAATCATAAAATTTTAGCTGGATTATGGTTTGAAAGAGCGCGTCATCGTCAAACTCAACCAGGAACTACTGTAGATAATTATGGCAATATCGGTGATATTTGGTTAAGAAATAATTTAATTACTTATAATAATGGTGATACTTATATGGGTCGTAACTATTTCACTATTTCTACAGGGCAGTCGATATTTTTAACTGATACGATCAGCTTTAATAACAACAGATTTGAAGTGATTCCGGGCGTTCGTTACACCTCGATTAATCGTGATTTTTATAATTATGCATCTAGTGGCACTGGTATGGGTGCTGATTATAACGTCAGTAAAACTTATGCTAAATTATTACCTTCCTTAGGTGCTCGATTTAAAGTTGACGATTCTTGGCAGGCATTTGGAAATGTAACTGAAAATATGCGTGCGCCGTCGAATTTTGTGCAGGCCGGGTGGGTTAGCGGTGGCACTTATTCTAACGGTGTGTTAAGTGGGTATTCATTAATACCCAATAACTCGATCACAAAGGAGACCGCCACGAATTACGAAACCGGCGTTCGTTACGGCAATCGTCTCGTTAAAGCTTCTGCAACCGTGTTTCAAGTTGATTTCAAAAATCGACTCTCTTACGCATACAACCCAGATACAGCTACAACCACGGATTACAATGTGGGCAGCTCTAGGGTGCGTGGTTTAGAATTACAAGCAGGTACTACACCGGTTAATGGTTGGAGTGTGTTTGGTTCGGCAACTTATATTGATAGCATAATGTTGAATGATTTTAAGTATAGCAGCACTACTACCTTGGCCACTACTGGTAAAACTTTCCCAGATACACCTAAATACATGTTAGGTGGATCTTTGCAATATACCAGTGGTCCTTTTCTTGGCGCACTTTCTGCTAAATACAATGGAAAGCGCTATACCACTTTAATGAATGACGAGTATATAGATCCTTATACTGTATTAGATCTGAGTATGGCTTATCGTTTCTCTTCTAATGCATTTATTAAAAAGCCTACTATACGCTTAAATGTTTCAAACTTGTTTAACGAAAAGTATTTGCAAGCCAATTCTGGAAGTGGATCTAGCATTACTACTACTACAAATACTAGCGTTTCTGGATATGGTACGCCGACCTATTATGTTGGTGCACCTCGATTTACAAGTATTGCGTTTAGCACTGAGTTTTAATCAAAAATGATTGTTCTTTTACATAGACTGTCTTTTGGTTTGATGTTTTTATCTGCTTTAATCATGGTTGTTGTGACGATTGAACGATTAATATTTTGTAACGTTAATTTAAAGTCGTCACAACATGCTATTGATGTAGTGGGTACTCAGGTGTTTTTTTCTGGCCAAATCCAAGGTGCTGATCTGATTTCAAATTTTCTACGGGAAGTAGTATCTGATCAGCATCAAGCCCTAAATAAGGAGCAGCGTATTAACGTTCGAAATTCTTTTTTCATCTCGATACAGAAGAGTTTAAATCATCGAATTTGGATTATTGATACACTTGTTACAGCTGCCCCTTTAATGGGGTTGTTAGGCACTATATTTGGTATTGTCGACACTTTTTTGGCCTTATCATCTTCGGGTATGTCTGACCCCGCTGCAGTAAGTGCCGGCATTGGTACCGCGCTTTATGCAACTGCTTTGGGTATCTCGATTGCACTGGTTGGCATATTTGCTAACAATTACTTAAATGATCAAATCGAGAAGATTTGTGAAAATACTAAAATTCTCATACTGCGTTTGTAGATGGTATTAGTTTGGAAAATAGACGCTATTAAAATAGTAATTTGTGTTTTGTAAATATAAAACCATTTCCACCGCAGCCTTCAACTGGCTTGGGCTACTGTAGAGATAGGCAGCGTTAGTCGTTATGCTGCGATGGCCAGCCAAAATCTTTAGGATGTGTATGGCAGTGCCTTTGTTGGCTAGGGATGTTAAAAATGTCCTCCGTCCGCTGTGGCTACTTGCACCTTCCAACCCAGCGCCTTGGTATAAATGGGCAAATGTCTGTGTCAAAGTGTTGGCACTAAATTCTGACTTTATCGACTTCTGCGTGGCAAAGAACGGATAATCCCTGTCCACACAACGGGCGCTATCTGCATAATCCTGCAATGCCCGCTTTAGTTTAGTGTTAACAAACACTGTGCGTGCATGTCGACCTTTGGTCATATATGCCAGTAGCCTGATCTCATCTTTGACCAGTCCCTCATGGGAGATCACATCTGACCAGCGTAGCGCTGCCACCTCACCAATCCTTAAGCAAGCCCAATGCGTCAGCAACATCATGGCCCGATTGCGCACTGCATGTTTACGGGTGTCAATGTAGCTTATCAATTGGCTAAATTCTTCTGAGCTCAGTGTCCTTGCTTGTGCCATATTGTGCATTCCCCCTTGTCTAATTACACACATTATGTGATCAATTTTGGAAGAGTACAACCGGAATCTGGCCTACTTATCCACAGGATTTTCATAAAAATAGGCAAAAAAGCAGGGGGGCTGTGGATAGAATTTTCGTGAAAAAATCACTCAATGATTTCAAACAGATAACCTCGAAATGTATGAATAAGTAACTTTTCATACATTTTTTATCGATTACAAGCTGCAGATTTGTAAAAAACGTCTACAGCGCATTGACATTAAACCAGCTACACAAGCACCCAAAGCATACAATCGACGTGCTGTAGATATGCTGTTGCTTGTTTAATCCGCCAGAGCAATAGTGGAGGGCGCTTGCAAGTCTAGTTTCTCGATGTGATTGAGTGTGTTTATTAAGCCAACTTAGCTCAACTGTAATTGTCGTGATAACCCGATAAGCAACCAGGTCTTTGGTTGTCCATTTCGTCAAAAGGTACAACACTGTGTCTTTGACAACGGGAATCACATATGGATCACATGCGACGTAAAAGACTAGATGCAAGAGAGTTAGCCCAATTCACGGGCACTGCAGCACACTACAGATTAACCCCCAAACACCTGCTTACTGATGGCACTAAGTTTCTAGCAGAACGTGCGGCTTGTTATTGGATCATGGATGCGATTGCCAGCCACTTATCCGAGATCGGTACTAATGATTGGTTTGTGCTGGTTAAAGTAGAAGTGCGCTCACACATCGCACTAATGATCTATGAAGATGGTAATGGACATGAGCACGCACGACAAGAGATTCCCTATACGGATTTCCCCTTGGCACGCTTGCAGCTGTATGCCTGCTGGGATGGCACCCATTGGGTGATCATGCTGACCAGTGAATACTAGACCTTAACTGGTCCGGACACGATGCTGTGGAATCCATAGATCGCCCATAGCAACCAGCGTGCATCGATGACACTCATGGCGCGGACCTCTGTTTTGACCACTTGGCTGCGGTTATTAGATTGAGCCTTTATAGATGCTTGATATGTCTGCATCAGTTATTTATCTAAAGCATTAGGAATACATAGCAATATTCAAGGTATATACTCGATTAATGTCTGCGTGATTCAATAGATGAGGGACTCGTCTGGATCTATATCTATGTACAGATTAGATCAATTATCAGGCAATCGGGTTATTTCAACTCATGTGCTAGATAACTATAAGATAACAATACTATAAGCGCATGACTTTTTGGTGTTAGCTTCATACCCTGCGTTTTCTAGCTAATGGCTTCCAGGAAAATGGGTTAGGATCAGAACTATATCTTTTCCGCATGCACAATACTTTCTAGCGCTATTACACGCTCTACGGACTACTATACTTCAACACGAAAAGGCCGCATAATCATTTGTGCTAGCCTCTCAAACCTTCAACTGCCAACGGGACAATGCCTACGCATGTGCTGTCCTTTGTATACATAATCATAATATGGTAGCTATTAAAGAGGAAAAATTAATTTGCACAAATCACTTTTGTGGACGCTTACGGCGATAATTTCCTGTACGCTGGGCTTTGCACTTGCATTACCTAAAGGAGATTATTCTATGCAGCCCAACCGCATGGTCTTGCCCGGTATTGCAGGTAGCTCCAGCCATTGTTTGGCTCGTGCTATTGCGCAGCGCTTTACCGAGGCATAGGGCCATTAGATGGCGATCGAAAAACGGTCGTAGCGGGTTATCAAATCTGCAGTTTTCAAGATCGATTGAAGAGCGCTTAGGTAATAAGGAGATGAATATGATGAAGCG
>Ga0114971_10001757_pt1 | contig 14763 bp, 8 predicted proteins | sample M_140625_MF_Meta_FD_87320 | JGI IMG/M metagenome (GOLD analysis project Ga0114971, IMG submission 87320) | Freshwater microbial communities from Lake Montjoie, Canada to study carbon cycling - M_140625_MF_MetaG | ecosystem: Environmental > Aquatic > Freshwater > Lake | place: Lake Montjoie... | reverse complement strand
CCGAATTATAGACCTGTTTTTTGCGCTACAACTGAACTTTTTCCTCGCCTATCACATCCGCCGATCGCCGGTTTTCTTCCTTTCACTGATGAAGAATCGGTCGACTGTCGTTGAGGGCTAGGCCTGCGCTTGCCCCACAGATTTGGTCTAGCACATGGGGCGGAGAGATTTTGAGTATGAGGCATGATATAGCTGCATGATTTTCACCATAGGTTTCCAGATGAAACCGCCTAAGTAGAACTTCATACTATCGTGGCAGTGGATTGCCGATTCTTATCTCGTCGGATCAGGGACTTCAAGAAAGCGCTGATCGAATCGAAGAACGTGAAAACTGAAAAAAGAGCCCCCTGTGCGTAAGTATCTGGATTCGCGCGAACAGTTTCCCTGAGAAATTAAGCGCTCCGCGTTTAGAAACAAAGTTAGTCCGAATTATTCATGCGCTCATCAAATGTCGCATTAGTTCCGTTACGCTACTATGTCTTCCTCCGCCAACCTCCACGCGCGATTGCATTCCGGGGTAAATGACATCGCGCCGACAAAGAGGCCCGTGAAGAGCAAGTCGCCCGCAAGAGTATTGCGGAAGAACCAGAGCGTGGGCGGGAATTCGGGGTGCCCCAGCGTAAGCGCCTGCCACCAACCACCTGCGGTGGCGGGGTAGTAGGCGTCCGCGGCCCACGAGGCCGTGTTCGTGACGAAGTAGAAGACGAGGGAACTGCCTAGCGTGCCCGAGAGCAAATTCGTCACGCTGGGCCGAAGTGCGACCAGACGGCCAAAGCAGAGCGCCACGCCGACGCAGGCAGCGCGGAGCAGCGTTTCGGTGAGCGTCCAAGTGTAGCCGAAAACGGTAGCATGGTAGTGGTTGAGCCACAGGTCCGAGAATCCAAGCGCCGCGAGAGGCACGAGGCCCCAGCGCCAGTTGCGCAAGTAGACTGCGCCGCAAAATGCGAGCGCCGTGACTGGCGCGACATTGAATAGCGCCGGATGATATACCGATGCGATCCGCCATAGCGCGGCCAAGAAAATCAAAGCGGTGGCGAGGAGCATAGTCTTCATTGGAAATAGTGCTGTTACTCGAATCTAACTGCGATGGCAGACCGGGCGGATGCGACCCGGCAATCCGGCATCGCGGGGCCCGCTTCCTGGGAAATTGCACGCGATGTCCCCCGCCGACAGCATTCGCGCTATGGCTGCTGTCGCCTCTTCGTCGTTCGAAATGGTCACATCGGCCCTTTCGAGCAGAAGCAGCTGAACAGGAGGCCGATTCGGAACAGGGTTGGACTCATGTTCGATCAGGGTTTCAATTGTTAAACCTCACGCCTTCAGTCCGTGACCGAAGGGATAGGTGCTGGAGATTCTTACGGGCAGTTGGCCTTGCGGCTTCAACTCGCCGAAGAGCACATCAACCGCGGCGGTAATGGAATCAGTGGCGTCGCTGAAAGTGCAGACGGAGAAGACGGGCTTGGGCAGGTCGGCCATGACGTACGGATTGCCGAAGTTCAGCAGTGCGAAGTTTCGTCCGGCGGCGGAAGTGCGATTAATGAGTTCGCGATACGGCTTTGCAACTTTGATGGCGTCTTCCACATAGGCGCGCACGCGCGTGAAGAGACCGAAAACAACAACATCGGCCGTTCGTGCAGCGGAAAAGGCGCGCTCGATCTCCTCCGGCTTCATCATAGTTGAAAGGACGATTACCTGCGCTCCCGGTACGCGCTGCCGCAGTTGTTCGTTAAGATGATGATTGGTCGGCGAGTGGCGGAAGGCGTTGTCTTCGTCAATCGTCGAGGCGCTGCCGTTGCTGATGACGAGGATGTTTCGCTTTGCTTCTGCACGCAGGGTGCCGTTGTTGTTGACCAAGAGCGTGACGCCTTCCCTTGCGATGCGGCGGGCAACGGCGGCGCTGGCCTTAGTGGCGAAGACCTCGGGAATTTTCTTCGGGTCCACGAGACGTTGCTCGAAGAGCCCGAGTTCCTGCTTCAACCTCCATACGCGGTTCGTCGACTGCTTGACCTGTGCGAGCGGGATGCGCCCTTGGCGCACGGCGCGGGCGAGTGCATCGATCGTGATCTTCGGATCAGAGTTGTAGTCTTGCAGAATCAAATCGTGGCCAGCGGCCACGGTACGGATCGCAGCTTCCTCGACGCCGTAGTTATCCTTAATGGGCCGCATCGTCAGGCTGTCGGACATGATGACGCCCTCGTAGCCGATTTTCTCGCGGAGCAGGCTGGTGATAATCTTGCGGGAAAGTGTCGCAGGAATGTTTTCCTGCTCCAGCGCCGGATAGTGGCAATGGTTGGTGCAAATAACACGGCCTAATCCGCGCCGAATCAGTTCGGTAAACGGCTTCAATTCTACGGCTTCTAGTTCGGCGAGACTGCGCACAGCTTCTGGCATCTCGATATGCGAATCGCCACGCGTGGCCCCATGCCCCGGGAAGTGCATGAAGATGGGCGCGGCACCGCCATCGATGGTGCCCTGCGCCAGCGCCGCGCCGAGCGTGGTCACCAGATCCGCATCATCGCTGATGCTGCGCAGATTGATGATGGTGTTGTCTGGATTCAGGTTCACATCGAGCACCGGCGCACCGGCGAACTGAAACCCGAGCGCGCGTGCTTCCACGGCCTCGATGCGCCCGGCTTCGCGGGCCAGTTCGGCATTGCGCGCGGCCCCGAGCCGCATCGTCTGCCCAAGCCGAACCTCTGTACCTCCGCCGTAGCAGACGCCACCCCAACCGAAAAACAGTGGGATAGGAGAGAGCCTCTGGTACTTGTTGGTGAACTCTGCAACTTGGCCCGGCGAAAGGTTAGTTAACGACGGAGTCATTCCGGCGATGATTCCCTGTTTCGCGTATTTCTCCATCAATGACCAGTCCTGGAGGCGCGCGATGACCAACTGTCCCACTTGTTGTTCAAGCGTGAGTGAGTCGAAAGTAGGTAACGGATTAGCCGCATTTGCCTTCGGCAAGAGCGGTGGCAGAAGAGGGGTGCTTGCAGCTATGGCGAGGTTTCGTAGGAACTGCCGGCGTGAGTGCATATGGGTTGTTTCGTACATGAGGTGGTTGGGGCGGACGTGTTTTCAGCTTGGCGCTAACTTGTGCCGGATGCGGGAATTCGGTGGGGAAACTTCCAATAGGCCGATGTATGGCATCATCCTTCTCGGTGAAGCTTGTACGGGTAGACGTTGGCGCTGTTCCACTGGCAGACATAGAGGTCGTCCAAGTCATCTACGCAGACATCGTGGCAGTTGCAGAACACCGGTTGATCCTGCAGCATGGGCTGAAGTCGATCCTCCAAGTAGTGCGGGGTACGGCCACCGGGGTTTGAGACAACGCGATTCTCTTTGTCGAGAATGGTGATGAAGCCACGGTTTTGCCACATGCGGAAGTCATCTGGCCTTATGCCGAAGCAGACTGCGGAATAGAGGTAGTCATCCTTTATGACCGCACGGTTCAGGTATGCCCCAGGGAGGTAGACGCTACGAACGAAGGTGCCGTCGAGAGTAAACCAACTGAGTTCGTTACGAATCCTCTCAGTGCATATCAGGAGGGGGATATCACCCCGCGGATCCAGTGCGACCCCGTGAACCTGCATGAACTTCGCCGGATTACCTGGCAATACTCCGCGGCCGCCGAACTTGCCAATATATTCGCCGTCGCTACCAAAACGCAGAACATGCTGCGATCCGTATCCGTCAGCCACGTAAATGTCGCCGTTTGGCGCGACGGCTGTCTCGGTGGGAATGTAGCTGTCCTTGATGGTATACGCTCCAACTTCCGCGGGATGCGGCAACTCAAGTGCGATTTTCCCGTTGAGCGTCGTCTTTATAACACGCCCATCCGTGTCTGTGATGTAGAGAAATTCTTGTCCCGATGCCTCCCGATTCCAAGTTAGGCCATGCGCTCCGCTCAAACCGAGCGTCCACCAGCCCTGAACCGCACCCTGTCGGTCAAAGATGAGCACGTTATTCTGCGGGTTGTTGGTCAGCAGGAAGAGCCTCCCGTCGCCGGTCTGGACCATTTCATGACAATCTAAGACCGCCAACTTTGCAGGGTCCGCCTTGCACCAGAGTTTATCCACGCGGTAGAGGAGGTCGCCATGTCCGATCAACAGGTCATGGAATTCCGGCGCAGCCCGACTTACGTTGCGGGTACTCACGTCGCTTTCCGGAATCAAATTTCCGTCATGCGTGAGGGAGTGAGGTATTGAGCTTGAGATTTGAGCGTCCATCCATGAGCGGCGTTCTCGACTATGGCGGATTCGTCGGCGTCGAATCGACGGCCGCTCTGGTGTGATAATTTGCCTGACAAATAAATAGTCAATACTTTTTGGCGCACTGGTGAAGCGCATGCGGTGGAATGGACGCTTGGCGCAAACCGCAATGGACAACGTTCGCAGCTGAGGCCTTAGCGCGCTCGGGTGAGGGAAGGTTGGAGGGGCAAACGTCTTTGACACCGCAAGACCTGACCAGCAGAAGTGGAGGAACCTCTACGCTCCGACTTCTGTTCTTGCTCTTGCTTGCGCAGGGTGCCGCCGCCGCCGTCAATGTCGCGCAGACCAGTTCCGCGGTGTCGGCGCCAACGTTGACCGCTGACGGGCAGCAGACTGGAACGGTCACCGGTCGGGTCCAGAATGTGGCCACCGGACAGTTTCTCAACCAGGCACGGGTCACAGTCAAGGGTACGAACCAGATCGTCTTCACCGACAAGTTCGGAGTGTTCAGGTTGATCAACGTGCCGAGCTGGCCCGTCGCGCTCGAGGTCTTCTACACCAACCTCGATCCCGCCACGATCACCCTCATCGTACCGCCGGGTGCCATCGTGGGGCGCGATATCGACCTCACGAGCGTGGCGCGCTACGGCAAGGACGCCAGCACGGTGAAGCTCGATGCCTTCATCGTTACCTCGGACCGCGAGACCGATGCGCAGGCCATCGCCACAAACGAACAACGCTTTGCTCCTAACCTCAAAAACGTCATGTCCACCGATACCCTCGGCGACGTGCTCGGCGGGAGCGTGGGCGAGTTTCTCAAGTTCATGCCGGGCATCACGGCCGAATACGACAATGTCGATATCGCGAGCATTTCCGTGCGCGGCATCGGCGGTGGAATGACGGCCGTCACCGCGGACGGGGCATTCTCGTCTAATATCTGGAATAGTTTTACCCGCGCCGTCGATGTGCGCAGCATAGGGCTGAACGATATCTCGCGCATTGAGTTAACCAAGGTTCCGACGCCCGCAACCCCCGCCGACTCGCTGGCCGGTTCCGTGAATCTGGTGAGCAAAAGCGCGTTCGAGCGCAACGGTCGCCAGCTCCGCTACGGTGTCAATCTTGTCGGCAACCATGAGAATCTGACGTTGAAAAAGACCCCGACGTCTTTCCTCGATCGCAACACCTACAAAATTCTCCCGGGCGTAAACTTCGATTTCACCTGGCCGATCTCGAAGACATTCGGCCTGGTGATTGCGGGAATGAGCACCAACATCTTTACCGAGCAGCATTTCACCCGCAACACTTGGGGGACTTCCGGAACCGGGACCAACGCCGTGAACGCTTCCAACAGCAGTCCCTTTCTGCAGACGTACTACCTTTTCGACGGCCCGCGAAACCTCACACGAAACACCCTCAGTCTGAAGTTCGACTGGAAAGTGACCCACAACTCGGTGCTATCCCTCAGCCACATGGCGAACCGGTCGGTGACGCGCCAAGGCAACCTGACAATGCAGCTTTCCACCGGCACCACCGGCACGCCGACGCCGGTCAACGGCGTGCCGATGACGTGGGGGCCGACCTTCACGCGCGGCGCCACCGGTCGCGGCGCGCTCCAAAACGCCTGCAGCTTCGGGCGCGTCGATCAGCTCACCGACACCACGAATCTGACCTACCGCTATGACGACGGCCGGTGGAAGATCGAGGGAGGGGTGAGCCGGTCGGCATCGACGACCAAGCGGCGCCTTGATGGAGATGCCCCCGATAGCGGGTACTTTGCGCAGGTGATCGCCACCAACATGAATCCGGTCCGGATAAACTTCTTCAACATTACCCCGGACAAGCCGGATGGGCTCGAGGTGTTCGACAACAGCGGCCAGCCGGTGGAGTGGCGAGAGATCTCGAACTTTCGCGGCACCACGGCAACCAACTCGTTCAGCACCCTTCGCAACCAGTACAATAACGGCTACCTCAACCTCTGCCGACGTTTCGATCTTCTCCCTTTCCCGACCGCCCTACAGATCGGCGGCTCGCAGCGCGTTCAGACATTCGATACGAACATTCAATCCATCGGCTGGACCTTCAACGGTCCCGACGGCGTCTCCGGTGCGACTGCCCCGATGCAACCGTACGTGATGCAGGTCTACAAGAACATGGATTCACACTACGGGTTCGACGGCGTCCAGTGGTTGTCCCCGTCTCGCGCGTGGCAGGCCTACCTGCAGAACCCGAGGCTCTATACCCAGACGCTCGCCCAGCAGTTTGCGGCGGAGAATAACAAAAACTCGTAGGGTCAAGAAACTCATGCGGTCTCTCGGTGATAGAATTTCAGGCGGCCACCAGGCGCTCGCGGGTTGGGATCTTACCGGATCAACTGCCGATCCGGTCGACGGTCGCCGAGAGCCGCCGCGCGGGTATGAGCCCGCATTTCACTAAAAATTCCGCTGTGTCGGAAAGGACCGATTCTGGCCCGAATCGAAGATCAGGAATTTGCGTAACTTAATCGAACGCCGAAGTCGTTGATTCCAGTTTCACGCGAACCCGGTGTTTCGGTGAGGTTGGATATTGGAACGGCCGAAATTCGGGCGCGGCATGGGACCCGCTGATCAGAGAGACGCCCGTTTTTCGGCCAAAGAACGGCCTTCTGTATCAAGTACTGCTCGGAATCAAACGCTGGCTTTACCGGCGTTCGCCCCGTGCCGACCGGGCCAAGTGCAGGGACTATCCCAGAAGGGACTGCTGCGGTCGCCGTAATACGCGGTCAGGGCGGTGTCCATAACCAGGGATGTCCGGCGCGCGGAGATTCCTGTGCTTGGGCAGTGGTCGCGTCCCAATAAGTCATCGACCACCTGCTGGATCAACGGCTGCTGAACGTGGGTTGGATGGGCGATTTCAACGGATTCCGTGCCTTTTTCTGTGGTGAGTCGGAGCGGGACGTTATCGAAGGTGGAGTACTCAATGCAGCCCTCGGTCCCGGTGATCCGGCAGATATCGCGGGCCACCCCGGAGGCAAAATTCCAAGTGGCAGCGCCAAGCACGCCGCCGGCGGAGAAATGCAGGGCGACCGAGTCCTCCGCATCTTGGGGCGTGGCGCGGTTGACAGCGCGGCCTTGGACGTGCTCCAGAGGGCCAAGAAAAAAGTCGAGCAGATCGAGCGCGTGCGAACCAAGATCGAGAAACAGTCCGGCGCCAGCGGACGTCACATTCGTTCGCCAACCGGCGTCACTTCGGTGGGCGGAGGACGCAAAGTGATAGTCCACGCCGGTGATTCGACCGATTGTCCCGGCAGTGATCCATTCCTTGACCTGGCAAAAGCGAGGTAGGCCACGGCGATAGTAGGCGACGTAGAGGGGCACTTCACGCTTTTGAAAGGCGGTGACCATGCGGTCGCACTCCGCTGCGGAGCGCGCCATCGGCTTCTCTACGTACGCCGGTTTGCCGGCGGCGGCGACTTGCAATGCGTAGGAAAGATGCGAGTCAGGCGGCGTGGCAATGTAGATCGCGTCTACCTCCGGGTCGGCGATCAGCTGTTCGGCGCTGTCGTACCAGCGGGGCACGCCGTGACGCCGCGCGTAGTCGGCCGCAAGGTCGCGGTTACGGCGCATGACGGCGACTAGGCGAGAGCGCTCGGCCAAGCGGAAACCCGGACCACTCTTAACCTCGGTTACGTCACCACATCCGATGATACCCCAGCGCACGACTTGAACGTTCGGACGTTGCGGCGTGGAGGGAAAGGCGAACGGAAGAGGAGGAGAAAGTTGCATGTCGGAAACGGATTAAGCCCATGCGTCGTCTGATGTGAGGGTGAGCACTGAGCTTAAGATAAGGTCAGCTTGGGAGTTTCTGACCTCGCGTTTCGGGAGCAAACCAGATCACGACCAGACCGACGAGGTAGATCAACGTGATGACCGCTCCGGCTTGGGCGTAGTCGCCATCGAAGTGTTGCATCAGGGAGCCCATCTGCAGGGCGCCGCCAGCCGCGAGGATGCGACCGGCGTTGAAGGAGAGCCCCTGCCCAGTGGCGCGCACGCGCGTGGGAAATAATTCCGGCAGGTACAGCGGGAACCAACCATAGAAGGCGGCGGTGATGCCGCCGACGAGAAACGTAATTGCAAGGAAACGGCCGTCGTAGGTGTCAAAGCCGCGGAAGAGCCAAGCGCAGGATCCGAGGGATAGCAGGCAGAGGATGAAATACCCTTGCCGCCGGCCGAGCAGGCCTCCCCACCAGCCGCCGAGCAGGCAGCCGACTACCGCGCCCAGCGCCGAGTTAATCTGCGTGTAGGCCTTGGCGTTGTGGTCTTTCAGTTCACCAGCCCGTTTCACCACGGCGGGGGACAGAGCTTCGCCGTCCCGCAACGCGTTGGTTCCCGTCGGGGAGAGTTCGGCGAGCGCTACCTGCACGCTCGCCCGCTGGGCCATTTGATCGGCCCAGAGCGGCAGCCATTGCACCGAGCCCCAGGTTCCGATGAGGGCGACCGAAGCCAAGATCATCGCAAGAAAGGTGGAGCGCAGCAGGGGTGGCCGGAGCACCTCGCGCAGAGGCTCATGACGGTCAGTCGAACGCTGGCTTTCCTGCCAGCGTTCTGATTCCGGCACAAAGATTCTCACGAAAAAGGTCAGGAGGGCCGGAGCCGCACCCACGAGGGCGATCCAGCGCCATGATTCCGTCGTGACTTGCACAAAAAGCCCGATCACCGCGATGAGCGCGAAGCCCACGTTGGCGGCGGCGCCGATCACGCCCGCCAGCCACGGGCGGTGTTTTTCCGGCCACACCTCCATGACCAAGGCGATTCCGAGCGACCACTCCCCGCCCATGCCGAGTGCAGCAATGAAACGGGTGATCAGCAGATGCCATGGTGATTCGGCGAAGTAAACCAAACCGGTGAATAGTGAATAACAGAGAATGCTGATCGCCATGGCCCGCACGCGGCCGATCCGATCGCCCAGCCATCCGAAGAGCACCCCACCGCCGGCGGCGCCGATAAGGAACGCGGCGGTGATGTAGCCCATCCATTCTCCGACGAATGCGTCCGAGGCCCCCAATCCGAGGGTCTGCTGCATTTGCTGCAAGGCGGGCCGCGCGATCAACGGAAACATCCCCATTTCCAATCCATCGAACATCCAGCCGAGAAAAGCGGTGATCAACACGATCGCCAATTTCGGCTTGGCCTTTGAGTAGGGCGGTGTGGCTGAAGGTGAAGTAATCATGGCGAACGGGCAGTTGTGGGAGCGGGAGGGGAGGGGGGGCGAGATTCGGCGTCGGTGCCGAGGTTGGCCCGAAAGGTTTCGGCTCGGATCTTCGCCTCCAAGGCGGCCATCTCCGTTCGCCAGCGGGCGATTCGGCGGTGATCGGTCTGCTTTTGCCCCAAGCGGGCCGCGGCTTCGGCGCTGACTTGCGTCTGCCACAGGTAAAGCGAACGCAGGCGGGGCAAGCTCTCGAGTGCGGACAGGTCAGCATCGGTCAGACGCGTGCCGTGGAGATTGAGGGTTTCGAGCTGGGACAGCCCCGAGAGGGCCCGCAGGCCGGTACCCGTTATGGCGGTGCGATCCAATTGGAGCCTTCTTAAGTTTTTCATGGCCGCCAGCGCACCGAGACCCGCGTCGGTGACCCCGGTTTCGCCAAGATCGAGCCAGTAAAGCGCGGGCGCGATCGGTGCAAGGGCCGCGAGCTCCGCATCGCCGAACGCCGTTAGCTTCACGCGCGCATTCGCGGCCAGCCACGGGCCATCCTGGGTCAAGGGCCGCAGAAGGACGCCGAGGCGTTGTTCCAGCGCCGCCGCCGCGGCCAGCACGACGGCGCGGTCCGGCGTGGGTTCCCGAACCCAGCTGAGCCGGGTGGCAAGTCGCTCGAGGATCAGGGGAGGCGCTTCGATTGCGGAGACGCGAACATCGAACGGCGCACCCACATCGATCCACCATTCCAGCAACGTCAGTTCGTCCTCGGTCAACTGCGGTTTTCCCTTGGGCGGCATGTGTTGTTTGGCTTCGAGCGGCAGGTGGGCGCGCTTGATCAGCAGGCTGCCGTGGGCGTCGCCGGGCTTGAAGGACGGGCCTGATTTCCCTCCCTGAACGAGGAACTCGCGGGTGTCGTAGCGCAGATCTCCCTGGCTCTTGCTGGCACCGTGACACGAAACGCAGCGCTGCTGAAGGATGGGGTGAATAACGTCGTCGAATAGCCGCGTGTCTTCCGCTCGGGTGGGAGCGGGGGAGGCCGCGGCGACGGTGGAAAGCGACAAGTACGACTCGCCGTGGGTGAGAGTGCCCCCGGCGTGTCCGGCGAACCCGAGCAAGGCCACGCTGACGGTGAGGCCGGCGGCGTAGGCGCCCGGACGGTGGCGGAGGAAATAGAGGACCGCGGTTGTGGCGGCGAAGCCGACGCCCAGCCACCGGTGGCGTTCGAGGAGTGTGTCGTCGTAGTCCCCGGAGCCCGCCAGCAGCCAGCCGAAGCTGGCGGTGGTCGCGGCGCCGAGAAAACCCAGGCTGAGGATCCAGCTCCGCTGCTGCGCGGTGAGCCGGGGGCCGCCGGGGAAGGCGCCTGCGAGTTCGATTACCGCCAGCAGAATGAACAGTCCGATGGGCAAATGGGCCGCAAGCGGATGCAGGCGACCAGCCAGTTGAAGCCACGGCTCCATATTCAGAAAGTGCAGAGCGGGGAACCCGCCGCGCCGCGGCCCATGCTGGGAGGGACCCTCACGTCAGAATCCCTTGGGCAACTCGACCGTGGACGTCGGTCAAGCGAAAGTCCCGGCCTTGATAGCGGTAGGTCAGGCGCTCGTGGTCGATCCCGAAGGCGGCCAATAGGGTGGCGTGCAGGTCGTGCACATGCATGTCTTGACCGTCCGGCAGGTAGCGGTAGCCAAGTTCGTCGGTCGATCCCCAAGTAATGCCCGGCCGGATACCGCCCCCGGCCATCCAAACGGAGAAGGCGTTGATGTGATGATCTCGGCCGGTGCCTTGTCCCATCGGCGTGCGTCCGAACTCACCTCCCCAGATGACCAAGGTGTCCTCGAGAAGCCCGCGCTGCTTGAGATCCTTGACGAGGGCGGCGGAAGCCTGATCCACCAGCTTGCAGGCAAGCGGAAGGTTCTTGTCGATTTCCGAATGGTGGTCCCAGCCGCGGTGATAGAGTTGGACGAAACGAGTGCCGCGCTCGATCAGACGCCGGGCGAGGAGGCAGTTGGAGGCGAAAGATCCGTCGCCAGGTTCCTTGATGCCGTAGAGATCGAGGGTCGACTGTGGCTCGCGGCGAAGGTCGGCCAGCTCCGGCACGCTCGTCTGCATCTTGAACGCCAGCTCGTACTGGGCGACTCGGGTCTGGATTTCCGGATCGAGCGTGCGCTCCGCGCAATAGCCATTCAGTTCAGCCAGCTCATCGATCAACTGCCGCTGCAGGCTCTGGCAGATGCCGTCAGGATTTCCGACGTAGTGAACCGGCGTGCCTTTGCTCTGGAACTGCACGCCTTGAAATTTGCTGGGCAGGAAACCGGCGGACCACTGGCGGGCGGAGATCGGCTGGTCGTTGCCCGGACCGTTGGACATTAGCACCACGTAGCCGGGCAGATTGTCGGCTTCGGCGCCGAGACCGTAGAGCATCCACGAGCCAAAGCTGGGCCGGCCCTTGATGATCGAACCCGCGTTCATGAACGCATGCGCCGGGTCGTGATTGATCTGATCGGTGTGCATCGACCGTACGATGCAGAGTTCGTCCGCGATGGTCTGGGTGTGCGGCAGCAGGTCGCAGATCATCTGTCCGCTGAGGCCGCACCGGGAAAACGTGAAGGGCGAGCCGCGGGCCCGCAGGCCGCCCCGCTCATGTTGGAGCTGCGCGAGCTGCTGTCCCTCGGTGAAAGCGGCCGGAAACGGCTGGCCGTGCAGGGCGTTCAGCTTCGGCTTGGGGTCAAACGTCTCCACGTGTGACGGCCCGCCGGCCATGGAGAGCTGGATGATGCGTTTGGCCCGGGGCAGGAAATGGGGCGCGGGCAGGATCCCGCGCCAGCGACCGTCGTTGACCGGCGAGCCGGCCGCAGCAGAAAGTGCTCGCGGGGTCAGCAGCGAACCCAGAGCCAGCGTGCCGATGGCTTGGGCGGATTTGCCCAGAAAGGTGCGGCGCGACCATGCAATCTGCCGCTGACGGAGAAAGGAAAAATTGGGCGGTGACATGGGTACGGGGCCTGAGTGCGGACTGGGTCAGTAGCGCATGATCGTTTCGTTGAGATTGAACAAGACGCGGGTGAGCGCAGTCCAAGCCGCAAGTTCGACGCGGTCGATTCCGGGCGGGACGGAGCTTAGGCCGATCGAGGTGAAGGCGGCGGCGTCTGCGGGTCGCGCACGGAACACGGAGATTTGCTGATGGTGAAATTGCTCCAACGAGGCCCGTTCCCGGGATTCGGGTGGGCGGCCGAGAGTGCGCAAAAACGCCAGATCGAGCCGTTGGGCGGGCGGCACATGCAGGAGCGACTCGGCGAAGACTCGGGCGGCCTCGACGAAAGAAGGATCGTTGAGCAGGGTCAGCGCCTGCTGCGGCGTGGTGGATTCGGTGCGGGCTGCGGTGCACTCCTCGCGGGCCGGCGCGTCGAAATTCGCCAGCATCGGATGTAGGAAAGTGCGCTGCCAATGCTGGTAGAGACCACGCCGATACTGACGTTCATCACGGTCCGCCACGTAGTCGCGCAGGGGAAAGTTCAACTGCTCGTAGTAGCCCGCAGGTTGGTACGGCAACGCGCTGGGACCGCCGATTTCGCGGTGGAGCAGCCCTGCGACGGAAAGCGCGTGGTCCCGAATGAATTCGGCGTCCAGTCGGCGAGCCGTCTGGCGAGCTAGGAGGCGATTCTGAGGGTCGATTTCGCGCAAGTCCGCGCGTTCGCGGGAGGCCTGGCGGTAGGCGTGGGAGGTAACGATCAGGCGCACGAGCGCCTTGATATCCCACCCGGAGTCGCGAAAACGGACGGACAGCGCGTCCAACAGTTCCGGGTGGGAAGGGTACTCACCCTGCATGCCGAGGTCCTCAACCGCGGAGGAGAGACCACTGCCAAAGAAGAGTTTCCACGTCCGGTTGACGAACGTGCGGGCGGTCAGCGGATTGGAAGGCGACATGATCCAGCGGGCGAGGTCTAGCCGGGTCTGGCGCGGTGCGCCGGGTTCAGAAGGTTGTTCGGTCAGAAAGCGCGGCGGCGCCGGGGTGACGATTTCGCCGGATTCGTCCTGCCAATTGCCTCGGGCCAGCACCCGGGTCGTGCGAGGCGGTGCCGCCACTGTGACCATCGTGGCTGCGCGCCCCTCGCGGCATTCAAGGATCTCTCGCAGCAGTTCAGCGATCCCTGGTTGAGCGAAGGCCTGGGTCGCGTGAAAATAGAGGGCCGCCAGCCGCTCCCGCTGCGCAGCGGAGGGCTTGGGGGCAGAGAAGGCGGCCGCGTCTTCGCCGGACAGGGCCTCGCCCGGCAGCCGGCTGCCGAGGGGCGATACCGAGATGCGGATGCGGCCGATCTCGCCGAGGTAATCGCGCTGGTGGAAATTGACTGGAGCGGTGTGAATCGTGGCGATCAGTCGATCGCCAGATTCGAGCATCAGCGGTTGACGGAATTGAAAGACCGCTGACTGGCGAGTGTGTGCGAGCGCTGCGCTTGATCGCCAGAGTGCCCGCAGCGATACGCGCGGCCGACCGTTAAAGAAATTCTCCGTCTCGTTTTCCGCGAACGCCTCGGCCACCTCGACCGCCTCCGGCTTGGCGGCGCCGGCGCGATGGATGGAGAGCTGGACCGAGATCTCTACATGCTGACGTTGGTCGCGACTGATCAGGCCTCCGTGGACCTGGTCGGGAAGCAACTCCAGGCGCAGGGTCGAAAGGGGAATAGTCGGTGCGGACAGGTGGAGCTCATGACGCGTGAGCGGCTGCTTGAAGCGTTTTTCCGCATAGCCGACGGGATTTTCGAACCGAACGCTACCGTCGGGCAGGGGGATGGCGGTGATTTGGGGATTCGTGTCAACGGTCTCGGGTTTGGCTGTCACCCACCCGCCGGACGCCGTGTCTACGTGCGGTGCGACTTGGCGCACCCACGCATCCAATTCTGCGTTGCCCTCGGGGCGGGCAAGCCGGGAGCGTCCTCCCTCTAAATGGATAACCTGGAGCTGTTGTCGCAAACGCGCGTCCCGAGCTTTCAGGTAAGAGCTTTCGACCTCGATCTCCGGGGGGAACGGGTAGTCGTCCGTGTGCACGGCAAGTTCCGTTTCCGGGGTGTAGATAAAGTGACGATAGACGCCCCATTGCTTTACGTCGGCGAAGTAGGCGGAGAAGGCGTAGAAGTCACGGATGGTGAAAGGATCGTACTTGTGGTCGTGGCACTCGGCGCACGCCAAGGTTGAGCCCAGCCACGCGGTGGAAACGGTGCGCACACGGTCCGAGGAGTATTTGGCTAGGTATTCCTGCACCTGGGCGCCACCCTCGCGCGTCACCATGTTCAAACGATTGAATCCGCTGGCCACCTGCTGCTCGGTCGTCGCGTTGGGGAGCAAATCGCCGGCAATTTGTTCGATGGTGAACTGGTCGAAGGGCTTGTTGCGATTG
>Ga0114971_10001751_pt1 | contig 14806 bp, 19 predicted proteins | sample M_140625_MF_Meta_FD_87320 | JGI IMG/M metagenome (GOLD analysis project Ga0114971, IMG submission 87320) | Freshwater microbial communities from Lake Montjoie, Canada to study carbon cycling - M_140625_MF_MetaG | ecosystem: Environmental > Aquatic > Freshwater > Lake | place: Lake Montjoie... | reverse complement strand
TAACTTCAAGCGTCGCATTCTACCCGACGCGAAGCTGGCCAAGCTCCTACGCGTGAAGGACAAGGATGAGGTGACCTACCTGAACCTCCAGACTTACCTGAAGGTACACTTCCTCAAGCCCGCGGCGTAAGGCTCTATGCATAAATATATATAACCAACCATAACACCCCCAAATATTAGGTCCCAAATGGGAATTAATATTTGTTTTCACAAAAACGGATTCGTTGAACTTTAACGATTGTATGTCAAAAGATGCCCCGCCTTTGCCGTGACTTTAACTCAGACGATGGGTGCGAGAAAGAGAACTGTCCTTATGAACACAAACCATATTGCACCAACAAACGCTGCGTAAAGGCTAACGTAGAGGCTACCCACACGCTCGAGAAATGCGGCCAGAAAGGCGGCGGCTCTCATGCGGAGTATATTGCTTCCAAAGCAGCAAAGGCGCCCGTGGCACCACTACCCGTGGCACCCGTACCTCAAGCACAAGCCAACACTGATTTTATTGCGGCTGATGCCTACCGGCGCGGACAACAAAATACCTGCGGTGAACTTCTGTTCGCCCTTGTCTCACGCTCAAACCCTGACCGTGCTGGCAAAATCACCGGAATGTTTCTGGCAGCGTTAAACGATGCCGAACTCCGCGACCTGATTTTGAAGCCCGAGTTGCTGGCTGAGCATGTAACCCGTGCCGTAGAAGTCCTTGAGGTTTCAAAGAAAGAGGTGTCTGAATCTACTTAGTTTCAGATACCATTTTTCAATTAAAAACGGATTTAAAAATTATACAAATTAGAGTTAGCCTCCCGCCTCGAACTACTGCATACCATGCCGCCTTCGAAGCACCAGAAGCAGCCGCTTGCTCTCCCCACTCCCGCCGCCATCTGGGCCGCGCACGTGGAGGGCACGCCCATCTGCCTCAACACGAACCACTTCAAGCTTTTGCCCAACGGCACCTTGGAGTTTACCTCTAGCCCGTGCGGCCACACCATTGAGGAGTGCAAACTCCACTGTGGCGGCTGCTCCAAGTCCTACCCTCGCAAGAAGGACTTGGCGTGGCGCGAGGCCTACACCGCCATCCGCACGAAGTTTCAGATGATGCTTCACGCGGCCGGCTCCTCGCTGGGCGAGGCTAGCACCATCGCTGGCCTCTTCGCGCCCCGCATCCCAATTCCGCCTAACGCAGAGGACTTCAAGTCTGAGGCGGAGTTCTGCGCCGCGTGGACAACCTACACGCGCCAGTTCGCAACCTGGACAGGCCACAACACCTCCCTCACCAAGAACGACTTGGAAGCCATCACCGCCGATGGCTCCGAGATGTTTGCGCACGTCGTCTTCCTGCTGAGGGAGTGCGGCGTGATGGAGACAAAGACCTTCATCATCCAGACGTTTGGCTCTGCCCGAGAGGGGCGAAGCAACGTCGACAAGAACACCACCGCTGCCACAATCATCGCTGCAGCCGTCGCCAACGTGGTGGCCTCCAAGCAGGCCGCCGCAAACGAGGAGCACGCCGCTGCTGCCTACGCGACTGCCGAGATGTTTGTTGCGACCGCCCTCGAGATTGAGGCCCAGGTCGCGGCAGCCACCCACTGGTGCTCTATGATGGGCATGGTCCCCGTCTTCTAGTGAGGCAATCCTTCCACCCCCAACCGGCTCTTTTCAGAGCCACCTTTTTAACTAAAACGGATTTTTATAAGCAGATTAACCCTATAGTAACACAACCATGCCAAAACGTCCTCGCGACCTGATATCCCGTACTGAGGATGGTGAAATACAAATCACTATCGCTGGCAAGGACATCAAGTTCCCACTCATTCATGACTGGGATGCATACGCTGAGACTTGTAAATTCAATCCCGAAGATGTTATTGGATGGATTGTCATCACATCGCCTTATGGTGAGCAGCATTTCAAGTGCAGTTTAGACGAACTTGAAGTACTTGAACAAGAACTGAGGATGTTTAAATAAACACCTCGTTTTTCAATAAAAACGGATTCAGAAAATATATAAAATGAACTCTTCCCCGCCCGCCAATATGTCCGACTCTTTTGTTTCCGCTATTCGCGCGCTCCCCGAGTTTACGACTCCCACCAAACCCCGTATAGTGAACCCACGCATTCTGTGGGCACCTGAACGCCCAGGCAATCCTGTAGCACGCCAACTCTTCAACGAGCCCGAACCTAAGCCATTTGCTAATATGGTTCCTCACGACCAGAACAACGGCTACGGTCACCGCAATAAGTAGGCTTCTAATGCCTATGTTTTTTAATTGAAAAACGGAATTAAACTGTATACCATGAGTTGCTCATACAAAGATGATTCGCAATATCGGTTGCCCGTTCTTCTCGATTGCATTCATTACCCTCTACTTGTTCGGACTGGTTTTACTGTTCGGACGTGGACCACACATTCCATTCGATGTGTTCATGGTGGTGATTGGCTCGCTTTGCGTGGTTGCATTCTTGAATTACCTACATGGTGACCTCTACATTCACGAGGATTAGGCTTATATGCCTGCTTTTTTAGTAAAAACGGAATCAAGAAATACAAAGTTTGGGTTGATACCGCCGCCAAACATGAAACCCGCTAACACGAACGCCGCCGCTCTGCTGTTGCTGTTGTTTCTTTTCGCGATGCTACAGATAGTGCTCAGGCAATCCGCCAGCACTCCTGCCGACCCTTCTTTTCTGAACATACTCGCCTTGCTCGATGTGTCTGCCTTAGTCATGGCCTTGTATTGGAACGCCAATCCTTACGAGACCGAACACCACATGAGGCATATCCTGAGAGAGGTCCCATTGTTTGGGGGCCTCTTCGAGTTCCTGTTCATTGATGTCGGCCTGTTTCACGTCATGTGTGTCGCAATACTTTTGCTGACACCCGTCTACTTGGTGATATTTGCATGATGCCTTAAATGGCATATTTTTGTACTTCAGAATATTGGTTTCAATACTCTGAGGTACACGGAGTGGGATTCGAACCCACGCGGATTTCTCCATTGGTTCTTAAGACCAACGCCATAACCAACTCGGCCATCCGTGTTGCTTTCTGATATTGTTCCTGTTCTTAAAGCCTCCAATGGGAATCGGACCCACGACCTACAGCTTACAAAGCTGGTGCTCTACCACTGAGCTATGGAGGCAAGCAGTCGATATGGGACTCGAACCCACAACCTTTCGGGTAGAAACCGAATGCACTATCCATTGTGCTAACCGACTAGATGGCCTTTTTGAAGGGTATTGCCAAACCCCTACGGTTCCTCTGGGTTCTGACCCCAGTACCTCCCGGTTAACAGCCGAGCGCTCTGCCGATTGAGCTAAGGAACCAACTAGTCCGTGCGGGGATTGAACCCGCGACTCTCCGTTAATAAGACGGATGCTCTACCACTGAACTAACGGACTTGCGAAGGCCACCGCCTTATCATATAAAAGTATACTACATTTAAACCGGTTCGCCACGCAATTCTTTCACTTCTGAATCCGTATATATGATTTCATTGGGTAACTGTAAATATAATACTGTGCTAAAAAACGGTGTTGTCCGACCATCTAAAACAACGGAACGAATCTTTGAATTATCCAACAAAGTCCCAAGAAGTTTGTTAAATATTTTTTGCTTTGATATGCTGTTTCGTACTTGAATACGACATGTATTGCCATTCCATGCACACATGTGGGCATTTGGACAATCTTTTTCCTTAAACTGCCCACAAGGCTTTCTGATTTTTGATAAGAACTCGATAGGCGTATCCAATGAAACAAAATGAGTTACTTCGTCAAACCATTTTCTCAATTCAGGCTCAAGTTCTGAAGTCTTGGGTGGCTGTTCCGAAATAGCTGACACCAAATCTGGATTTGTTCTGTTCTTAATATCCAACGTTAACTGATACAAAAGGAACTCGTAGACTTCTGACTCATAAGTTATCTTTTTATATTTCGATAAGTCTTGCTTATTTGGTTCTTCTAAAGCAAGGGATGATTCCGATTCCTGAATTATAGTATGAGTTACCTCTGATGCTTCTCCCTGACCTTTCTTAGGCTTTACAGGTATGCGTAATCCACTACGAGTCAGGATTTCAACTATATAATCCTTTCCATCATACATATCCTCTGCCCATGCATAGCCTGGCGTTTCTTCTTCGACCTTCTTTAAGATATCCTTCGTTTCCTCATAGGATGGCAAATCTAATTCTGCTGAATAACCTGAAATAAGCCCAGGTTTACTGCTTAGTGGAGGAAATGCCGTATTCTGAAAAGGTAAAAGTAACTTATCTGGAACATATATTGCTTGAGCCCGTCGGAATGGGTCTAATATGAGTGAAAAGGAATCGATATTCAAATCGTGTGCAGCATTAAAGGCATCTTGGATATTTGGGATTTCAGTAACACATGCCAAATTACGCTTTTTAGTCAACTCTAAATAAGTTTTGTTTTCGGGTATCGATTCATCTTTGCGAATAAATGGTATTTCAAATATATTTGCTCGAAAAATAAACTTCTTTTGTTGTCGGGTTACGTGACACAAACAATCAACATCAGTCCCGCGCTGAAGTATAATAATTCCTCTTGTTCTGCTTTTGATTTGAGGGGTAAAAAATGTACAGCCTATCGTCAGGTCATTTAAGTTGATTCGGTAGAAATCTGTTTTTAGCATAATAGCCGTATATTCCAATTCCTGAAGAATTGTTAGTTTTCCAGCAGTAAACGCTTCATCTATGCCTGAAATAACCTTTGACATATGCTTCCTTGCTTTAGGGTTATCGGAGAATGGTTTCATATCAAGCTCCTTTTCAATTTCTTCTGAATACGTATCAGACAACTCCGTCCACAATGCAACAAACGAACAACGCAACAACTTCTTAATAGCAAATCGTGGGGATTCTATTTTTGAACTCAAATTTAAAAACAATGGCAATCCTTCCGATGGTCTACCCAACCCAACTCTAAAATAACCAGACATTCCCGCCTGTATACGGTTACCAGCCTCTACAACTAACTTGTAATATTCTTCTATATGTAGCATATTCAATAACCCTGAAGGGACATATGCCAGACGATTATACTGTAATGATTTAGTTTCACCTAAAATGTAATATTTGTCCTCTTTTGCTTCAGCATCCAACTTCTTCTTTCGAACAGACTTAAAGCAAATTGGCAATGATGGGTCGTTCTCTTTATAGCCTGGATAGTTGTTCCCTGTAGTTCTTTGTATAACTGGGAACTCATCAAATCCGGATTTGTTGTCACCTTGTTTCCGAACCTTACCGTGACATACTGGGCATACCTTTATTCCGTCCATTTCTTCAAGTTGTGATTCATGCAAAGGTATCTTGTCTACCATACACCAAAAATCAGGACATACTATTACACCATCTGGATTCTTTAGTTCAATCTTTTTTTCTGCTGGATAGTTTGCTGGACTAAATTGGTCATCAATGATTGCTTGTATTTCTTCTTGCGTCATAATGACCGGTTGAAGCTTTTGGTCAACCTTGCTTGCATAATCTGATTTTATAGGAAGTGTCTCAGGATTAAAACTCTGTAACCTATTGTTGAAATAATTATAGATTGGTGTATCCCTCTTAAAGGTCTTTGTTTTAGCAATAGAAGGTTCTTCTTTTTCGATTACATCGCCTTCCAGATAATCAAACATATTTGAAAATTCAGTATCGATAATCTCTGTATTCACTGTAGACACTTCAACAGGAGCCGATTCTTGCTTTTTGGGACATACTCTGTTCACATCGTCATTTTTAGGGTCGCTCAAAATATATCTCAAAATATTTGCATACTTCAAGAAACGGCCAACAGAATCAACATCGCTGATTTCGATGGATTTGCGATGTATAATAAGCGATGGGAAATTCCGGAATTGTCTTGTCAGCAATGAAGGTTCTTGTTCGACTTTTTGCTTTATAGTATCCAGCAATATAGTCGTATCCTCCAGTGACAAATGAAGTTCGTCTTTGATATCTTCTGGAGTTATAAATGGGTCATCTTTTAATATGTTCAAAATTTTCACATCCCGAGGATTTATTCCATTGTTTGCATTGTCCGAACGCAAAAACTTAAATACTTGCTGAGACTTACGAGATACTTCAAAAATTCCAGCCAAGCATCCCATACGCAAAGTATCAAAACTATCCAATGAATCAGAGTATTCTATATTCAACTTAACATCTTGTAACACAAATCTGGATTTGGTGATATCACATTGCTTCACGAATGGTGTGATAGAGTCCAATGTTTTAAACCACTTTATTAAGTCTTCCTTGATTTCTTCTTCCGATGTTGTATTGTTTGAATCACGATATGATGCAATAATTATGTCATATTTGGTCATAGTAATTCTGTCAAAGTTTTCTCTGCTATCGCCTTTGTATAAAACCAGCGTTGGTATCCTATCGCGATAAGGTTTTGTTTTAGTCCACCAATTATTCCATATCGCCAAATCAAGCAAAGGAAGTTTTGTTCTTTCATCTTTCTTATAGAATTTGTGTCGTGATACCTCAGAGCGTCCTGTAAAGAACGTAATACATGGTATTTGTTCGGATACAGTTAATGCATAAAACATTTGCTCGAATCTCGAACGAACAGATTCTCCAAAATCAGTATCAACCAACTCAGCTCTCCAAGTCATTCGCAATATATGTACATCCTTTGGCTGTGGAGGGTCTAATCCCAACAAATCTTCCAAGTGCCTCGAACTTGCTTCTAAAGATGCTATCTGACTCTCAGATAACCTTTGAGGCGTTGAAGACCTTTTCAAAGGGAAGTATGGACCCTCATAACCTTCCTCAAATTCCTTGACAACAAATCTGGAATTGGTGACACCTGGATAATGGCTAACAAACAGGATATCATCTTCGGGTATAGGTTGCTGAGCAGATGGTATCATGTTTGCAGTTGGCATATCAAATGGGTCATAAGGCAAGGCATATGCTTTTGAAACTTCTACACCAAATATACGCAACTCCTCAATAGAAACTCCTGGGTCAAATAAAGGTTGCAAAAAGCTCGGTTTAGCCATCCATTCAGACCTATTCAACTTCTTAAACTTGATTCCTTCAATGCCTCTTGACTTACAATATGCATAAAAGGATTCCTTTACTGTTTCTTGGCCATTCAAAGATATTCTGTCAAACAACATTTCCCAATTGCGTGAATCACTTCTATAATAATCCTTATCAAACCTCAACTGTATCATGATAAACAACCTATCGGGATGAATATCAAGAGTTCTCCCAATTTGTTGCCTTATGACTCCTATATTGTCATCTTCAAAAAATGACACCTTTAGGGTCTTATCGTTGAATTTTACTGTGGAAGGTAACATCTTATTGTAAATGGCATAAAAAGTTAAAACGGATTTACGACTCTTAAATAATGTATGAGCAACTAAAATGTTTCCAGTCACAGCTGACCAGCTGCGAGCATTGTCATCGGGTGAACCGACGTATATCTCGGATGATTTCCGGATATGCCTCATTTACAACCGAATCAAGAACGAAGTGTTTAAAAACGCTTCAGAGGGCAAGAAGGCCTATACCTGTGACGTCATGAAAGACGACACAGGCAAGTTGCTAAAGCTGGTATTCCAAGATTTTCACTGCCCAACAACAGTGACCTCCCTACCGGACGGCATGTGCAACCTTTTGATAGACTGGAGTTAGAGTGGCGTATCAGAAATGGTCATGCCACAATACTTAACAGGATTTTTTGAATAATTTACTGGTTGGTAAACTCCCAACTGAATGCAGTCATGAAGAAGTTTCCTCATATTTGTCCAAAATTCAGGAGTATGACCTATGCTTGTTGTCATCAAATGAGACATCTCATGAATCAGCACAAACATTACCGTATTCTCTTCTACTAACGGATAAGGAGCAATTGTCTTATCACGCAAACAAACAACAATCTTTTCACCTTTGTTCTCAGAATACGATGTACTATCAGCCGTCAAGTCATTCTCCTCTAAAGCATCAGGATTAAACCTGGAAACAAGTCGTTGGTATGGTTCGTCCAATTTCAACGATGGGTCTTTACAATGCTCACAAACTTTCATAAGGTTCGAACGAATTCTAGACATTCTTTCTGCAGCTTCTTGCTTATCGGGTAAGTCTTGAACCTTGTAAGACCGTCCATCAGACGCTTTTACAAGAGTGTTATTTTTGGGTCCGCTCAGGTATGAATATGCTAAGGCAAGTCCAGTTCCTGCTATGGCTACTACTGGTATCATTATACTTTAATTATCTTTTTTTAGTATATCTTCTCTTGCCTCTCATTTTTTTGGTGCGCCTCCTCTTGCCTCCTGCATTTCTATATGTCTTCTCTCTCCTTATCTGAGACATCACTTCTCGTTCTAATTCTTCATCGGTAAGTTCTGGCATACCTTGAATCCCACCCGTATAATGTTGATTCTTCCTGAACAAGGCATTTTTTATTTGAAGTTTGTGACTATCTAATACGTGTTTCCTATTACGACCTTGTTCCTCATCAACATATCTCTTTGCAAATTCTTCGGCATCTCTTTGGTGGGCTTGTCCCTCGGGAATACCCTTGCCTCTCATTTATTAAAACGCAGAGAAACGGATTCTTTTTTAACAGAAAAAGGTTTTATAAACAAATGGACGAGCCCATCGGTCTAACACCAAGGCCGGCTTTTCCTGAACACATCAACGCTTCGTGGCTTCAATCTTGGGGACTTAACTATGCTGGCTTTATAGTCAAAGCAGCAGGCGAAGCCATCCTCGAATCACCGTTCCCCACAAAGTGGACGTTCGATAGAAAGAAAAGAAAAGCTGCCGAGTACAGACGGTTCCTAATCGTGGAACTGTGGAAACACTACCATAAGATGAAATAGAGCTTCTTTTTTACGCCTCCAGACCACGCTTGAAGGGATTGTTCTCAATTGTGGTGTTCAAGAAAGGACCAACAGTTCCCTGAGGGTTAGGGTCCTCGGAGCGAACATCCCAAGAAGCATTGCGGTTGGTCTGAGATACACCAGCAAGCGCCGTATTTGTATGGTAACCAGCCTGCAAGAAATTCTGGCCCTTGAGGTCATTCATCGCGCTGGGATTTACAGCAGCAAGAGATGCTCCAATCTCGCCGTTGGGTGGTAGCAGCTCGGATGCCTGTAGAGTCGTCTCGGTATACGTAGACTGACCAGTGGGTTGGCGAGAGCGAAGAGACTCGGTGGGCTGAGCATTGCCAGTGCCATCGTGTTTGCTGGCACCAAAAGGACCCATCTCGGCTAGAGGACCCTGAGTGCCAAGAGAACCGGCCAGTTTATCCATCATGCCCTCACCAGTTAGGCTCGCACGAGCACTATAAGAGTTCATGGCATAAAGCACTACAAGACCAAGTGCAGCAAGTCCCATTAAGTTTAGGTGCTGGCGCGACATCTTAACCATTTTCTTTATGTTCAAACGAAGACAAAAAACAAATGAAAAAACAACTTTTTGAATTTCTGGGCTCGGCGGATGTCCAACAATTCTTTGAACAATCTGTTATACGACCCCTTCTCGAGAAGATTTTCCAGTATCTGTATCCCTATCTACTTGGTATTATGGTTCTTTGGGGGATTATGCTTATCTGTATCGTATTGGTCCTTGTAATCATACTTCGGACTGGGATAAAGTAATTCAACCAAGGCCGAACGATTCATCCTATACACACAAGGAAACCCTCGAGCTCGCGCCTCATCTCGGAGTTCTCCAATACGCTTCTTCTCGACAATATATTTGATAGGCAAAGGGTCCATTGAAAGCAATGTTATGAGTTGGGCTTTTTTCATTACGTAATAAAACTTAATTCGCTTTTCCTTTGCTTCTTGTTTCAGCTCTGAATATTCTAAGGTATGATAGTTCATGTTTCTAAAAACACGTACCAAGACAATAAAGGTTTCCGTTTTGATTAATAAGAGATGATATGGTTTTGGATATACATTGTAGGCACATTTGTTGCTGTATCTCTGAATTTGGCAGCAGGTCAAGCTCAGTGGTTTCGTAATAACTGGTCAGAAGTCAGATGTAATCCTGCATATATGCTTGTGCCAGCCTTCGTAGACTTAGAAACAGATGTAAGCAAAAACTTCATAAATTGTATCACAAAAAGCTTTAATGACTATGCTGGTCTCTCAATGGATGGAATGAACTCCCAAATGGGTTTGGTGGGTGATTCTTTAGGAACGATTACAACATCCTTATCCGACATGCGTGCAATGATGGGAGAAACTCGTGGAGGGTTCGCAATGGTATTTCAAATGGTATTTGGTAAAATCCAGAATCTGATGTCAAGCATGCAGTACCTAATGATTCGTATCCGAACACTGATGGGTAGAATAGTAGCAACATTTGCCACTATGATTTATGCCGCGAGTGGAGCCATGCAGACAGGTGAAGCAGTATGGAATGGCCCAATTGGTAGAGTAGCAAGGTTATAATAAATTGCTATTTAATAACATGATATTCTGGTTATATATCGTTGGAACAATCCTTGCTGTGTCCTGGATTCATCTTCAAGGGAACTTACGCAAGATAGAAGCCGACTGGAGCGCTTATAGATGTAACCCCGCTTATATGCTATTCGCTGGCGTAGTAGACCCAGAAACTGGCATTGGCGGAAACTTCCAACATTGCATGAACATGATGGGAAAACCCGTTGTTGGTAGCATGACAGATGCCCTTGGCAGCCAATTCTCCCTAATCGGAGGAATGCTAAATGATATCGCTAACCCTATCGCCATATTTCGCCAAATGATTTCCAATATGCGTAATGTTATTGGTTCATTTGCATCATCGACGCTCAGTAAGACATCAGGTCCTGTAAGTATGTTCGTGTTTTATCTTGCCAAAATACGCGACCTAATGAACCGTATGGCATCTGAAGGTTATCTATTTGCCATGTTCGGGGCTACTATGATTTCTTATATCGAAGGGTTTGTATCGCTCCTAATAGGAATCATTAAGACGTTTGTAATTGCTATGCTAATCATTGCCTTTGTACTAGCCTTGTTCAACCCCGTAATGTTTGCTTTCGTATTGGCCGTGGCTGCTTCATTAACTGCTGCCGGCGCATAAAATCTGAGTATTAAAGAAAAGATGAAGGTATCTAAATCAACACTGGCATTGGCGTTTTTGGTTGGCGCCTTAATTCTAGGATTCGTTGGAAGCAGAGAGGGCTTCATGCAGAAAGATATCGGCATGCCTCTTGATGGTCCGGCTATGGGTCCGTATGATACTGCAATGGGTGGCTGGATGTCTTCCGAACACATGCCCGTAGGAGGTCTTCCTCAGAACAGTTTCAAGGAGGGCAATAAGCTGATGTACTTGGTCGGTAATAAGACATCATCCGACTGCTGCCCTGCTGCCTTCACATCAGACTCTGGCTGTGTATGCCTCTCGGAGTCCGATAAAGATTTTATGGCTCATCGTGGTGGAAATAAATAGTTTAGAGTATATTGCCTAATATAAATCAAATGGACCCTAAGAAATCTTTTAAAGCCTTTCGCGATGAACTCCGTTCTGCTTTTCCCAGCACAGAGTTTGCTCCCTATAAAGATACCGACCCCGCTGCCTTCGAAGAACTCATCACGCCTTCCATTCTGAAAGTAATGCAGAAGGATAAATCATTGTTTGATTCCGAATTTGTAGTATTCGAAACAAACGTCTCGCCTCTGTTCACATCAAATCCAGATTTGTTCTGGAAGAATATTCAGAAGTGTGCCATGGCTTCGTTTCTCAGCGGAGATATCAAAGCAAAGCTAAATAAGTTATCCGATAGCCTAAAACAAATTTGGGGAGGTTCAGGCCAATCAACGGATGAGATTGAAAAGCTTCTTGGAACAGAAGAATCACGCAATAAAGTATCCGAAATTCTTGAGTTTGTAATGACTACACGCCTGGCTAAGGTAGCAATGAGCTTAATCGAATCCATTGATATTACAGAACTTGGAATTGACTTCGAGAACCCCGAAGAGGTCATGAAGTCGCTGCAAGATGGCGAAAACAATCCCATCATTGAAAAGCTGATGAAAAAGCTCAAGACAACTTTGGAAGATAAGGTTCGTCGCGGTGAATTCACGAAAGAGATGCTCGCGGCTGACATTGAAACGATTAAGGTAAAAATCCAGACGGCATTTGGGGACATGTTTACGGATATGCTTGGCGGACGCAAGGCAGATGTACCGTCCCAAGTCATTCTTGGTAACTCACCAGAAGCAAGACGTGCTCGAATGGTTGCTCGCCTACAACGCAAACTGTCCGAAAGAAAAGACAGAGTTTAGAATTAAATGGAAAGCTTGTGGATTGACAATCCTGCAGAATTATTCACTAAAGAAACTTGGACGAAGTTTGTGCCCACAAGTTCCATGGACGTCCCAACAGCCATGAATGCAATCGTTCGTTTTACAGTATACGTTTCTGTAATCCTATTCCTAGCCAAAAAGGAAACATATTACTTGCTTGCTATCCCCTTAGTTCTTATGCTGACAGTCGTGGCTGCAAAACTTTTCCCTCATCCTAGAACTCTTGAATCATTCAAGGATAAAGTGACATCTGTCATGAAAGATTATACGTATCCTACAGGCAAGAATCCATTCATGAACCCCTTGCTTACAGAAATCTTAGATAACCCCAATCGCCCCGAAGCTGCTCCTGTAACTTCTAAACAAGTCAAAAAGCAAATTGAAGAATCCTTTAAGAAGACTTCAGATTTGTATATGGATACATCTGATAAGTTTGATTTGGCTCAAGGTATGAGAACATTTCATACAATTCAGTCTGGCCTGATTCCCAACGACCAAGATGGCTTTCTACAGTTCTTGGCCAAGGGACTTGATGAACCCGACCACTCAAGCGCCTTCCCTGCAAGAAGAGCCAAAGAGAAGTCTGAAGGCTATGTAGAAGCAATGGGTTCAACGAAGAGTCTTCCGAACTCGACGTCTAAGCCTACGGGTGTAACGCCTGCGGGAACGGCGAAGTGAGCGTCCACCATCCATCTTCTTAAGCGAATCCACAAGGTCCTTTACAGTTAACTTCTCGCCTTTTACATCTGACACCTTCCCAGATTTAGATATTTTCCGGAAATGAGGAACACCCGTTACTCCTGCATCTTCAGGAATAGCATCATCACCAACAGCAATCAATTTCGTATCACCAAACCCATACTCTGCTTTTTTGGAACATAATTCTTTCCAATGAGGCATTGTATTCACACAGTGGGGACATCCAGTACTATGAAAAAAGATAATGATAGGAACCTCCTTCATCATCTTTTTTACTTTTGGACGGTCTTCTTCATTTAAGAAATCTTCCATTTACTCTCACGCGTTAAAACTTTCCTGTATTCGATATAAATGGGCACCCGCAGACGCAATCGCAAACGCGGCGGAGACCCTTTGGCACCCCAAGGCACGCGGAATCGAGTTCTAAAAGCATTGGGTATGAAAACGCAGTCTTCAAACGACCAATTTAGAGGTCCGCCGTCTGAAGAAGAAGGCAAAAGGGTAAGAGACCAAGAAGATGCACCATTTGTCCAAGCCCAATCAGAACGTTCCAAAGAACTCGATGAACTCCAAAGCAAAGTAGGCAGACGAGTTGCCAGTGCCACAGGGAAATTAGGTATGCCTTTTGTGCCTAAGCCATTCCGAGATGCATTTGATGGAGAAGATAAAGCAAAGTATTCATCCCTAAAAGAACAGCACGAGAAGAAAGAAGAAGCCCGTTATGACTCGTGGGTGAAAGCAAAGATGAGCAGAGCAGAAAAGGGTCTGCCAACAAGTGTTGCAGGTCGTCGCAAAACTCGTAGACGCAAATCTCATCGTAGAAGATAAATGGAGAAGAGTTGGCAAGCATACATTACTGCATTAGGAACTCAGAAACCACCCGCTTCAAATATCGATACAGGTATACCATTCCCAAATACAGAGGGAGGACCAGCAACTGGATTTGTCGAATGGAAACCTAAAAATCCCAACATTCAAAAACGATATGATGCCATGTCAGGTTCTTGGGAAGGTGTTGCAGCTTCCGAATCAGCAGCAAATACCGTTTTTAAACATGAATATGCTCCTGTCAACAAATAATCACTTGTATAGTTTAGCCATGGTCGTGTACCACTTATACATATCAATCTCCAAGTAATTTTTAGAACACTCGCTGAAAATTCGACGCTTCTCATCCGTAAGAATACCAAGCTTCTCCTGAATGTTTAAGATATTCTTAACATCCACGAGCAAGTTATTCATAATCTCCTCGGCAGTTGTAAATGGTGTCGGAAACAAGAAGGGTTCCCCACGAATAGCCTTGCGGTAATTGACATGTTCTTCGTTGAGAATCTTTGAAAGTTTGTTGTTGAAGTAAATAGCAATATATTTATCCATTGTAGGATGAACACCAATCGATTTCAACATCTCAACTTCATCCAGCAGAACAAAGTTATAGAACTTGCCATTCTTGTCGACTAAGGGTTCATATTGTGTCATAGGAGTCATACAATGACAATCAGTTCCATATGTGATGTCAAATAAAACATTCTTCTTGATATATGCCTTTGCATCGTCATCAAATCGATTGTATATAGTCTTGAACATGGGGACAAGCTCCCTACCAGTAAACATCTGAACAACCAACTGTCCAGAAAATTGCATTACCAACATAATCAGTTTACGCAAGAATATATCGTCCAACAAGTCCTCTGGCACAATGATTACTTCAATTCTGGAATCGGTGCTCAACCAAACATTATCGTAAGTCTGCTTGAATTTTTTTGAAATAAAATAGTTCACGAGGAATCCATTGTCCTCTTC
>Ga0114971_10001750_pt1 | contig 14809 bp, 14 predicted proteins | sample M_140625_MF_Meta_FD_87320 | JGI IMG/M metagenome (GOLD analysis project Ga0114971, IMG submission 87320) | Freshwater microbial communities from Lake Montjoie, Canada to study carbon cycling - M_140625_MF_MetaG | ecosystem: Environmental > Aquatic > Freshwater > Lake | place: Lake Montjoie... | reverse complement strand
TGATCAGCGACAAATGGGCTGACGGATCAATCCTGACCACCCGACCCAACGACTTGGCGGCAGATGGTCATGGAGGCGCATATTTTACCTCAGGCTGCCTCTACTACGCCCAGGCGACGGGGGCGGTGGTGCTCGCCGATAATCTCAACACAAATGGCGTCATCTTCAGTCGAGACGATAAGGTCCTCTACGTCACAAACGGGACGACGATCGTCGCCTTCGATGTTGTGGGCGTTGGCAAGCTCGAAAATCGTCGGGTTTTCGCCACCCTGTCCTCCGGCGGCACGGCAGACGGCCTTGCTATCGACGATGGGGGAAGGCTCTACGTCACCTCCCAGCCCGGCGTGCAGGTCTTCGACACGCGCGGTGCTCACCTTGGACTTATCCCGACACCGCGCGCCGTCATCAGCATCGCATTCTCAGGACCGCAGAAAAAAACGCTCTACGTTGTCGGCAGCGGTGCCGACGACGACAATGGTCGCCCAATCCGTCAGGGGCCACAGCAAACCGCGGCAACGCTATACAGCTTGCCGATGATCGTGCGGGGCATACAAGGCCGGGCCAAATAGAGGCCCCATTCGGCACACCTTGTCAGAGCTCAACGGGGATGCGGCCCATACCGCAAACCTAAGGTCCCTTTTTCTGCCGCTGGACCCTATTCTGTGACTCCCTCTTCCCGCGCGACTTGCCGCGCCCTGAGATCGTTCGGGTACCAGAAGTGCACGTGGCAACTCTCACAGGCGTGATCGAGATCCGTCAGCGCTTTATTGAAGGCGACGACATCTCTGGCATCAGCAGCAACCAGACCCGCCATCGCCACCGATCGGAGCGCCTCGGCACGCTTGGTCCATTCCGGACGCTGAGTATCCATGAGGGCCTGGATCACCTCTGGCTGATTCTCAACGGCAGGATTGCTGGACCGATCACTGAGCAACGCTGCCTTGCGGCCCGGGGCCACTAACAGGGCAGGCGCATCCCTAAGCAGCAGCAAACTATATCGGACCGCGGCCCAATCAGCATCCGTCTTGGGCTCTTTTTTTCGAACACCAAGGCTGTCGGCAATCTCTTGGGTCGAACCCCATAAGAAATCCGCATTGGGGTCAATCACCGTCATCATGATCTGCTTGACCGTCGCGGTCGCTGACAAAGTGGCCAACTGCTCTACGACCCTTTTGCTGGCTTCGTCGGCAACCGGCGCGGGTGCCTTTTCGCAAGACGACAGCAGCAATAATGAAACAATTATAATTATAACTGATTGTTTATAATGCATTTTTTTCGCCATTGGGACGCAACCGTTGTTATTGTGAGTTGCCCTTTCCCGCAGCAGAGCACCCCAAAAGCGCAAAATTAGAAAATCGCCACAGTGCCATCTTTGAATTTCCTTGCCGGAAGGGCAACCGAGGATTTATCTTAGGCTGCCTAATAAATTTGGTGGTGATGGGTCGCACGCCAAATAGCAATTTGACGACCGTATTAGGTTTCTCATCAACGACCGAAAAGAGGATGCCGTCGTGATCAAAAAATACACCAAGCATGCGGTTATCGCCGGCTTTATGGTTGCTGGTGCCGTGGCTGCCGCCGCTTTGCCAGCCGCAGCCCACCACTCTTTCGCGATGTACGACCAAACCAAGACCCTGGTCTTGACCGGCGTGGCTTATCAGTTTGTGGCCCAAGCCAATCACGCTGAGCTGCACTTCTACCAAATCGGTGCAGACGGTAAGCTGGTGAAAGATAAGGACGGGAAGAACGTCGATTACGGAATAGAACTGGCGGGAGCCGCCGCCATGGCCGAGCAAGGCGTAACGGCAGCCTCCTTCCAAGCCGGCACGATTTTCAGCGCCAAGATCAACCCGATGCGTGACGGTACACGTTTTGGCTCGCACCCCGGCGGATCCGCCATCGCCAAGTGCCCCTGGAAGACCCCGCCGGCTGCCGGCAAGACCTGTGAAACTGTCCAGGGCGTGGAATTGCTCGGCGGTAAAGTTTTCTAGTATCCATTAGAAATCGTGATGCATCACTGCCGATTTATCTAGGCATTTGATAGATAAAATCTAAATAAAACTTCTGATAATTCAAGAATCCGATCTACAAAATGAAAAATTTTTCTGAATGGATTTCAACAACTTTTCTAAGTTTGTTCATTCAGAATAATCAGGCTTGGATGATACCGGCCATACAATCTGTACATATCGTCGGCATATCTGTGGTTATCGGGTCGATACTGATGGTAGCGCTTCGCGTGCTGCGGCTAGGCTGGATGGACCAGAGCCTAGCCGCAGTACAATCGCGCTTTTTTCCATGGCTGAAGGGAGCGATTATCGCGCTGGCTGTAACCGGCGCTCTTTTGCTCGTCGCCGAGCCCGCCAGAGAGCTAATGAGCTTTTCATTTTGGGCCAAAATGGCGCTGATCGTGATCGGCCTGGGCATCGCAACGGCATTCGTCTCCACCGTGGGACGAAACGAAGCGGTTTGGGATGATAACCGCTTAAAGCAAGGGTCGATCAAACTTGCGACGGTTCTGACCCTGTGCGTCTGGGTCGGCGTGATATTCATGGGCCGGCTAATCGCCTACGACCATGTGTGGGGCTCGCTCTCGCCCAGCAATCACTCTGAACCAAATAAGTAAAACCGGGCCATGGCCTTACGGATGCGCTGGGACTTGTAGATGAAATTTACAGATATATTGAACGCGGTCGCCGCTTGGCCAGTTTCAGATTACATCCGAGGAGCTCTGCTCGCGTTTCCATTGTTAGAGTCTGCGCACGTCGTTTTCCTGACGCTCGTGTTCGGCACCATACTTATCGTTGATTTACGCCTGCTTGGTGTGGCCTCGATCAATCGTACGTTCGGCGCGCTGGAATCGGACATCATCAAGTGGACCTGGTTTGCATTTTCGGGTGCAGTCCTGACGGGCGTATTGATGTTCATCACAAATCCAATCGTATATTTCGAAAACGTTCCTTTTCGAATAAAGATGGTCCTGTTGCTGTGTGCCGGATTGAACATGCTTATATTTGAGCAATTTACACGACGTAAATATAACGATTTTGAAGGCACAGCCACGGCACCCCGCCCAGCTCGCATTGCGGCAGTCTTGTCTCTCGTCCTTTGGACGGGCGTTATCGGGGCCGGACGGGTGATTGGTTTCACGACCAGCCATGTTGCGGTCGCGTTGCCGCCAGCGGCTGAAAATCTAGATTTTGACGATTTCCTGACTTCAGATGCTCCTGCTCCTGCTCAATAATGAACCTGTAGGCCGGTCAACATGTCCAAGCGCTCAGTCCTATCCCGACGCAGCGTTTTGGCTGGCGTGGCCGTAGCGACAAGCATCCCCTTTGCGGGACGAGCTCAGGCGCCGATAGGCCGGGAAATCTCTATTGGCCAAGGGCGGCTGAGGGGGACCTTGGACGGCGATGTGCGCGTTTTCAAAGGGGTGCCCTATGCTGCGCCCCCGGTAGGCTCACTGCGCTTCAGACCGCCACAACGCGCAAAACCTTGGAATGGTGTTCTCACCGCCGATCAGTTTGGGCAAATCCCCCTGCAAGGGGGTGCCGCCAACGGCCAACCGTTAGCCAGCGAGGATTGCCTCTCTCTGAACGTTTGGACCCCCAATCCGCCCGGCCCGCATCCGGTTTTGGTTTTCTGCTATGGTGGCGGAAACAACGGCGGCTCGAGCAGCCAGCCAGTTTATGATGGAGCAGCTTTTGCTCGCGATGGCATTGTCGCGGTTACCCTGAACTACAGGGTCGGTGCGATGGGATGGCTGGAGCTCGGCCCCAGACTTCCGGATTATGCCGGAAGCGGAAACAACGCGCTTCGAGACATCATCGCGGGCCTAACTTGGGTGCGGGAAAACATTGCTGCCTTTGGAGGAGATCCGCGCCAGGTGACCTTGGGTGGCGTTCTAGCGGGCTCCAAAAACGTATTGGCGCTCCTGGCTGCCCCATCAGCCGCCGGACTTTTCCAGCGTGCAATCGCCATGAGCACCTCGGCCCATACCGTTCATGAACCGGCAGAGGCGGATAAAGTCGCAAGGTTGATGATCGATGCCCATACGGGAGTGGCGGAAGACTTGCTGACAGCGACCCCGGAAGCCTTATTGGCGGCACAGCGCAAGGTTCTGGATGGCTATAATCACAACTCGCCATTCCGCTCTATAATTGACGGTCAGTTCCTGCCGTCTGGGCTGTTAGACGCGTTCACGAAAGGGCGCTCGTCGAACGTCCCCCTACTCATTGGGACTACGCGCGATGAAAGCGCATCGACCTTGCCGCGCGGAGCGGCCGAAAAGCCATTTCCGATTGACCAGAAAGAGCTGAACAGCCTCGATTTATCGCAAATCAACGATATGGCGCTGCGTTACCAAAGAGCGTTTCCAGATCAGGTCGCGTTAGACCGCAGAAGGCGACTTGTGCACGCCGAAGAATACTGGATTTCTTGCCTGCGTGTTTGCGAGGCCCGAGCGAAACACGGCGCACGGACTTACATGTATCGGTCTGACCGCGTGCTAGAAACAGGGCTGTACAAGGGCTATGCCCCAAGCGGCTCTGATATACCGCTTAACTTTACAACCTTGGATCAAGGTGAAGTGGTCAACACAGGCACAACGATCACCGCTCGGGATCGGACGCTCTCCAAGGTCACCCATCAAGCCTGGGTGAATTTCATCAAGACAGGAACACCGTCTGCAGCAGAGTTACCGGCCTGGCCAAGCTATGCGCCGGACAAGCGCTCGACCATGATCCTGGGCTATGAACCCCACCTTGAATCAGATCCAAACCGAGATGAAAGACTGCTGTGGCAAGACACGTTTCGCTAGCCAACGAAACGACGGCATCATTTAGGCTGCAGCGCCTTCACAGTTTTCAGCTGCGCACGCTTGTCGACCATGACCTCACCGGCTTTTGCCACAACAACCGTGGTGAGCAGGTTCCAGTAACCATCGAATGGATTGCCGGTCAGAACAACCAGGTCGCCCAGTTTTCCAGGCTCCAAAGTTCCTAAATCCGCACCACGATCAATAAACGCCGCTGAATTCGGCCCCATGATCTTAATGAGGTCGGTAGGCGAGAACATGAGGTTTAGAACCTTGAGTTCATGCGCAAGTGCCATGGGGGCGTTGTAGGTTGTGTCTGTGCAGTAGCCATAGGTTACCCCTGTGTCGAAAAGGGTACGGCCGTTAACGGGCTTGTAGCCGGCCTCTTGGCCGCGCCCTTCGCCATCAAGAATGCCCTCAGGCCACGGACGGCCATCGCGGAACGTCGGCTTATTGTCCTTATTGAATACGTTGAACACGGGCGCGCCAAAACCGCTGCACGACGCGACCTGAGCGCCTGCGGTCTTCAAAACCTGGGCCTGCGCCACGGTCACCCATCCAAAGTGCGGGGTGTGAACCAGCTTCCGAGCTCCAAGGCTTGCCGCATCTGCCATGGCTTGTGGGCTGACAGCATGAACCTGCAGGGGGATGCCCTGCTTATTGGCTTCGTCAATCGCGACCCGCAGATTATTGCGTTCGAGATCTGATGGCGCAAAAGGCTGAGATTTCAGCGGATAGATGACCTCTGCGATGGAGTCGGCACCTGAAGCCTTGGCCTTGACCACGGCCGCTCTGACTTCAGCGTCTGTCTTGAGTGTCGCGAGCGGAACGGGTGCCGAAGCGAGGATGCGCGGCCCCTTGATCGCGCCGCTTTCGACTTTGCGCTTCAGCTCCAAAATACCGTCCGGATTATCGCCGCCAGACTGAACCGTCGTATAGCCAGCCTCCAAAAGCTCGCGCATCCGATCGGCTGCTTGTTCCGCGAAATATTTCTCCGGTGGGCCGTAAACCAGATGGCGGTGGTCATCGATGAAACCCGGCATCACGGTCATGCCAGTGGCATCAATGACCTTGGCCCCAGCGGCGGCGGGGGCGGCACCCGCGGCAACGGAAACAATCTTGCCAGCGCGAACCTCGATGGACCCTTTTTCGATCACCTGACCGTTGCCAACGATGATCCGAGCGTTCGTGACGATCAAATTCTGCGCCGAAGCGGTGCCTGCCAAGGCTAAGCCGGACAACAGAAGTGCCGCAAACTGCGCATTAAACCGCATCATGTTCACCCATTTAGCCGCTCTTAGGCGACTTCTATTGAATAAAGTCAGCCACGCATATGCTGTCGACCAGCACAGGCGTGGCTGTTTCTCATGACCTAGGCAGGACGGGTCCGCCAGCTATCCACATAGGCCTCACGCGCTTCCTTGGCATAGGGCACCGGCGCGACCTTCACTCGGATTTCAGCCTGCTTGTGGCGCTCCACGGTGGTCTTCTCAGTACCCCCGTTTTCCTCACCCCACACCATCGTCAGCACGTCGCCAATCTCAATGTTCTGGTCGACGACGCCAAGCGACAGCATCGTGCGTTCATTGAAACTGCAGCCGCCAAACATCGACAGGCCAACCACTTTACCGCCCATTTCCACGCGGTCGTACATCGACGAGGCGTAATTGCAGAGCGGGGTTTCAATGTACTTGTGGTTCTCACCCGGAGGCGCGAGCAAGGAGGCGTACACCTTTGCAACGTCTTCGCTATTCCAGGCGAAGGTCACCTTTTTACGCTGAGGGCCATCACCGACCCGTTCGAGCGCTTCGCGGCCAATGAAATCGTGATCGAATTTTACGATCATTCCGTAGCCAATTTCCTGGGGGCGTAGATAGTAGTCTTCGATGTTGTCCGAGACAAAACTGCCCCCGAGAGAGCCCGCGACTTCATAACGGTTCATGCCGAGCCATTCCCGATATGATTTCATGGCCTCACCGGTATAGACGGCCGGCAGCGGCGACGGAATCCAGCCCGATTCCAACGTAATGCTGGAATACGATCGGGAACCCAGTTGGCGGAGACCGAATTCCTGGCCAGCCTCTAGAATGGCGGCGCGAATTTCATCGCGCTCTTCATACGGGCCCCAGAACTCCAAACCAGGCGCTCCGGCCATACCATGGCGCAATCCGCGCACCTTTCGGCCAGCGATCGTGATGGCGTCCATCGAGAAGAACTTAATGTCGGGAATGGCACCGCCATTGAGCTTTTCCAACAGCGCCCAGGCATGAGGGCCTTGCAGCTGGAAGCGATAATGGCGACGGTTGACGGCACGACCGCCAGCGTTTGGTGGGGAACGGTCGTCGCGTTTGACGGTTACGTTGTAGCCGCCTGTTTCGGCATGGAACGCAATCCAGTTAACGATCGGCTCACGGCCGACGAAATTGAAGCTGTTTTCGTCCAGATAAAACAAGATGCCATCGCCAATCACAAAACCGTCGTGACTACAGGCGACCATCTGCTTGGCCTTGTTGGGCGTAAAGTTGCTGAAGCTGTTGACCGCCAGAGCGGAAAGCATTTTTAAGGCGTCTGGCCCCTCCACCAACATTTCGGCCATGTGATGCGACTGATCGCACAGCACGACAGTATCTCTCCAAGCACGCTGCTCGTCACGCCAATTGGTGAATTCCGGGGGCACCACCGGGTAGGTGTAGGCACCGATTTTCGAGTTCCGAAGCATCGCTACCGGATTGCCTGAAGCCTCGATGACTTCCTGCAGATTTTTTGCACCCATGGCCTTCGACTTCCTATCTGAATGTGTTGGTTTCGCCGCCCAGCACGAAGGCCAGAAAAACAGCGTTCGCGTGCAATTTCACACGACTGCTCGGCACAAGTCTATCCAAAAATGTAAGGGGCACTAACAATGAGGCACATCACATATTGCCTGGGCGCCTTCGGGTTGGAATAACGCCGTCGGCCTTGGCCGAAAAACGCACGGAGCACCAGCACAACGCTGCAAGTCCGATCCAGACTATTCGGCATCCGGTTGGTTGCGCGGCATCGCACTTTCGAACGCGGATAATTCCAAACAGGCCTGCGCGATCGCAGATATTTTTGGGTAAGGCGTCATATCAAGCGCAAAATTCTGCGAGTTGACTACCTGCGGCAGGAGCAGCACGTCCGCCAACCCAGGCGTATCGCCGTGAGAAAATCGTCCTGGCGGGCCCTGATCCAGCAACTGCTCGAGGGCGGAAAATCCCTTGGCAATCCAATGATTATACCAGGCCCGCACCTGGTCTTCCGGCTGGCCAAGATCTTGGCGCAAGTAGTGCAGCACCCGAAGGTTATCGATCGGATGAATGTCACTGGAAATCAACTGTGCAAGGGCTCGCACCCTGGCGCGCTCAGCAGGATGACTTGGCAGCAGGGATGGCTGAGGTCGCGTTTCCTCCAGATACTCAAGGATGGCCATGGACTGGGTCAGCACCAGCCCGTCAATCTCAAGCGCTGGCAACAAACCTTGCGGATTGAGGGTCAGGAATTCCGCTGTTCGATGTTCACCCTTACGCAGGTGATAGAATGCCCCTTCGTACTCAATTCCCTTGAGGTTCAATCCGATCCGTACGCGGAACGACGCCGAAGAGCGAAAATAGCCATGCAGCTTTACCATGCCACTCATGCGGCCGCTCCAAGGCTAAGCGGACGTCGGCTGGCCACACATGCCACGCCGAAATGATCGAACGCAGAACTTACAAAATCGGTCATCAAAAGCCTCGAGGCGGTCGCCTATCAGTGCATGCGCGAAAAAGGGGGCATTCAGGAACGCACGATGCGTTCCTCACGCCACAGACCCAAAGCCTCATGCACAGGCCGGTCTGAGTAGCTGAACAACACCGCCTCTGTATCAGCCCGGTGGCTCTGGATAGCCCAACTCGGGGCCACAAAGATATCGCGAGGCTTCCACGTGATCGTGGTGCCACCGATATTGCTCACGCCCGTGCCTTCAACCACGGAAAAAATGGTTCCGTCCGTGGAACGATAGGGCGAGGTCGTCATGCCTGCGTCCAGCTTTTGCACAAAGGCACCGATAGTTGGCATCACATGGCTACCGGTTGTCGGATTTATGAACCGCATCTTGTAGCCGTGGAACGGGTCTGGCGCGCCACTGCGTTGCATGGCGTCAAGCACCTCGCGGGTCCGAGCGTAGGGATAGCTAAACACGGGCGAGGCCTTACCGGATGGCTGCCAGTCAACCGGCACAAGGTTCGACCCAAACTTCATGTTGGCTGTGCCGGACGGGCGCACAACACTTTGGCTTGTAGCGTTTGCCGCTTCCGCAAAACCGGTATCGAAAAACTGCACCAGAGGAATGTCTAACCCGTCCATCCAGACCATAGGACCGTCAGACTCGTTACCATGATCATGCCATTGCCATCCTGGCGTTAGGATCAGGTCGCCTGGGCTCATAATCGTGTGCTCACCGCCAACGGCCGTATAGGCGCCGTGACCCTCAACGATGAAACGCAGCGCCGACTGGGTGTGCCGATGGGCGCGAGCGACTTCACCCGGCAGTATGAGTTGCAGACCTGCGTACAGCGATTGCGTCACCGATCCGCGGCCACGAAGCCCTGGATTTTCGAGGATCAGAACTCGCCGCTCGGCCTCTTCGGCGCTGATGACGCCCCCTGCTTCCATCACCAGCTTTCTGACCACCCCGTCGTAGTCCCATTTAGCCGGCAAAACGGGACTATTAGGCTGGGGGGGAACCACCAGATGTAGCGTCTCCCATAACGGCGTCAGGTTCTCGGCACCAATCCGGGCATAATAAGTTGCGCGATCAGACGCCGGCGCGGCGTTGTTATCTCGTTCAATCATCACTCAACCCCTGGGCGGAAAATGCTGACCGCCAGCTCAGCAGAAACACCTTAAAGGCCGGCCGCACGCCCTGAAAGACGCAAGTGCCTTAGGCGGGCGCGCCGCCGGCCGTGGCGAGAATGAGAACGCCGCTGCCAAGTAGCGCCACCTTCGCAATCATCTCCGAATCCTCGCCTTGCGTTAGTGGATTGGCATGACGGGCCAGTCAATGAACGCCTGGCGGCAGGGCGAAGACGAATATGTTGTTGTCGACGCGCGACTTGACCTCTGGGGTCAAGGAATTGAGTGACACAGGATTGGAGCTACCTGTGGACGCGACCACGTACTGGCGCCCGCCGACCGCATAGGTAACTGGAAAGCCACTGACCGCTGAACCAAGGTTTACTTCCCACAAAATCTTGCCGCTTGTGTGATCCAGGGCGCGGAATCGTCCCGCCAAATCACCGACGAAGATCAACCCACCGCCCGTGGCAACTAGCGAAAAGACTCCTGCGCGCTGATCGTATTTCCATGCCGCCTTGCCCGTGGCCGCCGAATAGGCCTGAACCGTGCCGAGATTCGTCTCGCCCTTCGGCAATTCTGGCTCCCCACGTATGCCGTAAGCCGATGCCAGGCTGGGTCGGTCAAGCACAGCAGTCATGGTCTGGCAGGTATTCTGCATCGGAAAATACATCAGCCCGGTCACGGGACTATAGGCACCGGCCGGCCAATTGCGGCCGCCAGCAGGGGTGGGGCAGATATAGTGGCTTTCGCCGACCTTGTTGAACATTGCGTCAGGATTGACGGTAACTTTCCCAGTCGCACCATCAATCTTCTCAACCACATTCTGGCGGATGGTAGGGCGGCCCCAGAGGAACTCTCCAGTCTTAGCATCTAATGTGTAGATGATGCCCGTCTTACCCGGAATACCGGTGACCACCCGGCGCTTCTCGCCGGGCTTGAGCCGGGGATTGATCCAGGCCACCTCCTTGGCGTCGGGTGCGACCGCCGTATCGACGATCATACGCTCCATAGTGTGATCCATATCCCAATGATCAACCACGTGCTGATAGTACCACGCCAACTTTCCTGTTGTGGCGTCGATGGCCAGGGTCGAATTGTTGTAGAGGTATTCCTTGTCGTTACCGTCGAGAGCGAACTTGGGGGCCGGCGACGTCACCGAGGTGCCAACGTAAATTAGATTGGTGTCGGGATCATAACTAGGCGTCATCCAGGCACCGACATGCCAGCGACTTTCGTAGGGCACATTGCCCCAGCTGTCGTAGCCCGGCTCTCCGGGGGACGGAATCGTGTGGAACCGCCATAGCTCCTTTCCGGTTTTAGCGTCGTGCGCAGTGATCACGCACGCTAAAGGTCCGCCGCGCGGATCACAGCCGCGAGTGGAAATCACCTTGCCGTTGGCAACGATTGGCCCAGAGCTCTGCAAAGCTGGGTGGACATGATAGTCAGCAATGGGGGTTTCCCACACCACCTTGCCGGTCTTGGCGTCAAGCGCCACCACATGATCATCGACCGTGTTGCCTATAATCAGGTTATCATAGATGGCGATACTGCGATGATCATCGATGTTGCGGACGTAGTTGCGGATATCGTCCGGTATTTTGCGCTTGTACTCCCAAAGAAGGTCGCCGCTCACGGCGTCGATGGCCGCGATCGCGTCGGTCGGCTCAGGGAAGTACATGATCCCGTCATGTATCAGCGGAGTGCCCTCCTGGCGGCCCGCGGTTGTCCCGCGCGACCACACCAACTGTAATTGCGAGACGTTTTTTGAATTGACCTGCTTGAGCGGGCTATAGCCCCACGCGGCCAAATTTCCGCGCCACATCAGCCAGTCATCGCCAGCAGGGGCCTGCAGCATTTTGTCGGTAACGGGGCGGAAGGGCACCTCCGAGGCCTGCACAGCGGTGTGAAGCAGCAGCGCAGAAAGTGCTAACAGCGGATATCGCACCATGCCTTTTTCCTCCCAATCGTTGAGGAATTTTGTAATGTGAGTTTAATTGAGTGTCTAATAGTTAGTGCACCTTGGCGTTTGACGTGCATGAGTGGGGGCATGATCCGCGAAGATATCGTCATACCTGCGTTGATAGCCGTCTGGGCGCTCACAGCGCCCGCAGCGGGACAGACACAGCCGGCCGCGATTCAACCCACCGCCCAAGAAAGTCGTGGTGCTGCAGCCTTCGGTGAGCGCTGCGCCCAGTGCCACGGGGAAGACATGTACGGCGGAGCCGGTACACCCAGTCTGGTGGGCCCAGAGTTCAAATTCGGATGGTCGGGCAAACCGGTCAGCGACCTGTTCGACTATATCCATGACAAGATGCCGCCCGGCCAAACCGGCTCGCTGACCGATCAGCAGTACCTCGACGTGGTCGCGGCTATACTGCGCAAGAATAGCGAGGCAGCGGATGTTGCCGAACTCACCCTCGGCTCGGACACCCTGAAGATGCCCATAAAAATTCCATGAAGCTGTGCCGATTCAATGATGGCCGCTATGGACTGGTTCAAGGCGAGCAATTGTGGGACGTTTCCCCTGTGCTGGCACCGGCCGTCGCTTCTGGAGCACTGTTCACCGAACTGGTGCGATTGACGCCCGCAATAACGGACCATGCGGCCCGGGCGCCCGCACAGTTGCTGTCTGCAGTTCACCTACTGTCGCCTGTTCCCCGACCGGGCAAGATCGTCGCCGCGCCCGTGAACTACATCAACCATTTGATCGAGGTGAAGCAGAGCTCGGAAATCCATCACGGCGTACAGATTGAAGAAATTCAGCGAATTGGCCTCTTCCTCAAGGCTCCCAGCTCTTTGATCGGCCCCGCCGACCAAATCAATCTGCGTTTTCCCGATAGGCGCACGGACCATGAAGTAGAACTTGCGGTCGTGATTGGGAAACGCGCCAACCGCGTCACCCGCGAGAAGGCATTGGATCACGTAGCGGGCTACAGTATCGGCCTAGACATAACCTTACGCGGACCTGAAGAGCGAAGCTTTCGCAAGTCAATCGACACCTACACCGTGATCGGGCCCTGGATCGTCACGCCTGAAGAGTTTGGTGATCCGGGCGATGCGAACCTGTCGCTCAGCGTTAATGGCCAGCCGCGTCAGGACGCCAATACACGCGACCTGATCCTGTCCGTTCCGGCCCTGATTGAATACGCCTCCACGTTCTATACGCTGGAGCCTGGCGACATACTTCTTACTGGAACGCCGGAAGGCGTAGGGCCGATCGCGCCGGGCGACATGATTTCTGCCGCTATTGATCGAATAGGCATTATGAACATTGGCGTCGCAGCGCCCTAACGTTTGTCCGATACCAAGAGCGAATTTCTGACAAGCTCCACTTCGAAGGAGCCAGCTAGTCCTGCTGTTCCCCGTCCTATCCTCATGGGCCCACGCTCAAACGGGCCAGTCTGGCTTAACCTGTCTAAGGCTCAGCGGAAATCTCCGCACAGATTCAGTCCAAATGATCTATAAACACCAATAGGTGTCGATAGTACCATGACGTTCCGCCGCCGACGGGGTCTCTCACCCACGAAGAGGTCGCTTGACTATTCGATGAGATCCAGGCCCGCCGGCTCAAGGCAATGATGGTCATATGGGCTGCGACTCGTCCGAGTACCACAAGCGCTGGTCGCGCCCAAGACCCTAGAAAGCTTTGAGGCTTAGGCGCACCGGGCTCCTGAAAAAAGTTCCTAATTGCTTGGAAAAATTCGCCCTGAGGATTGTGAACTTGGCGTCGAGTCGTTAGGTGTTTTCGACATCTGGAGGCGTAGGCAATTTCTCGCCGGGTAGCTTCCTGCCAGAAATGCGAGAGAATGAATGGCCTACATATTCGACGAGAAAACGCTGCCGAGGATGCTGGGTGCAAGCGGCGGTCGCGAGCGGATCTTCTTCGTCAACAAGGAACTGGCGAATACCGACAACATGCTGGCTGGCGTCATGCATTATGATGTGGGGGCCAAATCACCATACCACATGCATGAGAACTGCGAGCACTTCTACTTCATCATCAACGGCCACGGTACAGTGACCTCGGAAGACGGCGTGCAGGACGTGGAACCAGGCACCATGGTGTTCATTCCGGCCGAAGAGAAGCACCGCCTAAGCGCGTCCAAGGGCGAGCCCCTGTTTTACTTCGAGTTCCAAGCTCCTAACCGCTTCGTGACCTCGATACTCGACGGTACACCTGAAGACTTGGTCTGGAACCGGGTCGAAGGCGGCGTCTGGGTCCAGTCCTAATTCGGCACTATCAGCGGAAAGATCGAATCCATGAGCCTTACTTTTATCGACACCAACTCCATTCCCCTCGAACACACCGCGCACGGCGACTTCAAGGAAATCCTTAATGAGAAGCTAGCCGGTGCTAAGAATGTAGTCAGCTCGCTCCATTGGCTGAACGAGGGCGAAAAACTCGGTGCAGGCGACGCCAAACACAATTTGTTCTACTTCATCGAAGGCTCGGCCAAGGTCACTCTGGCGGGCAAGGACTACGATGTACCCAAGGGCGGTGGGATCTATCTGCAGCCTTCCGAAACCGCCTCGATCGCGGGAGCGGCCGATGGTCTGAAGATGCTGCAATTGGCCGTGCCCGTTATCGCGCCGAATTGATCGTCCGCGCCTCCCAGTAAAGAGGATGGGGTGAAGAGCTTTTCGGGGGGCTGTAGCTAGGAAGCACAGCCCCCTTCGTCATTTTAACATTTAGAAAACTAGGAGCGAAGAATTGCGTTTCGCAAGCATCTCCTTAGACGGGATCGAAAACTGGGGCGCAGTCCTCGAGGACGGGGTAGCGCTACTGGGCCATCGTTGGCCGAGCCTACGCCACGCGATCGCTGCCGGCGCACTCGCCGAAGCCGCTACCGAAGCCAAAACCGCGCGTAAGGTGGGTTCGAGCGCAATTAAGTGGCTGCCGCTGATCGCTGACCCCACGAAGATTCTATGCGTCGGTCTAAACTACGAAGATCACCGCAAGGAAACGGGCCGTTCGGTCGTCGCGCACCCCACGATTTTCACGCGTTTCGCTGATTCTCAAACCGCGCACGGGGCATCGATCTTGATGCCGACGGTGTCTGATAAGCTCGACTATGAGGGCGAGCTTGCGGTGATCATCGGTGTTGGAGGCCGCAACATTCCGGCGAGCGCAGCGCT
>Ga0114971_10001747_pt1 | contig 14828 bp, 9 predicted proteins | sample M_140625_MF_Meta_FD_87320 | JGI IMG/M metagenome (GOLD analysis project Ga0114971, IMG submission 87320) | Freshwater microbial communities from Lake Montjoie, Canada to study carbon cycling - M_140625_MF_MetaG | ecosystem: Environmental > Aquatic > Freshwater > Lake | place: Lake Montjoie... | reverse complement strand
TCATCTTAAACGAAAGCGGCGGCAATGTGACGGTGACCTATCAGGACGGGAGCACCAACGCGAATTTTAATGGCTTTAACACTGGAACGAACCTTGCCAAAGGAAAGTATAGTTTCGCGCTGGACGGTAACACCTCCTACCGCATTGCGGTCAACAAAATCGGTAGCGGCAGTCCCAATCAGATTAGCGTGGATACGAGTAATGCCTGTAATTTTGCTTCGGCTGCGGCTCGTGGTGTGGCGGTGAACGCCAATCCGAGCAGCCCCTATTTTGGCTTGATATATACTATTAATGCCACGCCAGGTGGAACTGGGGCGGCGCAAAAACATCGCGGAGTTTACATTTCCAATGCCGATACTTCCGACGCGTTTGGTCGTGGTACCAACGCCTCCGGAGCGGTTTTCAGCAGTGCCTCTGCAAGTAGCCCTTATCGTATCAGCCTGGGTTCTGATGACACGGTTTATGTGGGTGATTTTTCCACGGCTGCCGCGACGGTTTGGAAATTTGATCCGGCTGTAAGTAACACAGGGACTTGGACCAACGTGCTGGCGATCATTGGTGAAAATGCCGGCCTCGCTGCTGGCATTCACGGAGATATCTCGGGTGCACCGCGGGTCACGGGTTCTTTGGCGGGAGGCAATCTTGTTCTTTACACGGCTGACGCCGCTCTGGGGCCGGTCTTTAACAGCATCAATAAATATGTCATCGGTTCGGGCCCGCTGCCCTATTCGAATGCGCCCGTGCAGCTTGGGAATACTGGACTTGGTAGCATTGCTGAATTGAATTCGGACATGGCCCTTGGTGCGGATGGCAAGGTGTTCGGCAACCTGAATCGCGCCAGCAGCTTTACTGCCCCAAACGTCAAAGTGTGGGATACGGATGGCGTAACTCTGTTGTGGGATTCCCTCGCAGCATCCGGTGGCACCATCGGTGTCGGCCCCGACTTGTTGGATGATACCCGCAGCATCAGCGTTTCACCTGACGGAAAGTTTCTGGCAACCTTGAGCACGGCCAATAAAATTTCCGTGCTAAAATTGACCAACGGGGTCCCGGACATATCCTCCCTCTATTCATTTACGATTGGTTCTGCAACCGGCAATGGTCGTCAAATCGCGTGGGATATTGCCAATAACATCTATACCATGAGCTCTGGTCAGGCATTGTTGCGCATCTATTCGCAGGGGGGAACCACCACGGCTATCTCGAGCAACAACGCAGCCGGAACCGCTGGATCATTCCAACTGATTGAACCGACGGACACTGCCAGTGTGGTGGCCACCACTCCGGAGGCTTCGCAAGGCAGCCCCACTCCGATTCCAGGAGTCTTTAATATTTCGCGAACCAATGCCGCCAATGATTTGACCGCTGCGATGACGGTGAACTTTACGTTGTCTGGCACGGCCCGGCCCGGCACTTATAACTTCTCCGGCGGGAGCGCAACTGCCACCAACACGACCTTCACCACGAACAACGTTGTCACCTTCACCACCTACCCGTTAACTGCCACCAATGTGGTGATCACCACGAATATCGTTGTGGTTGGGAAAGTTACCATCCTTGCCAATCAGTCTTCGACCAACATCACTATAACTCCCGTGAATGATGGTGTTTCCCGGCCCACCAATACTGTTGTTTTGTCGTTGACGGGTGGAGCCACATACTCTCCCGCTGTGCCTTTTAACGCCACGGTCACTATCAAAAATACCGGGCCGCAGTTTCTGTTCATTTCGTCTGTATCAGCCCCGACGATGTATAAACGGCTGACCAATGACTTCGGCTCTTTTGTGATCACCCGCTGGGGCGATGTGGATACGAACAGTTACACCATTTCTAGTTTAAGCTATGCCGGGACGGCACCCGGAGCGGCCTATGATCCGGTGGGTTCGGTTACGTTCGATCCCGGTGCTGTCACCGTCACCAACTTCATCACTCCGCTCATTGACACCACCAGCTTGGTGGGCAACAGATCGGTTATTGTCAGCCTCGCCGGTGGTCCCGGCTACACGGCCGGCCCTAATACGGCTAGCTTGACCATCATTGACAACGTCAACCCGCCCGCCACGCTCATTTACTCCAATGCGCTGACCAGCGCCGATGACGCAACCAACTGGTTGGTGACGGCGGCCAACAACAACATGAACACCAACGCGATTGATAACACCATTGATTTTGGTTACTGGCTGGATGCGGCAAATCCGCTGGCCTCCCAGAATGGCCTCATCACGCTGCCGCCCAGCGGAGCCACCAATGCGTTGAGAATCACGATCAACAAGAATTCCGCGCAAGGTTCCGGCGCAGCGGCCGGAGTGAACCTGTATCTCACCAATCAAATCTTCAGCGGCGATTACGAAGTGCGCTTCTATCTGAATTGCGCCCTGGGTGGGAACGCTAGTGTCACCACGGAAGGTGCCCTCTTTGGCATCAATCATACCGGCAACGGAACCAACTGGTGGACCGGCAGCGGTATCCAGGTCGGTTCGCAGCCGAACTTTAACATGGATGGCGTCTGGTATTGGATCAGCAGTGATGGCGGTGCGGGGGCCGGTGATTACATTGAATACACCGGATTGGGCGGTACGAATGGGAACACCGGTTCCACGACCCTCTTGTCAAAGACCCGCACTTCATTCACGGGCAACTTTAAATCACCCTCGCCTTATAGCGGCGTTTCGTCGGGTCTGATCGGCAATGGCTCTCCGGCCAACGCGCTCGCTGGCGGCGGTGGCTACACCAATGCTTGGGCCGACGTGCAGATTAAGAAAGCGAATAACATCGTCACGTTGTTGATTAACAAGATCCCCATGTTCACCTATACGAACACCACTGTGTGGACGAATGGCTATCTGATGCTGGGTTACAATGATCCGTTCTCCTCGGTGGGCGCGCCGGACGGGGCCGCTTACTTCTCGGATCTGACGGTGGTCGCCTTGAGCGCGCCGGTGATCACGTTGCAGCCTTCCAATATCGTCGCGGCGGCGGGTATTCCCGTCACCTTCGCAGCTAAAGCCACGTTTGGCTCGACGGCTCTCAGCACGAACTACCAGTGGTTCTTCAACGGAACCGCCATCCCCGGTGCCACCAGCACCAATTACAGCTTCACGGCGGCTTCAACCAATTATGGAACGTATAGTTGGAGCGCGAACGACGGCAACGTCACCACCTTGAGCACCAACGCCACGCTCACACCGCCGCTGCCGAGTATTGTCAGTGTTTTGCCCGCCACACGCGCCTCGGTAATCGGTGGTTCCGGAACCTTCACGGTCACGGCGATCACCGCGTCCGGGGTCACGAATGTCCAGTGGCTCTCCAACAGCGTCAGTATCGCCAGCGCCACCAGTCGCACGTTGACTCTGGCGAACGTAGTAGCCGGCAACTTCGGCTCGATCTACACGGTGCGCGTCAACGATGGAACCACCTCGATCACCAGCGCGCCGCCAGTGACCCTCACGCTGGCCACCAACCAGACCATCACCTCACCATCTTGGGCAACGAACCGCTTCAATTTGAGCTATGGCACTGAATTTGGTCCCAATTACGTGGTTGAATTAAAGACCAACCTGCTGCAGGCAAGCTGGGCTCCAGTTTCAACCAATGCTGGCACGGGTGGAATCCTCAACGTGACCAATACCACGAGTGCGGCGCAGGGTTTTTATCGCCTCCGCTTGCAATAATTAACTGTCATGGGTATCCGCCGGCCACGGCGGATACCCCGTTTTTAATACCTCGTCTATGACCCATAAAAATCTGGTGCTAAATCCACTGGGGAGAATCAAAGTTGGCTCATCGGCTTTCACGTTGATCGAACTGTTGGTGGTCATCGCCATCATCGCCATCATCGCCGCGATGCTCCTGCCGGCTCTGTCGGCGGCAAAGAGCAAGGCGCAGCAGATCAAATGCGTGAGTAATACTAAGCAAATGCAGTTGGGTGCCATCATGTATCAGGGCGATAATAATGAGTTGATGTTGCCCAATGCGATTTTGGGTGCGGCCGCGAAAGACTCTTGGTGCAGCACTCAATTTGGTCAAAACTGGACTACCAGCAGTGATAATACCAACCGGGCGTTACTCCAAACTTGTCTATTGGCTCCATATGTGGCTGGGCAGGTTGATGTTTATAAGTGCCCGGGCGACACCATTGAATCGCAGAATGGTTCAAGATTGCGCACCTATGCAATGAACGGCCAGATGGGTAACCGCCCACAAGCCTTGCGCGATAATCCCCTTTATAAAAATTTTCTTAAAACCAGCTCCGTCGTGGGGATTTCCCCGTCAAACCTATTTCTTTTCTGCGAAGAGAACATGGGAACGATGAATGATGGCTATCTTCAAATTGATGCCGGTGGTGGAACGTTTCCCGACTGGCCTGGCTCCTATCATTCCGTGCGCGCCAGCGGATTTTCATTTGCCGATGGTCATTCCGAAGTGCACAAATGGGAAACTGCCGTGCTAAAAGTTCCCGTTGTCTTTGGTAAAGGCTATCCGCAGGGTGCGATTTTTGGCGGCCTGGCCAATGCCGATTGGAAATGGTTCACCACTTACGCTACGGTCAAAAACTGAAACCAAAGCTCATTTTTTTAAGAACGCGGACTGACTCGCCGTCACGCCGGCAAACGGGTCGTTGGTGATCAGCAGATTTCCGTCGATGTCCAGAAAGTCAGCCAGTTCCGCCAAATCCAAAGCCTATCAGACCCAATGCGTCAGCAATTTGAAGCAACTTCAATTGGGCTGGATTGTGTATGCCGGCGACTTCAACGATGTGCTGATGCCAAATTCTCCATCCACGGGGGGCAGTGGACTCAGCTGGTGCGGCAGTGCTGCGGTTGAAGATTGGGGTTTTCGCGATGGCAACACCAATACAATGATATATCAGACCAATTTAATGGCTGGCTACATGTCCAGCCAATTGGGGGTGTACCGCTGCCCGGCGGACATTGTTCCCTCGGACAACGGCCAGCGGATACGCACCTACTCCATGCAAGGCCAGATAGGAAGCACTTTGACTTACGGAAATCAGGCTTACGCCAAGTCCTATTTGAAAATGGGGGGCATCACCTCTGATCCCGGTCCGTCGGATTTGATTGTTTTTCTCGAGGAAAGCGGCGTCGATCTGGCCAATAGTACTGGGATAGATGGCTGGCTGCAGGTCAATAACGCTTTCAGTGCTACGGCGGGGACCTTTAGCGGGCAAGCCAGTTTCCTCGATGTTCCTGGGGCCTACCACAAATGGAGCTGTGGCTTCTCTTTCGCTGACGGCCATTCGGAAATTCACAAATGGTCTAATGCTGGCCTCAAAATTCCCGTGACTAAAAACATGGCCTCGTTTGGTCTTTCCGGCCTGATTGTGGGCAATCCCACGGGGCCAACCGCCACGGACTGGCTGTGGTTCACATCACATTGCGCGGGCCACAAATAGCGGGTCGCGGCGGCATGAAAAAACAAAATTGTATGTCGGGAAAAAAAAGCCTTCCATCCATCCGCCCTCGCGCCTTCACCCTGATTGAGCTGCTCGTCGTCATTGCCATCATTGCCATCCTGGCGGCAATGCTCTTGCCGGCGCTTTCCAGTGCCAAGGAGCGGGCGAAGCGCATTTCCTGCCTGAATAATGAAAAACAGATGGGGATTGGCAGCCAGATGTTTGCCGACGAAGATGATCGCCACGCCTTTACCGGGACGATGTATTATGGCGACGACGACATGAACTGGCTTTACCCGAACTACGTCCCGGCTCTGAAGTCATTCTCATGTCCGTCCACGAAAAATGAAGTCCGGACCAACTCGGCATCCATCCCTGCCAACAAGGCGTATAATATGACGGGCATTTCCATCGACCAGAGCGGTGTGTCTCTTTATGCCGACCGCATTCACGGCTCCACATATGTGACGGACTTGACGGTGAATGCCGGGGGCAAGGACCAGCTCTACGGCAGCAGCTATGAGTGTTCCGGCTATTTGAACAGCTACCTGAACACGGGCAATAACATCAAGACGGACGGCAGCCAACGCAAGACTCAGAACCGGTGTTCTCCCTACAGCATCAAGCTAACGCTGCTGCCTTACGCCTCGGCCGGCCAGAGCATCGGGCCCTCGGATATCTTCATCATTTATGATGCCGATGATCGTTACGCCGCCGACCCGACCCGGCTGAACGACAACTATCCCGACAGTGGAGACAATCACGGCGCCGCCGGTGGTAACATGGTTTTTTGCGATGGTCACGCCCAGTGGGTCGCGCAGAAAAATTATCTGCGGACCTTCATTCTAGGCGCCGATGAATATCCCTCCACCTATCCGCTGAAGTGATACGCCGGCGAAAAAATAACGGCTGGCAATCAGGACTGGCCTACGATTAACCCGACTTCCGAAGTGGGCCCGGCTCTTGCGGCCCTTCGAACGGATAAAGCCGCGCCTCCTCTCCCCGCCTCTCCTTCATTTCATGGAACAGAGGGAGTGAAGGCAGCGACGCCTTGCCGTTGCATTCCCATCTTAACTTCAGAATCGAACCCCTTTCATCCGCCGAATGAGGCGGGCCCGGCTCTCTCGCAGGTCCTCCTCCTCGCCCCGCGAAGCATCAGCGGGGCGAGGGGACCCGCAACGGCCTGCTTCGGAATTAGCTCACACAAAGCCCGCATTTTTCCTTGGTCGATGCAAAGGAAAGAATCCCCTGATCCGCCGTCACGCCTTCAAACGGGTCGTTGGTGATCAGCAGATTTCCGTCGATATCCAGGAAGTCCGCCAGTTCCGCCAAATGCGCGGCCGCGCTGATCAGCACGCTGGTTTCGATCATGCACCCGATCATCGTCTGGAGGCCCGCGTGGCGCGCGGCCAGCAGCGTCTCGCGCGCCATGCTCACGCCGCCGGCCTTGACCAGCTTCACATTGACCCCGTGAAAACATTCCGCGCAGCGCGGGATATCTTTGACCGTGTGGCACGATTCATCGGCGAACACCGGCAGCGGTGAACGCTCCTTGAGCCAGGCCAAATCCGCCGCGCGCGCATCGCGCGGCATCGGCTGTTCGACGAACTGAATGTTTTTGTCCGTCGCCACCAGCCATTCCAGCATCCGCAGCGCGTCCTCCTTGGTTTTCCAGCCTTCGTTCGCATCGACGCGCACAGGCTTGTCCGGTGCCGCCGAGCGCAGGGCAGCAAAATTTTCGCGATCGCGCGCATCGCCGACTTTCAATTTCAGGACCGGGTAAACCGCCGCATCCAAAACTTTTTTCCGGATGGCGTCCGGCGCGTCGATGCCGATGCTGAAGGAGGTGAGGTGATGCTGTTCGCGGAAACCGAGGCCGAGAAAATCATGGAGCGGTTTGCCCGCCCGCTTAGCCGCGCCATCCAGCAGCGCCAGGTTCAGCGCGCACTTTGCGCTGACGGGAATGCCCGGCACGGCTTCGAGATACGCCATGCTGCCGGCCACATCGCTAAAGGAAATCTTCCCAAGATCCAGCTGCGGCAGAAACCTCAGAAGGTGCTCGGCCGATTCGCCATAGAGGCTGGACGGCGCGGCCTCGCCGATGGCCGGCATGCCGCCCGCATCGGTGAGTTCCACAATCACCGTGCGATGGATGCCGGAGCCTTGGGAGCTGGCGATTTTCCAGGGGTTGGCGAGGCGCAGCTCGCACAGGCGCGCGTTCAATTTCACCTAGGAATTCAAACAGATTCCATCCCGTTTGCAATGCGATTGAAACAATTGCGGACCACCCTGAATTGGCTATATGCTGCCGACATGGCAACTGGCAATGTTTCGTAGAACTGTCATGTCCGCGTCGTCGAAAAAAACATTATGCTAAGCATCGCCCATCGAAATCCAAAGTCCGGCTACAACCGTTTTTTGCTGCTGGTCGCGGGTCTGGGCGGATTGCTGTTCGGCATTGATGTCGGCATCATTTCCGGTGCGTTGCCGTATCTCGAAGCCACGTCCGGTCTGAACGGGAACCAGCTTTCCTTCATCGTCGCCGCCGTGTTGCTCGGCAGCGCCGTCTCCACGTTGTTCGCCGGCGCGCTCGCGGATTTTTTTGGGCGCAAGACGATGATGACCTTGAGCGGCGTCTTATTTGTCATCAGCGTGCCGGTCATCGCGCTGTCGCACAGCTATGGGGCGTTGATTTTCGGACGGCTGATGCAGGGTGTCAGCGGCGGGTTGGTCGCGGTGGTCGTGCCGTTGTATCTCGCGGAGTGCCTGGCGGCGTCGGATCGCGGCAAGGGGACGGGGATTTTTCAATGGATGCTCACGCTGGGTATCGTGGCGGCGGCGGCCATCGGCTTTTATTTCAGCGGCCGCGTGGATGAAGTGGCGAAACTGGGTGACGCGGAAAAACTGTTTGCGTTCAAGGACACCGCGTGGCGCAGCATCTTCTGGGTCTCGCTACCGCCAGGAATTGTTTTTGTCATCGGCAGCTTCCTGGTTGCGGAATCGCCGCGCTGGCTGTTCCGTCGCGGCAAAAAAGACGCCACCTTCCGCGCGTTGCTGCGGTCGCGCACCGAGGAGCAGGCGCGGCTTGAACTGCAGGAGATGGAAGCCATCGCCGCCACGGAGAAGGCCAATTCCGTCGCCGCCGGAAAAAAGCGCGAGCCTCTGCTCCAGCGCAAATATGTCATTCCGTTCTTGCTGGCGTGCATCATCCTCGCGTGCAACCAGGCCACCGGCGTCAATTCCATCATCGGCTACAATGCGATGATCCTGATCCAGTCCGGCCTGGACGACAAGGCCGCGCACCTCGGCTCCGTCATCCTCACGGTCGTCAATTTTCTGATGACTATCGGCGCCGTCCTGCTGGTGGACCGCAAGGGCCGGAAATTTCTCCTCTCGCTGGGCAGCGCCGGCGTCATCGTTTCGCTCCTGTGCGTGGGAACCATTTTTCACAAGACGGAGGCACAGCGCGTGGATGTGAAAGAGGCCGTGCAGGCGACGGTGGCTTCCTCGAGCCAAACGGCCGTGATTGAATTCAATGGCGAAACGGCGGCGCAGTTGCTGGCCGGCAAAACCGTCGGGGCGGACGCGCAGCCGAAGTCGCTCGTGGTGATTTATTCCTACGGCGGTTTCACAGCCGCCACCAAAGTCGTCCGCTCCGATGACATCAACGGCAAACTCACCATCGCCCGCGCCGGCTGCGTGCCGGACACCGGGGTGGAGGCGTTCTTCAAAAATCCTTTCGCCGACCTCGCTGCCGCGCGCACCGCGCCGCTGAAGATCGAAAATGCGCTCATCACTCCCGTGCCCTCGGCGCACAACGGTTGGCTCACGGCAATACTGATCTACTGTTTCATGGCGTCGTTTGCCATCGGGCCAGGCGTCTGTGTCTGGCTCGCGCTTTCCGAGCTCATGCCCACGCGCATCCGTTCCAACGGTATGAGCGTCGCGCTGCTCATCAACCACATTATCTCCACCACCATCGCGGCCACCTTCCTGCCGACCGTCGGTCAATATGGCTACTCCACGATGTTCTTCATTTTTGCCGGCTGCACGGTCGTCTATTTCATCACCGCCACCTTTTTCCTGCCGGAAACCAAGGGCAAAACCCTGGAAGAAATCGAAGAGCACTTTGAAGGCAAAAATGAGACGCGGCATCCATAAAAAAATCATCATCGCCCTGGTGGCCGCCACCGGCTTTGTTGCCGGGGCGGAAATCTCAACGCCGATCATTCCTGCGCCGGCGAAGGTCGAGGCCGGCACAGGAGCCTTCCAATTGAATGCCGCGAGCCGCATCCTGGCCGATGCGGAATTGAAGGGCTCCGCGCACTTGCTCGCCGCGCGGCTGCGTTCGGCCACCGGCTATGCGCTAAAAATCAAATCCGCCGGCAAACAAATCACAGCCGCCGATATTTTGCTCACCACCAACGGTGCCGACGTCGCGCTCGGCGCGGAAGGCTATGAATTGTCCGTCACCACCAACGGCGTCGTCCTCCGCGCCCCGACGCCGGCGGGGATTTTTTTCGGCACGCAATCGCTGCTGCAATTGCTGCCGCCGGAAATTTTTTCCCCCACCCGCGTGACCAATGGGGACTGGCGGATTCCCTGCCTCAGAATCGAGGATCAGCCGCGTTTCGCGTGGCGCGGTTTCATGCTGGATGTCAGCCGCCATTTTTTCACAAAAGCGGAGGTGGAGCAGGTTTTGGATTTGATGGCGCTTTACAAGCTCAACACGTTTCACTGGCATCTGGTGGACGACCAGGGCTGGCGCATCCAGATCAAAAAATACCCCAAGCTCACCGGGATTGGCGGGTGGCGCGACGGCATCGGCTTCGGCCTTGCCTCCAATGCCGCCACGGCCTATGACCCGCACGGGCGCTACGGTGGATTTTATACGCAACGCGACATCCGCGACGTCGTCGCCTACGCGGCGGCGCGGCACATCGCGATTGTTCCGGAAATTGAAATGCCCGGTCACTCTTCGGCCGCGCTGGCGGCGTATCCAGAATACCTGTGTCCCGGGGTGAAGATTGCCAGTCTGCCAATGAGTTCGGGCGTTTCCGCGGGCGTCTATTGCGCGGGCAACGACGCGGCCTTCGCGTTCCTCGGAAACATTCTGGAAGAAGTGGCGGAATTATTTCCGGGAAAATATATTCATATTGGCGGCGACGAGGTAAACAAAAAAAACTGGGAAAATTGTCCCAAATGCCAGGCGCGCATCAAAACTGAAAATATGAAGGGCCAACGCGAGCTGCAGGCGTGGTTCATCCGGCGGATCGAAAAAATCGTGGGTGCGGACGGCAAAAAACTCATTGGCTGGAGCGAAATCCGCGAAGGCGGCCTGGCTCCAAGTGCCGCGCTCATGGACTGGATCGGCGGCGGCGCGGAGTCCGCTGCGAGCGGGCACGAGGTGGTGATGACCCCGACTAAGTTTTGTTATTTCGACCACTATCAGTCCACGAACCGGGCGGCCGAGCCGAAAGCCATTGGCGCCTATCTGCCGTTGCAGCGGGTTTATCAATTCGAGCCGATGCCGGAAAAACTCGCGCCGGAATTTCAGGGGAAGGTGCTCGGCGGTCAGGCGAATCTGTGGACGGAATACATTCCGAATTTTCGCCAGGTCGGATACATGATGTTTCCGCGCCTCGGCGCACTCTCGGAGGCAGACTGGTCGCCGAAGGAAGCGCGTGACTGGGACAATTTCCGGACCCGCGCCGCGCTCAATGAAAAGCGGCTCGATGCGCTCGGCGTGAATTACCGTCCGTTGTCCAAGCCCGATTAACGGTGCGTACCACGGCATCCGGGCATGTTGCGCGAGCCCAACCCAATGGTTCGGCGGCGTCACTTGCACGAACGGCTCCGGCAGCGCGCGCGGCCAATACAAGACCTTTTCCGACCTCTAACCGGAACCCTGCAGTCCGAATGAACCGCCAAGGGGCCAGGGACGCCAAGGGGCAAGACCTGAGCCGGATTCATCCCGAATTCCGAAGTAGGCCCGTGCCTCCTCTCCCCGCCCTCTTCCATTTCATGGGAGAGAGGGAGTCGACCGCGTCGCTTCATGCCAAGCTCAACCCCAGAATCGAGTTTGAAATGAACCGCTTTCACCCGCCGAACGAAGTGGCCAGGCTCTGCCACGAAGGCGCGAACGCCGAGGTGGGCCACGATCCCGGGCCCTCCCCCTCGCCCCGCGAAGCATGAGCGGGGCGAGGGCCGGGGGGGGTAATTGGGTCCCGCTCACAAACGAACCCGGCGAGATTTTCATGCCCCTTCCAATGGGATCGCCCAATGATCTCGGGGCCGTGAGGGAATCCGGCTGCAAGGCAGCAGGAGTGAGTTCTGCAAGGGATTTCACCCATTGATATAGCAGTTCTTGGCAAGTTTGGGACGGGTGGGGCGCGTTACTCCGTGCGCGCCGTGGTGGCAAACCAGTCCGCGTGGATTGGCAACGGCGGCGGGCCGAGGACTGCCCTCCTTCCCCGCTGATGTCCCAATGTTAAGTTGAACTGCCATAGTTGTCTTTTTGAATTGAGCCGGCGCTGCAACTCAGCTTCAGGGTTCCGGTTCAGATAGGCTCTTATCAATTTCGTTTCAAAACCGTCGTCGCTGCGGCGCCTCAGCGGATTCTCCGGCCGTGCTATGTAACCGCGTGCAGTCAAATGCTCAATTTGACAGGAGCCGGCGGACGGGTCGAGGTTTCAAATTTCTGGTTGAGTCGGCTTTTCAAAAAAACTTATACGCGCAGCGGTCGGCGCATGAAAGCGGAGAGCTGGTCCATCAAAATCCTGCATCAGGGCCGGCGGCACACCTTTTCCTTGGGCGCGACGGTTCGGCAGGACGCAGCCATTGAAGCCAAGGCCATTTATGAAACCATCGTCGCCGAGGGTTGGGATTCGGCGTTAAGCACCGAAAAGAATCCAGCGGGTTTCCCCAAGACCGATCCCCGATTTTGGAAAGAGAACCTGCTAGTTCGGTGCTACCGTTTTCCCGCCGCCGAAGAACCGGAGAAATCGTTTGCCGCGCGGATCGGCCACGCCGGCAGCGCTTATTTTTTACCGCTGGGCACTGCCAGTCAGGATGCCGCCAGCAGGATGGCCTGCCGGATATATCGAGCCGTCGTCAATCAGGGCTGGGCGGTGGCGTGCACGTTGTTTCCTCGCGAGCTGTTCGTGGCATTTGAATGGTCCGCCAATCCCATCATGTGGACCTACACCACCGTGCATACGCTGGTGGGGCGCATGGCCCAAATTGACACCGGGGCGCCCCCGGCGCAGCCGCAATTGCACAATGTGGTGATTGTCGAGACTGAGCCCGGCTTGCGTCGCGCCCTGACGTGGTGCGTTAATCATCAGCCGGGATTTTGCGCCGTGCCGTGTGAATCGCCGGAAAATTTTGCGCAGATTGCCGCCGCTCACAAGCCTCGGCTGGTTTTGATCAACCGCAGCCTGCCGGAGCGGCTGGGTATTGATTTTTCCGGCGGGTTGACGGTGTTGCCGTCCGGCGCGTTCGCGCTGGCTTATTCCGTTTCCGTGGATGGCGACCACATGTTTGCCTCCACGCCTGGCGGGGCCGATGGCTACATGCTCAAGCGCATTCCGCCCGCAAACATTCTCGACCCCATGCTCGAGTCCGGAAAATTGTCCAAGGCGGCCGCCGAAGACCGGCTCGCGCCCGTCACAACTTTTTTCAAAGGCCTGCTGCCGGCGCGCGCTGGCGGACGCAGCGAGGCGCTGGCCAAACTGACCAAGCGCGAAAATGAGGTGATGATGCTGTTGAGCCAGGGCTGTTTGGACAAGGAAATCTCGACGGCCATGGGCATCAGCGTGTGGACTGTTCACGGCCACATTAAAAAGATTTTTGAGCGCCTTGAGGTGCGAACGCGAACCGAGGCCGTCATCTGCCATCTGGAAAAATGACCGACGGGCAAACCGGACTGCCCGGCCGATTTCACCAATGTCCGTATCGGTTTTCTGGAATTTTGGCGTTTTCCGGATAGACGAGATAAATGGCCTGATGCGATTTGGTCCAGGCGCGGGCAACCGCTTCGCGCTGGTAGATATGCCGCACCGACTGGCCACGTTCCAAGTGCGCCGCCGGATCGTTCACCACCACGTCGCCCGTTTGGGTGAAGCCGATACAAACAATCAGGTGACCCTCAGAATCTATTGGACGGCCCGATTGCAGCCAGTCCCAGCGCGTGGAAAGAACGACTGGAATACCCGCCGCAATCCAGTCTTCCACTTCCGAAAGGTCGTCGAACCGCGCCACAAAACTTCTCATACGGGGGAAACTGCCGGCGAACGCCGCGTTAAACGGCCAATTACCCGTACCGCCAAAATCGTCGTCGTAAACCATAGCCGCAACTTGGGAGACAGTCAGGTTCATTTCCGGGCGGTTCAGAATTTCCGACCAGTAGGCCAGCAGCATCGAGAGCGAGGCGGGGCTGCACCAGCCCTTTGCGCCAGGATACCCGTGCTGCGACCGTTCCGGCGTGGCAATGATCTTGCCCCACGCCGCAGGATGGGGCGGCCGGACGGCGGGCGGCACTTGGGTGTTGGCAAACGAAGCGCCGAGAAATTTCAAGTCCGGACGCGCGCCATTCGCGCCGCCCAAGGTCACCCGGATTTGCGCCGCGCCGGCCAACTGCGTCAGCGCCAAAGTGTCGGTGTCCACCCGGCTGATGCCGTCCCGCTGGCCGCGCACGCTGGTGCGGGGAAAAGTTTCGTTGTCCGGCGACCAGTTGCCGAGAACGTAAAATTTAGTGGCGCGATCGGGTGAAATGGCGCGCGCCTCGACCTTCAGAAAACTTCCGGCGGGGGCGGCGGCGTTCCAGGAGACGACCAGTTCGTTCCACGGAATCCCAGGCTTGATTTGCGGCGACAGTAAAACTGTTTCGCCTTTTTCATTCGGCAAGCGGCTGAACTTTGAAAAATTATCCGTGCCGACGAAGCGGCTGAATTTTTTTGACGTCGAAGCAATATCGGTTTTACAGCCGGACAGGCTTGCGGTCGCAAGCACCAGTACGATGTTTAAATGCTTCAGTATGGATCGCATTATGATTGCCTCATGTTGTTCGGAAATTTTATCGGAAGTCCATCCCTGATTTTGGCCGTGGCCGATGGGATAACACCGAACCAAACCGGAACCCAGCAGTGGAATTGCAACGCCGGCTGAATTCAACAAGACATCCATCAATGCGCGAAACCTTGCAGAACCAAATCCCGCTGCATTGCAGCAGAATCTCCGCACGGTTGGGTGATCTAATTGGAGGGGTATAACAAGAGCGCCGGGTTTGTTTTGTAGGCGGGCTTCCTTCCATGACGGCATGATTCCGGCTCAGCTCTTGCCCCTTGGCGTCCCGGGCGCCTTGCCGGTTGATCCTGAATACGGATCAGATCGTGGACTAGAAAACAGGAATCAG
>Ga0114971_10001746_pt1 | contig 14829 bp, 15 predicted proteins | sample M_140625_MF_Meta_FD_87320 | JGI IMG/M metagenome (GOLD analysis project Ga0114971, IMG submission 87320) | Freshwater microbial communities from Lake Montjoie, Canada to study carbon cycling - M_140625_MF_MetaG | ecosystem: Environmental > Aquatic > Freshwater > Lake | place: Lake Montjoie... | reverse complement strand
CGCGGAAATACGATGGCGATTTCGAAGGCGGTGGAGGCGGGTGCAAAGGCTGTCATCTGCCCCTCCGCGGGCAATACGTCCGCAGCCGGAGCGGCCTACGCCGGGCACCCGGGAATCACGGCAGCAGTGCTTGTGCCCGAGGGCAAGATTTCGATGGGCAAGTTGAGCCAGGCCGTGGCGCACAATGCCGAGATCTTGCAGTTGCAGGGGAACTTTGATGACTGCCTCGACATCGCGCGGGACCTCGCCGCGAACTACCCCGTCCACCTCGTCAACTCGGTCAACAACGACCGAATCGAAGGACAAAAGACGGCCGCCTACGAGGTTGTCGAGGTTCTTGAGCGCGCACCTGATTTCCACTTCATCCCGGTTGGCAACGCGGGCAACTACACCGCCTATCACCGTGGCTACCGCGAAGAGATTGCGCGCGGAGCGACCGATGTGTTGCCTCGCATGTTCGGTTTCCAGGCGGCGGGTTCGGCACCGCTCGTGATTGGTGAGCGCGTGAAGAACCCCGAAACAATCGCCACCGCGATTCGTATCGGAAACCCCGCATCGTGGGATTTGGCGATTGCCGCTCACGAAGACTCGGACGGATATTTTGGTGCCATCAGCGACGCCGACATCCTCGCCGCACAGCGAATCCTGTCAGCGGAAGTCGGAATTTTTGTCGAGCCGGCGTCGGCCGCGTCGGTTGCGGGGCTCCTCGAACGGGCCGAAGCCGGCATCATCCCGAAGGGTGCGATTTGCGTGCTCACGGTTACGGGACACGGATTGAAAGATCCGCAGTGGGGCCTCAAGCGTCCGGACGGAACCGAAGCGATGCCGCAGGTTGTTCCCGTGGACGTCGACGAAATCGCTGGCGTGCTCGGTCTCGTGAAGGGCGCATGATGCCGTCAACTGTTCCCGTCGGACGATCCGTTCACGTCAAGGTTCCCGCCACAACGGCGAACCTCGGACCCGGTTTTGACACCCTCGGAATCGCGCTGTCTCTTTATGACGAGCTGACGGCAACCGTTCTCGATTCTGGTGCCACGCGAGTCACCGTTCGCGGTGTTGGCGACGGCACCGTCGCGACGGACGACACCAATCTGGTCGTTCAATCGATGGCGGCAACGTTCTCACATTTCGGAATACCTGTGCCGATTGTCGAACTGGTGTGCGACAACCGAATCCCCCACGGTCGTGGAATGGGTTCGTCCGGGGCCGCGATTGTCGGCGGAATCATGGTGGCAAAGGGTCTGCTCGACGGCATTGTTGACATCGACGCTCAGGGTCTTCTCGACATCGCAACGGAAATGGAGGGACACCCCGACAACGTTGCGCCCGCTCTGTTCGGGGGTTTATCGATCGCCTGGATGACCCCGGCGGGTCCCCAACACAAAAAACTGACCGTTCACCGCGGGGTCTCGCTGTTGGTTGCCGTTCCTCGCGACCTGACGATGAGCACCAAAGTTGCCCGAGACCTTCAGCCCGACACGGTTCCCCACGAGGATGCGGTTTTCAACGTGTCCCGCTCGGCGCTTCTCATCGCGGCCCTCCTGCAGAGCCCCGAACTGTTGCACGCGGCAACAGAGGACAAACTTCACCAGGAGTATCGAGCGGAGGCGATGCCCGAAACGATCGCACTAATTCGCCGTTTGCGCGACGAGGGTTTTGCCGCGGTGGTGTCCGGAGCCGGGCCGTCGGTCCTCGTCCTCACCGACGATCCGCTCGAACGCGCGCGTGCCGCTCGCATCATCGACGCCTCGAAAGACACAACGTGGGAATGCCTCATGCTCGCCGTTGACTTTAAGGGTGCTACAGTTGGAGCACTGCCCGATGGAGACGGTCTCTAACCGAATCCCGAGCAGGTTTCGAATCACCTCACCGAATATCGCGTTGTGCGATTGCTCACGGTGGCGTGACACATTAAGGAGTAATCAATGGATAACGAAATAACAGATGTACCCGCCACTGACGGTGCGGAAGCGACAGCGCGAAAGCGCGCACCGCGACGGGCAACCAAGAAGTCCGCTGACGCGCCGGTAGAGGTCGTCACACAGGGCGCCCCCTCTGCAGAGTCGGCACCCGATTCGGGGGACGCCGCTGCGGACGGTGATTCACCCGCTGGCCGCCGCACGCGTGGTCGTGGTCGCGGCCGCAGCGCCGCTGGGGCAACTGCCGATGCCGAGGCATCGGACAACGCAGATTCCGCAGACTCCGATGATGCTCAGGCGGACAACGGCCGCAGTCGCCAGCGCAACCGCAAGCGCGGCCGCGGACGCGACGATGAATTCGACGGCGTGAGCGATGACGACGTGCTCATCCCCGTCGCCGGAATCTTGGACATTCTCGACAATTACGCGTTCGTCCGAACCGCCGGTTACCTTGCCAGCCCAGCCGACATCTATGTCGCGCTCGGTCAAGTGAAAAAGTACAACCTCCGCAAGGGTGACGCGATCGTCGGCGCAATTCGCCAACCTCGTGACAACGACTTCCAGAACCGCCAAAAGTACAACGCACTCGCAACAATCGACTTCGTGAACGGGGCAGCACCAGAGGAGGCCGTCGTTCGCGACGAATTCAACGACCTCGTTGCGGTTCACGCGAACGAAGGACTCGGATTGAGCGGTCGTTTTGGCTCGGTCAAAAAGGGCGACCGCGTTCTCGTCGACGCTGCTGCCGGCCCGGCTCGTACCGCTGTGATTCGTGACCTCGCTAACGAAATTTCGGGCAGCGCAACGGACGCCCACCTCATGGTGGTCGTCTCCGAGGGTTTGCCCGAGGACGTGACGGCGCTCAGCCGCGGCGTTCGCGGAGAAGTCAGCGCCTCGTCGTACGACCGCCACGCGGACGAACACGTGACCGTCGCCGACCTTGCGATCGCACGGGCCAAGCGCCTCGTCGAAAAGGGACACCACGTTGTCGTCCTCATCGACTCGATGACCCGTGTCGCCAAAAACCAGATGGCGGTCATTCAGGGGTCACGCCCCCTCGGTGATGGAGCGGTTGACGCCGCCGTGTTTTCCGCTACCAAGCGCCTTTTCGGTGCCGGGCGCGCGCTCGAGACGGGCGGCTCGCTCACGGTCATCGCGACAATCGATCACCAGACCGACGGATTCCCCGGTGCGGTTCGAGATGAATTGCTCGATATCGCCACCGCCGTGGTCACCCTCTAAGGGTTCCCATGCTCGAATCAATCGACGGTCTAGTCGCGGAACATGCCGCTCTTCAGGTGGAACTCGCCGATTCGGCGATTCACACGAATCCGGCGCGCGCCAAGAAACTCAATCGTCGATATTCGGAATTGAACCAGATCGTTACAACGCACGAGGCGTTGTCCGCAGCCCGCGATGATCTTGCCGCGGCGAAGGAACTTGCCAAGGATGACGAGGTCTTTGCTGCTGAAATCGCGCCGATGGAAGCGAGCGCTGTGGAACTCGAAGAAAAACTTCGTCGGTTGCTCATCCCCCGCGACCCCGACGATGGACGAGACGTCATTATGGAAATCAAGGGAGGCGAGGGCGGTGCGGAAAGCGCGCTGTTCGCTGCCGACCTGCTTCGCATGTACACCCAGTACGCCGACAGCCGTGGTTGGCGCGTCGAGATTCTCGACAGTACCGACAGCGACCTCGGTGGCTTTAAAGACGTTCAGATCGCCATAAAGGCCAACGCCACTGACCCCGCCAACGGCGCGTGGGCAAAGCTCAAATACGAAGGCGGGGTTCACCGCGTTCAGCGTGTTCCCGCGACCGAGGCGCAGGGACGAATCCACACCTCGACGACGGGTGTGCTCGTCTTCCCCGAGGTTGACGAACCCGAAGAGGTCGCGATTAGCCCGAATGACATCCGTATCGATGTCTTCCGCTCGGGTGGGCCGGGCGGCCAGTCTGTCAACACGACCGACTCGGCCGTTCGAATCACGCACATTGCCACGGGAATCGTCGTGTCGTGTCAGAACGAAAAGAGCCAAATCCAGAACAAGGAATCGGCGATGCGCGTTTTGCGTGCGCGCCTGCTAGCACGTCAGCAGGAAGAGCGCGATGCCGTAGCCAGCGACGCCCGCAAGAGCCAGATTCGCGGGATGGACCGTTCAGAGCGAATTCGCACATACAACTTCCCCGAGAACCGAATTGCGGATCACCGCACGGGGTACAAGTCCTACAACCTCGATCAGGTGATGAACGGCGCGCTGGAACCGATCATTGACTCGTGTATTGCTGTCGACGAAGAGGCGCAACTGAAAGCGCTCTCGGAGTCCTCCGGCTCGTGACCTCGGTCGGCGAGATCGTTGCCGCTCTCGCGGAGCGGTTCGACCGTGCCGGCATCGCCTCTGCTCTCGCGGACGCAGAACTCGTCGTCGGTCATGTTGCCGGCTGGACCCGCGGTGAGGTCGCCACCAAGACGTTCATGGGTGCCGAACTGGACGAGGCGTTGGCACGGGAAATCAACGTCATCGCAACGCGCCGCGAATCCCGTGAACCACTTCAACACATCACGGGGGATTCACCTTTTCGTCACCTCGTTCTCGCCGTCGGTCCGGGGGTCCTCATCCCGCGACCCGAAACCGAACTGGTCGCCGAATGGGCGATCGACGCGCTCCGGCAAGTTCCGTCACCCAGGCCTCGTGCCGTTGATCTGGGGACAGGAACAGGAGCCCTCGCGCTTGCACTGGCAACCGAGGTTCCCAACGCCGAAGTGTTTGCCGTTGAACTGTCGACTGCCGCGGCTGAATGGGCAGAGCGCAACATCGCGCGATACGGAGACGAGCGAGTGACACTGGTGATTGGTGACGCAGCGAACGCGCTGCCGGAACTTGACGGCACCATCGATGTCGTCGTTGCGAATCCGCCGTATATTCCTGACTCCGACAAACCCGCAGACATCGAAGTGCTGGGGTACGACCCCGAAATCGCGCTGTTTGGCGGGGAAGACGGGCTTCGCGACATTCGCGCGTTCATCGCCCGTGCCGCCCTTCTCTTGCGGCCCGGCGGCACGCTCGTCGTCGAGCACGGTGACGGGCAGGGGGAGGCCGTCAGAGCCATTGCCAAAGAAGCCGGCTTCTCGATGACGACCACCCACACCGACCTTCTCCAACGCGAACGAGCCCTCACCGCGGTCCGCTAAAAGCTCATGGCTAAACTGTCAGGGATGGGGACTATCTATAACTGCCTCGATACGAGCGAGGCCTTGACGGGACTGCGATTGGCCAGACTGGCCATTGGTCGCGGCGACCTCGTCGTTCTCCCCACCGACACGGTGTACGGAGTCGCTGCTGACGCCTTCAATCCTGCCGCTGTCCAGAAGTTGCTCGACGCAAAGGGTCGTGGCCGCCAGTCTCCGCCCCCCGTTCTCGTGCCGGGATTCGACACGGTGACAGCATTAGCCGAGCACATTACTCCCGAGGTAGAAAAACTTGCCGACGCGTTCTGGCCAGGGGGATTGACAATCGTTGTCTCGGCACGATCCACCCTCGCGTGGGACTTGGGTGAGACGAACGGAACGGTCGCCCTGCGAATGCCCGACCACGCACTCGTGCGGGAATTCTTGAGTGAGACCGGGCCACTCGCCGTATCGAGCGCAAACCTGACCGGGAAGCCCGCCGCCCTAACGGCAACCGAAGCGTTGGATCAATTGGGCGATCGAGTCGCTGTCTATCTCGACGCGGGCGAGTCGTCGGGATCGCGCGTTGGCTCCACCATTGTTGACGCGACACCGACACGTTATGGGCAGCCCGTTCGGATTTTGCGCGAAGGAACGATTTCACGGGACGCGGTTCGTGATGTGCTCGGAGCAATTGCCGAGGACGGCGCATGAACTATCTCATCATCGGGTTCGTCGCGGCGATTATTTCGTTCATCGGTTCCCACGCGCTTCTTCGCCTGAGTCACCGCTTCACGATTTATCCCGTCATCCGCGACCGCGACGTCCACACGACACCGACACCCCGTCTTGGCGGTGTTGCCATCGTCCTCGGTCTCGGTGCCGCCCTCATCGTCGCGGCGTTCCTCCCCGTGTTTGGTCCAGTTTTCGTCAACATCATGCCCGTCATCGGAATCGGAATCGGCATTGTTCTCATGGCGGTGGTCGGAGTCATCGACGACCTCATCGACCTCAATTGGCTCGTCAAACTGGGCGCCCAACTGATTGCCGCTGTCGTACTCGCGTGGAGTGGTGTGCAAATAGTAAGCCTGCCGTTCAGCGGAATTTTGTTGCTTTCGCCGACGATGTCGCTCGTGCTCACCGTTTTTGCGGTTGTGCTGGTGATGAACGCCATCAACTTCATTGACGGACTCGACGGATTGGTCGCCGGCGTCACCCTGATTGCCGGTGCGGTGTTCTTCATCTACTCCTACATCCTCGCCACCGGTCCTGGTGAGACAAGTTACTTCAACCTCTCAACTCTCCTGACCGCCGCACTCTGTGGTGCCCTCATCGGATTCCTTCCGGTCAACTGGCATCCCGCCAAGATGTTCATGGGGGACTCCGGTGCGCTCGTCATCGGCCTCGTCCTCGCCGCGTCGACCATTTCGGTCACCGGACAGGTTGACCCAACCCGTATCGACCCGGGACAATTTGTTCCCGCCTTCATTCCGCTCGCGCTTCCGCTCGCGGTGCTCGTGGTTCCGCTCGTCGACTTCATCCTCGCGGTCACCCGACGAATTCTCGGCGGCCGTTCGCCGTTCGCTGCTGACCGAAAGCATCTTCATCACCGCCTGCTCGATATGGGACACACGCACTTCCGAGCGGTTCTGATTTTGTATGCGTGGACCGTTGTCGCGGCCGTCGGTGCTCTGCTCTTCATGTTTGTCGATGCAATCGTTGCGACAGGGATTGTTGCCGCTGGGCTCATCGTGACCACCATCCTGACCATCGCACCGCTCGGTCGCGACAAGCCCATCAACCTGTTCGGCGATATTGTGGAGGACACCCGTGAGTAGTGCGGTTCAACTCGCGGCGAAAGCGTTACGCTCCGCGCTTCTGTTTGGAGGAGTTGCGTCTCTCGGTATCGCGCTGGTCGGTGGTGCAATCGGTTATTCGTTGGTCGGATCAGCGGGGATATGGAGCGCGCTGGTTGGAAGCGCCGTTGCGTTCGTGTTCATGGGAATTACCGCGGCAAGCATCCTCGTTGGTCAGAAGGCGAGCGGCGGAAGCATCGCCTCTGGGCTTTTTTTCGGCATTGTTCTTGGTTCGTGGCTTCTGAAATTTGTCCTCTTTCTCGTGGTCGCGTTTGCCATCCGAAATTCCGACGTACTGGACCCGGTTATCGCGTTCAGTTGCGTCATCGCGGCGGTGCTCGGAGCTCTCGCGAGTGACGTTGTAGCCATATCTAGGGCTCGTGTTCCCATAGTCGACATGGTGTAGGCTCGACACTAAATGAGCCCATGCAGCGCAAGGTAGCGCTCGACTCAAGGAGACATCGTGAACGGACAGAACAGCCTCGTTCTGTCTGAAGGCATTACCTTTCACGCTCCGTCCATTTCAGAATTCTTCCCCGCAGCAATTTTCTTCGAGGGAACTCCCTTAGAAATGAACCGAATCATGATCATTCGCATGATCATGGTCGTCCTTCTTGTCGTAATTTTCTGGCTCGGAACGCGCAAAATGTCGCTCGTGCCCGGTCGATTCCAGGGGGCCATCGAGATGGGCCTCGACCTCGTTCGGGTCAACATCGCGGAAGACCTTTTGGGCAAAAAGGACGGCCGACGTTTCCTGCCAATCCTCACGACGATATTCTTCCTCGTGTTGTTTCTCAACATCACGGGAATTGTGCCCGGCTTTAACATCGCGGGGTCCTCCGTCATCGGAATTCCGCTCGTGCTCGCGGTCGTGTCGTACATCACTTTTATCTACGCGGGACTGAAAAAGCACCCCGGCGCTTTCCTCAAGAACTCGCTCTTCCCGTCCGGTGTGCCGAAGGCGTTCTATATCGTTGTCACGCCGATCGAATTGTTGTCGACGTTCATTCTTCGTCCCGTCACTCTGACGCTCCGACTCCTCATGAACATGATCGTCGGGCACCTTCTCCTCGTCCTGCTTTTCTCCGCAACGCACTTTTTCGTCCTCGGCGTAGGCCAATGGTACGGCTATGTTGGTGGTGCGGGAACACTCGCGTTCGGAATCGCCTTTTCACTCTTTGAAATCTTGGTCGCCGTACTTCAGGCCTATGTTTTCACACTCTTGACCGCTGTCTACCTCCAGCTCGCGCTGGCGGAAGAACACTAACCACAACGACCCGTCTGGGTCACAACGGAAGGAAACACCATGGTTCTCGCAGAGATCACGGGAAACATCGCAACCGTCGGCTACGGTCTCGCAGCCATCGGACCCGCAATTGGCGTGGGTATCGTCGTCGGAAAGACGATCGAGTCGGTTGCACGTCAGCCCGAACTTCAGGGTCGCCTCACGGTCCTCATGTACATCGGTATCGCGTTCACCGAGGCACTAGCCTTCGTCGGTATCGCAACCGGCTTCATCTTCGTTTAGTCACGATAAGGAATCGACATGCTGCACGCATTCGTGTGGGCGTCGGAATCGACTGAATCGGTCCCGAACCCGCTCATCCCGGCGATTTATGACATCGTCTGGTCGATCATTCCGTTCGCGATCGTCCTGTTCATGTTCTGGAAGGTCATCCTGCCGAACATGCAAAAGACGCTCGATGCTCGCGCGGAGAAAATCGAAGGTGGAATCGCCCTCGCCGAATCGGCTCAGCAGGAAGCGGCAGTGGCACTCGAAAAGTACAACGCACTTCTTCAGGAAGCGCGAACCGAAGCCGCTGATATCAAAGAAAAGGCGCGAGCCGAGGGTGCACTCATCCTCGCCGAGCTGAAGGACCAGGCATCGGATGCTGCTGAGGCGATTACCGCCAAAGCGCAACAGCAGATTGAGGCGGAACGCCTCGCTGCGATCCAGTCACTTCGTTCCGAGGTCGGTCAGCTCGCTCTCGAGCTCGCGGGTCGGGTCATCGGCGAACAGGTGAAGGACGCCAAGGCGTCGTCTGCTGTCGTTGACCGTTACCTTGCCGACGTCGAAAAGAACGAGAAGAGTAAGTAATGGGCAGTGCATCACGCGTTGCGCTGGCCTCGGCGAAAGCCGCGGTCGCTAAGGCGAACGGATTGAGTGTTGCGGCAGGCGCCGCGATTCTGTGCGTTGGTCGCGCCATCGGGGAAACCCCGGCGTTGCGTGCTGCACTCGCAAACCCCGTTGCGGACGCGACGGCTAAAGCCGCGCTTGTGGACGGCGTCGTCGGGAAAATCGACGGTACGGCCGCCACTCTTCTCCACACGATTGTCGGTGTGCGCTGGTCGTCCGCCGACGAGATGCTTGCGGGAATCGAAGAAATCGGAATTCGCGTCATCGCCGCTGGTTCCACGGACGCAATTGAATCGGAACTCTTTACTATCGCTCGAGCGGTAGCCGCGAACCCCGAACTCGAGTTAGCGCTCAGCGCCAAGCGGGGCGGGGCCGACGCAAAGCGATCTCTTGCGGGAGCCGTGCTCAAAGGCGCAAGCGATGCGACGACAGAAATCGTGCGCCACCTCGTGAGCCAGCCTCGCGGCCGACGCATCCGCGCGCTGCTGGCCGAAGCCCAGAACATCGCTGCCGACCAGCAGGGTCGCGGGGTCGCTATCGTCACCGTCGCCCACCCGCTCGACACGGCGCAGCGCGAACGCATCGCGACCGTGCTTCGGACCCGTTTTGGACGCGACCACCACATCGATGAAATCATTGACGATTCGATCGTCGGGGGCTTCACCGTCCAGGTCGGAAACGACACCATCGACGCGAGCATCCGTTCGCGCCTCACAGAACTCTCCTCGAAACTCGCGGGCTAACCGCCACACAAAGGGAAACAACAATGGCTGAACTGACAATTAACCCGGATGACATCCGCAAAGCGCTGGGTGACTTCGCGAAGTCGTACGAGCCGTCTAAATCGAGCGCGAAAGAGGTCGGACACGTCATCGACGCGGGTGACGGAATCGCGCACGTCGACGGACTCCCCGGCGTCATGGCGAACGAGCTCATCAAGTTCGCGGACGGAACCCTCGGCCTCGCACTAAACCTCGACGAGGACTCCATCGGTGTCGTAGTCCTCGGTGAGTTTTCGGGCGTTCAGGCCGGTCAAGAAGTCACCCGCACGGGCGAAGTCCTCTCGGTTCCCGTCGGCGAAGGCTATCTTGGCCGCGTCATCGACCCGCTCGGTAACCCTATCGACGGTCTCGGAACCATCAAGACCGAGGGTCGTCGTGCCCTCGAGCTTCAGGCTCCAGGTGTAATGGCGCGAAAGTCTGTTCACGAACCGCTTCAGACCGGAATCAAGGCGATCGACGCCATGATCCCCGTCGGTCGTGGGCAGCGTCAGCTCATCATCGGTGACCGCCAGACAGGCAAAACGGCCATCGCGGTCGACACCATCATCAACCAGAAGGCCAACTGGGAGTCGGGCGACACGAACAAGCAGGTTCGCTGCATCTATGTCGCTATCGGTCAGAAGGGCTCGACGATTGCGGCTGTGAAGGGCGCTCTCGAAGAAGCCGGAGCAATGGCGTACACGACCATCGTCGCGGCCCCTGCCTCTGACCCCGCCGGATTCAAGTACCTCGCGCCGTATACGGGTTCTGCTATTGGCCAGCACTGGATGTACGCCGGCAAGCACGTCCTCATCATTTTCGATGACTTGTCCAAGCAGGCCGAGGCCTACCGTGCCGTGTCGCTCTTGCTTCGTCGTCCACCGGGACGTGAGGCATACCCCGGTGACGTCTTCTACCTACACTCGCGTCTGCTCGAGCGTTGCGCCAAGCTGTCGGACGCACTCGGCGCCGGTTCGATGACGGGTCTTCCCATCATCGAAACCAAAGCGAACGACGTCTCGGCGTACATCCCGACCAACGTCATCTCAATTACGGACGGACAGATCTTCCTGCAGTCCGACTTGTTCAACGCCAACCAGCGCCCCGCCGTCGACGTCGGAATCTCGGTGTCGCGAGTTGGTGGTGACGCTCAGGTCAAGTCGATCAAGAAGGTGTCCGGAACATTGAAGCTCGAGCTCGCGCAATACCGCTCGCTCGAAGCGTTTGCGATGTTCGCCTCCGACCTCGACGCAACGAGCCGCCGCCAGCTAGCTCGCGGTGCGCGATTGACGGAACTTTTGCGTCAGCCTCAGTATTCGCCGTATCCCGTCGAAGAGCAGGTCGTCTCGATCTGGGCCGGAACCAAGGGCAAGCTCGACACACTCGAGATCACCGACGTTCTTCGTTTCGAACGCGAACTGATCGAGCACCTTCGACGAAACACGAAAATCCTCGACACGCTCCGTTCGACCAACGTTCTCGACGACGCCACCGAGGCTGACCTCGACAAGGAAATCGAGAAGTTCATCACGTCGTTCCAGGGCGGCAAGGGTGGAACCAAGGCCGGGTCGGAACAGTTTGACGCTCTTCCCGCCGACGAGGTCGAACAAGCCACAATCGTCAAGCCGCGCAAGCGCAAGTAATTCGAACGTAAACCGAGAGGAGGAACACCATGGGAGCGCAACTTCGCATCTACCGACAAAAAATTAAGTCGGCGCAGACCACGAAGAAAATCACGCGCGCCATGGAACTCATCTCGGCGTCGCGAATTCAGAAGGCACAGGCGCGCATGGCCGCGGCAGCCCCTTACTCACGGGCGTTGACGCGAGCGGTCACCGCTGTCGCCGTCGGGTCGAACGTGGACCACCCGTTGACGACACAGCCCGATGTTCACCGCCGCTCAGCCTTGGTGATATTCACCTCGGATCGCGGCCTTGCCGGCGCGTTCTCGTCGCAGGTTCTTCGCGAAGCGGGCGAACTTGCCGAGAAGCTCGACTCCGAAGGCAAAGAGGTTGTGTACTACCTCATCGGCCGGAAGGCGCTGCAGTACTTCGGTTTCCGTCAGCGCGAGTGGGTGCGCGATTGGATCGGGAACACCGACCGCCCCGAGGTCGAAACCGCCGAAGAGGTCGCTCAGGCGTTGATTGAGCACTTCCTCAAGAGCCATGACGACGCTGGTGTCGACGAGATTCACCTCGTTTATAACCGTTTCGTCAATCTCGTCTCTCAGGTTCCGACCGTCCTTCGCCTTTTGCCGCTCGAAGTGGTTGAGGCTGACGACGACGCTCCAATTCCGACCGGCGCCGACATTTTGCCCCTGTACGAGTTCGAACCGGACGGGTTGAGCGTGCTCAATGCACTTCTGCCTGTTTATGTCGAAAATCGCGTGTTCGCGGCGATGCTGTCCTCGGCGTCGGCAGAACACGCTGCTCGTCAAAAGGCGATGAAGAGCGCGACGGACAACGCCGACAAGCTCATCCAGAACTACACCCGACTCGCGAACAACGCGCGTCAATCCGAAATCACCCAACAAATTTCTGAAATCGTGGGCGGCGCAGACGCCCTAGTTTCGAAAAAGTAACCACAAAACAGAAGCACGAGAAAATGGCTGCCAAGACTCAGGCCGCGGTCGGACGTATCGCGCGAGTGACCGGACCCGTTGTGGACATCGAGTTCCCCCACGACTCTATTCCCCCGATCTACAACGCTCTCCAGACGACGTACACGTTGGATGGCGTCGAGATTGTGCTGACCCTCGAGGTAGCACAACACCTTGGAGACGATCTCGTCCGTGCGATTGCGCTCAAACCAACCGACGGACTCGTCCGTGGTCAGGAAGTCCGCGACACCGGCGAGGCGATCTCGGTACCCGTCGGGGACGTGACCAAGGGCAAGGTCTTCAACGTCCTCGGTGAGATCCTTAACGGTGACGGTTCGAAGGTCGAAATCAAGGAGCGCTGGCCGATTCACCGCAAGCCCCCGGCATTCGATCAACTCGAGTCGAAGACGCAACTCTTCGAGACCGGCATCAAGGTCATTGACCTCCTCACGCCCTACGTTCAGGGTGGAAAGATTGGTCTGTTCGGGGGTGCCGGTGTCGGCAAGACCGTTCTCATCCAGGAAATGATTCAGCGCGTGGCACAAGACCACGGTGGTGTGTCGGTGTTCGCCGGTGTCGGCGAGCGTACCCGTGAAGGAAACGACCTCATCCACGAAATGGAAGAGGCGGGCGTCTTCGACAAGACCGCACTCGTGTTCGGCCAGATGGACGAGCCGCCGGGAACGCGTCTTCGCGTCGCACTGTCGGCTCTGACGATGGCGGAATACTTCCGTGACGTGCAGAAGCAGGACGTTCTGCTCTTCATCGACAACATCTTCCGTTTCACCCAGGCCGGCTCAGAGGTCTCGACCCTTCTTGGTCGTATGCCCTCGGCTGTTGGCTACCAGCCCAACCTCGCCGACGAGATGGGAATCCTTCAAGAGCGAATCACCTCGACGCGCGGTCACTCGATCACGTCACTTCAGGCCATCTATGTGCCCGCGGACGACTACACCGACCCGGCTCCCGCAACGACGTTCGCCCACCTCGACGCCACCACGGAACTGTCGCGTGAAATCGCGTCGAAGGGTCTGTACCCCGCCGTCGACCCCCTCACCTCGACGAGCCGAATCCTCGACCCGCGCTACATCGGCGCCGACCACTATCGCGTCGCGACGACCGTGAAGCAGATCCTTCAGAAGAACAAGGAACTCCAGGAAATCATCGCGATCCTCGGTGTTGACGAATTGTCCGAGGAAGACAAGATCACCGTGTCGCGCGCACGTCGTATTCAGCAATTCCTGTCGCAGAACACCTACATGGCGAAGAAGTTCACCGGTGTTGAGGGCTCGACGGTTCCGCTCAAGGACACCATCGAGTCGTTCGACGCAATCGCAAAGGGCGAATTCGACCACGTTGCCGAGCAGGCGTTCTTCAACGTCGGGTCCATCTCTGATGTTGAAGAGAAATGGACTCAGATCCAGAAGGATAACGGCTAATAATGGCCGCTCTCACGGTTCGTGTTGTCGCTGCAGATCGAGAGGTCTGGGCGGGCGAGGCGAGCATGCTCGTCGCTCGCACTGTCGAAGGCGAGCTGGGTGTTCTGCCCGGGCACGAGCCTTTCCTGGGGATTTTGGCCGAGGGCGATGTTCGAATCCACACCGAGAACGGAATCATCCTGGCGAAGGCCGATCGAGGTTTCCTCTCGGTGGAAAACAACACGGTGATGGTTGTCGCCAGCCAGGCGGAACTGGTCGCCTAAGTGCGAATCCTGCTTCCCCCGTCTGAAACAAAACTCAAGGGTGGGCATCCCAATAATGGGTTGCCCACTCTCAGTTTTTCCAGTCAAGACCCCGCTCGCCTTGACCTTGCGGCTGCGCTGGAGTCGTGGTGCCGTGATTCGCCGGAGGCCGCGGCGAAAGCACTCAAATTGGGCCCAAAGTCAATCGACGAGTTGGCAAACAATGTTTTCAGGGACGCAGACCTTATGCCGGCAATCGATCGCTACACCGGAGTCCTGTATTCCGCGACGGGTGTCGCTGATTGGACATCTAACCAGCGCGACTGGGCGGCGACGCATGTGTTTATTCACTCGGCGCTATTCGGAATAATCTCGTCGACTGACCCGATTCCTGCGTATCGGCTGTCCTACGATACGAAGGTCGCAGGGCGTGCCCTGAAGGAATACTGGGGTGAGCAGGTTGGCGACGCTGTCCGTGAAATGGCCGCGGGGGACTGGGTGCTCGATGCGCGATCGGGTGGGTATCGCGATCTGGCACCCATTCCGGCGGGAGTTCCCAACTACTACCTCGACGTGGTCGCGGGGAACGGCGGCAAAACGCTCAACCACTTCAACAAGATTCACAAGGGCGAGCTCGTTGCTGCCCTTGTTGCCGACTCGCCCGACCTCGCGGCCCCAGATGACCTCGTGAACTGGGCCAACTCGGTCGG
>Ga0114971_10001745_pt1 | contig 14830 bp, 8 predicted proteins | sample M_140625_MF_Meta_FD_87320 | JGI IMG/M metagenome (GOLD analysis project Ga0114971, IMG submission 87320) | Freshwater microbial communities from Lake Montjoie, Canada to study carbon cycling - M_140625_MF_MetaG | ecosystem: Environmental > Aquatic > Freshwater > Lake | place: Lake Montjoie... | reverse complement strand
TAACATGTCTTGCAATAGCACCGGATCAGTTAATTTAACAATCAATCCAAACCCAACCGTAACAGCGGTATTAACCAGAAGTGTAATTTGTAGAGGCGAGTCTACGATATTAACAGCCAATGGGGCAAATACCTATGTATGGAATAATACAGCAACAACCCCTAGTTTTGCAATTAATCCAATCATCAACACGAACTACACGGTAACAGGAACCAATTTAAATGGATGTAAAGGAACAGCAACCGTTCAGGTAAAAGTAAATCCATGCACAGGGATTAGCGAAATAAACAAAGAAAAGGGAATAACAATTTATCCTAATCCAACTAATAGAGAGTTTACAATTGAATCACAACTGGCAATAGATTTATTAATAATAAATGAATTAGGGCAAACCATTAAAAATATTCAATTATCAAACGCTAATAATTTACAAGTAAAAGTTAGTGATTTATCCAATGGTATTTATTTTATTGTGGGTAAAAACAAAACAACGAATATAAATCAAAAAATAATCGTTAATAAGTAGAATAACAATACATTAAAAAAAGCATCTTCAAAAGAAGATGCTTTTTTTAATCATCACACTATAATTTATAAATTATTATTTTTCAATTTTTGCTGACAATCCTCTTTCTAATAAGGCCTCGCAAAGAGATTTTAATTTTTTGAATGTTCCGTTTTTAACCGAGCATTTGCCAGTAAAATGAATTAAATAAGCGCATTGTTCTGCTTGAATAGTATTATGATCACAAATTTTAACGAGAGAATCGATTACAAAATCGAAAGTATTAATATCATCATTATAAACGATTAAAGCATAAATAGAATCTTCTTTTACTTTAGATTCAAGCTGTTTTTTTTCTGAAATATCAGGAGATAAAATAAAATTCATACTGCGATTTTAATAGCCTAAAAAATTAAGTTTTATCTTCTTTTTTATTTTTTTTACTTTTTGGTTTTTGAGTATTTACTATAATTAAATCTTTTTCTTTACTATAATCTACATCAATTTCATCACCTTCAGAAAGGTTGTTTTTAATAATTTCTTCTGCCATAGGATCTTCTAAATATTTTTGTATGGCTCTTTTTAGTGGTCTTGCACCATAATTAGCATCGTAACCCTTTTCTACAATATAATCCTTTGCTGCATCAGAAATTTTTATTGAATAACCTAAACCATTAACTCTACCAAATAAATTAGCCAATTCAATGTCAATAATTTTATGAATATCTTCTCTTGCTAAAGTATTAAACATCACAACATCATCAATTCTATTTAAAAATTCTGGTGCAAATGCTTTTTTAAGTGCACTTTCAATTACGCCTTTAGAGATTTCATCTTCATTTTCTTTACGAGTTTGAGTTCCAAAACCAACACCAGCTCCAAAATCTTTTAGTTGTCGAGCACCAATATTAGAAGTCATAATAATTATGGTGTTTTTAAAATCAATTTTTCGACCTAAACTATCTGTTAACATACCATCATCTAACACTTGAAGTAGCATATTAAATACATCAGGATGAGCTTTTTCAATTTCATCTAATAAAATAACAGAGTAGGGCCTACGGCGAACTTTTTCGGTTAATTGTCCTCCTTCTTCATATCCAACATAACCTGGAGGGGCTCCAATTAATCGGGTTGTAGCGAATTTTTCCATATATTCACTCATGTCAATACGTATTAGTGCTTCGTCGTTATCAAATAAATGACGAGCTAATATTTTTGCTAATTGTGTTTTTCCAACTCCAGTAGGTCCAAGAAAAATAAAAGACCCTATTGGTTTGTTTGGATCTTTTAATCCAGCTCTGTTTCGTTGAATTGCTTTAACCACTTTTGCAACTGCAACATCTTGTCCAATAACTTTTCCGTTAATTAACTCGTTCATTTTTACGAGCTTTTCACCTTCGTTTTGATTTACTTTTTGAACAGGAACTCCACTCATCATACTAACAACCTCTGCAACATTATCATCTGTAACAGGCACTCTATTAAGTTTAGTTTCATCCTCCCAAGCTTTTTTAGCAAGATCAAGTTCTGTTTGTAATTTTTTTTCGGTATCTCTTAACTGAGCAGCCTCTTCATATTTTTGGCTTCGAACAACTTTATTTTTTAACTCTTTAATATCTTCAATCTTAGTTTCTATTTCTAAAATATTTTGAGGAACATTAATATTTGTAATATGAACTCTACTTCCTGCCTCGTCTAAAGCATCAATGGCTTTATCTGGTAAATGTCTATCGGTAATATAACGAGCTGTAAGAGTAACACAGGCTTTTAAAGCTTCATCAGAATAAGTTACATTGTGATGATCTTCGTATTTTGATTTAATATTATTTAAAATCTGTAAAGTTTCTTCAGGAGTAGCCGGTTCGATAATAACTTTTTGAAATCGACGTTCTAAAGCACCATCTTTTTCTATGTATTGACGGTATTCGTCTAATGTGGTAGCACCAATACATTGTATTTCTCCTCTGGCTAATGCTGGCTTAAACATATTACTTGCATCTAAACTGCCACTTGCACCACCAGCTCCAATAATTGTATGTATTTCGTCAATAAATAAAATAACATCAGGGCATTTTTCTAATTCATTCATTACAGCTTTCATTCTCTCTTCAAATTGACCTCGGTATTTAGTGCCAGCAACTAAAGATGCTAAGTCTAAAGTAACAACACGTTTTCCAAACAAAACACGAGACACTTTTCTTTGAACAATTCGTAAAGCTAAACCTTCGGCTATACTTGATTTACCTACCCCTGGTTCGCCAATTAAAATTGGATTGTTTTTTTTACGACGAGATAATATTTGTGATACTCTTTCAATTTCTTTTTCTCTTCCAACAACAGGATCTAATTTGTCGTCTTCTGCCATTTTTGTTAAATCTCTTCCGAAATTATCTAATACTGGAGTTTTAGACTTACTATCGCCTTGTTTTTTTGGATTTGCTGGATTATTTCCCATACTACCAAAATTTGTATCTTCAGGCTCATCTTCATCACCCCCAGAAGTAGAATTTTCTATTTTACTTGGATTATCTAAAAATCCTTCAAGTTCTATGCGAGTGGCTTCATAATCAACGCCATATTTTAATAAAGTTTTGGTTACTATATTGTCATCTTCTTTTAAAATACTCAATAACAAATGCTCTGTACCAATTTGAGAAGATTTAAACGTTTTAGCCTCCAAATAAGTTAATTTTAATGTCTTTTCTGCTTGTTTTACTAAGGGAATATTAGCTAAATTATTTGATTTGCGAATGCCAGGGGTTAAATTATGTTCTATAAATTTTCTTAGCTCAAGAGAATCAACACCTAAGTTTTTTAATAAACGCATTCCTACACCATCTCCATCTCTAATCATTCCGAGCATTAAGTGTTCTATACCTATATAATCATGTCCTAATCTTAATGCTTCCTCTCGGCTATAAGTGATAACATCTTTAACTCTGGGCGAAAATTTTGCTTCCATACAATTTTATTAGTTATTAAAAGATCAATATACAGTTATAATGCCAAATTCAAAATTAGTATTAATAAATAAAAAAGATAAATTTTTAACTTGATTTTTTAACATATAATTTGTTGATAAGTTTTGACTGTATTTGCTTATTAATAGCTACTTTCATACGCTTAAAAAGAAAACAAAAATTTGTTTTTTTATAAATTTAAATGTAGACAAACTAAACTGACAAAAGTTCATAAATTTTACCTAAATTTAAGATAATATAAAAAGTATGGCAGAAGGAGAAAAAATTATTCCAATTAATATTGAAGATGAAATGAAAACCGCTTACATTGATTATTCAATGTCGGTAATTGTATCGCGTGCTCTGCCTGATGTAAGAGATGGCTTAAAGCCTGTGCATCGCCGGGTTTTATTTGGAATGTTAGATTTAGGCGTTTTACACAATCGGCCTTATAAAAAATCGGCGCGTATTGTTGGTGAAGTATTAGGTAAATATCATCCTCATGGAGATGCTTCTGTTTATGACACCATGGTGCGAATGGCTCAAGATTGGAGTTTGAGATATATGTTAGTAGATGGCCAAGGAAATTTTGGTTCTATTGACGGTGATCCTCCTGCAGCAATGCGTTACACAGAAGTTCGTTTTCGTAAAATTGCTGAAGAAATGTTGGCCGATATAGATAAAGATACTGTTGATTTTCGTCCTAATTTCGATGATTCTTTAACAGAACCAACTGTATTACCATCGCGTATTCCTAATTTATTAATGAATGGTGCTTCAGGAATTGCAGTGGGGATGGCCACAAACATGGCACCACATAATTTAACAGAATCAATTAATGCAGTAATTGCTTACATCGATAATAAAGAAATAGATATTGACGGTTTAATGAAATTTATAAAAGCGCCCGATTTTCCAACAGGAGGAACTATTTATGGATTTGAAGGTGTTAAAGAAGCTTTTCATACCGGTCGTGGTCGAGTTGTAATGAGAGCCAAAGCAAATGTAGAACCCGTTGGAAATAGAGAGCGTATTATTGTTACCGAAATTCCTTATCAAATTAATAAGGCCGAAATGATTAAACGCCAGTGGGAACTTTGTAATGAAAAGAAAATTGAAGGGATTAGCGAAATTCGGGATGAGAGTAATCGTGAGGGTATGCGAATTGTATATGAATTACGCTCTGATGCCATTTCGAATGTAGTATTAAATAATCTTTATAAATATTCTGCCTTACAAACCTCTTTTTCAATAAACAATGTTGTTTTAGTTAAAGGCCGCCCTCAAATGCTAAATCTAAAAGATATGATTCAGTATTTTGTGGAGCATAGACATGATGTGGTTGTTAGAAGAACTAAATACGAATTAGCTCAAGCCGAAAAACGTGCACATATTTTACAAGGTTTATTAATTGCCATTGATCATCTTGATGAAGTGATTAAGATTATTCGTGAAAGTGCAAGCCCAGACATTGCAAAAGATGAATTAATTGTGAAATTTAATTTGTCAGAAATTCAAGCTCGTGCAATTTTAGATATGCGATTAAGAACTTTAACTGGTCTTGAACGTGATAAATTAAAAGCAGAATACGACGAATTAATGAAAACCATTGCGAATTTAAATGAAATATTAAACAATGAATTGCTTCGTTTTAAAATAATTCGTGATGAATTAATTGAAGTGAGAGACAAATATGGCGATGAAAGAAGAACAGATATAGTTTATGCTGGCGATGATTTGAGAATTGAAGATATGATTGCAGATGAAAATGTAGTTATTACCATTTCTCATATGGGCTATATGAAACGAACTAATTTAGCAGAATATAAAGCTCAAAATAGAGGTGGTAGAGGAAGCAAAGGCACCGCAACGCGTGATGAAGATTTTGTAGAACATATGTTTATTGCTTCTACCCATAATTATATTTTATTGTTTACAGAGAAGGGTCAAGTTTTTTGGATCAGAGCCTATGAAGTGCCCGAAGGACAAAAAAATAGTAAAGGGCGAGCAATTCAAAATTTAATTAGTATTTCTCCTGATGATAAAGTAAAAGCATTTATAAATATCAAAAATTTAAATGATGAAGAATATATAAAAAATAACTTTATTATTTTATGTACAAAAGATGGAATCATTAAAAAAACTTCTATCGAAGCTTATTCTCGTCCTCGCTCAAATGGTATTAATGCAATTACCATAAGAGAGGGAGATGTATTGTTAGAAGCTGCTTTAACTAATGGTTCGAACGAAATTATGTTAGCCACTAAACTTGGTAAAGTTTGTCGTTTTAATGAATCAAAAGTAAGGCCAATGGGCAGAAATGCAAGTGGTGTGATTGGTATCGATTTAAATGACGAAGTGGGGGGTAACAACGAGGTAATTGGAATGATTTGTATTGCCGATATGCAAGCAAATGTTTTAGTTGTTTCTGAAAAAGGTTATGGCAAACGTTCGGATATTGATGAATATCGGATAACGAATAGAGGAGGTAAGGGTGTTAAAACTATAAATGTAACCGAAAAAACTGGAAATTTAGTGGCTATTAAATCAGTAACTAATTCAAATGATTTAATGATTATCACTAAAAATGGAATTGCTATTCGAATGAATGTTGCTGATCTCAGAGTAATGGGTAGGGCTACTCAAGGAGTAAAGTTAATAAATATTCAAGAGAGCGATAATATTGGGGCTGTTACAAAAGTTGATCACGAAGATGAAGAATTAACAATTGATACCGAGCTTAATTCTAATGTTGAGAACCCTGAAATCTCTCCATTACCTCCAGAAGAATCAAAAGAGTAATTACAATTTTAAAACAAATAGTATGAATAAAAGATTAATAACTACTTCGTCAATAATTTTAGTTGGTTTAAGTAATTTATTTGCGCAACCCACATTAATTGAAAAAATAGAATCTAAACCCGATAAAGTTGTTATTCCATACGAAAGATGGAAATTACCAAATGGCTTAACCATATTGTTGCACGAAGATCATTCCGATCCAGCTGTGCATGTTTTAGTTACCTACAAAGTTGGCTCAAATCGCGAAAGTTTAGGTAAATCTGGATTTGCTCATTTTTTTGAGCACATGATGTTTCAGGGCTCCAAGCATGTAGCTGATGAAGAACATTTTAAAATTGTTTCTACAGCTGGTGGTAATATGAATGGTAATACAACCGAAGATAGAACTGTATACTTTGAAACTGTTCCGTCTAATAATTTAGAAATGGCATTATGGTTAGAGGCTGACCGTATGGGCTTTTTATTAGATTCTTTAACTACAAAAAAGTTCGAAAATCAACGTGATGCCGTAAAAAACGAAAAATCTCAAAATGTAGAAAACCAACCTTATGCGATGGCGTTTGTTGAGGAAATAAACAAGCTATTATATCCTTTTGGCCATCCTTACAGCTGGCCGGTAATTGGCTATGTAGATGACTTAAATAGAGCAACCCTAGATGATGTTCAAAACTTTTTCTTACGTTGGTATGGTCCTAATAATGCCATTTTAACTATATCTGGAGATTTTAGTACTCCTGAAGCTTTGAAAATGGTAGATAAATATTTTGGAGGAATAAAAACAGGACCTGAAGTTACGAAAATGAGAGTTCCACCAAATATTAAAGGTGTTGAACAAGATGGAAAAGTTAAACTAGCTACAAATAACTACACTTCCTATAAAGACCGCACCTATTTTCCATTAAACTTAAGAGTATATCCAACAGTACCTCAATACAAAAGAGATGAGCCTGCATTGGATTTATTAGGAATGATGATGGGGAATGGTAATAACTCCATCTTCTATAAAAACTTCGTAAAATCAAAGCCGGAAATTGCAGTTGAAGCTAGTGTAAATCATCGTTCAAAAGAATTAGGTGGGGAGTTTACTATTCAAATTTTTGCATATCCACCTGAAGATTTTAATTTTGAGAAATTATTTTCGGATATTGATTCTATAGTAAAAATAACTATTGATGAATTTGGAGCATCTGGAATAACAGATGATGCTTTATTAAGAGCAAAAGCTCAAATGGAATCTTATATGTATGGTATTTTATCAACAATAGAAACTAAAGCAGGAGTTATTTCAGAGTGGGAGCGTCTGCAAGGTAAAGGCTATACGATTTCTGATGAAATTGATAGATATTCTAGAGTAACTAAAGAAGATGTTAATCGCGTATTTAATAAATATATTAATGGTGCAGGAGCTGCTGTATTAAACACTTATCCAATTATGAATCAAGAAGATTCAGTTAAAAGTATTAACCCTTCTGCAGGTCAAAAATTTGAAACACCAGCAGAATACAAAGGATTAACTTATCAACCAGCTGCAGATAATTTTAAAAGAGAAGTAAGACCCGTTGCAGGAGCATCAAAATTGGTTACTATTCCAGAGTATTTTAGAAGTAAATTATCAAACGGAATTAGCATAATCGGTACAAAAAATACTGAAAGTCCAAATGTAACAATTGTTATGACTATTGACGGAGGTAGTATGGTATTAACATCAGACCAGCTGAAGAAAATTGGAGTTGCCGAATTAACAGCTTTTATGCTAAACGAGGGCACTAAAAATTTTACAACAGAGCAAATTAATGCAGAACTTGAAAAATTAGGTAGTTCCATTAGTTTTGATGCGAATAAATCTTCTACATCCGTTCAAATAAGTTGTTTAAATAAAAATTTAGATGCTACTTTAAAAATATTCGAAGAAAAATTATTAAATCCCGGATTTAATACCGAAGATTTTAAATTAGCAAAGAAACAATATAAAGAAAGTGTAAAAAATAATGAAACTAGCGCAAATATGATGGCTAACAAAGCTTTTAATTTTGCGATGTATGGTAGTACAGTGATGGGTTTAGAACCTTCAATTAAATCAATTGAAAATATTAAGTTGGCAGATGTGCAAAAATATTATGATGATTTTTATTCGCCATCCGTAACTAATATTGTAATTGTTGGAGATGTTGAAGAAAAAGATATTTTAGCAAAGCTTAATTTTTTAGCAAAATGGCAAGCAAAAGAAGTTAAAATTCAACCAATTCCAGAACCAGCGACCTCAACCGAACCTCAATTTTTTGTTTACAATAAAAATGGCGCTCCTTCTACTGTTATTCAAATGGGATATCCATCTTTAAAATTTGATGCTACTGGTGATTATTATAAAAATAGAATTGCAAATTTTGTTTTTGGTGGAGCATTCAATAGCCGCTTAAACTTAAATTTACGAGAAGACAAAGGCTATACTTACGGAATTCGTTCTGGGTTTTCAGGAGGAAAATATACGGGTACATTCCAAATTAGTTCTTCTGTAAAACGTCCTGCTACGGCTTTATCGTTAGCTGAAATCATAAAAGAATTTACTAATTATCAAACCAACGGTATCACTGATAAGGAATTAGAATTTACTAAAAGTTCTTTATTAAATGAAGAAGCCTTAAAATATGAGGCACCCTATCAAAAAGCATCCTTCTTGTCAAATATTGTTAAATATAATTTAGATAAAAATTTTACGACTGAGCAAAATAATATCCTAAAAAATATGACTAAAGATGATGTTAATGCTCAAATTAAAAAACATTTTGATGTTAACAAATTAACGACTGTAGTTGTGGGTGATAAGGTTTATATTGAAGCTGCAATTGACAGAGCTTCAAAAGATACTAAAAACAAAGAAGTATTAAATAAAGTTAAATTAAAGAAAATTTCAATTGATTAAATTATTTATTTATGCAAATGCATAATATTTGCATCTGTATAGTATGCTAATTTAATTGAATAAAATAAAAAACACTGAGCCTAAATAGCTTGGTGTTTTTTTATATAAAATAACTACATTTATCAACCTAAAAATTAAACCAATGAGTATTAAAAAATCAATAGCTGCAATTTTTATTTCAGTTTCAACACTAACAATAGCTCAAGAAAATCAAGTTCAAAACGCTAGTAATGGTCTGCGAAATAAAGAATTTGATAAAGCAAAAGTGTCTGCTGATGCAGCAGCCATTCATGAAAAAACCATTAATAATCCTAAGTTGTGGATGTATAGGGGTAAGATATATCAGGAAATTTATTTCTCTAAAGATGCTGCAATAAAAAATTTAGATGCTGATGCAGAAGAAAAAGCACTAGAAAGTTATATTAATTGCTTAAAAAACGATAAGGATAATATTTATAAAGATGAAGTTAAAGGTTTAATTGTGCAGGCTTCTGCTGGCGTTAGCAATAAAGCTAATTTTTTTGTTCAAACCAAAGTGTATGACAAAGCACTTTATTGTTATGAGTTAATTGAAAAAGCACTTCCTTATGATTTTGATCAAGGAATGAAGCGTAATAATATTACGAAAGAAAAATTGATGTACAATAAATTTGATCTGTACAAGTATGCTGCTAATAAAGAAAAAACAATTGAGTATGCTGATAAGTTAATTGCCATTAATTATAAAGATGCTAAAATTTATATTGATATGGTTAAATTATCTTTAGTTGATAGAGACACTGTAAAAGCATTAAGCTATATTGGTAAAGGTAAGGCGATGTTTGAAGATAATATGGAGTTAATAAATCAGGAGATAAATATCTATTTAGCGCGTAATAAAACAAATGAATTAAAAGATAAATTAACAACCGCTATTGAAGTTGCACCTGATAATGAAGTTTTACATGCTGTTTTAGCGAACTTGTATCAAAAAACTAAAGAAAGCGACAAAGCCGAAGCTGAATATTTAAAAGCGTTAGAAATAAAACCTGATTATGAAATTGCAAATTATAATCTTGGAGTAATGTATTTCAATATTGGTAAAGAATGGAATGATAAATCAGGAGCTTTGCCGCCTAAAGAAAGTGCAAAAGCTAAAGAATATGACGCTAAAAGAGACGGTTTTTTTAAAAAGGCAGTAGCAAATTTCGAAAAATCTTATGAAGTTTCTCCAGATAAACAAACAAAACAACAGTTAAGGATATTGTTTTTAAGACTCGGAGAAACTGAAAAGGCATTAAAATATAAATAATAAATTTAGTAATTATGTTAAAAAACAAAATATTTTTTTGTCTCATATTTTTTCTCTCGATAGAACTATTTGCTCAAAAATCAAAGCTTTATTTAGCTTGGCGATCCCTAAGCGATTATGAAGAGACTCTTAAAGATGGCTTAGGTGATACTAATCAATTATTTAAAGCAAAACAGGCTATTGATTTAGCCTTAACAAACGAAACTACTAAATCTCAATTAAAAACGCATGTTTATAAATTCCGAATTTGTTATGCTTATTTTCAATTTCAATTAAATTCTGAAATTAAAAAGTTAGAATTAAGTATCAACGATAAGAATGAACGTATTTTGATTGCTTACGGAAATACAAATTTGACTGATTTTGAAATTGCTAATAATGAATTAATAATAATTAAATCTCTTGACCCGAAATTTATTAATACTATTCAAGAGGCAATTTCTGGAGATATATCAAATCTTAATGAAGATGATTTAAAGTTTGCCAGGTCATTGCAACAAATGAGATTAGAATCCTCAAATATTGCTTCTGGAAAATATAAAGTTAAAAAATATGATGATGCCGCCAATTATTATTACAAAACGGCCTTTATTAATACAATTTTATCTACATCAAAAGACACAGCAAATTTTTATAATGCTTGCATAGCTGCGGCTAAGTCTAAAAATTTAGATTATATAATAGATTATAATAAAAAAATGATTGATGCTAAAATTGCTATTTCATATAATTATGAAGCTATTTTTAATGCTTATATTCAAAAAAATGACTCTGTTTCCGCTTTAGAAAATTTGTCTATGGGTAGAAAATTGTTTCCTGATGATATCGGATTGCTAACCGAAGAAACTAATTTATTTTATGCAAAAGATAAACATCAAGAGGCTTTAGATAATTTAAAAATTTCTATTCAGAAAGACTCTACTAATGCATTATACTATTTATTCATGGGTAATATTTACGACAATTTAGCCAATCCAAAAAATAAACTAACATTTAAAGAACTAGAAAAACCTAAAAATTTTGAAGAACTCTTTAAAAATGCTGAAAAAAATTACTTAAAAGCAATTCAACTTAATCCAATTAATAAAGATTATTTATACAATTCTATGTATAATCTAGGTGCGATGTATAATAATTACGGAGGTTATATAGAAAATAAAAAGTTAGATAAGTCTGTTAATTTAGCTAAATACCAAAAAGAAAATGGTGAAAAAAGCCAAGAGTATTATAAAAAAGCGATTCCATATTTAGAAGAGTCATATAAAATAAAATCAGACGATAAGTATACGATGAATGCTTTGAGATTATTGTATTTTAAAACAAATAATAATGCCAAAGCAAAAGAGATGGATGAGAAGATGAAAGCAATTAAATAACAACCCGAATTTTAAAAATTACGAGTTTTTTTAGTTGCTATTATTTTATTATTTTACACCTGCTCTTATAATATTTAGTGCGCCACCTGCTTTAAACCAATCTATTTGTTGAGCATTGTAGGTATGATTAGCTTTAATTTCGTCTTGAGTCCCGTCTGAATGTTTAAACAATAATGTTAATGAGGTTCCTGGAGAAAAAGTAGTTAAGCCAAAAATATTGATACTATCATTTTCTTGAATTTTTTCGTAATCAGCTTTGTTTACAAAAGTTAAAGCTAACATGCCTTGTTTTTTTAAATTTGTTTCGTGAATGCGAGCAAATGATTTTACCAATACTGCTCTAACGCCTAAATGACGTGGCTCCATGGCTGCATGTTCACGCGAAGAGCCTTCGCCATAATTTTCATCACCCACAACTATTGAACCAATACCTTGTGATTTATATGCCCGTTGTACTTTTGGAACTGAATCATAAGAACCACTCAACTGATTTTTAACCGTATCTGTTTTTTCGTTAAAGAAATTAACGGCTCCTATTAACATGTTGTTTGATATGTTATCTAAATGTCCTCGAAATTTTAACCAAGGGCCAGCCATCGAAATGTGATCAGTAGTACACTTTCCTTTAGCTTTAATTAATAATTTTAAATCACTCAAATCATTTCCTTCCCAGGCTGCAAATGGATCTAATAATTGTAAACGATCGCTAGTAGGAGATACATTAATTACGACATGACTTCCGTCAGCTGCAGGAGATTGAAATCCTGAATCTTTTACTTCAAAACCTCTAGTTGGTAATTCATCTCCGTTTGGCGCATCAAATTTAACTTGTTCGCCTTTTTCGTTAGTTAAAAAATCGGTTAATGGATTAAATGTTAAATCTCCTGCAATAGCCATAGCAGTAACAATTTCTGGGGATGCAACAAACGCGTAGGTATTTGGATTACCATCGGCACGTTTCGCAAAATTTCGGTTAAAAGAGTGGATAATCGTATTTTTTTCGTGTTTTTCAGAACCCATTCTATCCCACATGCCTATGCATGGTCCGCATGCATTAGTAAATACTTTGGCTCCAATTTGATCAAATATATCTAAAAAACCATCGCGTTCAATGGTATATCTAATTTGTTCTGAACCTGGATTAATTAAATATTCAGCTTTTGCTTTTAAATGTTTTGAAGAAACTTGTTTTGCTAAACTTACCGCTCGCGAAATATCTTCGTATGAAGAGTTAGTACAAGATCCTAATAAGCCAACCGAAATTTTTGTTGGCCAAGCATTAGCTAAAGCCACTTCTTTTAATTTTGAAATAGGCGTAGCTAAATCTGGAGTAAACGGACCATTAACATGAGGTTCTAATTCAGATAAATTAATTTCTATAACTTGATCAAAGTACTTAGATGGATTTAAATAAACCTCAACATCGGCAGTTAAATGTTCTTTAACTGTGTCAGCTAAGGCTGCAACATCTTCACGACCGGTAGCTTTTAAATAACGACTCATGCTATCATCATAACCAAATGTTGAAGTGGTTGCGCCAATTTCGGCACCCATGTTACAAATAGTCCCTTTACCCGTACAACTCATTGATATTGCACCTTCGCCAAAATATTCAACAACAGCATCTGTTCCACCTTTAACTGTTAAAATGCCTGCTACTTTTAATATCACATCTTTTGGAGCGGTCCAACCAGATAATTTACCAGTTAATTTCACACCAATTAATTTTGGCATTTTTAATTCCCAAGCTAAGCCTGCCATTACATCACAAGCATCAGCCCCTCCAACACCGATGGCAATCATTCCTAAGCCACCTGCATTAACTGTGTGAGAATCGGTACCAATCATCATTCCTCCTGGAAAAGCATAGTTTTCTAAAACTACTTGATGAATAATACCTGCACCTGGTTTCCAAAATCCAATACCATATTTATTTGAAACAGAACCCAAAAAATCAAAAACTTCTTTACTTTCTTTATTTGCAAAAGCTAAATCATCATTGGCTCCATTTTTAGCTGTAATAAGGTGATCACAGTGAACTGTTGATGGAACAGCAACTTTTGGTCGACCAGATTGCATAAATTGTAACAAGGCCATTTGAGCGGTAGCATCTTGCATTGCAACTCTATCAGGGGAAAAATCAACATAAGATTTTGCTCTTTCAAATTGATCTTGTTTTTGATCGGTATGTAAATGAGAATAGAGAATTTTTTCGGTTAGAGTAAGCGGACGGTTTACTAATTTTCTTGCAGAATCAATTTTTGAGGGCATTTCTGCATAAACCTTCTTTATCATTTCAATGTCGAATGCCATATTTTTTTTGTTAATTTTTTTAGACTTCTAAATTATAAATAAAATAGCAATATTAAAATTTATGTGTTTTATAAACTATTAATCTATATTGACTAATAATTCCGAAAAATAAAAAAATGAAGTTGAATTAGTCTTTTAAAAACAGAGCTTTTAATTCTGTTGCTTCATCTGGTTTCATTCTGCCCGAAAGTATTAAAGATAATTGTCTTCTTCTTAATGCGCCATCAAATCGTTTTTTTTCTAGCTCAGTTTCTGGAGTAATAGAAGGAACGGGTAGGGGGGATCCATTTTGATCAATAGCCACAAAAGTTAAGATGGCCTCATTGCATTTTGTTTTTTCTCCAGTAATTGTGTTTTCAACAAAAACATCAACAAAAACCTCCATACTCGTTGAAAATGCGCGAGTTACTTTAGCTTCTAATGTTACAACGCTATTTTGTTTAATAGGTTTATCAAATGAAACATGATCGATTGCTGCTGTAACAACAACACGACTAGAATGCCTTTGAGCAGCAATAGCTGCAGAAATATCTACCCATTGCATTAATTTTCCACCGAATAAATTTCCCACATGATTGGTATCGTTTGGTAAAACAACTTCAGTATTTATTGTTAGAGATTGGCTAGGGAATTTTGATTTCATAAAACAAAATTAGTATT
>Ga0114971_10001742_pt1 | contig 14849 bp, 16 predicted proteins | sample M_140625_MF_Meta_FD_87320 | JGI IMG/M metagenome (GOLD analysis project Ga0114971, IMG submission 87320) | Freshwater microbial communities from Lake Montjoie, Canada to study carbon cycling - M_140625_MF_MetaG | ecosystem: Environmental > Aquatic > Freshwater > Lake | place: Lake Montjoie... | reverse complement strand
GATGCAGTCCATCACCGCATTATCGATGCCCTGCATGGTGGTCTTGAGGACATCCTTGGCGATGAAATGCAACTGGAAGGCCTGGCGCGTGGTGAGCTTGAGGGTGTGGCTGCCGTATTTGTCGGCCAGCGCGTCGATCTTGAGCCACTGCTCCGGCGTGCAGACGCCTCCGGGCACGCGGATGCGGATCATGAAAATAAACGCCTTTTCCTGTCCGGCCTTCTTGCGCTCGCTGCGCTGGTCGCGGTGGTCCTGCTGGTAGATGCCGTGGAATTTCGAGACAGTCGTGTCGTCGTCCGCGATGGCTCCGGTCGTTCGGTCCTCGAGGCTGGCGGCCAGCGTTCCTCGCAGGAAGTTGCTGGCATCCTTCACATCTTCCACTTTGCTGCGGGGTTTCGGGTCGGCGTTGTCGGAAATCATCGTCTTGGCGGTGATCCTCTTTAATAAACCGGGTCGGCGCCGCGGGCAATCGCGTAATGAGCGGGTTGCACGAACGCCCGGATTGAGTCAAAAGTATCTTGTTGTGTCCGACATCGTCTCCCAGTCCTTCCTTCCCGAGCGGCTGACTGCGTTTTCTGTGCTGCGTGCCTACCGCGATGGGTTTTTCCCCATGGCCTGCGGCGACGGCCGGCTGCGCTGGTTCTCGCCCGACCCGCGGGGCATCCTGCCGCTCGATCGCTTCCATGTGCCGCACGGTTTTCGCCGCGCCCTGCACTGCTTGGATTTTTCCGTCACGATCAACACGGTTTTCGACCAAGTTGTCGCGGGCTGTGCCGACCGACCGGAAACATGGATCGATCCAGCCATTGCCCGCGTTTACTCTGAACTGCACGCGCAGGGTGCGGCGCATAGCGTGGAGGTCTGGTCCGACGGGCGGCTGGTCGGCGGCCTCTACGGCGTACAGTTGGGCGGTGCGTTTTTCGGCGAGTCGATGTTTTCGCGCGTCAGCGAGTCCTCCAAGCTGGCTCTCTTCGCCTTGGTCGAAATCCTGCGCGACCGCGGCTTCGGGTTGCTCGACATCCAGTGGGTGACGGAGCACCTCGGCAATTTCGGCGCGGTGGAAGTGCGCCGCCTTGCTTATCTCAAGCTGCTCCACGCGGCGATGGCGTCAAATGCGTGTGTCTTCCATGCGGCCGGTCCTTGGTCGCCCGCGAACCGCCGTGCGGTCCGCGGTCGCGAGGCCGTGCACTGAGTTTCAGGGGCGCGAGGTCACCTCGCCGTCGGAAAAAACGGTGATAATGTTTTCCTCGCGGCTGGCGGTCTGAGCCGAGGTGAGAGGGCGCCGCGCGGCATCCATTGTGATGGTGAAGCCGCGCTCCAGCGTCTGCCGCGGTCCGAGCAATTCCAGGGCGTGGGAGAGCCGTGTCTGATTCTCTCGCCGTTGATGCAGCATCGCGGCCACGGCTTTGTCTTTTCGCCGCTGCAGATCGGAGAGACGTTCCCGCAGGGTGCGCAGGCGCGTGGTGGGTGTGTGTGCGCGCAGGACGGACCCGGCCCGGTGCGATGACATACGCAGAAGCTCCAGCCTGGTCTGCACGGCGAGGGCGCTTCTCTCGCGCAGATCGTCGGTCATTTGCCGCAGATCCGCCACCCTTCGCTGTGGCAGGGAGAAGGCGTGCGAGGCGGTGCGCGTTTCCAATCGGGCTCGCGCCAGATCGAGCCTTCCTTCCACCTCGCGCCCGAGCCGCCGCACCACGACAGCCAGCCGCGCCAGCGTGTCGGCGCGATCCGCGCAGAGAAGCTCCGCGGCGGCGCTCGGAGTGGGCGCGCGCACGTCGGCCGCAAGATCTGAAGTGGTTGTGTCGATCTCGTGGCCCACGGCGGAAATCACGGGAATAGTGCTCGCGGCGATGGCGCGAGCGACGATCTCCTCGTTGAATTCCCAAAGATCCTCGAGGCTACCTCCGCCCCGCGTGACAACGATGACATCGACCCCCGGAAATCCGCTGCGCTGGAACTCGGAAAAATTGCCCACCGCGGCGGCAATCTCCGCGCTCGCGCCGCGTCCCTGGACGCGCACAGGGGCGATGAAGATTTCGAGGTGCGGTCCGCGCCGGCCGAGGATCTGCAAAAAATCGCGGATGGCCGCACCGGTCGGCGAAGTGACGACGCCGATGCGCGCGGGGTGGGCGGGAAGCGTTTTTTTGCGCTCTGCGGCAAAGAGCCCCTCCGCCCGCAACTTCTCCTGAAGCGCGCGCAGGCGCGCCTCGAGCTCACCCGCGCCGCGCGGTTGCACGCGCCGCACCACAATCTGGTATTGTCCGCGCGGCTCGTAGACGCCGATCTGCCCGAAGGCTTCCACCTGCATACCGTCTCGCAACGGCGCGGCGCCAGCCGCGGCGCCCCGGAACAACACGCAGGAAACCTGGCAGTTTTCGTCCTTGAGGCTGAAATATTGGTGGCCAGATGGCTGGCGGCGGAGGTTGGAAACTTCGCCTTCGATCCATACCGCGCCGAGCGCACCCTCCAGGCAGGCGCGCACTTCGCGGTTCAGCCGCGTGACCGACCACGGCCGCGGCTCGGCTTCCTGCTCCCGTGGAAAGAGATCGAGCATGTCACGATCTGGCATATCGCAAGGCTAGACCGGCGGGGCCGGTTTTGGCACGGCGCAATCGTGCCTCAGTCCGGAAACAGCTGCCACTCGCGGCGGAGGGTCGCCACGATGCGGCCGAGGCGCGTGGGCAGATTCGGCTCGCTGAGAATTTCCTGCGCGGCGAGAGGATCGCGCACGAGGTGCTGCGCGAAAAGATCACCCAGCATGGCTCCATCCTGCATCTCCGCCGCCGCCTTGGTGAAAGTTTCCGGAAGTTCGATGCCACGGGAAACCAATCCCGAGCAAATCCCGCGCAACTCGGCGGTATGCCGGAGCGATGCCTCGCTGTTGTCGTCGATTGTTTCGACGGCGCAGGCGCGCCCGACGAGATAGGGCTCGCTTTGGGGGAAACTTTCGAAGCGCACCCGCCCGAGCCCCTGCAAAATGAGCTGGCTGGTGCCGTCCGGCTGACCCACGCACGCCCGCACGAGCCCAGCCCCGGCCACCGGGAAGATGCTTTCCTCGCCGGTGTCGGGCCGCACCATGCCCACCGCGAAGATGCGGTCGCCAGCCAGCACCGAGTCGAGCATGCGGCGGTAGCGCGGCTCGAAGATATAAAGTGGCAGCAGGGCGTGTGGAAAGAGCGTGACGCCGGAAAGAGCCATGACCGGCATGGAGGAGGGCAGGCGGATGGAATCGTCAGTTTTCACTCTCAAGGAAACTTACGCCGGATTGGGCGCAGAGGGATCATTTTTTTCTGGTCGGCTTTTTCGCTTCAAGAGGGAGTGGTTGATTGGCTAAGTTAGCCGGATGCCTGAAGCCCCGAAATACCGCCGTGTGGTCCTCAAGCTCAGCGGCGAGGCTTTGCGCGAACCGGGGAGCAAAGACAACATTTCGCCCCAGATCGTCGGTGCCATCGCAACCCAGATCAAAGAAATCCTCGGCTTCGGCGTGCAGATCGCCGTGGTCATCGGCGGAGGAAACATCTGGCGCGGTCTCGCCGCCTCGCACCGCGGCATGAACCGCACCACAGCCGACTACATGGGCATGCTGGCCACCGTGATCAACGGGATGGCTCTCATGGCCGGCTTGGAGGACATCGGTGTGGCCACCCGCGTGCAGACGGCCATCGAGATGAACAATGTGGCCGAACCCTTCATCCTGCGCCGCGCCCTGCGCCATTTGGATCGCGGCCGCGTCGTCATTTTTGTCGCAGGCACAGGCAACCCGTTTTTCTCCACCGACACCACCGCCGCCCTGCGCGCCAACGAGATTGCGGCGGATGTCATCCTCAAGGCCACGAAAGTCGACGGCATCTACGATGCGGACCCCAAAACCAATCCCAGCGCCAAAAAATTCGACAATATCACCTTCACCGAGGCCCTTCAGCGCCGATTGCAGGTTATGGATTCGACCGCTTTCAGCCTTTGCATGGACAATAAGATGCCCATAGTGGTCTTCGATATGACATCCTCGGGGACCATCAAGCGGGCGGTGCTGGGCGAACCGGTGGGCACCTTGGTGTCGGGAACCTGATTTTATGGACGAGATACTTTTCAGCGCGGAGGAAGGGATGGACAAAGCCCTCGATTTCATGAGGCACGAGTTTTCTACCGTACGGACCGGCAAAGCTTCGCCTTCGCTGGTCGAGGGCATCGACGTCGAGGCCTATGGATCGAGCATGAAGCTCAAGCAACTCGCGCTCATCACCACGCCGGAACCCCGCCTGATCGTCATCACCCCGTTCGATGTCTCCATCTCAAAGGCCATCGAGAAGGCGATCAATGAGTCGAAGATCGGAATCACGCCTTCGGTCGACGGCAAAATCATCCGCCTGCCTATCCCCGAACTTAGCGAGGAACGCCGCAAGGATCTGGTCAAAACCATCAAGACCATGGCGGAGGAAACGCGTGTGCGCATCCGTGCGGCCCGCCGCCACGCGATGGACACGGCCAAGAAAATGGAGAAGGAAGGCGGCCTCACGGAAGACAACCTCAAGAGCGCGGAGGCGCAGATCCAAAAGCTGACCGACAAACACGTCGGAGATGTCGATTCCTACGTGGATTCCAAAGAGGCCGACATCATGCGCGTGTGAGGTCTGGCCAAACAACTATGCGACTACTTTTTCTGATCCTTCTGGCCTGCCTGCCGTCGCTCGGCTTTGCCGAGGTCGTGCGTCCCGCCCCCGATTTTGGCTGGCTCAAGTCCGGCGAGAAGGCGGCCTCGCTGAAAAGCCTGCGCGGGCAGCCTGTGGTGCTCGTGGTGGCGCTGTCGCCGCGTCAACGCGCCTTCCGTGCGCAGGTCGGACAGCTGCAGAAGGTCTACCAGCTCCTCGGCAACGACGAGATGGTTGCGGTCGTTGCTTTCACCGCGGAGCCCGGCCTGATCCGCTCGAACATTCCCTTTGTCCTAGCCGCCAATCCGGCGGCTGTCTCCTCCGCTTACGGAGTGTCGAGTGACTTCGCGATTTTCGTCATTGGCAAGGACGGCAACCTCGACGCGCTCTCAGAGCGCGTCCTTCCCGGCCAGCGCATCATCGACATCATCAAAAACTCTTTCGCCGTGCAGCACGACAACCGCCGCAGCGGCTAGCGCGCGGCTTGGCTCACCGCCTCCGCCGTGCGCAGTGCGGTGGCGTTGCCACGGACATCATGCACGCGGAAAATCCGCGCTCCCAGCGACCAGCCCATTGCAGTCAGCGCGGCCGTCGCCGCATCGCGTTCAGCTGGTTCCTTGCCCACTCCGATAATACCGAGGAAAGATTTACGCGAGGCACCAAGCAACACCGGTCGTCCTCCCACGGCCAACTCCCCGAGCGAGGCGATGAGTTGCAGGTTCTGCTCCGGTGTCTTCCCGAAGCCGATGCCCGGGTCGACGGCCAGATTCTCTCCCGGTATCCCGGCCTCGATGGCCACAGCCAAACGCGAGCGGAGATAAGCATGAACCTCGCGCACCACGTCGGAATATCCCGTGTCGAGTTGCATCGTGCAGGGTGTGCCGCGCATGTGCATGAGGACGACGCCGGCTTTGCTGTCCGCCGCCACTTCCGCCATGGCCGGGTCGCCGGTCAACGCCGTGACGTCATTGATGATCTCCGCTCCCGCCTCCATCGCGGCACGCGCGACTGATGCCTTCGATGTGTCGATGCTCAGCGCCACGCCGGTTTTTGAGGCCAACGATTTGATGACTGGGATGACGCGCCTCAGCTCCTCATCGGCCGGCACGGTTGCCGCGCCGGGGCGCGTCGATTCGCCACCGACATCGATGATCTCCGCCCCCTCCGCGGCCAGACGCAGACCGTGTTCGACCGCTTTCTCCACGGAACCGAAAGAGCCGCCATCGGAGAACGAGTCGGGCGTGACATTGAGGATGCCCATGAGCACGCCGTGCTCGCCGAGAGTGAACACGCGCCGGCTGGTGCGCCAGATCATGCCAGGCGGATGGAAGCCGAACGTCCGTGCGCGTCGAGACCTTCCACGCGCGCAAACGCTTCGATCGTGCTGACTGACTTGGCCAAAGCTGCGCGGCTGAATTCCACCACACTGGTGCGTCGCTGGAACTGCTCAGCCGTGAGCCCGGCGAACGATTTGCCCGCACCACCCGTGGGAAGCTCGTGGCTTGGTCCGGCGAGAAAATCGCCCGCCGCCACCGGCGAGTAGCCCCCGAGGAAGAGCGCGCCCGAGGTAGTGAGCTTCGTGGCAAGTGCCTGCGGGTTTTTTACCTGCAGCGAGACGTGCTCGGATGCGAAATTATTGGCGAGCGCGATGATGTCAGTGAGGCGCGGCACCAGAACAAGGGCGGCCGAGCGCAGGGATTTTTTCAGGATGGCCCCGCGGGTGAGTTCGGCGGCTTGCCGCTCGACTTCGCGTGTCACAGCTTTCAGCAGAACGTCGGAGTCGGTGAAAAGCAGAGCGATGCTGTCGGCACCATGCTCCGCCTGGGCCAGCAAATCGGCAGCGACCCACGCGGGATTGGCCGCACGGTCGGCGATGACAAGAATTTCGCTCGGTCCGGGAAGCAGGTCGACCGCGACCCGCCCGAAGAGCTGGCGCTTGGCCTCGACCACGTAGCTGTTGCCAGGTCCGAAAATTTTCACCACGGGCCGAATCATCTTTGTCCCACAGGCCAGCGCCGCCACGGCCTGCGCACCGCCCACGCGATAAACCTCCGTGGCTCCGGCTAAATGAAGCGCGCCGAGCAGGGCCCGGTTGACCTCTCCGTCCGGTCCGGCGGGAGTGACCGCGACAATGTCAGGTACCCCGGCCGCCGCGGCCAAGGTGCAGGTCATCAGCGCCGTCGAGACAAGCGGGGCCGTTCCGCCGGGCACATAGATACCGACTCGGTCGAATGCGTCGAAGCGCTCACCGACCTTGGCTCCCTGGGCATTGCGGGCAGACCAGCTGCGGCGCAGGCTCCGTTGGGCGAAGTCTCCGATGTTTTTGTGCGCAGTTGTCAGCGCGCGCTTTGTCGGCACGTCGAGGGATTTCCATGCCGCGGATAATTCGTTCCGCGAGACATGCATATCGCCGGCGGCAAGCTGCGGTCCGCCGAATTTGCGCGTGAAGCGCAGCACGGCAGCATCACCTTCACGCTCCACTGCAGCGATGATGTCCCGCACGGTTTTCTCCACCGCGGGCGAGGCCTTGGCGCGGCGATCGAGCGAGCGCAGGAAGTGCGGGTAGTTTTTATCGCGAGGACGGACGATGCGCATACGAATATAGTGAACGACGCGCGCGCTGCGGGCAATGCGCGGTTAACCGTTCCAGCGGAATTCCAGCGGCTTGGCGATGTCCGGATGCAGGCTCTGGTGAACCGGGCAAGTGAGGGCCGTCTGCTCGAGGAGCGCGCGCTGCGGATGGTCGGCGGGCAGAGGAATCTCGATCACGGTGGTGAGTCGGGCGATGCGGCGCGGGGCATCGGCTGACATCTCCTTGCCCACCGTGATCTGCATAGCGCTTAGGTCGATCTGGTGACGTTCGGCCGCGATGCCCATGACGGTCGCCATGCAGCTGCCGAGCGCGGTTGCCACCAGATCGGTGGGCGAGAACGACTCCCCGCGTCCGTGGTTGTCGACCGGCGCATCGGTCGCGAGTGTTTGGCCGGAGGGGCCATGCGTCGCTTCGCAGTGCAGTCCTCCCTCGTAGCGTATCGAAATATTGACCATGGATGGAGGTCAGCGTTTTCCCGCGAGCAGCGCGAGGAAAAATACGCAGCCCAGCGCTCCGGTGATCACGCCGACGGGAAGTTCCGTCCCGGCCAGCAGTGTGCGCGCAGCGAGGTCGGAACCGACGGTGAGCATGGCGCCGATCAGCGCGGCGCCGAGCGCGGCTACCCCGTGCGGTGCGCCGAGAATGCGGCGCGCGAGGTGGGGGGACATCAGTCCGATGAACCCGATCGTTCCGCAGGCCGCCACCGTGAGGGCAGCGAGCACCGAGGCCAGCGCGATGCCGCCGATTTGCAGAAAGTTCACACGCACGCCGAGGTGGTGTGCGCTTTCGCCGCCCAGAGCGATGATGTCGAGCGAACGATGGAGCACCAGAACCATAGCCAGCCCGCCCAGGGCCGCAGGCACGATCATCCAGACCTCCGTCCATCCGCGTCCGGCGAAGCTGCCCATGAGCCAAAAGAGCAGGCTGCGCAGAACACCCGGATCGAAACGCAGGATGATGCCGGTGGTGAACGCCTGCGCGAGCGCGCCCAGGGCGACGCCCAAGAGCAGGAGGGAAGGCAGATCAGCGGTGATGCGTCGCCGGCAAAAAAGCAGCACCAGCGCTGCGATCGTGAGGCTACCGGCCAGTGAGGGCCAGGTCACCGAGGCGGCGCCGGCTGCCAGCGCGAGCACCGCGCCCAGCGCCCCGCCCGAAGAGAGTCCGAGCAGATAGGGTTCAGCCAACGGATTGCGGAAAATCGCCTGCAGCAAAATTCCACCCAGTGCGAGGTTGATGCCGGCCGCCGCAGCCAACAGAACGCGCGGCAATCGCAATTCCCATAGCACCAACGCGGCACGTTCCAGCTCCGGTGTGGTGGGCGCTCCCGAGAGCAGGTCGCGCAAGAGTCGCGCGTCGAGCAGCGAGGTCGGACCGATGCAGATCGCCGCCGCGCCCAGCGCCAAGGTCAGCGCGGCCAGGATGAGCAACTTGATCGGGGCATTCATGGTGCGAAGAATGTATTGGGGCGGCCGCTGAAGGGGTTGGTGCCGACGCGCAGCGAGGGGCATCGAAATACTTCCTGCAGCAGATCATCGCGCAGCACTTCGGCCGGTGCGCCGAGGCCGCGGACAGTTCCGCCTGCCACGAGCATAAGGCGTCCGCAAAATTCCGCCGCAAGATTCAGGTCGTGGGAGATGCACAGCACGGCACGTTTTTCCTCGCGCGCCATGGCCTTGAGCAACAGATGCATCTCGTGCCGGTGGCCGGGGTCGAGGTGTGCGCCCGGCTCATCCAGCAAAACAACAGGAGCATCTTGCGCGACAGCCCGCGCGATGAGGGCGCGTTGCCACTCGCCGGTGCTGAGGCTGCGGATGCTGCGCGCAGCCAGCGCGGACAGGTCGGTGCGGGCGAGCGCTTTCTCCACCGCGGCATGGTCAGTCGCCGTGGCGAGCGCGATTGCCGATCGGTGAGGGTGGCGTCCGAGCATGACAAATTGTTCCACCGAATAGTCGAAGAGCGGTGCCTCCACTTGCGGCTGCACCGCGCAGAGTCGCGCCCGCTCGCGAAAACCAATCTGCGCCAGATCGCGTCCAGATATCTGCACGCTCCCCGTACGCAGGGGCAGCAGCCCGGTGGCCGCTCGCAGCAAGGTGCTTTTGCCCCCGCCGTTCGGTCCGGCCACACCGAGCACCTCACCGGCATATAAATCAAAACTCACGTCCTGCAGAATATCCCGCCCGTCGTAGCCGGCGCGAACATTGCGAACTTGCAGGGCGGGTGAGGTCATGGGTTTGTCCCCAGCTGCGCACGCAACTCCTCACCCGCCGCGAGGGCTCCCGGCCCGGGCACGGTAAAAGCGCCCGCCGGGAAAACAACGACGCGACCCTCCTCCACGGCGCGCAGGTGCCGCCGCACGGGATCATTTCGCATTATTTTCAGCACCTCGCTCTGACTGGTGCCGTTGTAGTCGGCCACCACCAACAGATCCGGATCGGCGGACAGCAGAAATTCCTCGCCGAGTTGCGGCCATGGGCCCGAGGCATCTGTGGCGATGTTGCGCAGTCCGGCCTGTTGCATGATTTCATCGGCGTGTGTGCTACGTCCTGCGCTGAAAGTGCCCTCTGCGCCGAAGAGCAGAGCTGCGCTGCGTGTGGCCGGAGAACTCGCGGTCGTAGGCGGCGGAGGTCGGAATGTGCCGAGCAGCACGGCCACCCGACTCACGTTTGCGCGGATGTCATCCAGCGATCCCGAGTCAATGGTTTCCACCCGCAGGCCAAGCCGGGTCAACTGCCGGCGCGTCGGTTCCGGTGTCATCGACGTCAGCAGCACCAGATCCGGAGCGAAGCCGAGCACGGTCTCCGCGTCGGGTTGGATTCCGCCTTTGATCCTGGGGATCGAGTCGGGCGCATCGCAGAAGGGCGTGACCGCGACCAAGCGGTCAGTGGCCCCGACGGCGATGACCGTCTGCGTGATGCTCGGGGCCAAGCTAACCACCCGCCGGGGAGATTCCGCCTCGGCGCGGACGAATCCGGCTGCGCAGAGTAGCAGGCAAAGGGGAAGGGGGTAGGCGGCCATGGCAGGTGCCTTTCATACCACCTGTGGCAACCGGCGTCCCGCACCGCGCGTGGCCCTTATTAAGAATTATTCTTGAAACAATGTAGAAGCAACGTACGTTCAAGTGTCCATCTATGACCGTGAAAACCGCCAGCCCGAAGACCCAGCTCAAGCGCTACGAGCAATCGATCGCGCTGGATGGGCTTCGGCTCACCCGGCAGCGGAAGCATGTCTACGAAGTGCTGCTCGATCGTCAGGATCATCCCACGGCGATGGAAGTTTTTCTGCGGGCCAAGCCGGCGATGGAGTCCCTCTCGCTGGCTACGGTCTACAATGTTCTCGAGACGCTGGCGGACCGCGGTTTGGTCCGCAAGGTGCACCTCGACAGCGGATCGACGCGCTACTGCGCGAACAGTTCGAAGCACGGTCACTTCACCTGCACCCGTTGCAGCGCGGTTCTGGATGTGCCGCTTCTGCCCGGGGCCGAGCTGGAAAAGCTACACCAGTTGCCGCGCGGTTACGCCGTCACCCAGCAGGAAGTCTCCCTGCGCGGCTTGTGTGCGGACTGCCTTAAAAAATAACGACTCAACATATGAAGAACCTGAAAATTCAAGACCTGCACGTCAGCATCGGCGATCGCGAAATCCTGCGCGGGCTCAACCTCGATTTGCCGACCGGGCAGGTGCACGCGATCATGGGGCCCAACGGCTCGGGTAAAAGCACCCTGGCCAAAGTCATCGCCGGCCACCCCGACTACACGGTGACCTCCGGCGATGTCCTGCTCGACGGTGAGAGCATCCTCGGACTGGAGCCCGACGTGCGTGCTCGCCGCGGGATCTTCCTCGCCTTCCAATACCCGAGCGAAATCCCCGGCGTGACCATCGCTAACTTCCTGCGCGCCGCCTTGCAGGCCCGCCTGCCGGAGGGCGAGGAACTGGAGGCGACCGAATATTACGCCAAGCTCTACGAGAAGATGGATCTTCTGCACATGCCGCGCACGTTCACTTCGCGCTCGGTCAACGAGGGCTTCTCCGGCGGCGAAAAGAAGCGCTGCGAGATCCTGCAGATGGCCATGCTGCAGCCGTCCTTCGCCCTGCTCGACGAGACGGACAGCGGCCTCGACATCGACGCGCTGAAGATCGTTTCGCATGGTGTCAACTCACTGCGTGGTCCCGGCGTAGGCATGCTCGTCATCACCCACTACCAGCGGTTACTGAATTACATCGTTCCGGATTTTGTCCACGTCATGGTCAACGGCCGCATCGTCGAAAGCGGCACGAAGGAACTCGCCCTCAAGCTCGAGGCCGAGGGATACGACTGGGCCACGGAACCCGAGGCCGAACCGGCCGGCGCAATTTGAAAGAGGGAATCACACTATGAGCGACGCACAAAACCAATTGGATATCGACCGCGAGAAGGGGAATTTCCGCTACAACGTCGACTACGAATTCGACGCGGGCACGGGCCTTACCCCGAAGACAATCGACTACATCTGCGACGTCAAAGGCGAGCCTGACTGGATCCGCCAGTTCCGCCAGGATGCGCTGAAAAAATTCCTCGAGAAGCCGATGCCCACGCATTGGGCGTCGAAGGATCTCGAGAACATCATTTTCGACAACATCCGCTACTATCTCTCGCAGGGCCAGAAGCCCAAGCGCACGTGGGACGAGGTGCCGGACGACGTGAAGAAAACCTTCGAGCGTCTCGGCATCCCCGAGCAGGAGCGCAAGTTCCTCGCCGGGGTCGAGGCGCAGTTCGACAGCGAGGCGGCCTACTCGAACATCAAGGAGGCGGTCGGCAAGCAGGGCGTTATTTTTGTCGGCAGTACCGACGGGCTCAAGGAGCACCCGGAAATTTTCCGCAAGTGGTTCGGCAAGGTCATCCCGACCGGCGACAACAAGTTCAGCGCGCTGAACAGCGCCGTCTTCAGCGGCGGTTCGTTCATCTACGTCCCGCCCGGCGTAAAGGTGACGCACCCGCTGCAGGCCTATTTCCGCATCAACGCCGAGAACTTCGGTCAGTTCGAGCGCACGCTCATCATCGCCGACGAGGGGGCCGAACTCACCTACATGGAGGGCTGCACCGCGCCGAAGTTCGACACCGCCACACTGCACAGCGCGGTGGTCGAACTCGTCGCGCTCAAAGGCGCGAAGATCCAATACATCACGGTGCAGAACTGGAGCAACAATGTGTTCAATCTCGTGACCAAGCGCGGCTTGGCCATGGAGGACGCCGAGGTGAAGTGGATCGATTGCAACATCGGCTCGCGCCTCACCATGAAGTATCCGGGCGTCGTCATGAAGGGCCCGCGGGCGCGCGGCGAGGTGATCTCCATCGCACTGGCCGGCGATGGCCAGCACCAGGACACCGGCGCGAAGATGATCCACGCGGCCGACGACACGACGAGCAACATCGTGTCGAAGTCGATCAGCGTCGGCACGGGCCGCGCGACCTACCGCGGGCTGGTCCACGTGCCCAAGCATCTCAAGGGCTGCAAGAACAACACCGAGTGCGATGCCCTGCTCATCAACCAGAACAGCCGCACCGACACCTATCCCGCCATCACGGTGCGCGGGACGGGCAACGCCGTGCAGCACGAGGCGAGCGTCAGCCAGGTCAGCAGCGAGCAGATTTTCTACATGCAGCAGCGCGGTCTCACCGAGGGACAGGCCATGAGCCTGAGCGTGAACGGATTCATCAACGACCTCGTGCGCGAGTTCCCCATGGAATACAGCGTGGAGCTCAAGCGCCTCATCGATCTCGAGATGGAAGGATCGGTCGGCTGAGGCCGCCGGAAGGATCACCCGTGCAAAAGACTGTCACCATGTCATCCGGCGTCCCTTTGATGGAAGGCGCCATCGTCGAAGGAAACTGGCCCGCGTGGTTCGTCGAGTCGCGCCACCGCGGCTGGGAGGAATTCCAGGCTCTGCCCGCTCCGGTTGCCAAGAGCGAGTACTGGCGCTTCTCCAACGTGAAGGCGCTTGAACTCGACGCCTACCGCTATCCTGCCGCGGTTTCCGACACGTCATCGCTCGTGGCGTGTTCGACCGGTCTCGGCGAATTTTCTGCCCGCTTTATCTTCGGAAACAACCGCCTGCTGGCCGCCAACGCGCCTGCGGCCGAGCTCCTCGCGGCCGGTCTTGTCGTCACCACGCTCGAAGAGGCGACGGCCAAGCATGCCGACCTCGTGCAGAAACATTTCATGGCGCAGGAGGCGAAGCTCGGCTCGCGCAAATACGCGGCCCTGCACCGCTCCGGGCCGGTCAACGGCGTCTTCGTCCGCGTGCCGAAAGATCTCGAGGTCCCGCACCCGATCGAAATTTTCCACTGGGTCGAGGGCAAGAATTCCGCCGTCTTCCCCCACACGCTGGTCGTCTGCGAGCGCCACAGCAAGGCGACGGTCGTCGATTGTTTCCGCAGCGCGGACGGCGCCACGGCCTTCGCCTGCGGGGTCAACGATCTGGTGGTGGAGGAGGGGGCGAAGCTCAACTATGTCGCGATCCAGCAATGGAGCCTCGGCACCGTGGCCTTCCATCTCAATTCCACGACCGTCGGCCGCGAGGCCTCGTGCCTCGGTATGCAGGTCAATCTCGGTGGTCATTTTGTCCGCAACGAGAGCTACAGTCGCATGGTCGCCGAGGGCGCCCGCAGCGATATGCTTTCGGTCAATCTCGCCGCTGGCGACCAGGTGATCGACCAGCGCACCTTCCAAGATCACGCCAAGCCGCGCGCCACCAGCGACCTGCTCTACCAGAATGCGCTGACCGGCAAAGGTCGCACGATTTTCTCCGGCGTCATCCGCGTCGAACCCGGCGCGCACCAGACCGACGCATACCAGAAGGTCCGCAACATCGTGCTGAGCGACGAGGCCGAGGCGAATTCGATGCCGGGTCTGGAGATCGAGGCCGACGATGTGCGCTGCACTCACGGCGCGACGACCAGCCAGGTCGATGATCGCGAGCTGTTCTATCTTTTGGCCCGAGGTATCCGCCCGGAGCAGGCCCAGCAGTTGCTTGTCATGGGATTCTTCAACACGGTCCTCGATCGTCTCCCCGATGAAAAACTTCGGGGCCAGATCGAGTTGATGGTGGAAAAAACCTTGTCCACCGCCTTGCGCGGTTGATCAGCTATCCCGTGCGGCTCCGATCTTACGGAGTCGCTGTGGCGTCGGGCAGGGCGATCTTTTCTCCGAGCATTTTCTCGAAAAGTTCGTTCAACGCGGAGGCTGGAAGTCGCAGCGGTTTCTGCTCCGGCGCGGGCTGCCAGGCCTCGTTCGGCAACTGCGGCGCGAAGGTCAGTTTTTCCACGCCGACTTGGAGCGTGTAGTCCTCTCCGCTCACGACGACACGCCGCGGGTGGTTTTCCGCGTCGAGCCAAGCACGGGCGGTGAAGGGTTCGGCCTTGATCGCTTTGCGTAGTTCGGGGATCAGCCCGAATTCAATGACGCGGTGCGGCGTCCCACCGATGTCTTCTTTGCCGAGGTCTTTGACGTCGAAGACTGCTGGTAAAAAGACGAGTAACTGCGGGTTGAGGGCCAGCGGGATGAGAGGGGTGGAGGATTTGTCGGGCTCGGTGTCCTCGACATCGATGCCTGCGGCCAAGGCCAGCGCGCG
>Ga0114971_10001741_pt1 | contig 14849 bp, 22 predicted proteins | sample M_140625_MF_Meta_FD_87320 | JGI IMG/M metagenome (GOLD analysis project Ga0114971, IMG submission 87320) | Freshwater microbial communities from Lake Montjoie, Canada to study carbon cycling - M_140625_MF_MetaG | ecosystem: Environmental > Aquatic > Freshwater > Lake | place: Lake Montjoie... | reverse complement strand
GTCGAAGGAGACCCTCGCGAATCATACACTCCGTGAAATCTTGTCTATGCTCATCGGTCCAGAAAAAGCGAATGACTTTCTCCTCCAGTTCCCTTACCGTGCTGAGGTTGATGTCTTACGCGCAGACCTCGGTATTAAATCGTTTGAACATGAAATGGGTTCTGAAGAAGAATACGTGGTCGTAAAAGAGGGTCTTAGCGCTTTGATTGATGGAATGGTTGAAGAGTTCAAACGCCTCGGCGGCGTCATCTTTAATAAACAAGAGGTTCTTGATCTTCAACAACAGGGTGAGGATGTCCTTGTTAAGGCTCATACAGATGCTGGAAATGTCTTATGGAAAGCACATTCTGTTATTCTAGCGCTTCATTCTTCAGCAGTTCGGTCACTGCCTGCCTTCCGTGACTGGAATGTCTTAAAACATCTGAAGATGGATCCGCTACTTCGTACATACGCTGTCTTTCCTGTCTCGAACGGAACATCTTGGTTCTCAGATGTAGGGCGCGTTATTACACCTGGACCTATTCGGTACTTTATACCTATCAATCCTGCGTGCGGTATTGTGATGATAAGCTATACAGAAGGCGTTGATGCTCGGCGATTCATGCGTATTATCAATGACAAGGGAGAAGATGCCCTTGGTGAGCATATTATTGCTCTTGTGCGTGAGATGTTTCCGCAAAAAGATATACCAGACCCACTCTTTTTTAAGGCTCACCCATGGGACTTTGGTTGTACATATTGGTTACCCGGTCACTATGATCCTGAAGCAATGAGCAAAGAAGCATTACATCCTTTAAAGTCTATGCCTGGCGTATACTGCTGCGGTGAAAGTTTCTCTATGCGTCAGGCTTGGATGGAAGGGGCGTTGGAAAGTGCCGACTTGCTTCTTTCAACTTATTTCTCTACTTAGTAGAACGATGGTCAAGCTTATAAAGGTGACTGTCCCGAAGACAGATGTAGCAAAGGCGGCTGCTTTGATGGCAGTTGGTTACAGACTCAATAGCGTTATTGAGGCTAGAGGCAGAGTTCCAGAGAAGCATATTTATGTGAAAGAAGTCACAGAAGCACCAACAAAAAAGCAGCTCGAGGACTTTGCTGAAATGTTTCGTCGCTTGGGCTTGGGTAAAAATGCCGTGGCAGTTGTGACTGTTGCTGCTCCTGCTACTGCTGCTGCTGCTGCGGCTGCTCCTGGCTTCTTTGCGCCTGTTCAGGGAAATCTCTTTCAGCCAAATGCGAATCCATATGGAAACGGAACCGCTATGAATGTAGATGATGGTGGTGGTGGGGCTTCGGCAAGAAAGGGGCGCAAGCAGCGCAAGACTCGGCGCCGTCGCAACGGTGGTAAGTCTCGTCGGGGTCGGACGTATAATAGACGTTCCTAAGACCATAACAACGAAAGCACTTCTCAATAAATATCTGACATTCCCAACACGGACGCGAGTTTCCAAACGAACGCTCGCCTGTTAGACTATTATAATGAATCCGCATAACAAACAAGTCACAGCCGCGAATCTGATTCACGTCTCCGAGTTGCTTTATAACATTCCGTTCTGCGTGAATCGTGTTCGCGCTAAATCCACTACCCCGAGAGCGAGAGCCGAGACGGTTGCTCGCCACCTCAATAATCTTACCTCTGCGCACAATCATCGCCAAATGGAAGCTCGTCTTGTCACTCTGTCGCATACGCATAGTTTTGGGGTCATCCAGAAAACTCTCCAATAAAGAATAATCACTTGGTTTTACAGGTCGAGACATTTTGTGTGCCGATTTGTGGTGGCGAGGCGCTATTCAAATTTATGCGGCTATAATAGAATGGTGGATCACGAACTTGTCCTTAAGCCTGGAGATACTCTTACGGTGACCGTTGCCGATTCCAATGCGCGTTCTACCACGGTGCCGCCGAATAACAACGACCGCAGCCTCAGCAACTTTGGGGGTGGCAGCAAGAAGAATCGCACGCGTAAGACGGGTGTCGCGAAGAAGCCACTCAGCGGCTTCATGAAGTTCTGCAAGGAGAAGCGCCCTGAGGTCATGGATGAGAATCCTGACATTGCGTTCGGCGATGTTGGCAAGCGGCTCGGTGAGAAGTGGCGCGCGCTGAGCGAGGCTGAGAAGAAGAGGTATTAAATGAAAAATATTAAAATTGATTTCTATACTGTCATACTTAGACAGTATAGAGAACAATGGACGGACAGGATTGGACTCCAGTAGTGGTCAATAAGGGTAAGACTCGTTCTTCTGCTTCTGACCAGAAGCATGTGAGCCCAGGACTCGCAGCACAGCATCGTCTTGAAAATGATGAGCCGCGCAAGACAAAGTCTCTGTCTCCAGAAAGCAGGCAGGCGATTCTTCAGGCTCGTGTCGCCAACAAATGGAATCAGACTCAGCTGAATACTCAGTGCTCGTTCCCTCAGAATACGATTCGTGATATTGAAAATGGTAAGCTGTGCCCTACACCACAGCAGCTCAATGTCCTCAGTCGTGTGCTAAAGGTTATCCTGAAGTATGCGCCATAAACTTATTCACACCCTCTCGTGCTAGTCTATCAGCTTCTCGATTCCCATCAAATGGAAACTCATTCTTTTTGCCGTCCTGGTGCGCCCTTACATGTTTTAAAGAGACACGTGGCATCTTTGATAGACGCTCATACATCGGTCGCACAAGGTCTAGATTCTGAATAAGACATCCATCGCGCTTCATCCAGTTGTTGCGCTTCCACCCTGCCGACCATTTAACCAAGGAGTTGATACAGTATTCTGAATCCGTCCATATCTGGATTTTACCATGGTCCTTGTACCACTTGGAAGCATGCTTATCAATCAGGTCTAGAGCTGCCTGGATGGCGCGTAACTCTCCGCGATTATTTGTCTGCTGCTCATTCGGCATAAGAGGCTCGCTTATGTCTAACCCGGATTGCTTGTCGGAGTAGACATGAACACCAAATCCTCCTTTCGCACCACGGCGCCCATTGTCTGGACAAGAGCCATCTGTGAATATGTGAAAGACTGCTGCTGAATCTGACTCTGGCTCTTGCTCTGGATATGTATGTAGTGGCGCCTGTTCTACCTCAGGGGATGGTGTAAACCAATGCTGTGGCTGTGACTTTGACTTTGGCTGTGATTGCTGCTGTGGCTGTTCTTGTGTCTCATTGGTATTAGTATGAAAGTACTTTGACAAAAAACCTTTTACCGACATCTCTATAGATGGACGAGCACTTATTGTTAAGCCTTTTCCACATTTTTGCCGTCGTCCCCCTTTTTCTTTATGTAGCCTTGTCTCGTGGCAATACTGCGGCATTCATGTATCCTGTATTTCTCATTCTCGGCGTATTAATCTTATTATACCATGGCTACAAGACGATTGTCCGTTATCTAGCAGGGTCCTCTAGGATATGGATAAATCTCATCCATGTTATTCTTGTAGCACCACTTATGATCTATATCGGATACCACGGAAAAGATACAACGAGACCGTTCTATGAACTTCTCGCTCTTCTTGGCTTTTCTGCCCTCGGCTACCATATTTATGGACTCATTTTATCAACAAATCTCATCATGGATACCAAATAATCTAACAGATCTCAGCAAGTTGAGGGTGAGTTAGAATATTATTATCAATAAGACACTTTGCAATATGATAGTGAAAGGACGTACTACTCTTTAATACCTCCTGACAACACTTACATTGAAACTGCTTCTTATTTTCAATCTCTACCTCAATCGTGTTCTCCCTAACAGCATCACTACAATGCTTTCGCAAGAAATGAATACGCCGATTTGCCTTTGTAAGCGCCTCAAAGTTACAACCATTGACAGGGCAAGTATAAGTCTGTAGAGGAACCTTTGGCTGCTTCTCTGGATGCCGAGCAGCCATATGTGTATCAAGAGTCATCTTATGTAGAAAACTATGCTGACAGACAGTACATGTATGAGCAAAATCGCCCTCATGCTTAGACTTAATATGGTAATGTAGGGTTCCTGGATTACCATGTGGGTACTTTGCCGTTGGCTTAGGCTTAAAAGAACACTGGTCGCACATCAGGTTATTATTTTCATCCCTCTGGTAAGAACGTGGCTTCTTCTTTGTCTCAGTCATTATTATGCCCTTTCCTGCGGTTTTGCTGAATTCAAATTTTTGTAGCCTATCTTATCGTTGGGAGTTTAAATACAGCTATATATGTTAGTATATGGATAAAGAGGTATTCATTTTTTCAGAAATCGTTCGTTGTGGACTTATTGGAAAAATAGCATATGAGTCGTTTCATAAGTTTCATAATCATAAACTTCATATATTTGGAAGGAAAGAAGATTTTCAGTTCATAACAGAGCATCCAAATAATATATATCATATTCTTGAGGATACTTCACCTATTGTAGAAGCATTCAATCATGGACACAAAGGTACTGCCATGGTATGGACAAAGGTTGTATTAGAATCAAAGGAAAAATATATCGTTCATTTTGATAGCGATGTTGTTTTTCGTGGAAATCTAGTTGATGATATTATTGAGAAACTAGATAAGGATGATATTGTGGGAGGTTTTAGAACCTATAAAAATAATCCTTGTAAGCGCGATGATGTACGTCATCTACCTGATGTGACTGCTACTTATTGCTTTGGATTTAATAAAGAAAAGATTTATGTTAGAGAGCCAGAACTCTTAGAACCCCTGATAGAAAACCATTTGACAGGACCTATTGTTAGTCAAATAATCCGCCTATATCCCCAATATAGATATGTTCCAACGATTGATTTCTTTGATCCTATAGCATTTCTTATTATGATGCAGGGCGGGACGATATGCATTTTAGATAATGATCTTATGGGAGGACAACGAGCTGAAGGCGACCGTGTAAATAAATATGGTATTCTTAATAAAGAAATAGACTTTGGAGATAAGATTTCTCATTTTGCTTCTGTTGGGAGTGGATTGAATTTTATAACTATGATGAAAAAGGAGACTAATATAAATGTGCCTGAATTCTACGTAAACTATGGAGTGCGTAAGTTAGATTTATATATGCGGCTGTTTTATAATACTAAAATTCTAGACAAAGGTGTAAATGACTTCTTAGTAGTCGAAGAACCCCTTCGCGAAGCATTTGGTCTAAAAGCATATAGCGATTGAAATAAAGATGCTAATCCTTACTCTCGCGATTGGTAAGGATTATTGCAAAGGATTAGAAAAAGCCCTTGCCTCTAAGAAGGCTTACGCTGAAAAACAGGGATACACATATGTCCAGGGTGACGAGTCAAGCTGGGACCGCGAGAGACCGATTTCTTGGTCAAAGGTTCCTTTCCTCCTCAGTCATCTCAATAAACTTCCTGACGGTGAAATCGTATGGCTCAGTGATGCTGATGTCTATATAACAAATATCAATATCCGTCTAGAAGAGCATGTACTTCCTCTGCTGCCTTCGGAAAAGGACATGCTAATGCCTTATGACGCCTGCGGTCATGTGAATGCTGGAAATATATTTATGCGCAATACGCCTCGCCTTCGTGATTTCTGGAAGCGGGTCTATGAGCAGACTGACGTCATCTATCATATTTGGTGGGAGAATGCTGGCATTCTGAAACTAATGGAATCAAATCCAAGCGATAGGGCAATGATTGAGGTCACGCCTGAACATAAGCGCTTTAATGCATATATTATGGGTCTTAAGGGACAGCCGCTGTGGGAAAAGGGCGACTTCCTCGTTCATTTCGCAGGCGTCTATGATTCTAAAAAGATTTCAGGTCTGATTGATGAGATTAACAGTGGCGGCACACCTCGCCTTTCAATGTTCTAATATTTCTCTTGTAATAGTAAATGGATAAGGCACCAAAGATTTCTCAAGCTGTTAAAACATCATTTAATGCTTCTTATCTTGTTCTTATGGGATATACATTCATAACCCTTGTTGAGGCATTGCGTACTAAGAACACAACCGTTCGCCATATTATGAACTTGGAAACAACGATTTCTATCGTCGCGGGTCTAACCTACGGTCTCTTTCTGGATAAAATCAAGGACACCACTATAAATCTGAATCAAATCACTCAACTCCGCTATGTTGATTGGTCCATCACAACCCCGATGATTCTCCTAGCGCTTATCCTCTTTTATAATCCAGAGAAACCTATTGATTACAGGTCATATCTTACACTCGTCCTTTTGAATGCTGGTATGCTTGGCTCTGGATATCTTGGTGAAACAGGCGCTGTTCCTAAGAATCTTGGTGGTGGTATTGGATTCCTCTTTTTCGCAGCCCTTCTTTTTGCCCTCAACTCGTGTTGCATTCCTCGCGGCTCGTCAATGGTTATCTTCATTATGTTTTCCATCATTTGGACGTTCTACGGTATTGCGTACTATCTAGACGAGGAAAATAAGAATATTTCCTATAATATTCTTGATGTTATTTCCAAGGCGATCTTTGGAATCGTGCTATGGATGTATTTCGGTAATGTTTTGGACTTTGACTCTAAATAATTTCGGTGCGTAAAGTATAGAAGATGAACGCCAACGGTAACAACGGTAACAACGGTAACAACGGTAACAACGGTAACAACGGTACTCGCAAGAACATGGGCACGGGCATCGACATGGGCATGAACGGCGGCGCGAAGCTCCCAGCGGTCGGCACGAAGGCTCAGGTCTGGCACGGCTCCGCCAAGCACACTTCCGGTGGCTTGGTCAAGAAGGACCTGATGAAGACGCGCAAGGGGCGCATTGTATCGAAGCGCAAGCACGCCGCGGGCAAGAAGGCGTTGGCTCAGCTGAAGAAGGCTGGCTACGTCGCCAAGAAGGGCACGTTCAAGCTGTTCAAGAAGCAGAAGTAAATGCTTTATGATATAAAATAGTGTATGTATTTCTTTTGAAAATCCGATTGTCTGGCTTTCAATAGAAATGAATACGATTGCTTGCGCCTGCTGTATATGTGGTTCATACAATCATACTCCCAGCAGGTGTTCTGAACTCGTCGCTGACCTGCGTGTCGGCTTCTACAGAGGTCAGGCGGAACCTGGAGGAGGTGGTGGCGATGATGACGATGAGCATGCTACTTTGAAATCCTCTCCGCAATCTCTCTCAGAAAATGCGCCGCCTCTGTTGCATTAAATGCTTCTGGTGGAGCCTCTCCCTCGCCAATATCATACCAATATATCGCACCTGCCTTCTCTGGTTCTTCAATGGATGACCAGACAAGACCTGCCTTCACTGCTCTTAACTCAGGGATAACTGACTTCAGATTGAGTTGTGATAGACGTAGACCTCCCATGCGTGGCATAAGTGCGTCCTCAATCCTCGATGACTCCATTCCACCCGGAAAGAATATCGCATCCCACTCACCTCTCGGTTGCGCCGTACCGAAACCAATAAACGTTACGTCAGAAGAAATCAAGCGAGACAAAATCGCCGTCGTCGGTTCTTCTCCCAACCACACAATCCGAATAGGCTTCGCCGCATTTGCCACATACGTCAGCGCAAGTCGTAAATCATTTCCATCCTTCACCCGAAATACTGCGTCCCACTCTAACGGATGCGCCCACCGTGGGATATGCTTTCGCCCGTCTGCTATAATCAAGACCCGACGACCGCGCCCAATAAGTTCTTGCTCGAGTACATGAAGACGATTTGCTACCAAGTTTTCGTCACCGACTATCCACATTTTATGTCCGCGTAAAGAGTTACCAAAACCCTCAACTCTGACAGTTTCCATAGAGTTATCTAAGGTTTCATATCAATGTTATTTCTTATTTTTTCCGCATCGTAGTCACATAGAGCAATCCTATAAGACTTGTTACAACTAGAGCAGCCGCTGCTATACCCATGTAATCCGTCGGATGTAACTTATTCCATAAGAACTTATGGGAATTCTCAAACGAAAGAGTATAGTCCTTTTCTATTTTTTCTATGTCGCTATATGATGTCTTTTGTGTTGCGAGATGAGGTAGAGTACACCACATGTTGAAATGATTTCGGTAATGCACATCAACTTTCGTATTTTCATTTATTTCATTTAATATCTTGTCATATGTGTGTTCAGGAACAAGAACAAAGTGAGTTGAATAACTTTCTACCTGAAATAAGAGTGGCTCTTCATACATGACACGCGCATTACGTATTTGTGTAGGACCACCTGTAAATATCTCCCAGTGGTATCGCATTGTCCAAAGTCTCTCTAAAAGTTTCTCAAAGCGCTCTTTTGTATCTGGAAAAAGCTTACAGTCATCCTCCAATATAAGCACCCATGGATATTTTCTCTGTTTTGCTATCTCAATACACTTTTTGTGTGAAAGAGAACATCCTTTCCATCCAGGAGTCATTTTCACGGCGTCCACTCTCTCAAATGGAACATTCCATGACTCCAAGTCTTTTTCCATGTCTTCCCAACGGTCTTTCCGTTCAGGGAGATTAATGACTAAAATATGTGGAAAAGCCATCCAACCTATCGGAACATAAGAAAAATAACTTATGTCTATCCTTTACTTTATAGTCTCCCATCTCAGGCATCATCGCAAGGGCGCCATCTACAAGCGGCTTTTCTGGATGTGCTATGATAATACCCTTGCTCGTCAAAACATAGTCTTCATCTGTATGATAAAATACATGTAAGTCGTAAGCCCTTTTACCTGCCTCTTGAAGTAAATAGGCAAATGTCTCGCCGTCCTTGGCGTGTATAAGGCGCCTCGGCGATACAGCCAACCACTCAATAAATGTCTCATACTGCGGTTCATCATGCCCTAGCCAAAGTTTATTGTCTTTGTACCAGACGTCACATTCTACATCATAGCCTTCAACATCGCGATACGCAAGTGTCAGAGGTCTATTCTCTATTTCTTCAATCTTCTTCTCCAGATTCCCTCTATGGCATATATGCCGATAAAGTGGTACAGAATATATATCCGTCCTCTGTTGTGGCAGTTGCTGCCAACTTCCCTCTCCTATTGTCCAGTTCCGTATCCGAATCTCCCCCAACTCACATTCTTGCCACTTTGCCACCTCCTCCTGCAATCGCTCCAATACATATGCGTCTGGCAGCTTTGTCCAACGGATTAATGTTGAATGAACAATATCATTCTTATAAGGTACAAAGCAAGGAAGCTCGGATGTCGTCAGGGCTAGTTCAATCTTTCTGCGTGTATCCATGATATAATCATAGTCAATTGGATTTTGTAGATATCCTGCCATCGCTAGACCTGTGGATGTCCAAACTAGACCTCTGTATTGAATCCATAATGCCTTATTTTGACTCTTCATTACATCATGTACTACGTCTGTCGCCTTGTCTGCGTCATCCTTTGGTGCGTCAAAGCCAATATATTGTAACAGTGTCTGATGTAATAAACCTTCGCCCGTCTCAGGCAATGGCTTGTATAAGCAATATGTATTCTTTGGAAGAATAGCCTGTAGTTTGGTCACAAGTCGGCGCCATGAAGGACGCAAATACCAATCTCCCAGGGCATACACTGCGTAACATCTGCCTCCCAGTGTCGGATTCGGTTGCGGCTCTTGCTTCGATGGACAGTTCCTCTTATTCATATCTGCGTAGATGTCCTCCAGGCTCATTGGACTTCTTTAATATAGTCTCTACGAAACTTCTCTAAATCCTCTGGAACACCCAAGCCCCACATTCCTGAACACAGAGTTACGCGGATTTTCTCGCCGTCGTCTATCGCCTCATTATAGACTGGGCATACATAAAACTCGTTATTGACACGAATGTTCTTTGATATCATCTGCTTCGCATACTTTACAAAGTCTGAGCCGCGCTTCCAACCATACAGACCTACCGTCGCATAGGGACTAATCCAGACCTTTTCTGCGACTTGCGTCACGAGGTTATCATCAGTAATCTTCGCATATGACCACTTCTTGTCATTCTCGTCTGGCTGGTAAAATGTCAGGATATTTCCATCATACGCAGGGTTCAAGAGACACTTGTAAAAGGAATCTGATTTCCACTCCAAAAACTGGTCGCTATTGACAATAATCAATGGATCCTTGTTGTCAATCTCTTCGGAGGAGAGCAATACAGAACATGCTGCTCCCTCTGTGAGCCCATCAGTCACATGCTGCGTAAAGCTCACATTCGAGGATAGGTCTGTAAATAGGCTGGCTATCTTATGGCTATCCAGGTGCGCCTTTCGCACAATAAGGCGGAAGGCAATATGTAACTCCTCATTCGGTATTTCTTTCGGCAACATGTTCTCTATAACCCAACGAATCATCGGCTTACCTCCAACAGGAATAAATGGCTTCGGCTCAGTATATCCTGCCACCTTGAAACGTGAGCCTTCCCCTGCCATCGGTATCACAATATTAATCTTTCGCTGAGGATCAGGTGACCACGGCTGGGTAGCGATAGGAGAGACATGGCGAGGCAATACCTTTCCTCCTAACTTTATCTGATTGAGTGTCTGGTTGAAGAGTTCCTGTGTAACATCCTCTGCGTCCTCCACTTCTAAGACATGGGCTCCAGAAGCATAGGCAGCTCTCCGCCCAGGGTGACTGTCCTCCACAATAAGTGTAGAGAATGGTTCAACACCAAGTTCGCTCATCGCCTTTATATAGATCTCAGGTGACGGCTTTGCCTCGGCGACATCTTCATTGGCATATGTCTTATCAAAGAACTGAGTGATATTGAGCAAACGAAGCGACTCGTCCAGTGTATTACGAATCGAGTTGGAGGCACAGGCGAGCTGAATACCTTGGTCCTTCAGATTCTGAAGAAGAAGCTTCAAAGATTCTCGTGGCTTAATGAACTCCGCGATACGCTGAATCGTAAGCGCCTGCTTCTTTTCAAACAGAGGGACGGCATCCGATTCAGTCAAAATACCCGTTTCTATTGCCTTCTTAATCTTGAGTTTGGTGGAAAGTCCGTCAAAGTCCTTTTCATGCTCTGCCCACGTCATAAAGATATCTGGTTTCACACTGTGTAATGCGTCACGAAAGGTCTCAAAATGAAGCATCCGAGAGTTTACAAGCACACCATCCAAGTCAAACACAACTGCTTTGATTGACGGCATTCTGTAGTTTATTAAAAAATAACAAACTCTTTTTAAACGGGCGCCAAGATAGGAATGAACTGGTATATATTTGGAACAGCCTTTGTCCTGTTGATTCTTTTTGACTTACCCTGGCTAATAGGAATGTCTGGATTTGTAAAGAAGATGATACAAAATATCCAAGGTTCGTCGATTGAGTTCAACTATCTACCCGGAATCGTCGTGTACCTAGCCCTTGCCTATATACTCGTAGAGGCAGAGTCGCCCTTTAAAGCATTCACCTACGGACTTGCCACCTATGCCGTCTATGACTTTACAAATCTGGCAACTCTGAAAGGATACAGCCCATACTTTGCCGTTGCCGATACACTGTGGGGCGGTGTTCTGATGGGCTCTGTAAAGTATGTTATCACCCAGATGATAGACTACTTTTAGACTCTGATAGCGCTTCAGCGACCAAAATTGAGTGGGTTCGAGCAGCCAAATGTGGCAGTGCTTATTTGTTGACCGACTTCTGATACGATGTCTGTTGTTTCTCCCCTTGCCCCACCTACTGCCCTGCTTTCCGCCCTCCTAGCCACCCTGTCGTGGGTCGGCTTTATCGCCGCTGGTTTTGTTCTCTGGGCTGAAGGCAATACGAATGGTGGATATTCCATGGTTGGTATTGCCATCTGTCTGCCAGCTGTGGTTGCTGCTGCTCTGCCGTTTGTAGGCTCATGTGGCAAGAAGACGCCTTCTGTTTCTACTGCTAGTGCTTCTGCAGTTGTTGTAGATGCTGGTGTAACTGTGTAAATATAAAGTAAAACAAAAAAGAATAAAAACAAAAAAAGAAAATACAATATTTTTTCTGTTTTTATATATTTAGTAGAGTATGCGACGATTTACAAGTAAAGGTAAGAAAGTTTACGGAACCTACAATGAAGGCTATAAGGTATATAAAGATAGAGTAGGGTATTATATTGCTCTATTGAATCGCAAATCACTTCGTCCATATAAGAAATACTTGAAAGGATGGAAACCAAAGAATAAGACTCGTAAGCAAGCATAAGAGTATGTACGATTCAGTCATAATATTTTTGAATATTCTTATTTATTTCCCAATGATATCCCCATCGTCCTAGCGGGACTTTTTGATATTTTTGAGGTGAAAATAGAAGACGAAATAGTAAAGCATATATCATTTTATGCATGTTCGATTCGCTGGAATAAGTATCAAATTTATTTGCCTATGCGCAGATCTTTAAATAAACGGGTCGTAAGCCCAGTGTAAAAGTGCCTGCCTCTGCTTCGGTCTACAGGTCAAATCACCAGCCTTACAGTTCTTTTTTACGGCTCCTGCGTGACGTGTGAACGCTTTCCAACGAGCAATCTGGACCTTGTCTAACTCTGGCATTCTACGCCCCATCCAGTATCGGCAATACCACTGGAACCAGCCGCGCTCGTCTGGGTTATTCTGAGGATCATTCAAGATATCTCGCCCAAGACTGTTCTTATGACGACGCTTTCCTTTTTGCGGCGGAAGCCAGCCCTTCTTTTCCCACTCACTCAAAGGCAACCGAGACATAATCTTAAAATAGTTCACCTCAACATTATGCTTCTGCGGCGACAGCTTGTTCAGAGCAAGTGCTCGTAAAAACCATTCCGCAGGAAACTCTGTCAGACAATCGTTCAGATACTTTCCCTCGAATGCGCCCATCGCTAGAATGTCTCCAGGACTGGAGTAAGGCTTGAAATCTGGCGCAAAGTCTTGTCCTGGCTCGGCGTCTAACTTGTAAGAATATCCCTTCCGCATCTTGTTATCCACTTCGATTACATCTCCCTTATGAAATGTATTGAGAGCCCTGCCCTTTGCTTGGAGTATTTTTAACATTTCTTCTGGCGTCGCCATTCTACTTGTTGGTGCGTAAAATTGCTTGCTTAATGGGCGTAGAGGAACAGCAGAAAATGTCTGGAACCAAAGAAAAGGAAAAGGAAACTCTCGCCTTTCAACCGCCCCACGCCCTGAATCCAAAGGAGAAGCAGTTTGTCGCATCACTTGGATCGAAGCAGATGGAACTTCATGAACTTGCCACCAAGATGCTCGGGTCTTCATACTTTGTAGGTAAGACTCATGCATATACAAAATGGGTAAGTAGCCAATCTGCTGCTAGTCCAAGTAAGTAACTTCTAAGAGAATCGTAAAATCACGCCCATTAAAATCAACAATGCGGTCAAACTCGTCGCGCATAGAAATATCTAGATTATTCACTCGGGCGATAGGTGCTGGAAACGCAGAATACAGCGGCTCAAATGTTTCTTTATTCAAAAACTTGTAGTTGTTTTTTACTTGGTCGAAATAAATAATCGCGTGCGGCTGCTGACGTCCTACAGACCGCTCAATCGTATTCAGATCCTGTGTGTTGTCATTGTTAATATACAGGTATATACGCGTATATAAGAAATCCAAATCTACAACATTTGGTCCTGTAATGCTTCCTGTCCCGCTATCACTGTAATCATTGAAACGAAATCCAAAGAGTTTCGCAGGCGAGTTAATCATTTGTAGAGTATGATTTTGGTCATATAAATCTACAAAATCGCCTGTCGCAAAAAGAAACCCAAAGGTGGCAGCCCCTGATAGCTTTTTAATTGTGAAATACCCTGTTATATTATCAATCTCAATCGCATAGTTATTTGTGATACCTGGAATGCTATTTAAGAGTGATGCGAGTTTTGCGGCAAGGCTCTCATATGTGTATCGCCCCGGGGGTATAGTTACATTGTATCGCGTCGTACCTTCAAAGAATGTAAAAGCATTCCATCCTGTATTTAAGTTATATAGGCAGGCTGGAACCGTACCGCCAGCGATTTGAATATCAATAATATCCTTCAATGGGCGATATAGTCTCCAACGAAACTGACTTGACTGCGGATATGATATGGTATTTCTATCCCGACTGTTGATTTCCAATAAGACCTTAACCCTTTTTCTATCGCTTCGTTTCGGATAAGGTATAACAACCTGTTGTCCTGAAGATTGAACATTTGATACCAATGTCCCCTGTGGTACTTTTAGGCTATTCATTCTGTCATTACACTATAGAAAAAGGATGGACTGTTCTCCGTGCCAGCCAAATAAGAAAATAACGAGTATCTCCACAATAACATGTACGCCTGTTTGTTTGGTAAGTAGTTTTGCTGCATCAACAACGGTCAATGTATCAACATACGTGTATCTGTCAACTTTTAACTCGTATATTTCAACAACGATTAATAACGTATACACAGGAAGTGCTATTTATTTCTCAACAACCTACGAAAACACTACATATTATATTCCTAGCTCAATCAACGTGAATATCAGCAGCAGCGCGGTTACCCTTTCTACTTACGTCATGAATCCTGGCTTCAATATAAATCTGAGTAGTTTTGTAACGCTTTCTACCTACGTAATAAATCCTGGCTTCAATATAAACATTAGTAGCTCGTCAGCGGTATTATCAACCTTCATAACAAACAACTGCGTACCTGTTTGTATCAGTAGCCCATCTGTGTTTTCTACTCTCATTATAAATCCTGGTATTTCAAGCTTTGTTGTAAATGCTATTTCCACCTTCGTCACCAATCCTATCAATGTCAATATCAGCAGCTCGATTGCCCTTTCTACGTTTGTTGTCAATCCTATTTCCACCTTTGTTACAAATCCTATTGATGTGAATATTAGCAGCAGCTCGGTTGGTCTTTCCACCTTTGTTGTCAATCCCATTGATGTGAATATCAGCAGCAGCTCTGTTGCCATTTCCACGTTCGTTACGAATCCTATTGATGTGAATATTAGCAGCAGCTCGGTTGGTCTTTCCACCTTTGTTGTCAATCCTATC